>Ga0224512_10003626_pt1 | contig 13478 bp, 12 predicted proteins | sample SF_May12_sed_USG_4_FD_169103 | JGI IMG/M metagenome (GOLD analysis project Ga0224512, IMG submission 169103) | Sediment microbial communities from San Francisco Bay, California, United States - SF_May12_sed_USGS_13 | ecosystem: Environmental > Aquatic > Marine > Sediment | place: USA...
CGGCCGCAGGGAATGGGTTACGGGCACCGCATGCCGGGAATCTGACGGAACCTGGCGCAAGGTGAGTTGATCGGGAAATAGCGCCCGGTGAAATAGGCCCGGGGCCGTTATATTTCGAGCGAGTTTAAAACCTTTCGGCCCCGGCCCACTGCTGTCCCACTCAAGCGGTCCGGAATGTCTCGGAAGCCCTACATCTATCGGTTAAAAAGTGTCGGCATCTGTCCTTGAGACATGGAAATAGCGGACCAAGTGTTCAGGCCTGCGAACCACAATATGTAGATCGACCATTTTGAAATCTCGGCAAAAAATCTCTAATTTCAAGCGTAATTTTCCTTGCAGAGGAACCAGCGAAGGCGGTGAATATCCAGGTTCCAGTCCCGCGTGATGAAAGTGGGACAGCAGTGACTCCGGCCCCTTTTTTCAGCGCGCCCCCTTTTACCCCTTTCAGATGTGCTCGCCCGCTAGAGCTGGGCGCAGCAGGGCAGAAAGCGGCAGCGGCAGCATCACGACGCAGGCCATCGTGAGCATGGCCGGGGTCAATCCGTAGCGATCACCGATTAAGCCGAGTCCGACAGGCGCGACGATGGCCGCGCTGCTGGCGATGGAATAGATTGCCGCGAATCCGCGCGACTGCCGGTCGCCTTGAACGAGATCACCCACGGTGCCGTAGGTAATGGACGAGGAGCCCTGAAGGACCAGTCCGAGCAGGGGCAGCAATAGAAAGGCAACCAGGGTCGGCGCCAAAAGTACCACGACGACGCCCAACGCCGTCAGGCATTCCACCGCCACCAGGGATCGAATCACGCCAATCCGTTCGGCAAGAAAGCCGCAGGCAAATTTGCCGAAGATGCCGCCGGTCAGCGTCAACACGACGGCGAAGGCCGCGAATCCTGCCGGCACCTGTTTCTCTATCATCAGGAAGGGGACGAAGGTCAGGAAACCGCTCTGCACGGCGATATCCAGGAACACGATGACCGCGAGCGCGGTGAAGCCGGTTGAATTGCGGATCCCCCAGCGGGTTTTTCCGGGCGCGTGCCCGGCGTTTACGGCAGCCGGCGGGCGGCTCCCCACGTCGAGCTGACGCAGAATTAACAACAGGACAGCCGCGGCGATCAATGCCATCAACCCAAATCCGACCGCCACGCCTCGCCAGGCGGCGCCCATACCGATGGCCAAGCTGAAGCAACCCGTAAACGCCAGCTTGCCGATATCACCGGAAGAATTGTAAATCCCAAGCGCGGAGCGCCGGCCGGCGCCCTCAAAGGTTGTGCTGATCACAGAGGACGAGAGCGCATGCTGGAAGGCGGCGCCGAACCCTGCCAGAAAAAGGCTGAACAGAACCAGGGCGAATCCGGGAGCCGCGGCAAGCGAGAGATACCCGGCCCCAGCACAGATCAATCCAAACACGAGCAGCGTTCGCTCTCCAAGCCGCTCAGAAAGCATGCCGGAGGGAATCTCGAACAAACTCATCGCGGTGTTGTTGGCGGCGCGAATGACCCCGACCTGCGAGTAGCTCAGACCGAAGGCCTGCGCCAGGACCGGCAGCAGAACATAGATGGAGGCGCTGAGACCGTCCTGCAGCCCGTGGGTGCCGCAACACGTGGCCAGGGTGAGTCCGCGCCGTTTATCCAGGATCCCTTTCATTTACTGACGGTTACGAGAAGGGAGTCAGAGCCTTTGAATTCAATCCAAATCAGATCGACTTGTATTCTTAGATCCGGTTTAAGGGCACCAGCTGCTTTTCTTCGGTTAGGTTGCATTGTGCCTTTGGGCCCACGGATTGAAAACGAAGCTAAAAACCCCTCCCGCAAGGAAGCCGGCTTTGCCCAATTCGACATAGGAGTAGCTGAATGTGTACCAGAAGTCATACCCGCCGGAGGTTTCCTGAATCAATACTTAATCCGTACAGTCAAGAAAAAGCACCGATATGATTCAAGTTCGAATGAACCCAATCGGTACGAGTCGCGGGTGAATTTAAACTGGGTTTAATAGCTACGACATCTATTAGGGAAAACCGACTCTGAAGCGGTTCTTCATGATTTATCTTGGGGCCAGCACAAACTCGTAACCCGCAACCCAGCCTCTTCCCTGTTTGCGCTCAATTTCCTCCAGCACCATGGCGAGATCCTCAATGCCGTGGTCCACGGCCGGGTCGTTCTTGAAAAACAATCGTGTGATCAGCTGTCGATGATCGGGATGATCGATGATGAAATGCATATGCCGGGGGAGGCCGCCGGTATAGCCGGGAAATACCGTGACCAGACTGAAGGTTCCACGGTCATCCGAAGTCAGCTCGGCACGCCAGCGATCCGGTTCGTGGTAGCCGTGCCAGTTAGCGTGAACGATTCGAACCCGGGCTCCAGCAAGCGGTCTGCCGCAGGTATCCAGCACCCGGGCCCGGATAAACAAAGGCTCGCCCTCATCGCCCTCTCGCCAGAGCTTGGGGTCGGAGGCACCAGCCGAAAAGTCGTGGGGACCAGGGCTCATCTCGCGGGTGGGTTCCCGTTTGTCGCACGCATGCGATGCGGGCTGGAAACCCAGGAGGAGGGCGGCGAACAAAGCAAGGGGCAAAGCCCGAGCAGGAGTAGCCATGGCTCACCGGACGCGTGATGTTGCTTTGAGCCCGAGGATACCAAATCCTCGCTGCAGCTGATGGGTCACCCTAAGCATCATTCGGGATACGTCTTTCCCAGGTAACGAAGAATCCGGGCCGGAGGTCGAAAGCGAATTAGGTATACTGTCCCCAACGCGACCGCTGGAATCCGGCTATCCATCGGGAAAAGCGCTAGAAAATACCGCCTCCAGCGGATAAACTCGCCTGGCACTATTTTCAAGAATAAGCCTTCGATCACTCGATGATCGAATTGGATAGGAGGAGAAAAATGACGAAAACCACCAACGCAATTTGGATCGCAATTGCCGCCGCGGCGACGTTTCTTGCCTTTGGTTTCACCAACGCATTTGCTCAAGACGTTGATAGCTCACCGGTACTGAAGCGTATTCAGGAACGCGGGCAGATCAATATGGGGCATCGAGAATCTTCGGTGCCGTTCTCGTATATGAATGACGACGGGAAACCCCAAGGTTACTCGGTCGATATCTGCCACAAGATCATCGACGAGGTCAAAAACGCCGTTGGGAATCCCAATCTCAAGATTAACTATGTGCCGGTCACGTCGCAAACGCGTATCGCGTTGATGGCAAATGGCACGATCGATCTCGAGTGTGGTTCGACGACGAACAACTTGACCCGTCAAAAACAGGTGGACTATCTGCCCGTGACATTCATTACCGGTACCAAGATTGCCTCGAAAAAAGGCTCCGGTATTACCGAGATCGAAGACCTCCAGGGCAAAACAGTCGCGCTTTCTCTTGGCACCACGAACGAAAAGGCCATCAAGCGGGTCGCCGAAGAGAAAGGCATCGATCTCAAAACCATCATGGTGAAGGATCATCCGCAAGGTTGGCTCGCAGTCGAGTCTGGCCGGGCTGATGCGTATGCGAGTGACCATGTGTTGTTATACGGTCTGATTTCAAAATCCAAGAAGCCGGAGGAATTCCAGGTCACGGGACGGTTCTTGAGCTATGACCCCTACGGGATCATGGTTCCGCGAAACGATTCGACCTACCGTCGGCTCGGAACCGTCGTCATCGCCGACATGATGAGTTCCGGCGAGCTGGAAGCGCTCTACAACAAATGGTTCAATCCCGGGCCGACGAACATCCAGATGCCCATGAGCGATACGCTCAAGACGGCATTCGAGGTCCAGGCACTGCCTCACTGACGGATCCTTGAAATTCAGCAACGGGCCGGGGTATACGCCTCGGCCCGTTACTGCTCGTCTTAGTCGAAATCCGTTGTGAGGGTCCGGTGAACTACAACTGGAACTGGGGGGTTCTTTTAGAGGAGCCCTACACTGGCTGGATCATCTCCGGCTTTGGCTGGACCATCGCCGTGTCTTTCGCCGCGTGGATAATCGCATTCAGCCTCGGATCGGTGGTCGGAATCATGCGGACCACCAGCGTCAAAAGCCTCCGAGCTATTGGCACCTGCTACGTGGAGTTGTTTCGCAACATCCCGCTGCTGGTGCAGATGTTCCTGTGGTACTTCGTCGTTCCGGAGCTGTTGCCGGAAAAAGCCGGCATGTGGGTCAAGCGTGAGCTGCCCTTGCCCGAATTCTCGACCGCCGTCGTGTGTCTCGGGCTGTATACGGCGTCCCGCGTTGCCGAGCAGGTCAGAGCGGGCATTGAATCAATTGGGGCCGGTCAGCGCAGCGCGGCGCTGGCGATGGGACTCACGGAGCCCCAGGTCTATCGCTATGTATTGCTTCCGGTTGGTTACCGAATCATCATTCCGCCGCTAACGAGCGAATTCCTGACTATTTTCAAGAACTCGTCTCTCGCGCTCACCATAGGTGTGTTGGAGCTTACCGCGCAAACGCGCCAGATCGAGGAGTACACCTTCCAGGGATTCGAGGCATTTACCACGGCGACGTTGCTTTATATCTTCGTCACTTTTTGCGTCATGGGGATCATGCGGGTTACCGAATCAAAGGTAGTCGTTCCCGGCATGATTTCTCTGGGGGCCAAGTAGGTGTTCGCTGAATTCGACTGGAAGCTCGTCATCGACAGCGTGCCGCATTTGTGGGAAGGCATGCAGATTACATTGATGCTGACGGTTCTGGCGATATTTGGCGGCATCATCATCGGCACCGCACTTGCTCTGTTGCGGCTGTCCCCGTTCAAAACCGCGTCCTTCGCAGCGGGCAGCTACGTCAATTTCTTCCGCTCGATGCCGCTCATTCTGGTGATCTTCTGGTTTTACTTCCTGGTGCCGATAATCGTCGGCCGGCCGGTGGGTGGATTCTATTCCGTGCTGATCGCCTTCGTCCTGTTCGAGGCGGCCTATTACTGTGAAATCATCCGCGCGGGGATTCAGAGCGTCCGCCAGGGCCAGGTGTACGCCGGCCAAGCTCTTGGACTGACCTACCGCCAGAATATGCGCTACGTCGTTTTACCGCAGGCGTTCCGCAACATGGTTCCAATCTTGCTCACGCAGGCGATCATCCTGTTTCAGGATACGTCTCTCGTCTACGTCGTCGGTGTCAAGGACTTTCTCGTCAGCGCCGATCTGATTGCCAATCGCGAGAACCGCCTGATTGAAATGTTCACGGTGGTCGCGGCCGTTTATTTCATTCTATGCCTGACGGGTTCGTTGTTCGTGAAGAGACTTCAGAGGAAGTATGCGCTGTGATTGAGCTTCGCAAGGTCAGCAAGTGGTACGAGGACTTCCAGGTGCTTGACGACTGCTCGACAAAAGTATCGAAAGGCGAGGTGGTCGTCGTTTGCGGACCATCCGGCTCCGGCAAGTCTACGTTGATCAAGTGCGTCAACGGGCTGGAGCCGTTTCAAAAAGGCGTCATTACTGTCAACGGCACTTCGGTTGGCGACAAGGCGACCAATTTGCCGAAGCTGCGCTCCCACATTGGAATGGTGTTTCAAAACTTTGAGCTCTTTCCTCATATCTCGGTTACCGAGAATATCAAGCTCGCGCAGCTGAAGGTGTTGGGTCGCGACGACGGCGAGGCCACGGAGAAGTCACGATCTCTCCTCGAGCGGGTGGGCCTCTCGGATCAGGCTGACAAATATCCGGCGCAACTCTCCGGCGGGCAGCAGCAGCGGGTGGCCATCGCCCGGGCGCTGGCGATGGACCCGATTGCCATGCTATTTGATGAGCCGACTTCCGCCCTCGACCCCGAAATGATCAACGAGGTGCTGGATGTCATGGTAGAGCTTGCTACGGAAGGGATGACCATGATGGTCGTCACCCACGAAATGGGCTTCGCCCGAAAGGTGGCTCACCGCGTGATCTTCATGGACGAAGGCAGGATCGAAGAGGACTGCACCAAGGATGAGTTCTTCAGCGAACTCCGCGGTGAGCGGGCGCAAACCTTCCTCTCCAAGATACTTCATCACTAAATTCTAAGCGGGAGTCTGAGTCCGGGGCCGTTGTATTTCCGTCGCGCGGTCAAACATTTCGACCCCGGCCACTTTTCCGCTAAGCCCCTTTCCATTTTTCCGCACTTTTTTTCAATAGCCAAATAGTCAGCTCCGGGATCGTTAAGTTTCCCCGCCCGTAAATTGACCGGGATCAATGAGAATCACGGCGCCCGAGCGCAACATTTCATTGACTGTACTGTAAGGCATGACCGTGCGTGGGAACCGGATTTGCACACGGCGGACACAGCGGATGATACACACTCGGCGCACATTTCTGCATAACCTTGCCGCGACCGGCCTGTTGACGGCATCCGGGCTGTGGGTCTCCCCGGCGGCGCGTGCGGCCGCGTACGAGGCTACCATCGCCGCGCTGCGCCAAGGCGTGCGCGGTGAGCACAAGGCTTACACCCGATACCGAGTGTTCGGCGCGGATGCCGCTCAAGAGGAGTATCACGGCATCGCCTACCTCTTCGGCACGGTCGCGCTGTCTGAGCTGATCCACGCGCAGAACTACAATCGGGTGCTGGCGACCTTGGGGCATAAGCGCGAGGAACCCCCGGAGGTGCTGCCCGTGGTGGGCACCACCAAGGAGAACCTCATCTCGGCGATGGAGGCCGAGATCGCCACTATCGATGAAGTGTACCCCCAGATCCTCGCGGGCGTTCAGAAGGACGACCTCGCCATCGCGGTGCAGAATGTCCAGTACTCGTGGGCATCCCACGTACAGCACCGGGACGTCCTGGATAAGATCAGACGCTACTCCCCCGCCTACTTCGAGACCGTCGCACGTCGCATTGACGAGAGGTCCGAGCGCTACTACGTGTGCCAGATCTGCGGCGCCGTCCAGTCGGAGGTACCCAAGGACCGCTGTCCTATCTGCCAGCGGGACCCCAGCAACTTCGCGTACGTCGATCCGGAGACGCTCGGAAATATCAGCGGATAGTCAAATAGTCAACTCCGGGACCGGTGCCCGCGCCCGGACCGGTGCCCGCGGCGCTGATCCAGGTCAAAAACTCTGGTTGCAACCCGAGTAGCGTTTTAAGAAGGAAACCTTTTCCAGGTGGAATGTCATGGCATTCAATATTCGTAGAGCTGATTACTATTACATAATGGTCAAGGCCGAGCCTGAAGAGGGCTATAAGCTCCTTTCTGACCTTGCAGAACTCGGCGTCAATTTACTCGCATTCACCGCCATTCCGTTTGGACCCATGCGTTCGCAGCTGACCTTGTTTCCGGACGACGCACTCAAGATGGAGGACGCTGCGAAGAAAGCAGGAATTGCATTGGATGGGCCGCATCCAGCTTTGCTGGTCCAGGGAGATGATCAGCTGGGGGTGCTGGCGAAAATCCACGAGAAGCTCTATGACGCTAATGTCCACGTGTTTGCGTCGAGCGGAGTCTCAGACGGAAGAGGGGGCTACGGGTACGTCATCTATGTTCGCCCCGAGGAATACGAAAGAGCCGCCGCAGCCTTGGAGATCTGATTACAGAGAAATCAGATTGTAAGCGCAGGAGTCCAGGGGTCAGATTTTTTGAACAAGGCGTTCTTATTTTTCAATTGATCTGACCCTGAGCGATTCCCACAAAAGTTGATCGAAAATCAAAAGGTTAAGCAAATATCGAACTTTTTCGCATATGCAATCAGCATCTGTACAGAGGGACGGTTCACGCTAGAAATACAGGATGATGCTTCGCTGGGGGATTGGGCGATCGCTTCACACTGTAAACGCAGGCTCAAACGCGATCGCCACTTAAGCGGTTGAAATTCCCGCTTAATTTTTGGGAATACTTCAGGCCCCGGCCGCTTTTGCTCACAGCCGATCCCTCAGAGCGCCGATAGTAAAATAAACAACTCGGGGACCGTTAAGCCGCAGGACCCATCGTCCGAAAACGTCAACTTCGGGACCTTTCTCCCCACGATGGGGTATCCTTCGACAGCTCGATTTCATTCCGTTTGAGGAGATGCATCATGAAAAAGAATATCGTGACGAGCGTCGTACTGGCCGCGGCGCTCACCCTTTCCCAGGCCGCGCTTGCCGTGGACGGCAAACTGACCATCGTGACCTCCTTCCCCAAGGATCTTACCGCGGTCTACAAGCAGGCATTCGAGGCCGCGAACCCGGGAGCCCAGGTGGAGGTGCTCAACAAAAAGACGACGGCGGGCATCAAGTACCTGCAAGAAACCGCCGGCAGCAACAGTTCGGATCTGTTCTGGGCCTCCGCACCCGACGCCTTCGAGGTGCTCAAGGGTGACGGGCTGTTGGTGCGCTATCGGCCCAAGGCCGAGGGCATCCCTGACAAGGTGGGCGCCTTTCCGATCAACGACCCGGACGGCTACTACTCGGGCTTCGCCGCCTCCGGTTACGGCATCATGTGGAACGAGCGCTACATCAAAGCAAAAAAGCTGCCGGTCGCGAAGGAGTGGGCGGATCTGAAGAAGCCCGTCTTCCACGGGCACGTGGGCATGAGCGCCCCCTCGCGTTCCGGAACCACCCACCTCACCGTGGAGACCGTGCTCCAGGGCATGGGCTGGGATGCGGGTTGGGCCGAGTGGAAGGAGATTGCGGGCAACTTCAAGACCGTGACCGAGCGCAGCTTCGGCGTACCCGACGGAGTCAACAGCGGTCAGTTCGGATACGGCATCGTGATCGACTTTTTCGGCCTTTCGTCCAAGGCATCGGGATTCCCGGTGGATTTCGTTTACCCGCGGGTGACGACCCTGGTCCCGGCGAATATCGGAATCGTTAAGAACGCTCCCAATCAGCCCGCTGCCGAGGCGTTCATCGAGTACCTGCTCTCGCCCGAGGGACAGACGCTACTGCTCGACCCCAAAATTCAGCGCCTGCCGGTCAACCCCAAGACCTACGCGAAGGCGCCCGCGGGCTTTCCCAATCCGTTCAAGGACAAGTCCATCGGCGCGGCGGTCAAGTTCGATCTGGATCTCTCAAAGAATCGATACAACGTCGTGAACTCGCTGTTCGACGTGATGGTCACCTACCGATTGGACGATCTCCAGGCAGCCACCGCCGCCATCCAAGAGGCGGAAGCGGCCCTGGCCGGAAAACCCAACGCCGAGGCCGCGGGCCTGATCGCCCAGGCGAAGGCACTGGTGGCGAAGGTTCCGACGGACGAGGCCACCGCCGGCCAGAAGGAGTTCAACTCCATCTTCAAAAAGAAGCGGAAGAAGGCCGGCAGCAAGCTTGAGGGCCGCCAGGCCGAGGTCGAGCAAGCCTGGGATGCCGAGGTCAAGGCCAACTACGAGAAGGCCACGGAGCTGGCGAAGAAAGCGAGCTCGATGTTCTGACAACCCCTACCAGCGCGCCGCGCGGCCGGGCCCCCGGCCGCGCGGCGGGTCACTGCCCCCTAGCCCTGGACGCTACATGAGACGCGCTGTTCAATCGTTCCAACGGGGTCCGGCGGCGATCGGCCTGCTCATTGCCCTTTTCCTGGGCGTCTTTCTCGTGGTCCCGGTGGGCAAGGTGATCCTCGTCGCGTTCCAGGATCCGAACACCGGGGCAGCGACCCTGATCAATTTCCTGGATTTCTTTCGCAACTCCCTGTTTCGGGAATCGTTCGTCAACTCCTTCTACGTCTCCGCAATGTCGGTGCTGGTGGCTTCCGCCATCTCCATACCGCTCGCCTACTTCACCACCCGTTTCAACTTCGGGGGTGCGGTCTTGATCCAAACTCTGGGAGTGATTCCCCTAATCATGCCCCCGTTCGTGGGGGCGGTTGCCATGCAGTTGCTGTTCGGCGACAACGGCTCGGTGAATCTGCTGCTCGACGAATATTTGGGATTCACCATACCGTTCATGTCGGGGCTCAACGGGGTCATCCTGGTGGAGAGCATCCACTACTTTCCGTTCATCCTGATCAACCTGTCGGCGGCGCTGAACAACATCGACCGTTCAATGGAGGAGTCGGCCCAGAACCTGGGCGCCAGCGGCGTGCGCCTGTTCCGGCGCATCGTGTTTCCCCTCGCCATGCCCGGATTCGTTGCAGGCGCCGCCCTGGTGTTTATCAAGGTGTTCGACGATCTGGGGACGCCGCTGCTGCTCAACGTCAACAACATGCTGGCGCCCCAGGCCTATCTGCGTATTTCGTCCATCGGCATTTCGGATCCCATGGGATACGTCATATCGGTGATCCTGGTGGCGTTTTCGCTGCTGTCCCTGTGGGTGTCACTCCTCGCGCTGAAGGGAAAGGATTACTCCACGCTGCAGAAGGGCGGCGGCGGCCTGATGCGGCGTGACCTGCGCACCTGGGAGAAAGCCGGGTGCTACGTGGTCGTGATCGCCATCCTGCTGCTGGTGCTCTCGCCCCACATTGGTCTTTTGCTGCTCTCGTTCGGCACGGTATGGTCCTTCGCCGTGCTGCCCGACGCCTTCACTCTCGAGCACTATTACACCGTCTTCGAGTCTGCTTCCCAGTACATCACCAACACGCTGCTCTACGCCGGGTTGGCGGCGCTCATGGACGTAATCCTGGCAACCGCCATCGCCTATGTGGTGTGGCGCACCAAGCTGGCCGGCCGCAAGTGGCTCGACTATGGAGCGACGGGAGCGCTCGCGGTCCCCGGTGTGGTGCTGGGCATCGGCTATCTACGGACCTTCCACGATCTGCAGGTGCCCTTCGCCGAACAGTCTCTGGCCTCGTGGTGGGTGATCATCGTCATCGCAATGACCATCCGCCGACTCCCCTATGCGCTGCGTGCCTGCGTCGCGGCCATACAGCAAATCGACGTCATGCTGGAAGAGGCAGCCGAGAACCTGGGCGCAACCAAGGGCCGCACCGTATACCGCATCGTCGTCCCGCTGATGATAGGCGGCATCCTCGCCGGCTTCGTGACCAGCTTTGCCACCGCCTCGGTGGAACTGTCGGCCACCATCATGCTGGTCGCGCGGGAGTCCGATGCCCCCCTGGCATACGGAATCTACGAGTTCATGCAGTCGGCCGCGGGCCGCGGACCCGGGGCCGCCTTAGGCGTCGTCGCGGTGATTTTTGTCGGTTTGGGTACGTATATTTCGCACCGGATAATCGAAGGCGGCAAGAGAAAACGCGAATCGACTTCCATCGTCGCGCAAGAGGCAACGATATGAAATCCAACCCAAGCAGCAACGGCGGAGTGGTCATCGAAAACCTCAGCCTCTCCTTCGGTGACACCGAGGTCCTGAAAGGGGTGAGCCTGGAAATCGCGGAGGGCGAGTTCTTCGCCTTTCTGGGCCCCTCGGGCTCCGGCAAGTCGACGCTCCTGCGGGCCATCGCCGGATTCGGTCCCGCGCCGCGCGGCCGTATCCTGATTCAGGGAAGAGACGTGGCAAACCAGCCCCCCTGGAAGCGGGACGTGGGGATGGTGTTTCAGAGCTACGCGCTATGGCCTCACATGACGGTGCGTAGAAACGTCGCCTTCGGCTTGGAAGAGCGCAAGGTGCCGAAGAAGGAGATACGGCGCCGCGTAGATGCCGCGCTGGACATGGTCGGGCTACTGAGTCTCGCCGGTCGCCGCCCTTCACAGCTCTCGGGAGGTCAGCAGCAGCGTATCGCCCTGGCGCGCACTATTATCGTCGAACCCAAGGTGCTGTTGCTTGACGAACCGCTCTCCAATCTGGACGCCAACTTGCGCATACAGATGCGTCGCGAGATTCGGGAGCTGCAGCAAGAGCTCAAGCTGACCACCATCTTCGTGACCCATGATCAGGAGGAGGCCAACACCACCTCGGACCGGATGGCGGTGCTGGACGACGGCGTCATTCAGCAGGTGGGCAAACCGATGGAACTGTACGACAGTCCATCAAACCTATTCGTCGCCCGCTTTCTGGGTACCGCCAATGTCGTGCAAGGCTCCGTTGAGAAGCGTAACGGTGGAAAGTCGTTCAGAACCGCTAGCGGCACCGACATCCCCGTCCCGTCTTCGAGTACCGAGGCAGGACACCTTCTGTTCAGGCCTCAGAATGTATCCATTCTGCCGGCGGATGCGCGCCCGCACAGTGCCGACATCCTCTTGCCGGGGCGTGTCCGGCATAAGGAATTCCTGGGGAGCATCATTCGATACGGCGTCGATGCGCGCGGTGATCTGGTGCTCGTGGACGATCCCCACAGGACCACGAGTCGGGTCTTCGACGTGGGGGAGGATGTCCTGCTCGCCATGGAGCAGGAGCAGATCAAGCTACTCAACCGTTGAGCGACCAAGGCCACGGAGCCGCTTGCCGCGGCCAGTCGTAGGCCCACCACCGGAGATCATCTGCAAGAACGCCACGGAGATGAAGTCGTACTACCAGAACAGGGCGCCGGTATACGACAGGGTCTACGCATACCCGGAACGTCAGCAGGATCTCAGGTTTCTGGAGGACTACATTCCTGGTCAGTTCAGCGGCCGGAAGGTCCTCGAGATCGCGGCGGGAACGGGTTACTGGACGCAGTTCATCGCTCCTGTTGCGGAGTCGATGACTGCGACGGACGTGACATTGGAAGCGCTGATACAAGCCGGAATGCGGCCCGGTGTTGAAAGGGTCAAGTTTCTAATTGCCGATGCCTTTGCGCTGCATGACATTGGAGATGGATTCGACGGGATATTCGCCGGACTTTGGTTATCCCACGTCCCGCGCCAGCGACGGGAGGAGTTCCTGGCGTCGATGCACAGCCTGACGGCACCCGGCTCGGTGGTCGTGTTTCTCGATAACTCGATGGCCCAATGCGAGCGGCTGCCCATCTCTTTCACCGATGAGCACGGCAACACCTACCAGGATCGCGCCCTGGACGACGGCTCCGTCTACCGGGTGCTGAAGAACTTCCCGACAATCACTGAGCTGCTGCAGCTCACGGACGGTTTTTCATCCGAGCCCGACTTCATCGAGCTGAAGCATTTCTGGGTTTTTCGCTACGTTTACCGATAGCGCGGACCCGAAGCCCGATGGCGTTACGGCCGTTCAGTAGAAAAAGGGCCAGAGTCGAAATGATCGTGAGCCGCAGCTGAGTGTGCGAAACATTTCGGCCCCGGCGTCCTTTTTTGGACAAGGTGCGGAGGGCGGACGATGAGGCAGTTTGCGGAATCGAGAATTTTAAATGGAGCGGCTATTGCCGTTGCTGCTGTAGCAGCTCCAGGTTCAACAGATCAACAGATGGGTCGCTTGTGCGTTCTGAATTGCGGCAAATAAATCTCTTCGCCCTGCGGTGGGGCTTGTCGAACTTGGTTTCCATGGTCTCCACCGCACGGATGGCTTGGCGTCTCCAATCGTTAAACGTCTTCAACCACTGCTGGTGTGTGCTGTGGGGGCCGCGGCACTGACAATTGAGGCGCATTTCATCCCGGCAGGACTCCATAAAAAATAGTGATCGCGTGAACGCCGCGCCAAGAGGGGTGCGCGGCAGGTTACCCGACTTGAACGGGTACAACGCATTGAAAAGATTTTGACCTGAAACTGCGTCGTCCATCGCTTCCGCCTCACTCAATAATCCCTGTTTTTTGTAGTGGCCCTTGG
>Ga0224512_10003627_pt1 | contig 13478 bp, 12 predicted proteins | sample SF_May12_sed_USG_4_FD_169103 | JGI IMG/M metagenome (GOLD analysis project Ga0224512, IMG submission 169103) | Sediment microbial communities from San Francisco Bay, California, United States - SF_May12_sed_USGS_13 | ecosystem: Environmental > Aquatic > Marine > Sediment | place: USA...
TATCGACGAGTTGGCGGATTCCAAAGCCGGGATCCTGTTCGGTGGTCCGGGTATCTCCGACTGTCAGCCACGCATCGGAATGGGGAAGGTCGTCGGCCGCCTCGGCCGGCCAGAGGGTGGCGATCCTGTCGCGTCGGGTGACATGGCTTCCCGTGGCGACGTCGATCCGGACCACAGTTCCCGGGGCCAGCGTCGTGAGGAGTCTGGTTGGATCGACTCTTTGCACCCAACCCCCCGAGTCCGCCCGGACAGTCGCCGAACGGGCTCCCGGTTCGAGAGCCAATCCGTCTGCTGTGAGCGTCGGCTGGACCCGATCGAACGTATCCGTCATGCTCTTCGTCGTCGCTTCGGTGAGTCGGCGGATCATGTCATCGACCCGGATGCGCTTCGTGATGTGGTCGATGAAGCCGACGATCGCCGCAACGCTGGCCACCGCCAGGATCGTTGCCACGGTGGTGGCCCAGGCGGCAACCACCTCGTTCTCGCCGGCCAGACGATTGCTGCCCACCGTTGCGAGTGCCACGACCGAGTAGGTGAAGGTACCCGTGACGATTCCGATGACCGACTGGTGAAAGGGATCTCTCAGGAATCCCTGCAGGACGCGGGGTGAATACTGGCTGGCGGCCAGTTGGACGGTCAGCGCGGTAATCGAGAAGACCAGAGCAGCCACCGTGATGGTGGCGCCGGCGATGGTGCTGAGGACCGCACGGCTCCCTGCCAGCGTTGCCGGGAGGAGGTAAGGCGCCCCGTCAGGCCCGAGGCGTTGATCGAGGACGTTGGTCAGCCACCCCAGGACCGCCCCGCCGAGCATGTAGGCGGCCGGTACCGCAAAGAGGCTGTACCGGAGGCGGAGGATCAACTGCTGCATGTGGGCTCTTCCCGGCTTCGTTCGTCGTGGCTCGCCGAGGTTACCCCGGCATCGGGCGGCTCGACGTGAGGGCCGGGAAGTCCCGTCCGGACATCGGCACCAAGCCATCGGACGTGACCGAACTCGCCCGGGTGCGTCAACGGGTTTGTAGGGTTCCGGTGACGGGCCTGCCACAGCGCCCCTCGAGAGGAATACGAATGATGGGTCCCAATGATGTCCACGCGGTTTTGGCGAAGTACCAGCTCACCGATGGTTACCCCATCGTGTTGGATCTGGAACGGTCCGAAGGCGTCTGGCTCTTCGACTCGGTCAGTGGCAAGCGGTATCTGGATGCCTTCTCCTTCTTCGCGTCGTGGCCCATGGGCTACCGCCATCCGATGCTGCTCGACGCAGAGTTCCAGGAAGAGCTCCTGCGGGCCGCCACCACCAAGACGTCGAACTCGGACGTCTACACGGTCGAGATGGCGCGGTTTGTCGAAGCCTTCGCAACGAGGGTCACGCCCGAAGGTTTCCCGCATCACTTCTGGGTGTCTGGCGGCGCACTCGGCGTCGAGAATGCCCTGAAGACTGCGTTCGATTGGAAAGCGCGCAAGATCGGGCGGACAAGCTTCGAGAGCAACGTCAATGACCTGGTCGTCCTCCACCTGCGTCACGCCTTCCATGGACGCACCGGCTACACGCTCAGCGTGACGAACACCCGGCCGGACAAGACCGGCCTCTATCCCAAGTTCGATTGGCCCCGTGTCCACAACCCGGCCATCGAATTCGACCTCCAGGGTGAGATCGCCAACGACATCGAGGCCGAAGAGCAACGGGCGTATGACGACATCGATGAGGCCTACGCCAACTACGGGACCCGGATCGCCGCCATCCTGATCGAACCGATGCAAGGCGAAGGTGGCGACAACCATTTCCGGGGCGAGTTCCTGGCGGCGTTGCGCACCATCGCCGACGAGCGAGACTCGATGCTCGTCTTCGACGAGGTCCAGACGGGGTTCTTTGGCTCGGGCAAGCCCTGGATGTGGCAGCACTTCGACGTCAAGCCGGACCTCGTGGCCTTCGGTAAGAAGACCCAGGTCTGCGGGTTCTATGCGTCGGAGCGGGTCGACGAAGTCGTCGACAACGTCTTCAGCCTCTCCAGCCGGATCAACTCCACCTGGGGCGGCAACCTCGTCGACATGGTGCGGTGCCGCCGATTCATCGAGATCTGCGAGCAGGAGGATCTGAGCACCAAGGTTGCTGCCGCCGGAGATCGGCTCATCGCCGGGCTTCGATCGATCGCCCATCGCTCCGGGGTGATGTCGAACATTCGCGGGCGGGGATCTCTCGTGGCCTTCACCGTCGACACCCCCGAACGGCGCGGGCAGATCCTGGGGGATATGTTCGACAACGAACTGATGGCGTTGCCGTGCGGACCGAACTCGATCAGGTTCCGGCTTCCGTTCGTGATCCAACCGGGCGAGATCGACGAGATCCTCAACCGCACCGAGGCCAGCCTGCGACCCCCAACCCGGGAGCGCCCTCTGACCCGTCAGGAATTGGGCGGCTGATTACGCGATCACCCCGGCGGCGGTGCTGATCGCTCGCGAAATCTGGCCATGCGCGCAGGCGCAACGTTTGATAGCTTTTTGATTGAGCTGTCAACCGACAGCTGTTCCACGAAGGGGAGGAAATCATGCTGCTCAAGAGAGCATCGTTGCTCAGCGTGCTTGTGTTGGCGCTGGTCATGGCCCTGGCTCCAGTCGCCTCGGCGGGCGAGGCGAAGGGCCCGCCCGGACCTGGCGGGGCGCAAGGTGGGTCTACACCGATCGACGGCTTTTGGACTGGAGATGGGGCTGCGTCGATCTGTTCGTTTTCCGGATTGAACGATGTGGTCGAAGGCTTTGAGACCACCAGTACCCAGTCGTACGGCACCTTTCTGGTGCTCGTCATGAAGACCTTTGACCTGGGCGTCAAAGACGCCAAGGCGTTCCTAGGGGAGTCTCCGGGTCACGAGTGCAATCCCACGAGGGCTCCGTGGGGGAACCCCAAGAAGTAGCCGCTGAAGAACCCCCGGCACTCGCCCTGCCGGGGGTTCTTCTCGTTTTCTTTCGCGTCACAGTGGACCCACGCGTAGCGCGGGTGACCCCTCGGCCGAGGCGCGACCCTACGGCGACAACCATGCATTCCGGCTGGGGATGCAGCGGCGAAATCGCGACGCTCGTGAGAAACCACCGGGTTCACTCCTCGTCGAGTGCCCGGGATCGGCACCTATGTGCTCCTCTCCGCGGCATCATGTCGGTTGTGGAGTGGGGTTGTGAGTCAGGCCGCGGCTTGGTCCGGCTCTTGGCCCGTTTCTTTGTTGTATTGGTTCTTGAGATAGATGACAACGGCCCAAAGAGCGAGGTTCGCTATCACAGCCGCCGGTGAGTCCTGGAAGATGAGAGCCATCGACAGAGGAATAGTGTTGAAAGAAGCGTGAATGAAAATGTTGACAAAGACGCTTTGGGTTCGTTCGTAGAACCATGCGTGAAGGATTGCGGCGGCGACAGTCCCGATGCTGAAACCGGCGAGGCCGGCGACGATTGCGAAGAGTTCCAATCCCTGCTGGGCGAAGATGATGACCACAATCGGGAAATGCCAGACCGCCCATGGGAGTCCCACCGCCCAACCGGTGTCCCAGAAGCTCCTCCCAACTCGGAGCTTCTTGTTCAAGTAGCCACGCCATCCGATCTCTTCGGTGCCGGAGGTGAGCATCTGGAACACGAAGTACACGATTAGGAAGGCGAGAACGGTCCCAACGCCTGGGGCGTCCGGAATCATGTCAGTGGTCAGTGCCACGATCAGGGCTGCTGGTCCAACTGTCAGGAGCAGGATCCCGATGACCAGGCCGTAGGTGCGGCCACCGACTCCGACTCGGCGGACGCTCCTCCACAGATCATCCGATGACACTGAGGGATCGAGTCGCGTGGCAACGACCCCACCGATCATGGGGCCGTAGACACCGAGCAGAGACAACAGCGACAACCACACGATCGTGGAGGACGCCTCGCTCTCGAAGAACAGATCCCACACCAAATCGGCGTTGATCAGTTGATCACCAGCATCCATCCCCACGGCAATGATCAGCGACCCAATCCAAAACACCCATGAGATCGCATAAGCAACCCCCATGTAGATGATGTGCGGTCGTACCCAAAGACCTACCCGCTCCTCAGAGTTCAAAACCGCCACCAATCCTCCTCCCACGCAACCGGCCGGAATTGGGTCGGAGGCTACACGCTTTCTGCCACAGGCCACGTCGCCAACCGGCCTTCCCTGCACCGCTAGGCAACCATGACCGCCAGGGCGTCGTCGGAAGCCGTAGACGGCCATGGTCCACGCCGATCAACAAATACGGCGCACGAACGCACACTTCGACCAGTGCGCTGGATCGGCACCGTCTGCGCTCGCAATAAGGTGCGCCACCCCAAGAACCTCACGGCAGCCGCATTAGAAGAACGCCCTTGTGCGGCTGCCGTGAGAAATCAACGGGGTTCACGCTTCGTCGAGCGGCAACTCGCCAATCACAGGTGAGGCTGAGCAGCGCAAGAATGCCGGTTCGAGGACTGTCGAGCCATGACGCTAGCGGGACCCCTCCGCGTCATTATGCGCTACACGCCAATCCTGGTCGATGGCCGGTAGCCGCAACTGTTTCACATGCATCAGCGAACTTCGCCACGGGGCCATCGCTCAACTGAATCCCTTTGCCGAATGAAGATGGCATCCGAATCGGTGGGCGCGAGCCTCAATTCGCGCTCACCTTGCCGATAGCCTGTATCGGTTGCATCGCCGGGCAGCACGTCAATCCACGGAACGATCGGCAGTCGTAGAATCGCCAGATGTGTTCTCTCGGGTCCACAGTGGAGGGGGCCGCATGAAGACAGAGAAAGGGCTGGCCTTTCGGTCGGGGTATTGGGACGACCATCGGGCTAGGGAACAGTTCAAGCAGTTCCTGATCTCGATTCACGGCTTGGATCTCTCGCTGTGGGAGCAGAAGGGCTACTGGGACGAAGAGCACTACACCGCCTTCTCGTTCTTCGAAAACGATCGTGTTGTCGCGACGACCAACCTGTTCTCGATGGAGATGGTGGTCGATGGCAGGCGACGGAAGCTGGGCCAGTTCTCGGGTGTCGGGACGTTGCCTGAGTTCCGTGGACGTGGGTTGAATCGCCGGTTGACGGAGAAGGCGCTGGATTGGGCCGCCGCGACCCACGATGGATTCTTCCTTTTCGCGAACGACGATGCCGTTGGATTCTATGAGAAGTGCGGCTTCATCCCTGTGCCTGAGACGATCACCAGCGTCAAGGTGACGTCGCAGGCTCCTCGACCCGGACTGCGGAAACTGGACCCCGAGAGCGACGAGGACCTCGCGCTCGTTTATCGACTGGCGTGCGAGCAAAGCCCCGTTTCTGATCTGCTGGGCGCATTGAACCCCAAGCTCTTGATGTTCCACTGCTTGTACACGCTGCGAGATTGCTTGTACTTCGTGGCGGACTTGGATGTCGCCGTCTTCTTCGAGGTGGATGACGAGCGCTTGACGCTGTTCGATGTCGTGGGCCGACGGATCCCTTCCTTCGCTGAGCTGCATCCGTATGTCTCCGGACAGCGACACAGTGAGGTGCTGTTCTCTTTCATGCCAGACAAGATGGGTGTTGATGCCACCGGTCAGACCACGCTCGAAGACAGCGGCGCCCTCGTCTATCCACCGCTGCGACTGCCCGATCCGACGCGGCTGTTTCCCTACGTCTCGCGTGCCTGACGCCCCAGCGTGACCGTTGTGCTGTGATCGGGCCCCTCGGCGCCGCTGAGACGGGTCTGCACGCTGCAACCACTTCTGCAACCGGGCGGCACAACCTCGTCACCTGCCCGGCTATCGTGGAACCAGAAAAGGCGAAAACGCCTGGTCACAGGTGCGCGATACCGGTGGGCCCCGTGGGACTCGAACCCACAACCAACGGATTAAAAGTCCGCTGCTCTGCCAATTGAGCTAGAGGCCCGGGAGCGCGACGTTACCACCGCAGTGCCGGTCGGTCGATCCGGCGAGGTCGGATTCACCGACCGTTGAGGACCGCCGCAACCTCGTCCTCGAAGGCGGCCATCTCTGCGTAGGCCGCCTCGAATCCGACGTTGGGTGGACAGTCGAAGAAGGTGTCCTCCGCCAGGCTGAACCAGGCCTCCACCGGCGGGTCGAGGGCTTCTTCGGGAGTCGGGACGATGACCGTACGTTGCTCCCGGAGAGTGACGAGTGCAGCCGAGCATACGTCTTCACCGCCTGAGGCCAACTCGGCCTCGGTGGGCAGGCCGGCGGTGAGCGCCGCCCACTCAGGTTCCCAGGCGCCGAAGTCGGGCCGGGCACCGATGCTGCATGCTCCGATAAGGACGCCGAGAGCAGCAAACGCGATGAAGATCGAGCGAATTCGCATGGTGCCCTTCTGGAGGTACGCAGGAGATGCTAGTGACGGTGGGGCTCCCACCCGATAACCTCGCAGGCATGATCCGCTTTGGCACATCGGGCCTTCCCCCGGAGACGGTCTCGGATGAGGCCTTCCTCGACGGATTGGTCGAGCAGGGGTACGGGGCGTATGAACTCGGCTTCACAAAAGGGTTTCCCTGGAAGGAGAAGCGGTGCCGGCAGTTTGGCGAAGAGGCGGCTGCCCGGGATATCGCCGTGTCCATCCATGCGCCGTACTTCGCGGTGCTGACCGTGCAGGAGGAGGACAAGGCCAAACAGTGCCGGGCGGCTCTCGAGCACACCATGAAGCTTGGCCATGAGTTGGGATCGAGTGTGATCGTGGCCCACCTCGGCAACCGCCACAGCGAAGATCCGGAGGTACTCCTCGATCGAATTCGAGAGCACCTCGACTGGATCGAGCCGAAGGTGCGCCACCTCGGGGTCGGTCTCGGCCTCGAGACGGGTGGCAAGGCCAGCCAGTTCGGCTCGCTCGGAGACATCGCGGTGCTCGCCTCGGAGTACACGTTCGTTCGGCCCGTGGTCGATTGGGCGCACGTGCACGCCATGTCCGGAGGCGCTCTGACCTCGAGAGAGGCGTTCACGTCGGTGATCGAGTTCCTTCGAGCAGAGTTCCCCGGATGGATGATCGACCCGCTCCACTGCCAGTTCACCGACAACCAGTTCGGCGACTCCGGTGAAATCAGGCACGTTCCCTACGGGTCCGGGAGTCTGCGGATAGCGCCTTTGGTCGAGGCGGCCGCCGCGGCAGGGCTCCGGATGACCATCGTGTCAGAGGCCAAAGAGGACTCGTCCGATATTGCCATCCACGCGGAGATCAAGGCGACCCTGGCTGCCGTCCGGCCGGCCGACGAACCGGGCCGTCCGCTCGCCTCCGGCCTCGTCGGGTTTCCCGATCCGGTGCGGGTGAGGGGCACCGCCGCGAAGGCCGAACCCATGGGCCTGCACCGGCCACTGAGCCTCACCAACATCGACAAGCCGTTCTTCCCGGAGGGGTACACCAAGGGTGACCTCATCCAGTACTACTCCTCGGTTGCGCCGTTGTTGCTTCCCCACCTGGCGGGTCGGGCGATTGTCATGTCCCGTTATCCGGATGGCATCGACGGTCAGACCTTCTATGAGAAACAGGCTCCGGGACATCAGCCCGATTGGATGCCGCTGGCCGCCATCCATTCATCGCACCGGGGTGAGCCCATCGAGTTCGTGATGGCGCCCGACCGCGAATCGTTGATGTGGCTGGCCAACATGGGATGCATCGAGATCCACCCGTGGCTGTCCACCGTGGACGTGGTCGAGAATCCCAATTTCGCCGTGTTCGACCTCGACCCGGCCGAGGGGGCCACCTGGCAACAGGTGGTCGATGCGGCGCGACTCATCGAGGTTGCCCTGCGCGGCCTGGGACTGATCGGCTATCCCAAGACCACGGGTAGCCGCGGTATCCACATCCATGTTCCACTCGACCCGGTCGCCGATTACACCCGTGTCCGGCGGTTTGTCGACGGCGTCGCCCGCCTCATGGTGAAAGCCAACCCGGCCGATCTCACTCTCGAGTGGGACAAACCGAAGCGGGCAGGCAAGGTCTTCATCGATGTGAACCAGAACGTCGGCGGCAAGACCATCGCCTCGGTCTATTCCGTTCGGCCGAAGCCGGGCGCGCCTGTATCGGCCCCGTTGCTCTGGGACGAACTCGACGACGTTCAATTGTCCGATTTCACGATTGCGACCGTGTGGGAACGATTTGTCCGGTATGGCGATTTGTTCGCTCCGGTGCTGCGGGGTGGCCAGACCATCGACGCCGCCGAGGCGGCGCTCGGACTCTCGAGTTCTCCTGACGATTAGCTCGACCCGTCAGTCGGCGTCGGCGGCATTGAGAACCCAGGCGTAGCCCTCGGCCGGATCCTCGACCGCCAGGCGGCAACTCCAGCCGGTGGCCGGGAACAGGTCCGACCACCACCACCACCGGAGGGCGCTCACCGCCGTTTCGAGGTCATCGCACGATGGCGGCCAGTCGTCGAGGTGATCGGTGAGGGCGGCCGCCGCCCACCATGCGGCAAAACGTCCGGCTGCTCCGCCTGCTCGCCTCCCGTGGGCACCGCCATCGGCGGCGGTCCACGCCATGATGGCCAGGGCGTCAGGTCCGCTGATCGACGCAACCCGGGCTTGGCGCAGGCCCAGGGCGGCGATCGCCGAAAAGGCCGAGCCTTCCACGGCAACGGCCTCAACGGTCCCGTTCGACTGGTCGGTCCAGGTCGAAGCGAGGGCAACGAGTGCATCCGTCGTATCGAGATCGTCGATTACCTCGCCGGCCGAAGGCAAAGTGATGAGGTCGAGTTCGGCAGGTACCGGCGGGTCGGTCTCGGCCCGGCTCGGCTTGAACAAGGGGGTGGTGTAGGTAGCTTCCCACGGGCACGGTGTGATCGGGATCTCGAGGATCGCCTCGCCCGTCACGTCGTCGTCACCCCGGATGGCCCGTTCGTAGGCGAGCACGCTCCGGCTCGGCCCGTTTCCCAGATAGGGCTCGAGTTCTGCCCACGTGTGCCGTTCCGCCGCCACCTCTGTGAGGGGGCCAAGCGTGAAACGCCCGGCCGGCGAGTCGATGACCGGAGCAGCCCAGGATGCGGGAGCTTCCAGGGCTAGGCGATAGTCGGCGTGGTGGGCCACAGCCCATAGCTGTTTGCCTCGCTCGACGGCATCGGTACACCGGTCACGCAGGTCGACGATTCCTTCCCAGTTCTCGTCTGTGCAGAAGGCGTTGATCCGTTCGAGTAGTGCGTCGGGCGTGCCCTGCTCCACCAATTCGGGCACGGTCAACTTCATAGAGCGACCCCGGGGTCAGGCCCGACCGCGATCGGGCGGTCCGCACTCGACCAGTCGCTCCACGATCCCTCGTACAACAAGGGTTCGGGCAAACCAGCCACGACGTGGGCCAGCAGTGTGTGGCAGGCGTTGACGCCACTGCCGCAGTGGGCTACTACCGGCTTGGTCGTTTCGTAGCGCTTTCGTAGCAGTGTTTCGTCGAGAAAGGTGCCGTCGGCGGCGAGGTTCGTGTCGTAGGGGTGGCTGACCGCAGTCGGGATATGCCCTGCCTTGGGATCCACCGGTTCGATCTCGCCCCGATACCGCTCGCCGGCCCGCGCATCGATGAGGCGGACCTTTCCGAGCAGACCGGCCATCTGGTCGGCCGACACGGTTCCACTGAACCCCCCGTCAGGCACGAACACCGCCAGCGGGAACTCGGGAACGAGCGAGGTGGTGGGATGGCCGGCGTTCAACCAGGAAGGCCATCCGCCGTCGAGTACCTGGACCGAGCCGTGGCCGAGGTGGCGCAACATCCACCACAAACGGGCGGCGACCGCCCCTCCAACCGAGTCGTAGGCGACCACATGGTGTTGGTTTCCGATGCCGACCTCGCCCAGTTGCCCGGCGAACGTGGCGGGATCGGGCAGAGGATGTCGCCCCGGTCCGTCCCGCCCCGACAACTCCGTCTCTACATCGAGGTAGATGGCCCCGGGGATGTGCGCGGCATCGTATTCACGCCGGCCCTGGCCGAGATCGGACAGATACCAGCGTGTGTCGACGATCCGGACGGATGGGTCTTCGAGCCGGTTTGCGAGGTCGGGTACCGAGATGAGCGGTCGCATGGTCGCATGATGACAGACGGCGACCCGTGGCGGGCCGCCGTCTGTGCCACCAGTCAGTCCTGGCTAGCTGTCGGTTAGATCCTCACGAAGGTCGCCAAGGGCGTCCTCGGCATCCTCGACGATGTCTTCGCCGACCTCGACCGGATCGCCGGCCGCCTCGACCACTTCGTCCATGGCATCGGAGGGGGCCGGTTCGTCGGTCTTCTTCACCTTCTCGGCGGCTCGTTTGAGTTCGACGCCCAGTTCCGAGAACGTGGCGGACAAGGCGTCAACCACCGACGAGGCCGCGTCCTTGGCCTGCGCCTTGACCGCGTCGTCGCGGATGGCGCCACCGAGCGAACTGAACAGCCTCTCGAGCCCATCGCCGACGGTGTCCATGGCCTTTTTGACCTCGTCGGTCGACGGAGCTTCTTCGGTTTCCTCATAATGCTTCTTGAAGGACTTGCCGAGTGTCCCGAAACGGTCGGAGACCGTCTTCCATGCTTCGTCCCTGCTCATGATCGAACCCCTAACATCGCTGTATGCGCTTGCACCTCCTCGATGCTACCTACGAGTTGTTCCGTGCGTTCTATGGCCCGCCGGGCAGATTTGCGCCGGACGGCCTTGAGGTGGGTGCGATTGCCGGGCTCCTCGAGACCACGTTTCAGTTGCTCCACGAGCCCGGTGTGACCCATGTCGCAGCCGCCACGGACACGATCATCGAGTCGTTCCGCAACGATATGTACGACGGGTACAAGACCGGTGAGGGCATCGAGCCCGAGTTGTGGGCGCAGTTCCCGCTTGCCGAACGAGCCCTCGAAGCGGCCGGAGTCGTCGTGTGGCGCATGGAGGAGTTCGAAGCGGACGACGCGTTGGCCACGGCCGCTCTCAAGTATGTTGATGACGTCGATCAGGTGATCATCTGCACGCCCGACAAAGACGCCGCTCAATGTGTGCTCGACCGGAAGGTCGTCATGTTGGACCGGAGGCGCCAGGTCGTCATCGACGAAGAGGGAGTATGGGAGAAGTGGGGGGTCGGGCCCGTCTCGATACCCGACTATCTCGCCCTGGTGGGCGATGCGGCCGACGGCATCCCGGGCATCACCGGCTGGGGGGCGAAATCCTCATCGAAGCTGCTCGCCCGCTACACGCGCCTCGACGACATTCCCGCCGACGAAAGTGAGTGGGAGGTCACGGTGCGGGGCGCCGCTCGCCTCGGCGCAAACCTGCGCGCCAACCTCGACGATGCACTTCTCTTCCGAACGCTCACCACGCTCCGGCGAGATGTCCCTCTGCCGGAATCGTTTGACGATCTGGAATGGAAAGGAGCGCGTCGCGTTCCCTTCCTGGAGTTGTGCGAGGAACTGGGTTTTGATGGCCTCAAAGATCGGCCGCGCCGCTGGCAGGACTGAGATCACTCGGCGGCGAGTACAGCTCCGGCGTCGGTGAGCACCTTGGTCAGGGCATCTTTCTTGACGAGCCCGGAGGCCCGCCACCTCTGATGCAGCCGGGTGGCTTTGGCCTTCTCCATCGGAGAGACAACCACGAACGTCGGGGTCGACTGGACCTTGAACGGCCGGATCATGTCGGGGGCGTTGGCCACGTTGACCTTCACAACCTCCGCCGACTCGCCGAACTCGTTGGCGAGTTCGTTGACGATCCCGTCCATCACCTGACAAGGCGAACATCCAAACTGAAAGAAGTCGATCAGAATCGGACGGCCGTCTTCGGCGAGCTCTTCGAGTTCGGCCATCGACGAGATTTCACGGGCTTTTTGGCGTTTCTTGCGTTTGAACATCAAAACCTTCAACCGTTTGCGTCGGGGTTTTCATCCCATATTTCGTAGACAAGGTCGAGTCGCTCGAGACAGTCGGCGCAACGGTAGGCGACGAAGTCGCCGGGTTCGAATCCTTCGTCCGGTGGTGGCGTGCTGAGAAGGTGGGCGACACCGCCACATTCGACACACACGATCTTGGCAGGGGGGCCAGCTCGGTCGTTCATTTGGTCAGCCCACGATTTCGGCGTCGGCAAGTCCTGGCTGGACAGTGCCGCGAGGCTTGCCTCGGAACCGGAGCCACAGGTACCCGGCGACACCGCTTGCCAGTGAGCCCGCAAAGATGCCGACTTTGGCCAGGTCGGCGAGTTCCGGATGGTCCGGGAAGGCCAGCCCGGCGATAAAGAGCGCAACGGTGAATCCGATGCCGGCCAGCAGGGACATCCCGATCACGTGGTCCCAGGTCGTGTGCTTGGGTAGCTTTCCCCATCCGAGCTTGACCGCGACCCACGTGAAGAGGGTGACCCCACCCAGTTTGCCTGCGAGCAGCCCGAAGGTCACGCCGAGCGCAATTGGCTGCGCCAGTGTCTCTCCGATCCCGACGCCCTCGAACCGAACGCCGGCATTCGCAAGGGCGAACACCGGGACGATGACGTACGAACTCCAGTTGTGGAGCGTGTACTCGAGGCGGTTGAGCGGCGCCATCGACTCGGTGGCAACCCGGGCCAGGAGCCTGGCTTCCTCGTCGACCTTCTCCCGGGCCTCGGAGGTGCGGTCCTCGACCGGGTAGCGGTCGATCACCCGGCGGGCCAGGTTGTCGAACTGGCGGGCGTCGATGAGCGGCCGGGCAGGTGTGAGCAGGCCGAGCGCCACCCCGGCCAGCGTGGCGTGCACGCCGGACTCGAGGAGGAAGAACCATGTGGCGATCCCGACCGGTATGTAGAACGCCAGCGAGCGAATCCCTACCCGGTTGGCGCCGTAGGTGAAGGCAAGCCCGCCGAGTGCAAGGCTCAACCAGAGCATCGAGAGATCGTCGGTGTAGAAGATGGCGATGACCGTGATGGCTCCGATGTCGTCGGCAATGGCCAGCGCCAGAAGGAACAACTTCGCCCCGACCGGGACCCTGCTGCCCAGCAAGGCGACCACCCCGACTGAGAACGCGATATCGGTGGCCATCGGAATTCCCCAGCCCTGCAGGCCCTCACCGCCGGCGACGAACGCCACGTAGATGAGCGCCGGGGCGATCATCCCTCCGAGGGCGGCGATAGCAGGCAGGGCGGCGGCCTTCGGGTCACGCAATTCGCCGAGAACCAGTTCGCGCTTGATCTCCAGGCCGACAACGAAGAAGAAGATCGCCATGAATCCGTCGTTGATGAGATCCCGGAATGTCTCTTCGAGATGAAGAGGTCCGAAGGTCAAATCGAAATGTGTTTCCCAGAATTGCTCGTACGTCTCACCGAATGGGGCGTTTGCCCAGACCAGGGCCAGGATCGCCATGATGAGCAAGATGATTCCGGAGGATGCCTCGGTATGCGTGAAGGCGAGGGCGGGCCGCACGAACCGCTTCGGGATGAAGCGGTCGGAGTCGAGCCACTGCGTCGGTAGTTCGTCGTGGGCCATGAGGCGTCAGAGTAACAAGCTGGGGGGCGATTCGATCAGCGCATCGACACGAGAAACGCCTCAAAGCCGTATCCGTCGAATGACTCCGTCGGAGCGATCATCATG
>Ga0224512_10003629_pt1 | contig 13475 bp, 12 predicted proteins | sample SF_May12_sed_USG_4_FD_169103 | JGI IMG/M metagenome (GOLD analysis project Ga0224512, IMG submission 169103) | Sediment microbial communities from San Francisco Bay, California, United States - SF_May12_sed_USGS_13 | ecosystem: Environmental > Aquatic > Marine > Sediment | place: USA...
TGCAGCAACAACTCCTTGATCTCCTCGCGGCTCACGCCGTTATTGGCCGCAGCGATGAAATGCATGCGCAGCTCCGCCTCGCGGTTGAGCGCCACCAGCATGGCGATGGTGATCATGCTTCTCGTAGGCCGCTCCAGCCCGGGCCGCGCCCACACCTCGCCCCACGCGTAACGGGTGATGAAGTCCTGGAACGCATCATTGAAAGGCGTGCGGTTGGCCTCGGCCCGGTCCACATGAGTATCGCCCGCCACCTCGCGGCGGATCTTCATGCCCTGATCGTAGCGGTCCTTTTCATCCATCGCCGGTTCTCCCTTCTGACGGATCAAGCATCGAAGAAGACGGTTTCTTCGTCGCCCTGCAACACGATGTCGAGGCGGTAGACGATCCCGTCGGGCGTCTCGCTTCGTGCCGCGATCAGGGTCGGCCGCCTGGCCGCCTCCACCGACGCAAGGACGGCGTCTTCCTCATTGGCCGCTTCTTCGTCTGAAAAATAGAACCGGGTGAAGGCATGGCTCAGCATGCCGCGCGCCTGGACGATCAGGCTGACATGGGGTGCCTGCAGCCGGTTTCCCTGCCCCGGCACCCGCCCGGGCTTGACGGTTTCGAAAGAGAACGCCCCGTCCGCATCGGTCCTGCAGCGCCCGAACCCGGTGAAGCCTTCATCCAGGGCGAGTTCCTCCCGATCGTCTTCGGGATGGCGATAGCGGCCGGCCGCATTGGCCTGCCAAATCTCTATCAAGGCGTCCGACACGGCTACGCCCTCACCATCCAACACGCGGCCCTCGATGCGGATGTGCTCGCCCGGGGTATCGGACCGGCGGAGCGTATTGGATGCGATTCCCTCCATGCCCCAGATTTCGGGCGTCAGACAGATCGCGAAATAGGGCCCAATCGTCTGTGCGGCGCTTTGTTTGGGCATGTCTCAAGCCTCCCGGGGCGTCGCCTTGCGCCCACGCAAAACGATGTCGAATTCATAACCCAAAGCCCAGTCATGCACGGTCTCGGCAAGCGAAAACTTGGAGATCAGCCTCTCGCGCGCTTCTTCGTCGGGAATTCCGAGGAAGATGGGATCGATCGGCAGGAGCGGATCGCCGGGGAAATACATCTGGGTCACCAGGCGAGTGATGAAGCTCGGCCCGAACAGCGAGAAATGGATATGGGCAGGCCGAAACGCCTTGTCGTGGTTCGGCCAGGGATATTCGCCGGGGCGAATGGTCGTGAAGCGGTACCGCCCCTCAGCGTCCGTCACCACCCGGCCGGCGCCGTGGAAATTGGGATCGAGCGGCGCATCGTGCTGCTCGACCGGATGGTGATAGCGCCCCGCGGCATTGGCCTGCCAGACCTCGACCAGGGTGCCGGGGACGGGACGGTCGTTCTCGTCCAGAACGCGGCCGGTGACGATGATGCGCTCACCCAACGGTTCCCCGTTGAGCCGGGCATTCATGGTCAGATCGTCGTCCCCTGCCTTGAGCGCATCATGGCCGTAGACCGGACCGGTCAGCTCGGACAGGGTTTCCGGCAGCGGCACCAGCGCTTTGCGCGGGGATCTCAGGACCGTCGATTTGTAGGGCTCATGCAGGTAGGGCGGGTGCAGGTTCCAATCCCGGGCCGTGTATAATTTTTCGTCCATGTATTCTTGCTCCTGTTTTCGGGCATTATAGCCGCCGCCCGCCCACTCCCTTCAATAATCGTTCACGGAGACGTTCAGTATGTTGGAACCCATCACCATCGCCGGCTGGGGATACGACCGCACCCGGGCCCTCATGACCGGAGAAGTCAAGGTCGAGGGCTGCGATGTCACCTTCCTCGATCTCGAGCCGGAGGAAATGTTTCACCGCGCCCTTCATTTCGAGGAGTTCGACGCGACCGAGCTTTCATTTTCCAACTACCTGACCCTGACCGCCCGCGATGCCTGCCCCTATGTCGCGATCCCCGCCTTTCCGGGCCGCCGTTTCCGCCATCAGGGCATCTATATCAACACCGAAAGCGGCATCAAGGGGCCGGAAGACCTGAAGGGGCGCATCGTGGGCACGCCCGAATACCAGGTCACGGCCTCGGTCTGGATCCGCGGCATCTTCGAAGACGAATTCGGCATTTTGCCCTCCGACATCCGCTGGCGCGCCGGCGGGCTCTATCAGCCCGCCCGTACCGAAAAGGTCACCTTCCAGGCACCCGAAGGGGTGGAATTGAAGCGCATCGAGGCCCACCAGACGCTGTCGCAAATGCTGCTGGACGGGGAAATCGACGCGCTGCTCGGGCCCCGGGCGCCGACCGGTTTCGGCCAGCCCGGGGTGCCGCTAGCCCGTCTGTTCCCCGACTATATCGAGCGCGAAAAGGATTACTTCCGGCGCACCGGCATCTTCCCGATCATGCATCTGATCGTCGTCCACAAGAAGAAGGTGGCGGCGCTGCCCTGGCTGCCGGTGAGCCTGTATAAGGCCTTCGAGGCGGCCAAGGACATGGCCATCGAGCGCCTGATGGAGGAGAACGAGCCGATGGCCACCTACCCCTGGATCGACGGCGTCATCGAGGAGGCGCAAAGCTTCATGGGCAAGGATTTCTGGCCCTACGGGCTCGAAGCCAACCGGACCACGCTGGAAGCCTTCCTGCGCTACCACTATGACCAGGGTCTGGCCGACCGCAAGCTGGAGCTGGAGGAGATTTTCGTGCCTTCGACCCTGAGCCGGTCTCGCATCTGAGCCTGCCCACCACCTGTGTCGTCGGCCATCCGGACTCTGCAGCGCGGGTCTGCGATGCGATGGGCCGGAGCGCAATGACAAGAAAAACAGTGGCGCGAGGACGGCTCCTTTCGGTATATCCAGGTGCAAGGCCAAAGGATTCGAATAGGAGAAATCATGCCGTCCTTCGACATCGTATCGCGCACCGAGATTCCCGAGGTCGACAACGCCATCCAAGGGGCGCTGCGCGAGATCGGCACCCGCTACGACTTCAAGGGCAGCAAGTGCACCATCGAACGCAATGACGAAACCATCCAGCTCACCGCCGACGACGAACTCAAGCTGAAGCAGGTGCAGGAACTTCTGCGCGGCCATATGGGCAAGCGCAAGGTCGATGTCTCGGCGCTCGATTTCAAGGAGCCGCAGAAGGGTTCGGGCATGTCCATGCGCCAGACGGTCGAGATCAAGCAAGGCATCGAGCGCGACCTCGCGCAGAAGATCGTCAAGGCGATCAAGGGATCGAAGCTCAAGGTTCAGGTGGCGATCCAGGGCGATGAGCTGCGCGTCAGCGGCAAAAAACGCGACGACCTTCAGGACGCCATCGCCCTGATCAAGGACAGCGGCATCGACCAACCCCTGCAATACGTGAACTTCCGCGACTGAGACTTCGGCTTGGCGGCATGGGTCCAGGAGCCCAGCTCAGCCGCCGAACAATCCACGGCGAACGCAGGTCCAAAACGGGAGCGACGGTAAGGTCCAGAGCGCGCCGAACCGTTCATCGAGATCGCGCGGCGGACGGGCAGACGGCGCCGCGTCCTTGGGCACCCAAATGCTGAATCCCGAACTGGGATAAAGGGTGACCTCACTCAGGTAGATTGCGCCGTCGAGGTTGAACAGGTCGACCCGCGCGAAATCAAGCTCCGCCGCGATCTTCTCCGCTGCCTCGACCAGGGCCGTGAGGTTGTCGGGCTTTGGAATATCCGCGTCAAAGGGGTCGAACCCCTTCATGCGCCACCGGTCCGCGGCGATGGCCTGCCAGTCCGTCGTAAACAAGCCGCGCTTGCGCGGCCGGCCGCCGAGCGGGGGAACGCTGTAATAAATCGCGCCGACACGCCCGTGATAAACGAAGAACTCGTAATTCGCGGGCGGCGCAAGGTCTTCGCCAGCGCTCAAGAACGCTTCGACCTGGATCCTGGTCGGCACCTGACCATAACCCCACTCACCGATATTGCCCCCGAACGGCTTGGCCGCCATCCATGCCCGGCAGCGGCGCAGGATGGCGGGTTTGTCGAACTCCTCCGGCCGGAGAACAAAGATGTGCTCACCGCTGCGGTTGTTGGGCTTGATCACGTAAGGCAGCGGGATGGTTTCCAGAGGGATGCGATCGGGGTCGGTCCCGCTCCAATGGAGCTTCGGAAATCGCAACTGGGGGACGCATTGGGCGGCGTGGTCGCGGGCCGCGAGCTTGTCGCACATGACTGCAAACAGCGGGTTGCGGTCGAACAGCTTTCGCCACTGTATCTTTTCAGATTGCCCCTTTGGACTCAGATAGTTGGGAAACCTTCCGAAAGTCAGATAATAACGCATGGTGAGACCCGGCCTGCGCAAGGCCAGCAGCGTGTTGAAAAACGCGAGGGACGCCCCCTCGCCCGTTCCCAGGTAACCGGTCACGATCCGAGGCGCGGCGAGGCCCGCGCGCAGGGTGCTGAGCGCCTTGCTCTTGGAATAGCCGTACCGGGAGGCATAGGGAGGTGGTGTCGTCGTTATCTTTGGACAGCCCTGTTGACGCCTTCGGCGTCCTTATCCTGTGACGGGGCAGTATATCCCGGTCGCGGGGCATCCACCAGGGCCGGCAACATGGCGATGGGCCGATCATGTCCAAGGGCGCCGGCGGAGCACCAAATTTGGCGTGACAAGAGGAACCGCAAACGGGCAGAGTAAGAAAAGAAAAAAATAAGGGAAAGGGAGGTCGCGGACGATGACGAAACCACTCAGTTTCTGCGTGATGGGAATAGCCGCTTTCGGACTGTGCGCGGCACCCCAGGCAGCCGCCGACGAGGTCGCGGATTTCTACAAGAACACCAGGATGACCATGGTGGTCGGCGCGGCGCCCGGCGGCGGCTACGACCTATATTCCCGGTTGATCGTCCGCCACATGGTCAAGCACATCCCCGGGGCTCCGGGCATGATCGCCCAGAACATGCCGGGGGCCGCTTCCATCCGGGCCGCGAACTACGCCTATGCCGTCGCGAAGCAGGACGGCTCGGTCATCGTCGCCCTCAACCGCACCGCGGCATTCGCCCAGATTTTCGGGCAGAAGGGCCCCAAGTTCGATGCCGTCAAGTTCCAGTGGCTGGGCTCGCTCAACAACGAAGCGGGCATCCTGAGGGTCCGCGTCGATTCCGGCGTGAAAACCATCGCCGATGCCCGGCGCAAAGCCGTCATCCTGGGCGCGACGGCACCCGGCGCCGACACCTCGAACTACCCCGCGCTTCTCAACAACACCCTCGGCACGAAGTTCCGGCTGGTGTTCGGCTACCCGTCCGGACCGGCCATCGACCTCGCCATCGAACGGGGCGAGGTTCAGGGCCAGACCGATTCGATCTCCTCCATGCTGGCACGCTGGCCCAAATGGCGGGAACAGTTCAACCTTCCCGCCCAGCTCTCGCTCACCAGGCACCCGGACCTGCACGACGTCCCCCTCATCCTCGACTTCGTTAAGGCGGGAAACCTGGCGCCGGGTGTCGACGCCAAGGAGGCGGAGACCTTCTGGCGGATCATGCTGGTCCAGCAGGTCATGGGGCGTCCCTTCGCGCTGGGGCCGCGCGTGCCCGCGGCCAGGGTCAAGGCGCTCAGGACCGCCTTCCAGAAGATGGTGGCCGACAATGATTTCCTCGCCGATGCCAAGCGCCAGAAGCGCGCGGTCAGTCCCACCGGCGGCGATGAGGTTCAGAAGATGATCACCGAGGTGGCGAGCGCACCGAAAGCCACCATCGCCAAACTGAGCGACGCCCTCAAGTTCCGGGGGAAGATGGAAAAGGCCAAGATTTCCTATATCAAAGATACCGGCCCCGTGGTCGCTACCGCCAAGGGCGGGCGCGTCATCACCATCCAAAAGGACGGCAAGAAGCTGAAGGCGCGAGTTTCCGGGCGCAGCACGAAGGTCACCATCGGCGGCAAGAAAGCCAAACGCAGCGCCATCAAGACCGGCATGACCTGCACCCTGGTCTACCCTGCTCCGGGCCAGCAGGCCAAAGAGGTGAACTGCAAGATGTGAGACCCGGACGCACGGCGCCGGCTTTGCCGGTCGCGGCAAGGGGGACGAGCGGCGCAAGATGCCGGCCCGGGCCGCGGCCGGGAAATCCGCGGTCTCGGCGCGGACTTAGGTGATCCCTCCGCGGCAACGGTGCCAGACCTCCATCGGCCCGCCGGGACTGACTCCCTTCACCGGTGCCTCCTTGGGTTTTCCCAGTGTGACGTTCAGAGTGTCGTCATCGATGAAGACCATGGAAACGGTCAATCCGGCGCCCGCCTCGGATTTGGGAATCACATAGGAATAGGCGTAGCGCTCATATTCCCCTTGGATCTTGTTGCCGCCAGGCGTCGTGAAATTCGCCCCATCTATGGAAAACCGGCGCCCGTCCTTGTAGCACCACTCGCCGTCGATGGAATCGGCCCGGGCGCCGCTCCCTCCCGCCACGCACAAGACGACCGCCAGAATCGGACCCAAAATGCCTTTCATCTCCGCCTCCTCTTCGTCAGCCCCGCACCCCGGCGGGCGGTTGGACGCCCCGGCGCGCTGACGTTAAAATACCAGATCGATTAACGCGGCGGAGAGCGACAATCGCGCGGTCGAAAACCGCCGCGCCAACCGGAGATCAGCCTCAATGGCTTTCGAAAAGGGTGAAGACCTCGCCGCCTTCGACGCGGAACTGGCCGCCCACAGCATGCGCGGGCAATGGCTGTCCGATGAAAGACGGGATTCCGGCCAGGGCGGCGACTGGCAGGGCGAGGTGTGGGAACCGCACCTCCGCGGCCGGCCGCATATCTGGAAATGGCAGCAGACCGAACCGCTGATCGAAAAATCGGCCCACGCCATCGAGGAAAGCCATACCGCCCGGCGCAGTCTGATCTTCGCCAATCCGACGCTGGAACGATTCACCACCCACACCATGAATGTCGGCATGCAGATGATCAAGCCGGGGGAGCTGGCCTGGGCGCACCGCCACACCATTTCGGCACTGCGCTTCGTGATCGAAGGCCATCCCGACCTCTTCACCGTGGTCGACGGCGCCCAATGCCCAATGGAGGACCGGGACCTTGTGCTGACCCCCAATTGGCAATGGCATGATCATCACAATCAGTCGGGCGGCCGGGCGCTGTGGCTGGACGTGCTGGACGGTCCCCTGGTGGCGGCGCTGAACCAGACCGTGTTCGAGAATTTCGGCGAGGACCAGCAGGCCGTCCGCAACGACGTCGATTCCGGGCCGTTGCGGTTCTCTTGGTCAGATATGGAGGCAGCCCTGGACGGTTTGAGCCCAGCCGACGCCAATCCCCATGAAGGCTTCGCCATCCCCTACCGGGATGCCGCGACCGGAGGTCCGGCGATGAAAACCCTGGAGCCCGCTGTCCAACGCCTGCCCGGGGGTTTCGAAGGCGCCGAGCGGCGCCAATCGTCAAGTGCCGTTTACCTCGTCATGGAAGGCACGGGACGCACGGTCGCGGATGGGGAAACGCTCAGCTGGGGCCCAAGGGACGTTTTCGTGATCCCCGCGTGGGCGCGTCATGCCCATTGCAACGGCTCCAAGGACCAGGATGCGCTTCTCTTCCGGGTCACCGACCGCCCGGTGCTGGAGGCGCTGGGCCTCTATCGGGAAGATTAGCCCGCCCCCCTTTCCCCGGACGTTTTTCTGTTATAATTAATAGGTTTTCGAAGACTGCAAAATTTAGAGAGGACCCCATGGCCACCGCGATCGATCTCGACAGCACGCGCAGGAGCTTCTATGACGAGGTTCAGCGCCTCGCCATCGCGCAATTCGAATCCGAACAGTACCGCAAGATCCTCTCCGTTCCCCTGACCACCGCGCGGGCCCGGAAATATGTCCTGCAAAAGGGATTTTGGAACCTCAACCGCCGCGATTGCTGGGGCTTCGCCCAAGGACTGGCCCCGATGGATGTCAAGGCGCTGATCTGGGATCACGAGCTGGACGAGCTGCAAGGCAACGAAAACCGCGGGGTCGAGGATCATTATTCCCTGCAGGTGCGCCAGGCCGCGACCATCGGCCTGACCCGGGAGGATTTCGAGAACGAGGTGGCCGCCGACGAGACGCTGACCTGCATCTATGCCTATATCCACCTGGCGCGCGACAGCCACTGGCTCAAGTCGGTCGCCTCCTGCGCGGCGCTGGAGGTGTCAAATTCGTCGGACTGGGTGCCCGAAGGCGGCATGTCCTACCGCTGGGGCAAGAAGCAGGAGGCCGAGCTCGGCATCCCCTTCGACAAGCAGATCAACGCCAAGGAACATGCCGAGGTCGACGTGGAGCACGGCAGCCTGATCAACAAGGTTGTCAACGCCCATTGCGACACACCGGAGAAGTTCGGTCTGGTGATGGAGGGCCTCAAGGAAAGCTGGGCGCTGGACCGCGCCTGGAAGGGATGTCTCGCCAATATGCTGCTGGCGCTTCCGGACCCTGAATAACCGGCCGCCGGTCATTCCGTAACGCGCGAGACGATATGCCAGAGCTTTCCAAAGAGATCGTAGACAAATACCGCAAGGACCGGGTGCTGCTCGACCCCTATCTCGATTGGGCCGACGCCGAGGGCGTGCCCGTGATCGAGGATTTCGGGGTCGACCTGCTGGCGGCGGAAACCGCGCCCTGGGACCGTTTCGGCTGCAATGGCGCCATCATCAACCTCAAGGGCCGGGGCAGCTTCTGCTCCACCTTCCTGTTCGATGTCGCGCCCGGCGGCAACACGGCGCCCATGCGCCACCTTTACGAAGACGTCTATTACGTCCTGGAAGGCCACGGCTCGACCCGGGTGGAAACCCATGACGGGCAAAGCCACACCTTCGAATGGGGCCCCAAGAGCGTCTTCGCCCTGCCGGTCAACGCGCCGCACCAGATCTTCAACGGCTCCGGCCGGGAAGCGGCGCGCATCGCCTCGACCACCAACGCGGCGATGGTGATGAACCTCTATCATTCGGATTCCTTCGTCTTCGACAACGATCACTGGTTCGACGGCCGCGAAGGCGCCGAGGGCCGTTTTGCCGGTGACGGCGAGATGACGCCGATCCGCCCCGGGCGCATCCTGTGGGACACCAACTTCATCCCCGATGTCGGCGCCTTCGAGCTCAAGCCCTGGGACGCGCGCGGCGCCGGGTCGGGCAACATGCAGTTCATCCTGGCCGACGGCATCATGGGGGCCCATGCCTCGGAAATGCCGGTCGGGACCTACAAGAAGGGGCACCGGCACGGGCCCGGCCTGCACATCTTCATCGTGCACGGCACGGGCTATTCGCTCCTCTGGTATGAAGGCGACGAGGATTTCCAGCGCGTCGACTGGCGCCACGGCATGGTCTTCGCGCCGCCCGACCAGATGTTCCACCAGCACTTCGACACCTCGGCCGAGCCCGCCCGCTACCTCGCCATCGGCCTCGGCTCCAAGCGCTATCCGACGATCAGCCGCCGCCGGGTGGGATCGGAGAACAACCGCTCCGACGTTTCCATCAAGAAGGGCGGGCGCCAGATCGAATACGAAGACCAGGATGCGCGCATCCATGCCCTGTGGCTGTCGGAGATCGCCAAGACGGGCGTGAGCTCGAAGATGGGCAAGTTCTTCGACGAGGACGCCATCCTCAAGACGCTCAAGACCGACGCCGCCGAATAGAGGACCGATGAGCACCACCCCTCCCAACACGACCAGGGTCATCGACGTCGAGGGCAAGTCCAACGACGAGCTCAACTACCTGCTCGATCCCTATCTCACCTGGTCGCGCGGCGAAGGCATTCCGATCCACGAGGAGTTCTGCGTCGACCTCCATACCTTGGAGACCAAGCCCTGGGCCCGCATGGGCACCAATGGAGCGCTGGTGCACATGAAGGGGCGCGGCGACTTCATATCGATCTTTCTCTATGAACTGCCGCCCGGCGGCCAGAGCGCGCCGCAGCAGCACCTGTTCGAAGAGGTCATGCTGGTCGTCGAAGGCCACGGAAGCGCCAAGATCGAAACCCATGACGGGCAGACCCACAGCTTCGAATGGGGCCCCAACAGCCTGTTCTCGATCCCGCTCAACGCGCGCTATCAGCTGTTCAACGGCTCCGGCACGGAACCGGCGCGCATCGCCTCCACCAACGATCTGTGCGTCACCATGAACATGTTCCATGACGAAGATTTCATCTTCGCCAACGGGACCCGCTTTCCGGAACGCGAAGGCCCCGGCGATCCGGGCTGGTTCGCCGGCGACGGCGAATACGTGCCGTCCACCCGCGGGCGCCAGATGTGGGAAACCAACTTCGTACCCGACGTCACCGCCTTCCAGTTGCGCGGCTACGAAAGCCGCGGGGCGGGCAGCACCAACATCCAATTCTGCCTGGCCGACGGGCTGATGCATGCGCACACGTCCGAAATGACCGTCGGCACCTACAAGAAGGCCCACCGCCATCCGCCCGACTATCACGTGTTCATCGTCTCGGGCCACGGCTATTCGCTGTTCTGGTACGAGGGCGAGGACGACTACACCCGCTTCGACTGGGCCCATGGCTCGGTGTTCGCGCCGACCGATATGATCTTCCATCAGCACTTCAACGTAGCCGACGTGCCGGCGCGCTACTGTGCCACCGCCATGGGCTCGACCCGCTATCCCTTTACCGCGGAAAAGCGCGAGCTCAAGCTCGGCGTCGCCGTCAGCGTCAACGAGGAAGGCGGCTTCCAGATCGAATACGAGGACCAGGATCCCTACATCCACAACCTCTACCTGGAAGAGCTCGCCAAGAACGGCATCGAATGCCGCATGGGCGAATTCATGGACGATAGCGTCCTCACCAAGGGCAGGGGCTGAACCTCACCCCCATCGCGCACCCCTGTTGCGCGCCCCCCCTCTATCGTCATGCCCCGGTTTACCCGGGGCATCTCTGGACGGCGAGTGGATGCCCCGCATGAAGCGGGGCATGACGTTGATTGCCAAATCTATCCTCCGTCATCGCCCGGCTTGTCCGGGCGATCTGTCGACCCGCGACATCCGTGAATACCCCGGCCAAGCCGGGGCATGACGCAGGAAGGTGACCGAGGACGAAGGCCGGGCTAGAGATTTTTCAGGAAATCGAGCTTGTCCGACCAGGTCTTGCGCACCTCGTCGGCGTATTCCCGGCTGACCATGTTGACCGCCGGGAACTCGTCCTTCCAGTGGTAGGGCCGGACCGCGTAGATGATGGCGCGGCTGTTGGTCATGTCCCCCGCGGCGCGCCGTTCGGGCTGCAGCATGGGGTCGATATAGCCGGTCCAGCAGCCGTCGATGATGTCGGTCTGGGTCTTGGGATCCCAGCGGGTCGCCAGCGCCCACATCACCTCCGCCGGATTGGTGATGTCGATATCGTCATCGACGATGATGACGATGCGCCCGAGATAGGCCGATGATCCCGCCCCCGCCGCCACCAGGCCGGCCATCTTGGCGTGGCCCGCGTGAAGCTGCTCCAGCGCCACGATGCGGATGAACCGGGGCCCGCCGCCGGGCATGGTCCACACCCCCTTGATGCCGGGCACGCCCGCGGCCTCCAACTCGTCCCACAGGGAAGCCGCCCGGAAATGCGCCGAGCCCGCGGTGCCGAACCAGAAGCCCGGCAGGGTCGGGCGCACCGGGGGCGCTCCGACGATGATGGGATCGTCACGGTGGTAGACCGCCTTGACCTGCAAGACCGGTTCGGGGCGGGAGTTGGATGCGTAATAGCCGGGCCACTCGCCGAACGGCCCCTCATCCACCGCGATCTCGTCGGGCGGCGGCATGAAGCCTTCGAAGACGATCTCCGACGCGGCGGGGAACGGCAGGCCGGTGTGCTTGCCGTCCACCAGCTCGATGGGACGGCCCAATCGCGCGCCGGCGACGGCGAATTCGGAGACCCCGGACGCCGCCGTCGAGGCCGCCGCCGCCCCCAGCACCGGCGCTTGGCCGACGCTGACCACCATCGGACAGGCTTCCCCCCGGGCCCAGTATTTGCGGCGGATCACGTCGCCATGCTTGCCCGGTTCGATGAACGGCGTCAGCGTCGTCTTGTCGTGGACCATCACCCGATAGGTCCCGGCATTGACCCAGCCGGTGTCCGGATCCTTGGTGATGACCATGCATTCGGTGCCGATGTAATCGCCGCCGTCGCCCTGGTGCCATTTGGGCGTCGGAAAGGCGAGGGTATCGACCGCGTCGCCTTCCATGACGTTCTCCAGCACCGGGCCGCTCTCCACCGTCACCGGATCGATCGGCTCATGGTGCTGACGCCGGTGCTTGCGGTAGGTCTCGACCTGCTCCAGTCCCTTCTTGCCGGTGGAAAACACCTGGGAGGAGCGCACGTTGACCGCCACCCGGAAACCTTCGGGATAACCCTTGATGTTGTCGAAGACGATGACCGGCGGCTCTTCCCTCTCCAGGCTGAGCTCATAGAGCGCCCCGATCTCCTGGTTGGTGTCCGCCCCCTGCACCACTTCCAGATTGTCGATCTCGGCGGACAGCTCCAGGCACCGGCGCAGGTCGCCGAGTGCCTCCATCCGCATCGCCTCTTCGTTACTGGACGCCATGGTTCTCCCTCATCCCCCTGGCCGGCCCGCGGCCCTGATCTTGGCCCCAGGGTACCATCGGCAAGGCCGCTGTTATAGCCCCGTCGGCGCACCGCTCTCTGGAACCTGGGACAAAAAATCAAGGGCATTTCTGAATTTCGAAACTCGTTTGTTTTTGTCCCCCGATGGCCTATCCTTGAAGCGAAAAATTTCCCTGCAAAAGCGGCGTCGAGGGCCGGCGAGGCCGTGGCCCACGGGGACCGAAGCAGGACCTGGAAGCGGGATACGCGGGACGGCAGCCCATGAGTGAAACCGGCGAACGCTTGAGCGAATTGGAAGACGAACTCGCCAGGTTCCACTTGCGCGGCCAGTGGCAGGGCGACCCGCAGCGCGCCATGAAGGTCACGGAAAGCGCCGAGCACGGCATCTCCGCCGAGCCGGTCGCCGCCGCCAAGCCGCATCTCTGGCGGTGGGCGGAAATCGAGCCGCTGCTGCAAAAGGCGCTCGACGCGATGTCGGAAAGCAAGACCGCGCGGCGGACCTTGGTGATGTCCAATCCGGGATTGCCGCGCGGCACCACCCAAAACCTGCTCACCTCGATCCAGATCATCCATGCGGGCGAAACCGCCTGGGTCCACCGCCACACCATCACGGCGCTGCGCTTCGTGATCCAGGGCGGGCGGGAAATGTTCACCGTGGTCGACGGCGAACCGCTGATGATGGAACCCTATGACCTGATCCTGACCCCCGGCTGGACCTGGCACGACCACCATAACGAGACCGACCGGCCGGCGATCTGGCTGGATGCCCTGGATGTGCCCTTGATGCACAACCTCAACCAGATCTTCTATGAGGAACCGGCGGCCAAGCAGCAGAACCGCCGGGCCGGGCCGTCGGCGCCCCCGCCCCTGTTGCGCAAGACCTGGGAGGCGAATGGTGCCGCCGCCCGGCCGCTGCGCTACCCGTGGTCGGAGACCCTGGCGGCGCTCGACGCCCAGGATGAAACCGACGGCAGCCCCTATGACGGCATCGCCC
>Ga0224512_10003630_pt1 | contig 13474 bp, 9 predicted proteins | sample SF_May12_sed_USG_4_FD_169103 | JGI IMG/M metagenome (GOLD analysis project Ga0224512, IMG submission 169103) | Sediment microbial communities from San Francisco Bay, California, United States - SF_May12_sed_USGS_13 | ecosystem: Environmental > Aquatic > Marine > Sediment | place: USA: California...
CGTTTGTTGACGGCAACAATTGTTGCTGCGGTCGTACTCTTGCCCGCCGCATTTATCTGGAACTGGCGCCATGGTGAGGTTGGCGCGCAGGCCTTTTCAAAGGGTGAGGCCGGCGTCTACGTAATGTCTGCGGTTCTTGCGGTTGCGGCTGTAGGCTGGTACTGGAGTACTGCGCCCGCGAGCAATCGCTCATTGGCTCAAGATTTTGAACCTGTCAGGTCGGTCGCCGTCATGCCATTCGAAAATGCAGGCGAAGATGCCGACGTACAATATCTTTGCGATGGAATTGCTGAAAGCCTGATCAACTGGTTGGCAACGATTCCTGATGTCAAAGTCGTTTCGAAAGGCGCGTCTTTTCGCCTGCGAGATGACACTGGCGACACCGAAAAACTCGCGGATGCGTTGGGAGTGGATAGCGTTATTCGTGGAAAACTCGAATTAATTGGCGACCAGGTGGTTGTGTCCGCGTCGCTCGTGGATACCCGGGACAACAGCCAGTTGTGGGGCGAGCGATTGGTGCAACCTAGCGAGGATGTGATTTTCCTTGAGCGGTCCATAGTGGCTGCCATCAAGGACGGACTTCGGCTGAAAGTCAGTGACAGTCAACCCGCGCACAGCGCATCGGGAGGCACTGAAAACCCCGCGGCTTATGAGCACTACTTGCGCGGTCATTACTTGATCCAGTCGACGAACATCGAATCGGTTATCGGCGGCCTTGATGAGTTACGCAAGGCGATCAAAGTAGATCCGCAGTTTGCACTTCCCTATGCAGATATTGCCGACTCTCTTTCTCAGATGCTCTACTACGGGTTATTGCACGGTGACGAGTTGCTGGGCGAAGCGCGCAATGCAGCCTATACCGCAATTGCTTTGGCGCCGGAACTTGCAGAAGCGCACACGGCGCTGGCGATGATACGCCAACATTTCGAATTCGACTGGTCTGCCGTGGATGAAGCCTATGAGGCGGCTATCGCGCTGTCGCCGCAAAGTCCGGCGCCATATCACCGCTACTCAATTTTTCTCGTGCTCACGTTAAGGATCGACGAGGCCAGGGAAATGGCAAGTCGGGCGATAGCAGTTGACGCGCTGGACAGTAGCTCGCTGCATGCGGTAGGTCTGACAAATATGTTTTCGAGTGACTTTTCGGCCGCTGCCTCCGCATTCGGTGATTGGAACCGTTTTCACCCGAATAGTCGCTGGTCCTACATCAAACACGCGTTAGCATTATCGCTTGATGGCCAGTGCGATACGGCGCTTGCCCAGGCCAATACTGTCGAAACATTGCTGGATGGCGCACCGTCGCCATTGATGGATTCGTGGCTGGCGTGGGGCTTCAAGGTTTGCGGAAATGACGATAAGTACGCGGCATCTATTGCTCGAATTCGTGCGGCCCAGCGGGAGAACCCGGAAGACTTAAACCCGGGCTTTCTTTACATGTATGCTCTCGAAGGTGATAGCGATAAGCTCATCGACATGATTGAAGCCGTCGTAAGGTCGCGAGAACCGATTACTCCGTTCGTGCAAATTTTCGTGCTGGATTATCTTGGCTGGGGTGTGTCGGGTACGATGGCAGCGAATCCGCGTTACATGGCGATACTCGAGAAACTGAGTTTCCCTGCTCATGATGACCTTGGTGCATACGGTCAGATTCACTGACGTCGGCCTTTTCGCGGTGATATTCGGTCGGGCGCTAACAACTTCTGCTGCACGTCCGGGGCGAGGCAGATGTTACAGTTCGTCGTATGGAGTTGCTTAGCCTGATAGTTGCCATGATCCTGACTGGCGCAGTCGCCGGGGTTCTGGCCGGTTTACTGGGAGTCGGTGGCGGTATTGTCATTGTACCGGCACTGGAAGCAGCACTGGCTATTGTCGGTGTCGATGCTTCGGTCCGCATGCACATTGCTGTCGCCACGTCGTTGGCGACGATCATTCCAACATCCATCTCATCGGCTGCCGCGCACAACCGCAAGAGCGCTATCGATAAGAACGTAGTGCATTATTGGTCACCGTTTATTTTCATGGGTGCAGTCGCGGGAATCGTTATTGCGGCGAACGTGACGGGGCAGGTACTTGCTGCCGTATTTGCAGTGGTCGCACTCAGTGTCGCAATCAACATGATGAGGCCGTCGCAAGAGAAGACTATCTGGAGTGACGTGCCGCGTGGTATTTCCGGTTTCCTGATTCCAACCGGTATTGGATCAGTTTCTACTCTTATGGGCATTGGTGGCGGGTCAATGAGTGTGCCGGCCATGACTTTGATGAGTAAACCAATTCACGTCGCAGTTGGGACATCCGCGTTGCTCGGTCTGGTTATCGCGGTGCCGGCGACGGTCGGGTATGTCATCGCGGGATGGGATAATCAGTTGTTGCCGGAGTGGAACCTGGGTTACGTAAGTTTGATCGGGTTTGTTGCCATTACGCCGGCCACTGTTCTGTTCGCACCCCTGGGCGCGAAGCTTGCACATGCGCTGTCGCACCGCTGGCTTAGCCTGTTGTTTGGCGGCTTTCTTTTTATCGTGGCGATAAGGATGGGCGTCAGGGCTCTGGCATAGCCCGCCTGCGCACCTTTCGCGGGAGCTTGTTATGAGAGTTTTCCTCGGTTTGCTGGTTATGGGGCTGCCCCTGTTAGCCGGCGCAGATAGTGTCGAACCAGTTGATTCTGTCGAAAATTACGTGAATATCCGCGCGCTACCTGAGCCGGACGCGGAGGTGGTTGGGCGTTTGTACAAAGGCATTCCTCTGTCGCTCGTGGAGGCCGTTAACGGATGGAATGCAGTCGAGATGAGCGATGGCACAACCGGGTTTGTTAGCGCCGACTGGAGTCAAATCATTGTCACAGAGCTAGAGGCGGAGGAGCTGGTTGAGCCCGGGCCGATGGCGGATCCGGTCGAACCTGAGCCGGTTGAGGTCGAGATGCCGACAGCGTCGGCAATGATCGACGAACCGGGAGATCCGGCACCGATTGAGGAGCCTGCGGTGCAGGAAGTTGCCAAGCTTGTCGCGGTTGAAGACCACCACGAGCCCTTGACGATCAAGGGCAAGCCCGAGTTCCTTGTCAAATTCAAAGGGCCGACATCCGGTACGAACTCGCAGATATTCGACAATGGCAATCAGATTGGCATCGGCACGACCGAGCCGAAGCAGCGGCTTGAGGTCAACGGCAACATTCAGATTCATGACCAGAACAGCAGCGTTGCCGGGCTGATGATTACCCAATCGTCAGGCGAGACGGGCTATATCATGCACAATCGTGCGAGCACCTTGACGATTGGCGCGGGGTCGGTCGATCGCATAACGATAGACCGTCATGGCAATGTTGGAATAGGGGTTGCCCGACCCGCGCATCCACTTGAAATGGCTAATGGGGCACATGTTTCAACTGGCGGTGTCTGGACAAACAGCTCCTCTCGCGATCGCAAAGAGAATATCGAGGCTATTACCGTTGAGGAGGCCTTGGCGGTGTTAGCTGGATTGGAACCGGTTCACTACAACTACAAAAACGACTTGCAAGAGTCATATATTGGGTTCATTGCCGAAGATGTTCCAGGCCTGGTCGCGACGTCGGACAGAAAAGGGTTGAGTGCCATGGACATTGTTGCGGTGCTGACCAAAGTTATGCAGGCGCAACAACAGCAGATTAAGGAGCTTGAAGCCCAACTCGAAGCGATCAGGTGAGCAAAGAAAAGCCATAAGGTAAATCGAGAAGGAGTTGAGTCGTGCGTTTGAAAAATTGTTATCGCACCAGTGATTTTCGACAACTGGCCAAGCAGCGTCTGCCGTCACCAATATTTCATTATATCGACGGTGGCTCTGATGACGAAGTGACGCTGGCACGCAACACCAGCGCTTTCGATACGGTGGACCTCGTTCCGAATGTGCTCGCGGGCATCTCCGACATCGACCTGAGCGTGTCGGTACTTGGGCAGAAACTGGATATGCCATTGTTCATGTCGCCGACGGCGATGCAGCGTTTGTTTCACCACGATGGAGAATTCGCGTTAGCGCAAGCTGCGGACAAACACGGCACGATGTTTGGTGTATCGACCATAGGCACGCGCAGCATCGAGGAACTCGGCGCATACAACGACGCGGCGAAGTTTTTCCAGATTTATATTCACCACGACGCAGCACTGACGTCAAATCTGATAGAGCGTTGCAAAGCATCTGATTTTGGGGCGTTGGCGCTTACAGTTGACACGATCGTCGCAGGCAATCGCGAGCGTGATTATCTCACGGGCATGACAACGCCGCCCAAACTGACACCCAGGAGTTTGCTCAGTTTTGCGGCACACATGCGATGGGCATTGAACTACCTGCTACGCGATTCGTTTAGTCTGCCCAATATCACCGGGTTTGTAGAAGCTGGCAACACGGTGCCGATGTCGGTGGTCGACTATCTCAACACTCAAGTGAAGACCTCAATTTCCTGGGACGATGCTGCACGCATGGTTGAAGAGTGGGGCGGACCCTTCGCGATCAAGGGCGTGATGTCGGTAAACGATGCCAGGCGTTGTGTGGACATCGGTGCGAGCGCAATCATGATTTCGAATCATGGCGGCAGGCAACTCGACGGTTCGCGGTCACCTTTTGATCAGCTTCAGGAAATACTTGACGCGGTCGGTGGAGATATTGAGGTCATCGTCGACGGCGGTATTCGCCGGGGCACGCACGTCCTCAAAGCAATGGCCATGGGTGCGACGGCATGTTCCGGCGGCCGCATGTACCTGTATGCATTGGCCGGGGCCGGGTATGCAGGCGTGGATCGAGCCATCGGCCTTCTACGCGATGAACTGCTGCGCGATATGAAGTTAATGGGCTGCAAGTCGTTAAGGGACCTGAAACCATCGATGCTCGCGGGGCGAGTCGCATAAAATCGGGCTACAGCAGAGACAAAATGATGACAAGTCATTCGAACCTTCTCACCATGGCGTTTGCCTTTGTCCTCGCGTCGCTGCTTGGCGCGTGCGGTGGCGGTGGCGCGAAGACGACAGGCGATCCTCCACCGCCACCGCCACCCCCACCGATAACCGTTGGTCTGGACGCACGACCAAATAACGCGACATGCGTGGCGCCTGCGCGGGCACCGGCTGGAACGTCGGTTGAAGTAGCAGACGCATTTCCAGGCCTGCCAGCCATTGCGCAACCAGTCAAAGTGCTGGTAGAACCCGTCGGAAATCCACGCTGGTTCGTTTTGCGAAAGTCAGGGCAGCTCGTTGTGTTCGATCCTGATGCTGCAACAAACTGGTCAACCTACATCGATCTCTCGGGTGTCGTTCGAACGAACTCGGAAGGTGGCCTGCTGGGCATGGCGTTCCATCCGGACTATCCGGCGGTGCCGGAAATATTTCTTTACTACACCGTTAACGGTTCAAGCACTGAAATGCGATCGGTGATCTCCCGGTTTATTCTGGATGACGTAGTGTCGCCTAGTGCTCCAGGTGCCGGAACTATTGAGGAAGTAATCCTCCAGGTCGACCAGTTCGCCAGCAACCACAACGGTGGCGACATCGCTTTTGGCGCAGATCGACTGCTCTATATCGGCTTTGGGGACGGCGGCGGTGGCGGGGATCCACAGGAGACCGGGCAGAACACGACTCGGTTGCTCGGAGCGTTTCTACGGATCGATGTCATCGGCACGGGTGCTGGCTACGATATTCCGGCGGTAGATCCGGGCAATCCGTTTGCTGGCAATGCGAAATGTGGGCCGGGCACGAACGCCGCCAGTTGCCCGGAAATTTACGCCTGGGGAGTTCGTAACCCCTGGCGTTGGAGTTTCGATCCGCCGACCGGCGATCTCTGGGCTGGTGATGTTGGCCAGGGCGCCTGGGAAGAAATTGATCAAATCGAACTTGGCGGCAATTACGGTTGGGATTGCCGCGAAGGTGCGCACGACTTCGAGCCAAGTGCTTGCGCCGGGCCGTTCATCGACCCCGTTTCCGAATACCCACACACGAACGGCAACGTGTCAATAACAGGCGGCTTCGTTTATCGCGGCGCCAATATTGCGGCGCTTCAAGGGCGCTACGTATTTGCGGACTTTGCGTCGGGTCGAATCTGGGCATTGCAGCCGGATGGCATGGGCGGTTACACGAACGACGAGCTGCTGGTTTCGTCAACGCAGCCATCGTCATTCGGTGTAGATCAGGACGGCGAGCTGTATTTCACGGACTATAACAATGGTCGCATCATGCAACTGGTAGCAAGCGGTGGCGGCGTAGACCCTGTGCCCGAGCTCCTGTCAGATTCGGGTTGTGTTGATCCAGCTGATATCACCCAGCCATACTCGGGTCTCGTTCCTTATGACATCAACGCACCGTTCTGGTCCGATGGTGCGGCCAAAGACAGACATATTGGCTTGCCAGACAGCACCACGATTTCTATCGATGCCAATGACGATTGGATTTTTCCCGCAGGCGCTGTACTCGTCAAGAATTTCCGCTTGAATGGTCGACTCATCGAGACGCGACATCTCATGCGGCATCCCGACGGTGTATGGGCGGGTTACACCTACGAATGGAATGTGGCAGAGACTGAAGCAACACGAGTGCGTGGCGGCAAGACTGAAGAAATTGACGGCCAGGTCTGGGTATTTCCGGACGAGGCCGAATGCCTCCGGTGTCATACCAATGTCGCCACCGTCGCGCTGGGTCCGGAAACTGCGCAGCTCAACCGTGATTTCACGTATCCGTCTACCGGTCGCACGCACAATCAACTAGAGACACTGGACGCGATTTCAATGTTCTCGTCACCACTACCCGGCGACCCGGCGACGCTTCCGAACATGCCTGATCCCGCGGATATTGCGGCAGACCTTGGCCAAAGAGCTCGCTCGTACCTGCACACGAACTGCGCACAATGCCACCAACCGGGAGGGCCGACACCCGTAGACATCGATTTGCGCTATACAACGGTGTTGCCCGACACCAACGCCTGCGATGTCATGCCTGACGCTGGTGGGGTTGGCATCATGATGCCAAGAATTATTGCCCCGGGTGACGCGACAAGATCGGTACTGGTAGAACGCGTCAATCGACGCGACATCTTCGGCATGCCGACCCTTGGCTCGACGATTCCGGACACAGCAGGCGTCACGCTGCTTGCTGATTGGGTGAACGGCCTGGTCAACTGCAACTGATTTGCCGAGGAAATAACGCTCTAAACACGTGTTTTCATCGGTTTCTGTGACGCCAATCAAGTGAAATGCGGTCTCCAAAGCCCATACTTGTGGGCACTGGAGACGCCATGATTCGCATTCTCGCGACAATTGCTCTTTTATTAGGACTTTGCCTGACGGCAAACGCCGATGTGTGGAAGTGGAAGGATGCGCACGGCGATACCCATTTTGTCGATACCTTGACCCCTATCTACACCTGGGTGGATGACGTCGGTAAGGTGCATTATGCGGACAAGCCGGACCATGAAGATGCCGTTTCGGTCGAGTTGGTTTGGCATTCCGCCGGCACAATCGCGGACGTTGACAGCACTGAGGATGAAGCTGAATCGGACGGCTATGCCTATGCTGGTGAGACCGCTGAAGAGCGGGCTGAACGCGAGAAAGCCGAGGCTTACTATTGCAAGCGCGCGACCGAAATCTATGAATCCTACCTAAATGCTCCGCAGCTTTATCGAACAGGCGATGATGGCGAGCGAGAATACCTGGACAAGAAAGAAGCTGCCGTCACAATCGCTGAGACCAAAGCCAAAAAAGACGAGCTCTGTCGCTAGCAGCATATCCCGTTATCTCGAATTATCCGGGCGGCCATAGATAGTTGCCGGATCGCAATATGGCGCTTCATAGGTCAACGTAAATAAGTATAATTGCGGCTCGATAACTCCCCGCGGCTCGACATGACGAATAGCCTGATTGATGAAGGTCTGAAACTGATGCTCGTTGGCATGGGCACGGTTTTCGTGTTTCTGACATCACTCGTCATTGTCACTACCTTAATGTCTCGCTTGGTCATGCGGTTTCAGCCCAACCCAATCGCATCGGACATCACGGATGAAGAAGTTGCAGCAATAAGCGCCGCGATCACCAGGCACCGGCGCAAGTAGATCAGTGAAGGAAGAATAAGAATGAGTGACATGGGCCCACTTGGTATCACTGAAGTCGTCTTAAGGGATGGACATCAAAGTTTGTTGGCAACGCGAATGCGCATCGACGACATGTTGCCGATTTGCGAGAAACTCGACCAGGTTGGCTTCTGGTCGCTGGAGACCTGGGGCGGTGCGACCTTCGATTCCTGCATTCGCTATCTTGGCGAAGATCCCTGGGAGCGCATCCGCCGATTTAAGGCCGCAATGCCAAACACGCCGCAACAGATGTTATTTCGCGGCCAGAGCATTCTCGGTTATCGACACTATGCAGATGACCTCGTCGAAAAGTTCGTCGAGCGTGCGGCTACGAATGGTGTGGATGTATTTCGTATTTTCGATGCACTCAATGACATGCGAAATCTCGAGATTGCGGTCAAGGCGACCATAGCTGTTGGGAAACACGCGCAAGGTACGATTTCCTACACGGTAAGTCCTGTCCACACGATGCCGATGTGGGTTGACCTCGGCAAACAGATAGAAGACATGGGTGCGCACTCCATCTGCGTCAAAGACATGGCTGGACTACTTAGGCCATACGTCGCTTTTGATCTTGTTAGCCAGCTTAAAGAGGCCGTTGATATTCCTATCCACTTGCATTGTCATGCGACAACCGGCATGTCGACGGCGGCCTGTGTGAAAGCGGCAGAGGCCGGTGTCGACAGGATAGATACATCCATTTCGTCGATGAGCATGACCTACGGCCATTCGCCGACGGAATCACTGGTTGCGATTCTCGAGGGAACCGAACGATCGACCGGCCTTGATCTGCCGTTGCTGGAGGAGATTGCCGCCTATTTTCGTGATGTGCGCAAGAAGTACGCTTCGTTTGAAGGCGGGCTTAAAGGCATTGATTCCCGAATTCTAATTGCCCAGGTGCCCGGTGGCATGCTGACCAACCTCGAAGGCCAGCTACGCGAGCAGAATGCCGGCGACAAGCTCGATGAAGTTCTCGAGGAGATTCCACGAGTTCGTGAAGACCTTGGCATGTTGCCACTGGTAACACCGACATCACAAATTGTCGGGACCCAGGCCGTTATTAACGTTTTGTCGGGACAACGTTATGCAAGCATTACCAAGGAAACATCGGGCGTCCTGAAGGGCGAGTACGGCGCGACACCGGCAGCGGTCAACGCTGAATTGCAAGCCCAAGTACTCGAAGGCGCCGAGCCGGTCGTTTGCAGGCCGGGAGATATACTAGAGCCGGAAGTCGATCGCCAGACTAAGGAATTGTCACGAATCGCGACCGAAAAGGGCATACGCTTGGCGGCAGACGTCATCGACGATGTACTCACCTATGCGCTGTTTCCTCAGATAGGCACCAAGTTCCTGGAGAATCGCGACAATCCAGGCGCATTTGAGCCGATGCCGGATGCAGCTGCGGTGGCCATGAAGTCGCCGGCGGCGAGCGGTGGTGCAACAGAGGCGTCCGTGTATTCCGTTCGTATCAACGGCAAGAGCTTCACGGTGGAGGTCGCTGAGAGCGGCCAGTTATCAAGCGTGCAGCCCGCTACCGTTGCACTGCCAGCACAATCTGCGGCGTCCGGAGACGCCGTCAAGGCAGTATTAGCGGGCAATATCTTCAAGGTTCACGTGCAACCCGGTGACATCGTCGAGAAAGGTCAGGCGCTGATCGTGGTCGAGGCCATGAAAATGGAAACGGCAATTGCGGCACCCAAAGCCGGGACGATTACAGACGTATTCGTCGCCGAAGGCGATGCTGTTGCTGTCGGCGACCAGCTTGCTGCGATCGGCTGACGCATGGAAATGATCGAGCAATTATGGCAAGGCTCGGGCCTCTATCAAATGTCGATAGGGCAGGCGGCAATGCTCGTCATTTGTCTGCTGTTGCTGTACCTCGGCATCGTCAAGAAATTCGAACCGCTATTGCTCGTCACTATTGGCTTCGGTGGATTGCTTTCGAATATACCCGGCGTTGAGATAGCGACGGGCGACGGTCTTCTGCATCTGACATACGTTATTGGTATCGAGACCGGGGCATTTCCATTGATCATTTTCATGGGCGTTGGCGCACTGACGGATTTTGGGCCACTGCTCGCCAACCCACGGACCATGTTCCTCGGCGCTGCAGCGCAATTCGGAATTTTCGCGACCCTGATAGGTGCACTAGCCCTGACGTCGCTCGGCGTAATGGATTTTTCAATTCGCGAAGCGGCAGCAATCGGCATCATCGGTGGTGCTGACGGGCCGACTGCTATTTACGTTGCGGGCAAGCTTGCCCCGAATTTACTGGGCGCCATTGCCGTTGCCGCTTATTCCTACATGGCACTTGTGCCGCTCATTCAGCCGCCCATCATGAAAGCGCTTACGACTGAGGCCGAGCGGAAGATTGAGATGGTGCAGCTACGCGAGGTTTCAAAAGCAGAGCGAATCATCTTTCCGTTAGTCTTGTTGTTACTGGTCGCCTTCTTGTTGCCGTCCGCAGCTCCTTTGCTCGGTATGCTTTGTTTCGGTAATCTGATGCGCGAATGTGGTGTCGTGGATCGCCTATCCAATACCACTCAGAATGCTTTGATCAACATCGTCACGATCTTTCTGGGCCTGGCCGTTGGTTCCAAGCTCAGCGCAGAGCAGTTCCTGGTGCCGAGCACCCTCGGCATTCTCTTGCTGGGTATGGTCGCATTCGCGATTGGCACGGCCAGCGGTGTGCTGATGGGCAAGCTCTTGAATCGAATTTCAAGCAATCCGATTAACCCGCTTATCGGTGCGGCCGGAGTTTCCGCCGTACCGATGGCCGCGCGGGTTGCGAACAAAGTGGGCCTGGATGCGAACCCGCACAATATTCTGCTGATGCATGCGATGGGTCCCAATGTCGCGGGCGTAATCGGCTCGGCGGTCGCCGCTGGTGTCATGATCATGTTGCTTTCCTGAGCAGGGTTCAGCCATCTAAAAAATCAGACTGAACCTGGCACCACCGGATTCGCTTTTGCCCAATGTTACGAATCCGCTGTGCGCGATCATGATCTGTCGCGCGAGCAAATCTATTCCTGCGCAATGCTACGAATAACGCGAGTCGCCTAGCGCTGGTAGTGATCCTCAAGTACTTGCGCGACACAGCTTGTCAGTCGCTTGCCGGTTTCGATGTGCAAAAACTCATTGGGACCGTGAGCGTTTGATTTCGGGCCGAGCAGGCCCGTAATCAGGAACTGCGCATCCGGGAACTTCTCGCCGAGCATGCCCATGAACGGGATTGTCCCGCCTGTTCCCATGTACATCGACGGCTTGCCGAAGAACGCTTGCGATGCCTTTTGCATTGACGCTTCAAGCCACCCGGCAACCGGTGGTGCGTCCCAACCGGCCATCGTCGATTCGACCTCGAATGCGACCTTACACAACGGCGGTGTATCAGCGTCAAGTATCTCCTTAACGGCTTCCGCTGCTTCATCGGCATCGCAGGTTGGAGGAAGTCGAAATGATAGCTTCAACGTGTTGAAAGGCAGGAGTACATTGCCAGCGTTAACCATGTCGGGGAGACCTTCGGCACCGGTAATGCTCAGCGTAGGCCGCCACGTATTGTTGAGTAACAACTCGTAGTCGGACTCGTCGGGGGCTGGATCGTCTACTGCCCACGGATATTTCCGATAAACCATGTCGCCCAGCGTCGCGGCGGCTTTCTTAGCTTGCTCGATTCGTTGTTCGGGAATGTCGACATGCAGTGCTTCCGCAATAACCTGACCGCTCGATTCGTCCTCAATACGGCTCAGCAACTTGCGCAACACTCGAAAGCTCGACGGTACGACTCCGCTCGCTGATCCTGAGTGGACGCCTTCAGTAAGGACATCGGTGCGCAGCGTGCCGGTAAGATTGCCGCGCAAAGACGTTGTGCACCATAACTGGTCGTAGTTGCCACACTCCGCGTCGAGGCAGACGACGAGATCCGGCGAACCGATTCGATCTTCGAGTTTTTCGATGTAGTAGGGCAGATCGAAACTGCCGCTTTCCTCGCAGCCTTCGACAAGGACGATACAATGTGCGTGTGGGATGCCTTGTTCCTGCAATGCGCGAATTGCGGTTAGCGAGCCGAACGTTGCATAGCCATCGTCTGCGCCGCCCCGACCATACAGTTTTCCGTCCTTGATGACCGGCGTCCAGGGGTCGAGGTCATCATCCCAGCCGCTGAACTCGGGTTGCTTGTCGTAATGGCCGTACAGCAGTACGACATCGTCTGATTCGCCGGGAATGTCGATGAACAACAATGGTGTGCGGCCCTCGATGCGGACGATCTCAATTTGCATGCCTTTTACTGGCTGAGTTTGCGCCCAGGCCTCGAGCATTTGTACTGCCCGTTCCATGTGCCCGTGCGCTTCCCAATCGGGGTCGAAGCTCGGTGACTTGTTGGGTACTTTGATGTACTCGGAGATTTCCGGGATGATCGATGTATCCCACATATTGTTGACGAAACTTGTTGTCTTGCTGTTATCCATGCGATTCTATTGATTACTCGGAAATGAAAACTGCGCCTTCTCGCGCACGCCACCTGACGGCCATCTCTGGGTGATTGTTTTGCGCCGCGTATAGAAGCGTACACTGTCGGGGCCGTAGGCGTACAGGTCGCCGAACAGCGAACGCTTCCAGCCGCCAAAGCTGTGCAGGGCCGCTGGCACGGGCAGAGGCACGTTGATACCGACCATTCCAACCCTGATATTGTCTGCGAAATAGCGTGCGGCCTCACCGTCGCGGGTGAATATGCAGGTGCCGTTGCCGTATTCGTGACCGTCGATGAGTTGCATGGCCTGTTCCTGAGACTCGGCACGCACAACGCAAAGCACTGGCCCAAATATCTCTTCCTGGTAGATGCGCATCTCGGCCGTCACGTTGTCGAACAGGCAGCCGCCCAGGAAATAGCCATTCTCGTGACCCTCGACGACAAGGTTGCGGCCATCGACGACGAGGTCAGCGCCTTCTTCGACGCCGAGGTCGACGTAGCCTCTCACTTTGTCATAGTGAGCCTGGGTGATTAACGGGCCCATGTCATTGCAGGCATCCGTACCGTTGCCGACTTTCAGTTGCAGCAGTTCGGTCTTGAGTTTGTCGACGACCGTGTCAGCCGTTTCTTCACCAACGCAGACTGCAACCGAAATAGCCATGCAGCGTTCGCCACAGGAGCCAAATGCAGCGCCCATCAGAGCCCGGACGGTATTGTCGATATCTGCATCCGGCATGATGATCGCGTGATTCTTGGCGCCACCAAGTGCCTGAACACGTTTGCCGTTTTTTGTTCCGGTCGCATAAATGTACTCCGCGATCGGTGTTGAGCCGACAAAACTGATTGCCTGCACGCGCGGATCCTCGAGTAATGTATCCACGGCCTCCTTGTCACCATTGACGACATTGAAGACGCCATCGGGTAAGCCGGCTT
>Ga0224512_10003632_pt1 | contig 13469 bp, 9 predicted proteins | sample SF_May12_sed_USG_4_FD_169103 | JGI IMG/M metagenome (GOLD analysis project Ga0224512, IMG submission 169103) | Sediment microbial communities from San Francisco Bay, California, United States - SF_May12_sed_USGS_13 | ecosystem: Environmental > Aquatic > Marine > Sediment | place: USA: California...
GTTGATGGTCGCTGACGACTTGGCGCAGTACCAGGTCTTGCACCCGGATCCGACTCTGGTCGACTACCGCGGCCTCGAGGTCTACGGAATGGGACCGCCGTCCAGCGGTGGGATCACTGTCGGGGAGAGCCTCAACATCAACGAGAACTTCCCGCTCGACGTTGTTGGTGAAACCGAATTCCAGCACGACGTGCTGGAGTCGACAGCTCTGGCGTTTGCCGACCGCAACGCGTACATCGGCGACGATCGACCGCAGTACAACTACGTACCGGTGACGGGATTGCTGTCACAGGGTTTCGCTGATAGTCGCGCTTCGTTGATCGACCCGGGATCCGCCGCACCGAAGCCGGTGGCGCCCGGCGACCCGTGCCCTGAAGACGGCAACCCGCTTTGTGTTCGCGATGCGGCAGCAGTCGACGGAACAGGCGGCACGTCGACAACGCACCTCGTAACCGCGGATCAGTGGGGCAACGTCGTGTCGTACACGCTCACGATCGAATCCACCGGCGGAAGCGCCATCACGGTTCCAGGTCGGGGTTTCCTACTCAACAACGAGTTGACCGACTTCAACTCGACCGGTGATGGACCCAACTTGGCCGCGCCGGGCAAGCGGCCGCGCAGTTCGATGAGCCCGACGATCGTGCTCGATGACGGTGGGCCGTTCCTGGCCCTTGGGTCCCCTGGCGGCTCCACGATCATCACCACGGTGGCATCGATCCTGTTAAACCGCGTCGATCGCGGTATGTCTCTGCCTGAAGCGATCGCAGCGCCACGTGCCACGCAACGCAACACGACGACGGTGGGAGCCGAGGCCGACTACCGAGCACTCTACGAAGCGGAACTCAGTGTGCTCGGCCACGCGTTCAGCGACAGAGCTGAGATCGGCGCCGCTACCGCTCTCGAGTTCCTTCCCGACGGTCAACTTCTCGCGGCCGCCGAACCGGTCCGCCGTGGCGGAGGCGATGCGGGGGTGGTGTCACGGGGTCGCTGATTCGACGTGGACCTTGATCGCCGTTGATGCAGCAGCGGCGATCAAGGTGGGGCCGCGACGCCAGCCGCGGCTTTCGATGTCGGTATGTGGCGGTCGGAGTGGTCACGGTCTGGTCCGGCGTGTCGAGGACGAGGCGATGCGGTTCGCCACCAGTTCGTGATCGAAAGCCGTTGCTGCTCGTCGATTGCTCTTCCCTAGGGGCATTCGACTCGAGGGCGCCCGTGCCTTTCCGCGCGATGTCCCCGGGCATCCCGAAGACGTCGTCACCCGTCGAAAACGGTGCCTCGCGGCACCGACCGCGGCGCCCGGCGGTTGGTGATCGTGGAGAGCGAGCAGGCACACAGGATGGGGGTGAGTGACCGGCCGGACGCCTCTAGGATGCGCGTCATGACGGAGCAGAGACGAAGATCGCTGATCGGCATCGCCGCCAGCTTGCTGATCGGTGCGCTCGTGATCCTCGCCGGAAGCGACGGGAGCACGAAGGTCGGTCCGATCGCGTTGTTCGCGGTTTGCGGGCTGCTCGCCTACGCCATCAACTGGGTGGTATTCGTGCCCTCGAACCGGGCAAAGACCGAGCATTACTACGACCTGACCGGCAGTGTCACCTATGTCACCGTCACGGCCGTTGCCCTGGTGCTCAGCGACAACCTCGACGCACGGGCGGTGATCGTGGCGACGATGGTCGTCGTGTGGGCCCTGCGACTCGGCTCGTTCCTGTTCCGCCGGGTCCGGCGCGACGGACAAGATGAACGCTTCGACGAGATCAAGGCGGATCCGCTGCGGTTCTTCATGACCTGGACACTGCAGGGCCTGTGGGTCCTTCTGACCCTTGCCTGTGCTTTGGCGATCATCACGGGCATGGAACGTCGCTCGCTCGGCTGGGTGGCGATCGTCGGGATGGTCATCTGGGTCCTCGGGTTTGCGATGGAAGTGGTTGCCGACCGGCAGAAGTCGGCCTTCAAACAGAACCCCGCCAATGCGGGTCGGTTCATCACGTCGGGGCTCTGGGCGTGGTCACGTCATCCCAACTACTTCGGCGAGATAACGCTCTGGACCGGCATTGCGATCATGGCGTTGCCGGTGCTGTCCGGTTGGAGGTGGGCCACCTTGGTCTCACCAGTGTTCGTCTTCCTGTTGATAACCCGCGTCAGCGGCGTCCCGATGCTCGAGGCTAGGGCCGCCAAGCGCTGGGGTGCCGACGAGGAGTTCCAGACCTACACCCGAACCACCCCGGTGTTGGTTCCCCGTCCTCCACGCCACTAGTCGGTAATTCAGGTCGGCACTTGGACCACATGGAATCGGGACGGAACCAGCGCCAGAACACCCGGTTCTAGACCACCCAATCGTGATCGGCCATCAGCAGGCTCGACGGAACTTCCCCCAATCAGAAAACCCACAGGTCGGTGACCAAGGCCTCCGTTAGTAGTGAGGGCAGGATTTGAACCTGTGAGCTTCGGGTTGTGCGTTGCTCGGTTCCCGCTACCAGGTGTTGGGTGCTCGGTGTGTTTGAGCGCCTGTATCGCCTCCAGAGAGCGGGGCTCGGCGAACGCGCTGATTGTTAAGGCCCCGGCGGATGCGTGGCCAACTATAATCTGAGCAGCCACTACACTCAGGTGTCCAAGGCGGCCCCGCAGCTCTGCAATGTCTGTGCGGAGGTCCCGTTCTTCGTTTGTCCACCCGCATGACCATCGCGGCAGTATCAGTCAACTGGCGCCATCGGCAATTGTTGAGAGAGGATGGCAATTCCATGAGGCTCAGCGGACCACCTCCGTCTATCGCGTTCTTGAGCACTTACCCACCGACGTCGTGTGGGCTGGCGACATTCACTGCCGCCCTGCGGGTGGCGGTCGCCCAAAGTCGTGGCTCAGACGAAGGTCTGGGCGTGCTGAGCCTGGTGGACCAGAAGGATGGCCGGACCAAGCCCGAGGTCGTTTATGAGCATGTCAACGGCGATTGTGTCTCTTCCTCGAGGGCGATTGAGGTGCTCAATTCTTTCGACGTGGCGTTCATTCAGCATGAGTACGGGATCTATGGTGGACCTGACGGCAGCGAGGTTGTCGATCTGATGTCGAGCCTCGAAATCCCAGCGGTTGTCACGCTCCATACCGTGCTCAGCCGACCTAGTCGAAGCCAACGGTCGATTCTTGAGAAGGTCGTCGCGTTGGCGCAGCGGACGATCGTCATGAGCCAAACCGCCAGACGCCGGCTCGTCAACGGCTACGCGGTCGACCCGGCGAAGGTCGGAGTGGTTCCGCACGGCGCCCGAGCCAGCCTCGCCGGCCCATCCCTGGCGAACAAGGCACGGCCGGTCGTGCTCACGTGGGGCCTCATCGGTCCAGGCAAAGGTTTGGAGACGGCGATCGATGCGTTCGCGGGCCTGCAGGACCTTCGTCCTCTCCCCCGCTATGTGATTCTCGGCAAGACGCATCCCAAAGTCCAAGCTGCCCAAGGTGACGCATACCTCGAGGGCCTGGCCACCCGGGCTCATGATCTAGGGCTCGACGGTGTTGTCGAGTTCGACGGCCGGTACCTCGACGCCGACGCGCTCGCGGTCACCGTCCGCCAGGCAGATGTGGTTCTGCTTCCGTACGAGTCCACGGAGCAGGTCACCTCAGGAGTCCTGGTCGAAGCCCTCGCAGCGGGCAAGCCGATCATCGCCACCGCCTTTCCCCACGCCGTCGAGCTTCTGAGCAGTGGTGCTGGAATCGTCGTTCGACATGGCGATGCGACCGCCTCGACGGCCGCCCTCCGAACCGTGCTCACCAATCAGGCTGCAGCTGCCCGTATGGCCGTACAGGCCAGGCGTATCGGCTCGACGATGCTCTGGCCCGCGATCGGACGCCGATACGACGACATGGCGGCTGAGCTGGTGGGCCGAAACGATGCACACCAAGGTCGTAGTGCCGCGACGCGTTACGAGAAGGTCGTTGATGCCCTCGCCAGGGTCGGGTGAAGCCCTGCTCGGCCGTCGTAGCGGCACAGTGAACACGGGCGGATCAGAGCTCCTGACCAGGCCGAACGTGTCTCATCCTCTCCCGAGGCCGCGCTTCGACCATCTGGAACGAATGACCAGTCCTTTGGGGCTGTGGGAGCATGCTCTCTACTCCAGCCCACGCCCGGAGCACGGTTATTGCACCGACGACAACGCTCGGGCCCTCATCGTTGTGAGCCGCCAGCCGGATCCGTCTCCCGATCTCGTCGAGCTGGCCTGGGTCTATCTGAGGTTCATCGCGGACGCTCAGTTGCCGGACGGCGGTTTCCGAAACCGGCGGAGCTCCGATGGCTCCTGGCTGGATCAAATAGGTTCTGACGACTCACAAGGACGGGCGCTGTGGGCACTCGGGTCGGTCGCGCATCACGGTTCGGAGTCCCGGATCCGTGACGTTGGCATGGACATGTTCAACGAGCAGCAACAGTTCCTGTCACCGTCTCTGCGATCAAACGCCTTCGCCGCGCTGGGTGCGGCCGAGGTGCTGGCCGCTTCACCTGATCATCGCCACGCTCGGCGTCTTCTTCAGCATTGTGTCGGCCACCTCGACGTACCGGATGACGCCTTGCGTCCGTGGCCGGAAGAGCGGCTCACATACGACAATGCGCGCATTCCCGAGGCACTTCTGGCCGCCGGCGCACTCCTTTCTGACCAAGCCCTGGTCGATGCCGGTCTCCGCCTGCTCGAATGGCTGGTGGCGCGAGAAACATACGATGGTCACTTCAGTTTCACGCCAGTGGGTGGGTGGGCGCCGGGTGAACCCCAGCCGGGATTCGACCAGCAGCCGGTCGAGGCAGCTGCCATGGCGGATGCATGCAGCCGTGCCTGGTCAATGACCCGCAACAACCAGTGGAGGGACGTGCTCGGACGGACAGCTCGCTGGTTTGTGGGTGCCAACGATGCCGGCCTGGCCCTGTACGATCCGTGGACTGGAGCGTGCGGCGACGGCCTGAGTGCCGACCATATCAACCAGAACCGCGGAGCCGAGTCGACGCTGGCTGCCCTCTCAGTGCTGCAACACGCGGAGGCGCTAGGTCTCGTTTGGGGCGGGTCGCCGTCCGACACCGGTTCCTACGCATCCCGGTAGCGTATGATCTGATTTCGCGTTCCTGCGCCCTATAACGCCGTCGAAGGCTAGAAGCGAGCGACCTTTCCCTATGAGCAGAATCCCCGTCAACCGCACGGCGGCACGATTCGCGCCCGACCCGCTCCGCGTCATCATCAAACCCTTCCTCCCTGGTGAGCAGCTTTTTCCGGACGGGCAATCCCGCGTCCAGTTCGTCATCGATCGAATCCTGGCCATGCCCGAGAACGAGGTAGTGTCCACGCTTGCGGCAACTCAGGACCAATTCGCGGACCGACATGCGGATTTCACTGGGGCTCTGGAACGCAACTTCAATCTCATGGCCCACCACTTTGAGGATCCGAACGATCTTTCCCCGCAACGCCGGCTGCTCGTGGGTGCCTATTTCACCCATGAGTACGCAATAGAAGCGGCCGCCCTCGGGAACCCGTCAATCGTTCCGGCTCCCGATCAGTCTGGTCTGAAACCAGGTGAACAACGGTTCATTGTGAGCCTGCGGGCAATCGGCGAGGGACACATCTCGTCCATCGAATACCGCTCGGGCGTGATTGACGTCAACGGAGAGATCCGCATGGACAGGCCAAGCCGATACACGACTACCGGCAGCCGCAGGTCGCCAATGTACGACAAACACATATTCTCCAACAAGCTGGAAGACCTGGGGTCGTTCAACGAGATCACGCGCCTATGTCTCGATCCGCTGCCCGATCAGTTCACCTTCGAGCAGCTCGAAGAGGCAATCGTGGAACTCGACCGCCGGGGTGTGGATCGTGTCATCACGTTCCAGACAATCAAGGTCATCCACTGGCTCGCGTCTTCCAACTACGAGAGCACGTTCCCGCGAGAGTCCGAGATCTCAGAGCGTGTGATCTTCCCGGCCGGACCCACCGAGAGCCGCGGGATGGAAGACGCCCGCTTTGTGCGTTTCACCCACGACCATGGCATGGTCGTCTATTACGCCACGTACACCGCGTATGACGGGGTCCAGATCCTGTCACAGCTCATAGAGACTCAGGACTTCATTACCTTCCGGATCGCCACTCTCAACGGACCCGCCGCCCAGAACAAGGGCATTGCTCTGTTCCCGCGCAAGATCGACGGCCGATACGCGGCGCTGTCGCGTCATGACAACGAGAACAACTACCTGATGCTGTCCGACAATGTGCGGTTCTGGCACGAAACCGAGAGGATTCAGATACCCGACCGGCCGTGGGAACTCATTCAGATCGGCAATTGCGGTGGGCCCCTGGAAACCGAGGCGGGTTGGCTGGTGATCACCCACGGGGTTGGACCGCTACGCCGGTACGCGTTGGGGGCGATACTGCTCGACTTGGAGGACCCGTGTCGGGTCATCGGCCACTTGAAAGAACCGCTTCTGTCACCCACCGAGGACGAACGAGACGGGTATGTTCCCAACGTCGTGTACTCATGCGGCAGCATGATCCACAACGACCTTCTCGTCCTCCCCTACGGTTTCTCAGACGTCGGAGCGGGTATTGCCACCATATCTCTCGACGATGTCTTGACCGGCCTCACGCAGAAATGACGCCTTCTCCCTGCTGACGAGAGCGCAGAGCGAGGGCGGATCCGAGCGGGCCTTCATGCGTGGGAGGCGGGGTACGCTCATCAGATCATGAACGTCACCCGCCGGCTCACCCCGTCCTCTGGAGCCGAACAGATGCTTCGAGCCGGAGCGTGGCGGGGATTGGGCGATCTGCTCGACTTCGCAACTGAGCAGGTGACCGTTACGATCGAAGGAGTGCACAATGCGGCCGCCGACCGGTGGTTCGGTTTGGCCGGGTCCCGTGCTGCCCCGGTCAGACTCGCGCACCGGGCATTCACGGCAGGGATCTACGGTTCCGTGCGTGTAGCTGGTTCCGCTCTGGGGACGGTCGTCGGTTTGGTGGGCGACATCGCCGGCGGTCGCACCGGCGTTCGCGCATCACGAATCTCACCCTCGTGGAACCGTGCCCAGGCTGTTGCCAACGCGGCGTGGGGGGACGAGTTCGAGCGCCGGGACAACGACCTTCAGATCGAGCTCGGACTTCGGAACCCCGAAGGCCTGGTGATCAGGCCCGATCCTGTCGGCCTTGCGGACGCCTTTCTAGAGCCGACCGGGCGCTTGGTCGTGCTGCTTCATGGCCTGGGACAGACCGAACGTTGCTGGTTGGGACGGGAATCGGATGCAGAAACCACGCTCGGATTGAGTGACGTTCTGGCGTCCGATTCCTTGGTGCCTCTCCTGGTGCGCTACAACACCGGCAGACATGTGTCCGAGAACGGGCATGCGCTGGCGATCTTGGTGGAGCGAATCGTGAACGCATGGCCGGTACCGGTCGTCGAGGTCGCGCTGGTCGGTGGTTCGATGGGTGGCCTCGTGGCGCGCAGCTCGGTGCACGCCGGTCGGGACTGCGGGCATCGGTGGACGACCATGGTCCGCCACGTCGTCACCCTGGGCTCCCCACACCTGGGTGCACCGCTCGAGAAAATGGCCAACGTGATCTCATGGGGCCTGCGCACTGCTCCGGAGGCCCGCCCGCTGGGTTCGTTGCTCGACGGCCGAAGCGCCGGAATCAAAGATCTCCGGTTCGGCGCCATACGAGAGGATGACTGGCGTGGCGCCGACCCCGACGCGTTGCTCTGCGACGCTGTCGGTGAGCAAGCCAAACCCGAGGGAGTGGAGTTGCATTTCGTCGCCGGCGTGGTGACCGCCGACCCTGGTCACCGCTTCGGCGCTGTCGTCGGCGATCTCATGGTCCGGATCAGTAGCGGCACGGGTCGTGGACGGCGACGCCAAATCGAGGCGACGGACGTGCGTGTACTCGGAGGCCGACACCACTTCCACCTGGCTCACGATCGGGCCGTCCACCAGCAGGTGCGAGACTGGTTGACTACGACACCGAGCCGCCGCCCTCCAGCGTGAACCCCGTTTGGGATGCGGGATGTGTGGTTGGATCACTCACCGTCGACGCACCAATGGGCGCTTCCGGCTAGCCCGCTTCGTGGCCGCATCGCTCTGCGTTCAGCCGCTCTGGCCGCGCGCCGCGGGGCGTCACGAGCGGAGAAGACATCGTCATCTCCGACATGACGCCCCGCGGCGTGTGAAGTTGATTGTGTCCTGCGGTCAGCGGGACCGTTCTTTGGCCATGTTGACCTTGAGCTGGCGGCCTTCGAAGTCCGCTCCGTCGAGCGAAGCGATCGCTTTCTGGGCGCCTTCACCCGATGACATCTCGACGAAACCGAAACCGCGAGAGCGGCCCGTGTCGCGATCAGCAATCACTTCTGCCTTGGTGACAGGGCCGTGCTGGGCGAACAAGCGTTCAAGATCGGCCGAACCGGTAGTGAACGCGAGATTCCCCACGTAGAGGTTTGTAGACATTGCATGCTCCTTTGAGCTGAACCGTCGACGTATCGGACACCTAGCAAGCCGAGCAATCCGACTCCCGTTCATACACGAACGAGGAACCGAACCACCGAGCCGCGACATCCGACGGAACGACAGAAGCAAAGCAAGGCGAAGCACGAAAAACGTGCGATGTGAGGAGTGTAGCCGGACACCGAGCACACCCCAAACCGACTCGTTTTGCGCGGGTACCGATCGGGCGGGAACCTTGGATCGTGCGCATCGACCAGCCGCCCTCGGCATGGTCGTGACGCGGCCGACGCAAGCGGGTCGTGGTGGAAGTGCCGCGAGGAGTTAGCGTGGACCGGATGCATGTCGCCGACAGCCACGACCTCATCCGGGTAACCGGGGCACGAGAGAACAACCTCAAGGACGTCAGCGTCGAGCTCCCCAAGCGCCGGCTGACGGTGTTCACCGGCGTCTCCGGATCCGGGAAGAGCTCGCTCGTCTTCGACACCATCGCCGCCGAATCGCAGCGGCTGATCAACGAGACCTACAGCGCGTTCGTGCAGGGCTTCATGCCGACGCTGGCGCGGCCCGAGGTCGACGTACTCGACGGGCTGACGACCGCCATCATCGTCGACCAGGAGCGGATGGGCGGCAACTCCCGCTCGACCGTCGGCACGGCGACCGACGCCAACGCGCTGCTGCGCATCCTGTTCAGCCGGCTCGGGCAGCCGCACATCGGCTCGCCCAGCGCGTTCGCCTTCAACGTCCCCTCGGTCCGGGCGAGCGGTGCGATCACGATCGAGAAGGGAGCCGGCAAGGCCAAGACAGAAAAGCGCACCTTCACCCGCACCGGTGGCATGTGCCCGCGCTGCGAAGGCCGAGGCACGGTCTCCGACATCGACCTGACCCGGCTCTACGACGACTCCCTGTCGCTCGCCGATGGCGCGATCACCATCCCCGGCTACAAGGCGGGCGGATGGATGGTGCGGTCGTTCACAGAGTCCGGCTTCCTCGACCCGGACAAGCCCCTCCGTGACTACACGGAGACCGAGCTCCACGACTTCCTGCACAAGGAGCCGGTCAAGGTCAAGATGAAGGGGATCAACGTGACCTACGAGGGGCTGGTCCCCAAGGTCCGGAAGTCGTTCTTCTCCAAGGATCGTGAGTCGCTCCAGCCGCACATCCGGGCGTTCGTGGACCGCGCGGCCACCTTCACCGCCTGTCCCGACTGCGTCGGCACCCGGCTCAGCGAGGGGGCGCGGTCCTCGAAGATTGAGGGGATCAACATCGCCGATGCCTGCGCGATGCAGATCAGCGACCTGGCCGAATGGGTGCGCGGTCTGGACGAGCCGTCGGTGGCACCGCTGCTGGCAGCGCTGGGGCACACGCTCGACGCGTTCGCCGAGATCGGGCTGGGTTACCTGTCGCTCGACCGGGCGTCGGGGACGCTGTCGGGCGGCGAGGCACAGCGAACCAAGATGATCCGCCACCTCGGGTCGTCGCTCACCGACGTGACGTACGTCTTCGACGAGCCCACCGTCGGCCTACACCCGCACGACATCCAGCGGATGAACGACCTGCTGCTGCAGCTGCGCGACAAGGGCAACACCGTGCTGGTCGTGGAGCACAAGCCGGAGGTGATCGACATCGCCGACCACGTCGTCGACCTCGGCCCCGGCGCCGGCACTGTCGGCGGCGAGGTGGTGTTCGAAGGCACGATCCAAGGGCTGCGGGCCAGCGACACGCTGACCGGGCGGCATCTGGACGACCGGGCCTCCCTCAAGGAGACGCTGCGGACTCCGTCGGGAGTGTTGGAGGTGCGTGCCGCCAACCTCCACAACCTGCGGGGCGTCGACGTCGACATACCGGTCGGGCTGCTAGTCGTCGTCACCGGCGTCGCCGGGTCCGGCAAGAGTTCGCTGATCCACGGCTCGGTTTCCGGGCGGGATGGAGTGGTGGCCGTCGACCAGACCGCGATCCGTGGCTCGCGACGGAGCAACCCGGCGACATACACCGGACTGCTCGACCCGATCCGCAAGGCGTTCGCCAAGGCCAACGGCGTGAAGCCGGCGCTATTCAGCGCCAACTCCGAGGGCGCCTGCCCCAACTGCAACGGCGCCGGCGTCATCTACACCGAACTGGGCTTCATGGAAAGCGTCGCCACCACCTGCGAAGAGTGCGAGGGGAAGCGGTTCGAGGCATCGGTGCTGGAGTACAAACTCGCCGGACGGGACATCAGCCAGGTGCTCGCCATGCCGGTCACCGAGGCGCTGCAGTTCTTCGGCGGCGGGAAGGCGAAGACACCGGCTGCGCAGAAGATCCTCAGCCGGATGGCGGACGTCGGACTCGGGTACCTGAGCGTCGGCCAGCCACTTACGACGCTGTCGGGCGGTGAACGACAACGGCTCAAGCTGGCGATCCAGATGGCCACCGAGGGAGGGATTTATGTGCTCGACGAGCCGACCAGCGGGCTCCATCTGGCCGATGTCAACCACCTGCTCGGTCTTCTCGACCAGCTCGTGGACTCGGGCAAGTCGATCATCGTGATTTCGCACCACCAGGCCGTGATGGCCCACGCCGACTGGATCATCGACCTCGGCCCGGGAGCCGGGCATGATGGAGGTCAGATCGTGTTCGAGGGCACACCGGCCGATTTGGTTGCCGCACGTTCGACCCTCACCGGCCAGCATCTCGCCGAGTACGTAGGTTTGGCGTAACGCACCTCACCGGACCGGTCCCAGAATCCGGCGACACATGCTCGCCGTCTCCCGACCCTGGTCGGGGAATGACGCCTCGCTGTGCGAAGGAGCAGCAGATGACGTCAGGAATGAAGACTGTCTCACCGCCGGCAAGTGGGGCAAGCGATGGACGAATCCTTCGTGTGAGAAGTTGTTCGGACCACCCGACCCCCCGGGAGCTCTGGTGGAGAGTCAGGCGCTGGAACAGCGCCCGGACGGGAGTACGCTTGGCTCGACGAGCGGTCTGCGAAGATGCGACGGCATCGAGCTCGGCGTGGCACTCGCCGGCGACCGGTACCTCAATCAGTCTGCGCTCGTCGCACTCGTAGAGGAGCGGCTCTCCCCCGCGCAGGCGGCGTGAATCGTCGATATTCGATCGGAAATGTTGCGTTGGGTGCACCCGAGAACCCTCTCGACGTGCGGTGGGATCCGATGTCTACGGCCTCATCATGCCGGCCATGTCGTAGACACCGCCGGAGAAGTCGTGCTGAGCTTCGTTCACTGCCTCCAACCCGGCATGCGCCGCCTCGAGATGATTGGCTGCCACGGCAGCATGCAGATCCGTCATCGCCTCACGGATGTCAGCCGTCGCAGCAACAGCTCTTCGGGCCACGCTCTATGTCCCGAACGAGGTCGAGGTCCGACATCACTGCATCATGTCGGTATTGGAGATCCGTCGGTACCTCACAGAAGTACTAGCCGCCGGTGGCATCGCCGATGAGCTCGGCGACCATCTCCGTGCGATGAGAACCGCATGCCGGAAGTTCCTTTCGACGGTTGGCCACGACGACCCCATGGATGAGTTGTGGTTCCCAGAACCTCGCGATGGCGTGCCCGGACTCCAAGACTGGTCACGAAACCAGGCCTTGGGCGAGCTGCGCGGTGTGTTCGGCGTTCACATCGCGCAGCTCACCGCGAAGTACGGGGTCGATGTGAGGATGGCCTAGCGTCGATCCTTCCTCTCTCCGCAGAAGAGGAGCAGTCGAGTTAGCTGATGGCGGCACCATCCACCTCGAAGCTTCCCCTCCGAACCGGGATCGGACTGGTCGGAGGGGGTGCGGTTCAGCCAACTGGCGCCGACCACGAACCGAATCTACCGATGGGGCGCCTCGAGGCACTATTCCAGTTTCCTTTGTTTAGCGGCGTTCTAAGCTAAGCTTTACGTACACCCTTTGCTTAATTGGATGGGGGCCGAAGCATGGCCGAGTACCTGCGCAGACGATGGGAGCCTCGATTCGAGGGGATGACCCGCCGCGACCGGCAGGGGTGCGGCTACGACGCGTACCTGCCCGATCCTCTCGCTGGGTGGAATCTCAGCTTGCCCGGCGATCTCGCCGCTGATATCGCCGACGCCGAGACCGCCATCAGAGACCTGAACCAAGCCGGGACGACTCATGTCAGCCTCGAAGGTCTCGCCCGTTTCCTCCTCCGAGCCGAGTCGGTCGCTTCCTCCAAGATCGAGGGCCTCGACGCCGGACCACTGCGACTGGTCGAGGCTGAGGCCGCTATCGCCCAAGGCGGCGAGAGCGCCGATCGCGTATCCGTCGAGGTCCTCGGCAACATCGCCGCCATGGAATCCGCCATCGAACTGGCAACTCAGGACCAGACAATCTCGCTGCCCGATCTGCTGGAGATCCACCGGGTATTGATGGATCGCTTACCCAGACCGGAGTTGGGAGGTGTGCTCCGTGAACAACAGAACTGGATCGGGGGCAGCTCCCACAACCCGTGCAGTGCCGTGTTCGTCCCCCCGCCAGCCGAACAGGTCAGAGGTCTCCTCGACGACGTCGTGGACTACACCAACGGCGACGAGCACTCGCCGCTTGTGCAAGCCGCTATTGCGCACGCCCAGTTCGAGACCATCCACCCGTTTGCCGATGGGAACGGTCGCACCGGACGCGCGCTGATCCACATCATTCTCCGCCGACGAGGACTCTCCCCCACGTTCGTGCCCCCCATCAGCCTCGTCCTCGCCACCTGGTCCCATGACTACATCTCCGGGCTGACCGCCTTCCGACACCTCCATCAGGCGGACAGCCCCGAGCGATCCCTCGCCGCCCACACCTTGTTGAGGACCTTCGCTGGTGCCACTCTCCGGGCATGCAGTGACGCACAGGCCTACGCCTCGAGGATCGACGAGTTGACCGACCAGTGGCGATCAAGCCTTGGCACCGTCCGAAAGGGATCCGCTTTGAACCTGCTCATCGAGGTTCTCCCCGGAGTCCCCCTTCTGACCGTCGAATCGGCCGCTCGGCTCATCAGCCGCTCCGAAGTCGCAGCCGGCGCGGCGATCAACCGGCTCCTCGATGCCGGAA
>Ga0224512_10003633_pt1 | contig 13465 bp, 11 predicted proteins | sample SF_May12_sed_USG_4_FD_169103 | JGI IMG/M metagenome (GOLD analysis project Ga0224512, IMG submission 169103) | Sediment microbial communities from San Francisco Bay, California, United States - SF_May12_sed_USGS_13 | ecosystem: Environmental > Aquatic > Marine > Sediment | place: USA...
CGGGCACTCCGAGGTTCTATTCGGTGGAAGTCACCGCCGACGCGCCCGGCCTCGAGCGCTTCATCAAGGAGCTCATGCCGGACGAGGATATCCGGGTCTCTGCCAGTGGCAACACGGTGACCCTCTCCGGCACGGTGCGTGATCCAAACTCGGTGGCCCGTGCCATCGAGATCGCGGAAACGAGCGGCGCCACGATCATCGACAACCTGGTGGCGCCGCCGGCGGTCCAGGTGCTGCTGCAAGTGCGCTTTGCGGAGATCACCCGAAGCGGGATGAAGGATTTCGCGACCGCCCTCTCGACCTTGAATCCGCAAGACTTGAGCGATAACGGCGATTGGGAGGGTGAGTCGATCTCCGACGGGCTCTTGAGGGTCTTGCTCTCCAATCCCAATGCCAACATCGAGGGCATCATCCGGGCGTCGATATCCAAGGGCAACTTCCGGAGCCTGGCCGAGCCGAATCTGCTGACCCTGCCCGGCAAGGAAGCCTATTTCCTGGCCGGTGGCGAGTTCCCGTACCCCACCGTCCAGAGCGGTGGCAGCCAGAACGTGACGATCGTCTTCAAGGAATTCGGGATCAGGCTTCGCTTCACGCCGAACATTACTCGTAGTGGCGCCATCCGGCTCAAGGTGATGCCGGAGGTCTCGTCGCTCGATTTCGCCAACGGCCTGGTGATTGGCGGATTCCAGATCCCAACCCTGATCACCCGCCGGGCCGAGACCGAAGTGGAGCTCCGCGCGGGCCAGTATCTGGCCATCGCCGGGCTCATCGACAACAACCTGATCGATAATGTGAGCAAGATCCCCATCCTCGGGGATATACCGATTCTGGGCCACTTCTTCCGGACCACTGACGCCCGGCAGCGGCGGAGCGAGTTGTTGGTGTTGATCACGCCGCACTTCGTCGTCGCCAATGAGACGGCGGTGCCGCTGCCGACTGGCGAGCCCGAGACCTGGAAGTGGCCCGGGTGGTTGAAGTACCCAAGGAACTAAGGGGCAGCTGGCCGCTCATCCCCTGGAGGAACCTGGCAATGCCGTTCAACCGAAAGTGGGTCCTGAACACGCGAGGCGCGACGCTCGCGCTGATCGCCCTGTCCATGATCGTGGTGCTGGCGATGGCGGCGCTCGCCATCGACCTGGGTATGCTGATCAAGACCCGCGCGGAGGCGCAGCGAACAGCCGATGCGGCGGCGTTGGCTGGGGTTAGCGCCTTTCAGTTCGGCCCGCTCGCTGCCGCGCAAGTGCAACCGGCGATCGCCCAAGCTCTCAGGCTTGCTGCCAACAACTACGTTGACGGGCGATACGTCGATACCACGGGTCAAACCCAGCAAGTGATCGGCCAGAGCACATGGGCCTTCACCGCTGAGGCGACCGTCGAGGTGCGGCCGGACATCCCTCTGGTGCGGGTCACCATCCAGCGCCCCAACGTGGGGACGTGGTTTGCGGAGGTTCTAAATATTCAGCTTGTGCCGGTCCTGGGTCGGGCTGCGGCGGTGGCGTCCGCGGCAGGCGCCGTTCAGTGTCTCAAGCCGTTTGCCATCCCTGATCGATGGGACGAGCGAACGGCAGCGCGGCCGGGCGGGCCGTATTTCGAGACGGGGGACAGCAACAGCAATCGAATCTGGGATACCAACGAGAACTGGGCGTTCGATCCACCCGGCTCACCCTTTCCCGGAAACGACTACTATGAGCCCTACAACCCGAATATTGTGAGCGCCACGCAGAACGGGTTTGGCAGCGCCTGGCGAGATGGGTCGGGCATCATCAGCGACTACGGCCGCCAGCTCATGATCAAAGCTCAGAGGCCAACCGATAACCTCGGTCCCGGCTTCTTCTACCCATTTCAGATTGACGGAACCGCGGGTGGCGGGGCCAACGTCTATGAGAACGACATAATCAACTGTAACCCCCTCACCGTAACCCTTGGTCAGCCTTACCCGATCGAACCGGGCAACATGGTCGGAAAGACGAGAACAGGCGTCGACGCCCTCATTGCGCAGGATCCCGGCGCGTACTGGCAGCCGTCGGGGCAGGGTGGTCAGGTTGCCGGCTCGAATCAAGGGTCTAATTGGACTAACAGCAAGCGTGTGATCCTGGTTGCGCTTTTCGATCCTCACCAGATCATCAATATTCACGATGGCGGCGCAGCCACGATCACGTTCAACAACTTTGCCGTGGTCTTCCTCGAAGGGTTTGGTCCGGCGACCGGGAGCCCGCCGAATCCGCCCGTGATCGCGCGCTTCCTCTGGTTCGGGAGTGGAGTCGGGGGCGGCGGGCCGACGACCGGACCGCTTACAAGGATTCTCCAGCTTGTTGAATAGCGACCCGAGGCCCGAGCCCGCCTCGACGCGACCGGTTCCATGCGCGGTCATCTCCACCGATGGCCCGTTCCGGAAGATCGTGGAGCAGGCGGTCCGCCATCCCGACGCGGGGACCACGCTCGAGATCGAGTTCGGGGTCCCGTTCGCGGCCTTCGGTAACGCCGAGCTGAAAGCGCTCAAAGGGGCGTCCCCGGAGGTTGTGATCATCGACCTCGAGGACGATCCGGAGCTCGGCATCAAGCTGGCCCATTTCCTTGCCGGGGCGTCCTCCCCTTCCTATAGGATCATCGCGTCGGGGCCAACGCTCGAGGCCGAACTCTTGCTCGAGCTCATGCGCGGAGGCATCACCGAGTTCCTGCCCAAGCCGGTGACGCCCGAGGAAGTGCGCCAGGCGGTGCGCCGGATCAAGTCGAGCACCGTCTCGACCGGCCCGGCACCGGCCACGACGCTCGGGGAGATCTACGCCTTCTTCGGCTCCAAGGGAGGCTCGGGGGCCACCACCCTCGCCACCAACCTCGCGATCGTGCTGCACCGGCTCACCAAGAAGACGACGCTCCTAGTGGATCTCGACATGGAGCTGGGCGAGGCGTCGCTCCTGCTGGGCATTCAGCCGCGGTTCAATTTCGTCGACCTGATTCAGAATTTTCACCGGGTCGACGCCGGGCTCCTGGCCTCCTACATCGAGCGCCATGAGTCGGGAGTGCACTTGCTGTCGGCGCCATTCCATCCCGATCGGGCTCAAGTCGTGAGCGCCGACCAAATCCGCCGAATCTTGCAGTATCTCAAGCAACACTACGAGTACATCGTCATCGATGTCTCGAAGTCGTTTACGCCGGTCACGATGGCGGCCTTCGAGCAAGCGGATCGGATCTTTCTGACGACGACGGTCGATCTTCCGTCGCTGCGCAACGTGCAGCGAGCCCTCCCCATGCTGCAACGGGTGACGCGGGGAGATAAGGACCGGATCCGCCTCCTGCTCAATCGATTCGAGAAGGGTGGAGAGGTGACCACCAAGGAGGTGGAGCGCTCCGTCGGGATCCCGGTCTACGCGACCCTCAGTAACGACTTCGAAGCGGTGATGCGATCCCTCAACACGGGGAAACCCGTGGTACTGAACGGCAACTCGCCATACTCCCAGGACCTGACCAAGCTGGGCACGCGCATCACCGGTGTTCGGAATAAGAAGACGCCATCCGGCGCATTCCAGCGCCTCACCAGTGGCTTGGCTCGGGTCGTGCCCGGTCGGCGCCGAGAATCCAAGCCACCGAAGGGGAAGTCGGATGAGTGAATCAAACAGGGACCGAGGACGGGAACGGCTGCCGTGGGAAGCACCGGACGCCGACCCGCCGCCCGCTAAAGCGGACCCCGCGGCACGCGGTGGCTCGAAGCCCCCGCCCCCGCCGCCGGGCCGGGAGCAATCGTGGGCCGGCGACGGCAAGGGCGCGGCCCTGCCCTGGGAGTCACCCAGCGCGTCTGGCTCAGGGTCTGCTCCGCCGTCCACCGAGCCGGCAGCCCAGCAGTGGGGCACCGACATGCACGACATCCAGCAGGTCAAAGGCCGGATCCACCGGCGCCTGCTGGAGCGCCTCAACCTGTCGAACCTCGACAAACTGGAACGCGACCAGGTGGTGGCCGCGATCCGCAAGGTGGTGCACGAGTTGCTCACCCAAGAGTCGGTTCCTCTCAATTATGAGGAGCGCGAGCTCTTGGTGGGCCAGGTGTTGGACGAGATCTTCGGCCTGGGGCCGCTCGAGCCGCTGATGAAGGACCACAACGTGTCCGACATCTTGGTAAACACCTTTAAGAGCGTCTATGTCGAGCGTCATGGCCTGATCGAGCGCACCGACGTCCGCTTTCAGGACGATCGCCACTTGCTCCAGATCATCGACCGGATCGTCTCGGCGGTGGGTCGGCGGATCGATGATTCCTCGCCCATGGTGGACGCTCGGCTGCCCGATGGGTCGCGGGTCAACGCGATCATCAAGCCGCTGGCGCTCGACGGTCCCCATTTGTCGATCCGGAAATTCAAGCGCGATGCGCTGACCGGCGAGGACCTGCTCCGCACCGAAACCTTGACCGAGCCGATGCTCGAGCTCCTGAGCGGGATCGTCAAGTCTCGGCTCAATGTCTTGATCTCCGGGGGCACCGGGGCCGGGAAGACCACGCTGCTCAACATTCTGTCCGGGTTCATCCCGGTCACCGAGCGCATTGTCACCATCGAGGACTCGGCCGAACTGCAGCTGCGCCAGCCCCATGTGGTGCGACTGGAGACTCGTGCGCCGAACATCGAAGGCAGTGGCGCCGTGTCGCAGCGGCTCCTGCTCATCAACGCCCTTCGGATGCGGCCTGACCGCATCATCGTGGGTGAGGTGCGAGGCGAGGAAGCGATCGACATGCTCCAGGCCATGAATACGGGGCACGACGGCTCGCTCACGACGCTCCACGCCAACACGCCGCGCGACGCGCTGAGCCGGTTGGAGACTATGATATCGATGGCACGTCTGGATCTCCCAGAACGGGCCATGCGCCAGCAAACGGCGAGCGCGATTCAGGTCGTGATCCAGGTGGCCCGCTTGTCGGACGGCAGTCGCAAGGTGATTCAAATCTCCGAGATCGTGGGCATCGAGGGAGAGGTCATCACCATGCAGGACATCTTCACCTATCAGCGGCATGGCATCGGCGAAGGTGGTAAGGTGACCGGCGAGTTCCGCGCCACCGGCATCCGCCCACGCTTTGCGGACCGGATGAAGGCGTACGGCATCGACCTACCCGCGGTCCTGTTCGATAACATCCTGGGTGAGGAGCCGTCCCGGAAAGGACGGCGGGCGTAGTGCCGACCAGTTCGTGGCTGTCAGCCGGGATGGTCTTCCTGGCAGTGGCGCTGGGCACGGTGGCCATCGCGCTCTTGTTGGAGTTCTCGCGCGAGCGACTGCGGGGCCGGAAGATGGTCGGCCAGCTTCGGAGGCTCGCCCAGGAAGGGCCAGATGAAGCTTCGGACGCCTTGATCCGCAGGCCGGGCTTCCAGCAGAAACTGTTCGATCCCGTCCTCGCGCACCTGCCCCATGCGGCCGACATCGCCTTGCTCATGCAGCAGGGTGGCCTTCAGTGGGCCCTACAGACCTACGCCGTGGTGACGCTTGGGTTGGCTCTGAGCTTCGGCCTGGCCACCGCGCTCATCTTCCGGCTCTGGCTGGCGGGCCTGGCCGCCGCGCTCTTTGGCGCGTCCATCCCGTACCTGGTCATCAAGCGCAAGGCGGCCAAGCGAATGGGTCAGTTCGAGGCCCAGCTACCGGGTGCCATCGACTTGATCGGACGCGCTATCCGGGCCGGCCATCCGCTGTCGGCAGGCCTCAAGATGGTGGCCGACGAAACCACCGACCCCATCGCCGGGGAGTTCCGGCGAGTCTTCGAAGAGCAGCGTTTCGGGCTGGCCTTCGAGGACACCCTGCTCTCCCTGGCGGATCGCGTGCCGCTGGTCGACGTGCGAATCCTGAATACCGCCATTCTCATCCAGCGTGAGGTCGGAGGGAACCTGGCCGAGGTGTTGGATAACATGGCCCAGATGATCCGCCAGCGGTTCAAACTCCGGCGTCAGTTGCGCGTGATCACGGCCCAAGGCCGGATCAGCGGCTACGTCCTCGCCGTGCTGCCCATCGCGCTCGGGGTCGTCATCTTCCTGCTCAATCCGTCCTACATGTCCACGCTCTTCCAAGCCGGGATCGGCCGTATCCTCGTGGCTGGTGCCATCGTCTTGCAGATCTTGGGGTACTTCTGGATCCGCAAGATCGTGGATATCGATTTCTAGAGGCGCCGTGATCTACCTCATCGCCCTTCTCGTCCTCTGCGCAACCGCCTTTGTGGTGATGCTGGTGCTGCAGTTGATGCCGAGTGATTCGGCCGTCATCCGCCGCCTGGGCGACATGCAGCGGGTCGAGGGCTACCAGACGGTGATCGTGCGGCGTCGTCGGCAAGAGCGGGCGGAGCGGCTCCAGGCCATCCTCGAGGGACTGGGCTCACGCGGCGTTGGCGGGGAGGCCGTCTCAGGCCTTCGACTTCGGCTGCTCAACGCCGGATTCGTCGATCTCAACGCGCCCTATATCTTCCAAGGCGCCCGCATCGTTCTCGCACTGGGCCTCGGGTTCCTGACGGTCACCCTGGCACCGATTCTCGGGGCGCCGTTCGCCGGGGTCGTGCTCATGGGGGTCTGGGGTTTGTTGATGGGATGGGTGATTCCTGGATTCTACATCGGCCGCCGGGTGGCCAACCGCAAATACCAGATCCAACGATCCTTGCCCGACGCCCTCGATCTGCTGGTGGTGTGCGTCGAGGCTGGGTTGGCCCTGAACCAAGCCCTGCTCCGCGTGTCCGAGGAGATTGCCAACATCAGCCCCGTCCTCGGCGAACAGCTCGCCATGGTGAACCTCGAGATTCGGGCAGGGTCCGCTCGGGAGCAGGCCCTCCAGAATTTGGCCACGCGCACCGGCGTCGAGGACATTCAATCCTTCGTCACCATGTTGATCCAGACCGACCGATTCGGCACCTCTATCGCCGACGCACTCCGGGTCCACTCCGAAGACCTGAGGACCAAGCGACGCCAACTGGCCGAGGAGGCATCCGCCAAGACGGCCATCAAGATGCTGTTCCCGCTCGTGTTCTGCATCTTCCCCGCCATGTTCGTCGTCATCCTCGGCGCGGCCATCATTCAGATCGTCCAAGCGCTCTCGGCCTTCGGATCATGACGCACGTCCGGGTCCGGAATGGGACCAGCGGAGTCGAGCTCGGTTGGCGGATCGGACTGGCCGATTCATGGTGGCCACGCTTGCGCGGCCTGCTTGGCAGACCATCACTGGAAGAAGGGGCAGGATTACTTCTCGAGCCGTGCCGGTCGGTCCACATGGTCGGAATGAAATTCCCGCTCGATATCGCATTCCTGGACGACCGTGGCGAGGTGATTGCCGTTTACCACCGACTCCAGCCCGGGAGCCGGACCCGGTGGCACAAGGAGGCCCGCTTCGCGCTCGAGTTGGCCGCCGGCACCCTGGTGGCAACACAAACTGCGGTAGGAGATGCGCTCGAGTGGGGCTCGCCGGAGGCACGGCCGGCTCACCCGTTCTCGAGAATCGAGGAGGAGGTCGCCTCATGAGCCCGGCCGACGCCACTGCCGCAATGGCCCACACCTCACCCCCCGCTACGGCATCGTCCCCACCAATACCACAGACACTCGCGGACACCGGGCTCTCGGAGGAGTTCCTTACGGAACTCATACTGAAGACACTCTATGTCCAAGGTGCCCGAACGGGCCAACAGCTGACGGACGCCATCTGCCTCCCCTTTCCACTGGCCGATGACCTTCTGATGACCATGCAGCAGCGGATGATGGTCGAGGTACAGGGTACCAAAGGACATGGCCGGGCCGGCTACGTCTTCGATCTGGGTGGTGAGGGCCGCGACCGGGCGCGGGAGGCCATGGCATCCAATCAGTATGTCGGTCCCGCCCCGGTGCCGCTCGCGCAGTATCGCCGATGGGTCGATATCCAATCGATCCGACATGCCCGGGTCAACAAAGAGGTCCTCCACGAGGCCTTCAGCTGGCTCGTGCTCGACCCCGAGATGGTCGACATGGTCGGTCCGGCCGTCAACTCGGCCAAGTCGTTGTTCCTGTTCGGGGAATCGGGCAATGGCAAGACCGCTATTGCCGAGACCATCGCCCGAATGCTTGGCGGAGAGATCTTCGTCCCCCACGCCGTGGAAATCGACGGGCAGGTGATGCTCTTGCTCGACCCCATCTACCACCGTGCGGCCAGCCCTGCGGACCGCGCTGAGGACCAGCCCGAGATCGAGCTGCTCTGGCGCAGTGACGCTGCCGAGTTCGACGCCCGATTCGTCAAGGTCCGGCGCCCTGTTGTGCTCACCGGCGGTGAATTGACGCTGGAGCAACTCGACTTGCAGTATGACGAACACACCAAGTTTTATCAGGCGCCGTTCCAGACGAAGGCGACCGGCGGTGTGTTGATCGTGGATGACTTCGGCAGGCAACGCGTTCCGCCACGCGATCTCCTGAATCGCTGGATTGTCCCGTTGGAGAAGAACGTCGACTTCCTGACGCTCCACACCGGCGGCAAGTTCCCTGTTCCTTTCGATTGTCTCTTGATCTTCGCGACCAACCTTGATCCGCAATCGTTGGTCGAAGAAGCCTTCCTCCGGCGAATCCACTACAAGGTCGAGGTCGAGAGCCCAACGCCTCGCCAGTATCAGCAGATCTTCCGGCGCTGTTGCGAGGCTAAGGGCATTCCGTTCAAACCCGAGGCCATCGAGTACATCTACCACGAGTACTATGGAAAGCTCTCGATTGAGCCCCGGGGGTGTCACCCGCGTGATCTGGTGGACCACTTGAGCGACATTGCGCGTTACCTCGAGGTCGAAGCCACCCTTTCCACCGAGTTGGTCGATTACGCGAGTCGATCCTACTTCCTTGCCGATTTCCCGACCGCCAGCGCGTAGCACCGCTCGCGGACCCGCAGGACGCTGAACCGAGGGGGCGCCATGTCCCATCCACGAGAGCCGGCATCGTCTCCGACCGAGGAATCCGGCGTGCGGGCGATGATGCACCGCCTGGCCGAGCTCGAGCGTGACGCGAGCCGAGCCAAGCGCCTCAGCCTCACGAGCCTGGTCACGGTCGGCATCATTCTCGGCTTGGCCGCTGCACTGGTGTATATCAGTGCGAAACGTGGGATGCCGGGAACCGTCAACAGCGTGGTTGAATCGCGGCAATATCTGCTCCGTGATGCCGATGGTCGGGTGCGTGGTATTTGGGGGACGGCCGAAGACGGAACGGTCCGCTTGGTGCTTCGAGACCAGATCGGTCGCTCGATGCTGAAGATCAACCTGCTCGCGGATGGATCCTCCGCGGTCACCTTCGCCGATACGACAGAGCGGGCGCGCATCGTGCTTGGTGTGATTGAGAACGAGGCGTCGAGCTTGGTCTTGGCGGACGGTAGTGGACGAGCTCGCGCGGTCCTCGGCCTGAGCGCGGATGGCTCCTCGACGCTGGTGTTCGCGGATACGCTCGGCGTCAGTCGGTCCGGCCTGGGCATCGATGCCGAGGGTGGCCCTACCGCCACCTTCCCCACTACCTCGGTAATCTCTCCCGAGGAGGAGGCCGACTCGGCCGGCGAATCCCCGTAGCCTGAGAGCCGCCGCCTCCCTCCCGAGCCCCCCGCCATGAGTAGCTAGCCACGGGGGGCTTGTCGTAGATTCACTGCCTCATGAATGCGCGCTACGATGTGATCGTGATCGGAGGGGGGCACGCCGGGAGCGAGGCAGCCACGCTGGCCGCCCGCGCGGGTGCCCAGACACTGCTCCTGACCCAGAATCTCGAGACCATTGGACAGATGTCGTGCAATCCGGCTATCGGCGGGATTGCCAAAGGCACGGTCGCGCGCGAGGTCGATGCTTTTGGCGGAATCATGGGGCGGGCCACCGATCTCGCCCGGATCCAGTTCCGTATGCTGAACCGCTCGAAGGGCCCGGCGGTATGGTCTCCTCGGGCTCAGTGCGACCGGGGACTCTACCGCCGGGCGGTGCGCAGCCTGCTCGAGCGCCAGGCCGGACTGGACGTGGTGCAAGGCACCGTTTCGGAACTGCGAATCACTGGGGGACGCGTCAGCGGGGTGACCACGGCGGATGGCCGTCGGTTTGAGACCAAGGCCATTGTTGTGACCGCCGGCACCTTCCTCCGTGGCCGGATTCATATGGGTCTCGGCGCGCAGATTCCCGCTGGGCGGGCCGGGGAAAGCCCCACGATCGAGCTTGCACAAGTACTTGAAAACAATGGACTTACAGTAGAACGCTTCAAGACTGGCACGCCCCCTCGAATTGATGGACGAAGCGTAGACCTGGCGCGCATTGAGCGGCAGGACGGGGAGGCTGGACCGTATTGGTTTTCCTTCTTCGAGCGTGGCACCCATCCGCGTCAGCTACCCTGCTACATCACGTGGGCCGGCGGCGAGGTCAAGGAGATCATCAGCGAACACATCGGCGAGTCGGCACTCTATGGCGGAGCGATTAGCGGCCGCGGCCCGCGGTATTGCCCGTCGATCGAGGACAAAGTGGTCAAGTTTCCCACCGCCGAGCGTCACCAGGTCTTCCTCGAGCCGGAGGGCCTGGACACCTCCGAGATGTACGTCAACGGGCTCTCGACGTCGCTGCCACCAGCGGTCCAGCTGGCCTTTCTCCGAGCGGTGCCCGGGCTCGAAGCCGTAAAGATGACCAGGCCGGGCTATGCCATCGAGTACGACTACTTCCCGCCCACCCAACTATCCCAGACGCTCGAAGTGAAACAGCTGCCTGGGCTGTTTCTGGCCGGTCAGGTCAACGGGACCACGGGATACGAGGAGGCCGCCGGCCAGGGCGTCATTGCGGGCCTCAACGCTGCGCACTCGGCGCTGGGACGGGAAGAGGTGGTCCTTCGGCGAAACCAGGCCATGATCGGGGTATTGGTGGACGACCTCGTTCAACGGGGAGTAGACGAACCCTACCGGCTGTTCACCAGCCGGGCCGAGTATCGCCTGCTACTGCGACAGGACAATGCGCTGCGCCGCCTTGGGGTCGTGGCCACGGAACTCGGCCTACTCTCGGACTCCGAGCGACGCACCATGGAGGCGCGACTCGAGTTGGAAGAGCAGGTCGAGGAATCGGCGCGCACGGCCACGCTCGAACCTGAACTGGCCAACCCGATACTCGCCCGAGCGGAATCGGCCTTGGTTAGCGAGTCTGTCCGGCTGGCCGACCTCGCCTGGCGGACCGGTATTTCACTCCACGACCTGATGGAGGCTGCGGGGTTCGATTTCTCTCAGGAAGAGGTGGAATGGGCCGCCATCGAGTTGCGCTATGCCGGCTACATTGCGCGGGAGCAGGCAGCGGCTGAGCGGCTCGCCCAAATGGACCACTTCGAGTTGCCCGACGGGATCGCGTACCGCCCGCTGGCAAGCCTCTCCTTCGAGGCTCGGGAGAAGCTCGAAGTGGTACGCCCGAGGACGCTAGGCCAGGCAAGCCGTATTCCGGGTGTTTCGCCGAGCGATCTCCAGGGCCTGGTCGTGGAAGTCCTTCGCTGGCGGAAGCGGACCGCATCAGCCACAGACTGAAGCCCACTGGTGGAGTGTTTCACGTGAAACACCGCGCCAGCTCCCCCCCAGCTGGGCCCCAGGGTGCGGCCCGGCCCGCGAACCTCTTCGCTGGGAGCGGCATTGCCTCTCGCTCACCTGAGCGTATATTCCGAATCGCTTCAGACCACGCCGAACGCAGTCGACTTCGACAATAACAATTTATCCTGTAACTGTATATTTAACAATAACTTAGGCGTTCTATGAGTCGCATCGTCGCGATCGCGAACCAGAAGGGTGGAGTGGGAAAGACCACGACTGCGGTCAACCTCGCCGCCTCGCTGGCCGCGGCGGAGCATCCCACGCTGCTGATCGATGCGGATCCGCAAGCCAATGCCACCAGCGGAGTTGGAATCCCGCGCGAGCGAATTGGCACCTCACTCTACGACGTGCTGATCGAAGGCCGCCCCCTGGCCGACGCGATTCTCAGCCACCCGACGCTGCCGGCCCTCGACGTGGTGCCCGCGACCCAGGACCTGGTGGGTGCGGAGGTCGAGCTGGTCGATCGGCCCGACCGAGAGACGACGCTCCGGCGCGCCCTGTCCGGCGCGACGAATGGGTATGAATTCGTTCTGCTCGATTGTCCGCCGTCGCTCGGGCTCCTGACGCTCAACGTATTGGCTGCGGCGGACTCGGTGCTCATTCCGATTCAATGCGAGTACTACGCCCTCGAAGGCATGTCTCAGCTGCTCAACACGATCCGCGTGGTCCAACAGAACTTCAATTTGCTGTTGGCCATCGATGGCGTGGTGCTCACGATGTACGACTCGCGCCTGAATCTGTCGCGGCAAGTGGCGCAGGACGCCAACGAGTACTTCGGACCGAAGGTTTTCCGGACGGTGATTCCCAGGAATGTCCGACTGGCGGAGGCGCCGAGTTTCGGGAAGCCCATCCTGTTGTATGACGTACAATCCGTCGGCGCGAAGCGCTACATCGCGCTGGCGCAAGAACTGGTGCGGCGACGCCCCTCGCTGCCGTTGGAGGCCCCGACATCGATTTCGGAGATAACTCGATGACTGAAACGCGCCGCCTGGGACGCGGGCTCGAGGCGTTGCTCGGCCCAATCACGCGAGAGGAAGCCGAGCGCGAAGGCAGTCTCCGCGAGCTGCCGACGATCGCCGTTCGCCCCAACCCGTATCAGCCCCGCGAAGCAATTGATGACCAGGCGCTGCAAGAGCTGACCGATTCGATTCAGGCGTCGGGTCTCCTCCAGCCGGTGCTGGTGCGTCCCGCGGGCGACGGCTATCAACTCATTGCCGGCGAACGGCGCTGGCGTGCTGTCCAACGCCTGGGTTGGAAGAGCCTGCCGGCCGTCGTGCGTGAGGTCGATGACCGCACCTTGCTGACCTTGGCATTGATCGAGAACCTGCAGCGCGACAACCTCTCGCCCATCGAGGAGGCGCGGGGCTATCAACGACTGGCGGACGAATTCGACCAGTCACTGGCCGAGGTTGCCCGGCTGGTCGGCCGCGACCGCTCGACCGTGGCGAACACCGTTCGCTTGCTGAACTTGCCGGAAGCAGTGCAGGACATGGTCGGCAGGGGCGAGCTCTCCGCCGGACATGTCCGGCCGCTGCTCGCACTCACGAGCGCCCCTGCCATGCTGCGGCTCGCCCGTGAGGCCGTGAGCCATGGATGGTCGGTGCGAGACGTCGAGAACCACGTTCGTACCGGCAGCGCCCGAGCCGGCGCGCGCGGCAAGAAGCCCGTCAAGCCCCAGGCCGCCACCACCGAGGCGCGGCGCATCGAAGAGGCCCTCCGGGAACGGCTCCAAACCGACGTGCGACTCACCGCGCGGCGGCGGGGGCGAGGGCTCTTGACCATCAGCTACTATTCCAATGACGACCTGGCCCGGATTCTCGAAGTCGTGCTCGGGAGGCCATTCGACGGATGACGCGTCCCGATCGTGGAGTCACGATCGTCGTGCACCGTGACGGGGAGCTGACGTCACGCAGTGTGCGATTCTCCCAGCGAGCCCTGGTAG
>Ga0224512_10003634_pt1 | contig 13465 bp, 8 predicted proteins | sample SF_May12_sed_USG_4_FD_169103 | JGI IMG/M metagenome (GOLD analysis project Ga0224512, IMG submission 169103) | Sediment microbial communities from San Francisco Bay, California, United States - SF_May12_sed_USGS_13 | ecosystem: Environmental > Aquatic > Marine > Sediment | place: USA: California...
TAAACGACATGTTGAGAGACGCGAAAACAGCAGTCCTGGGTTACGGCAACCAAGGACATGCCCACGCCATGAATCTGAGGGACAGCGGCGTTGATGTGGTTGTCGGGGCAAGGGAGCGCGGTGGTGGCTGGTCGCGGGCGCTGGACGACGGTTTCCAAACCCTGCCGATCGGGGAGGCGGTCGAACGCGCCGAGTACGTCGTTGTGCTTTTGCCCGACGAGGTTCAGGGCAAAGTGTTCCGCGAGGAGATTCAGCCTCATCTTAAGAAGCAAGCTGCGTTGGTGTTTGCTCACGGTTTTGCGGTTGCGTTTGGCGCCGTCGCACCGCCGGCTGGACACGACGTATTGCTAGTCGCGCCAAAAGGGCAGGGGCACTATCTTAGGAAGCTTTATGGGGAAAACAAGGGACTGCCGTGTCTGATTGCGATCGAAAACGACGCCTCGGGTGCCGCTCTTGACAAGGGGATTTCTTATGCGCACGCGCTGGGATGCCTGCGGGTAGGTGCCATCGAGACCACGTTCCGGGAGGAGGCCATCACCGACCTGTTCGGAGAACAGACCGTCCTTTGCGGGGGCGTTCCCAAGCTCGTCAAGGCCGCCTTTGAAACTCTGGTAGAACGTGGCTACCGCCCCGAGATTGCCTACCTGGAGTGCCTGCACGAACTCAAGATTATCACGGATCTCATGCACTCGGGTGGCGTCGCGGCTATGCGCGAGAGGATAAGTCGGACGGCAGCTTGGGGTAGTTACTTGTCGGAAGGTAGGATCGTGTCCAAAGATCTAAGGGCTGAGATGAGCTCGATTCTCGACGAGATCGAATCGGGAGAGTTTGCCACCGGATGGCAAAGGGAGGCGGCCGAGGGTCAGACACACCTCTCGAAACTGATCCACGATGAGGCCGCGCACCCCATCGAACGGGCCGGTGCCCAGGTGCGAGATCTTATGCCCTATTTGAAGGAGGAAGAGTGGTGATCAATACCAAGGTGTTAATCGGCGTGTCGTTATTACTGTTGGTTAGTCTAGGTTGTGGCAAGTCCACAGAAGAGCAAACCAAACCCGCAGAGTCCGCGCAGGCGGCACGCCCTATACCGCTACAGAGTGATACGGACACAAGTCTTGTAGAGGGAGTACCCCCTGTTCTGAAAACGTCGGCGTTGGTCGTGGAAGAGCTAAAAAGGCTGACCGAGCAACACAAAATCAATCGCAACGAGTACTGGAGTGGCGCGGGTGGTGTGGTCGGCAACGATTATTTTGAAATCTGGTATACCGACGGCCCGGCAACGATCACGCATGGCATGCGAATGCTCGATGACATTATGAAAGCCCGCGGCGAGTTCGAGACATACTTTGGACGGGCACCGATGGAGACGCTGGTTATACTGCTGCCCCTCGAAATGGAACACTACAGTTCATGGACAGGGCGCGAGTGGTGGTATTACTCCGAGATCAAAGCGGATACGATGACTATTCAACCGCTGTACATTTTATCTAAACGCAGTCTAATGCTGGCGATACCGCACGAATACTATCAGTGGGCAATGTCCAAGATTACAAACAATGGCGCACCGCGCTGGTTAGAAGAAGGCTTTGCGTCGCATTTGTCGGGTGAAGGGAACGTTCTGACACAACAGATCGACGAGTTTCCCGATGAAACCCATGCGATGTCACCGAAACAGGTGGAAGACGTGCTGATTCGGGAGGAATCACGCCAGGAGTCTCGCATCGCATACTATCAGTCGTACCGCATGGTCAAAACGCTTGTCGACAGTTTTGGGGACGAGAAGCTCAAGCAAGCGGTTTTGCTCCTCGGGCAGGGGCATACACGGGACGAGGCTTTTGAGCAAGCCTTTGGGTTGAGTTATGAGCAGACGCTTGAGTCAATCGCGGACCGGACGGAGCACATTTGAGCGCAGTGGTTATGACGGCGCCCCAGCAAATTAGAGTTCGGTTCGCCCCCAGCCCCACCGGATATTTACACATCGGCAGTGCACGCACGGCGCTTTTCAACTGGCTTTATGCGCGAAGGATGGGCGGAGCCTTCATCCTGCGCATCGAGGATACAGACGCAGTTCGCTCAACCGAGACATCTTATGAGGCGATACTGGATGCACTGCAGTGGCTGGGACTCGACTGGGATGAGGGACCCCTAATAGGCGGTCCTTATGGCCCGTACGTTCAGTCGGCCAGGCAGGTTCTCTATCATAACGAGGTGCAAAAGCTGATCGAGCGCGGCAAAGCGTATCGCTGTTTTTGCACGCCTGGGGAACTGCAAGAGATGAGGAGCGACGCCACGGAGCGAGGCCTCCCACCGCGTTACGATGGACGATGCCGTAACCTGCCCGGTGACGAAGTGGAGAGACGGGTAATGCAAAAAGCGGCAAACGTCATTCGTTTCCGAATGCCCGCCGGGAAGACAAGAGTCTACGATCTCATCAGAGGAGCAATCCCATTCGATAATGTGGAGCTCGATGACTTTGTGCTGATCAAGTCTGACGGAAAGCCGACCTATAATTTTGCCGCAGTGGTCGACGACGCCAAAATGAAGATAACTCACGTCATCCGTGGCGACGACCATTTGTCGAATACGCCGAAGCAGGTCATGATTTACAAAGCACTCGACTACCCCCTGCCAAAATTCGCGCATCTGCCAATGATATTAGGAAGTGACAAAACACGTCTTTCCAAGCGACACGGTGCCGCCTCCGTCCAGGAGTTCCGGAGGATCGGATATTTGAGGGACGGCCTGGTCAACTATTTGGCACTGCTTGGGTGGGCGTTTGACGATAAGACCGAGTTCTTTACACGTGAAAACCTGATCAAGAAGTTCTCGCTGAAGCGAGTTGGTAAGAACCCGGCTGCTTTTGACCCCGACAAACTGAATCACATCGATGGTGAGCATTTCAAGAAACTGTCGCTCATGGAGAAGGTGGTTCTAGTTTTCGACAGGTTACAGGAGCACGACGTTTTTCCATCGGATTTCAACGTCAGCGAGTGGTCGATCGCGGAGCTCAACGATCGCGAGAGAGCATCGGTCATCGAGAGGAAAGAAACGAATAATTCGCACTACCGGGATGAGCTTCCTCGGCTTGCAATAATCATCAAAGTGATGGGGAATCGGCTCAAGAACTTGAAGGATGCGCCAAACATGCTCGCCTACTACTTCAAGGATGAGTACCCGGTTGACCATAGGGCTTATGAAGAGCACTTGAGCAATGCCAATACCGCGGAGCATCTCAAAGCCCTGGCCGGTGAGCTTTGGGAGCTTGAGACTTTTGACCGAAGCACGATCGAGAAAGTGGCTCGTGGGTTGGCCGAGAAGCGAGGCATTTCAGCAGCGGCGATTATTCACCCATGCCGTGTGGCGTTGACCGGCAAGAGCGTTTCCCCCGATATCTTTTCGGTCATCCATCTCCTGGGCAAAGAGAAGACCGTGCAAAGACTCGGGGCGGCGGTCGATCATATCGTGGGCTTGCCCAAGAAGTAGCAGCGCCGCTGGCAGAAACCATTTGCGATAAGCGCGTGGACTTGCTAACTTTAGGGTTCATTTTGGCGAGTCGTCTAGTGGCAGGACAGCTGACTCTGGATCAGCCGACGGAGGTTCGAATCCTCCCTCGCCAACCAGAATTTTGGCCCCTTCGTCTAGTGGTTAGGACGTATGGTTCTCAGCCATGAAACAGGGGTTCGACTCCCCTAGGGGCTACCACCGACCACAGCCCTTCGGCAGCGTGCCGAAGGGCTTTCTGTAACGACGTGGGCACGCACGTTGTTTTGCATACCATGTGCTCCGCAACGAATACACTGCCTGGTTCGCATTGCGTTTGTGGTTGATCGCCCGGGTCGCGCAACTCGCCTGCCACGAAGGCTGGCTTTCGACTCGAGGTTCGATAACCGGAGATGCGTTGACTACGACCATGACGATGTGGATATATTAGGCGATGACTTCGGCGTCGAGTACTCATTCGCCGAGCCCTTAGATACCATGGAAGGAGAGGAGAATGACTCCGACGCTCAGAATGACACCAGCCGGCAAGAAGAAGAAAAGACGCGTTGGCCCGGAGTCTCGCGATCGACACCGGCTCTATGAGATCGCGGTGCAAAGCCCGGAAGCCAACATCCATTTCTGTGACCGGATCTATAAGAAGAAGAATGGCAAACCTCCGCGCATTCTCAAGGAGGACTTTTGCGGCACCGCCTTCTTGTCGGCGGAGTGGGTTAAGAAGAGGCAAGACAGAATGGCCATCGGTGTTGATCTCGACGGAGATACCCTCCGCTGGGCGAGGCAACACAATCTGAAGCCGCTGGGCAAAGATGCCTCTCGTGTCACGCTGATACGCGGCGACGTGCGTTCGATGCGCAAGACCAAGGTGGATGTTGTCGTTGCCTTCAATTTTTCATACTTCACATTCAAGACGGTCGAGGAACTTCGTAAGTATTTTGCCAACGCTCGCGATTCTCTCGCTGCGGGCGGCATTTTTGTCCTCGACATCTTTGGCGGTTGGGAAGCTCAGATGGACGTGACCGATAAGACCCGCCACAAGGGATTTACCTATGTGTGGGATCAGAAGGGAGTTGATCCGGTAACCAACCACGGACTCTTTCACATCCATTTCAAGTTTCACGGTGGAGGCGGAATCAAAAGGGCCTTTGTGTACGACTGGCGGTTGTGGAGTATCCCAGAGGTTCGTGACGCGCTGCTTTCGGTGGGCTTTCGATCTGTGCAGGTTTATTGGGAGGGAGTTGATCCCGATACCGAGGAAGGAAACGGCATCTTTCGTCTCGTGAAGAGGGCGGAGAACTGTCCGGGATGGAACGCGTTCATCGTTGCCTCATAGCAAACGGCAGTGCGTTTCACTTGAGGTCGGTTGAGTTCGTGACCAGATACGGATGCCCAGGTACTAAGGCCTTGCGCTCGGAGCCTTGTCCATTCTGTGAAAATACTCCTTGTACTCTTTTTTTGCCATTCTCGATAGAAATAGTATCGCGATTAGGTTCGGCGCGGCCATCAGGCCGTTGGAGACATCGGCCATCGCCCACACCAGCGGCAATGACAGCGTCGCACCGATAAAGGTGAATATGACGAAAACGATTCGGTAAGGCCCGATAGCCGTCCTACCCCACAGGAAACTGACGCAGCGGTCGCCATAGTAAGACCACGAGATCATGGTTGAGTAGGCAAAGAGTGGTACGGCGAGCGTCACCAGGTAGTGACCCTTGTCGAAAATCGGTGACAGTCCTTCTTTAAACGCCCACGCCGTCAGCGCCGCACCGTTGAGTAGATCGCCATCAGCATCGAGCCCATTGTGCCAAGCGCCGGTTGAAACAATGACAATGCCGGTGACCGAGCAAACCACGATGGTGTCTATTAAGGGACCGATCTGCGCGACTATCCCCTCGCGTACCGATTCGCTTGTCTTTGCGGCGGCGTGAGCGATGGGGGCCGATCCTTGCCCCGCTTCGTTCGAGAACAGACCACGCTTGGCGCCCCACGTAAGGGTCAGCAGAAACGCGGATCCGGCGAACCCGCCTACCTCACCCTGCGTGGTAAACGCTTTGGTGAAGATCAACGCAAGCGCGTCGGGTAACTGGTTGATGTTGAGAACGATAACAACTAGTCCCCCGATCATGTAAATGGCTCCCATAGTTGGAACAAGCTTTGCCGCCACGTGCCCTATGCGTCGGATGCCACCGATGATTACCAAGCCAACCAGGACAGCCATGACCAAGCCGCTCACGTAGGTGGGTATCGAGAGGTCTTTCTTGAGGATCTGGCTCACCGTGTTCGATTGCACCATATCCGCCGAACCTAGGCTTGCAAACGCCGCAAGAAAAGCAAAGGTAACCCCCAACCACTTCCAGTTCTCTCCCATGCCATTTGCGATATAATACATCGGTCCGCCCGAGGCGCTGCCATCCGCATTTATGATCCGATGGCGATGTCCGAGGTAGCACTCGACCCCCTTCGTTGCCATCCCGACAAACGCGGTGACCCACATCCAAAACAGGGCACCGGGGCCGCCGTAGTGAATCGCAGTCGCCACACCGGCGATATTGCCAATGCCGATGGTCGCGGAGAGCGCCGACGAGAGCGCCTGGAAATGGCTGAGATCTCCCTCTTCACGTGGGTCATCGTACTTGCCCGAGATCACAGCGACACTGTGCCTCAGCTTACGAATCTGCACGAAGCGAAGATAAAAAGTGAGGAACACGCCTGTGCCGATGAGCAACACCAAGAAAGGAGCGCCCCAGACGATACCGTTGAGAGACTCCACGAATCCGTGAAACCGTTCCAGAAAATTGGAGAGTGTCTCCGCCATGTTGTTCTCCGCCGTTTGTGAATCCAACGGGTTAGGGGTTCTAAGGAGCCTGCTGCGTCCGTAACATGTAAAAAAGTCTTATCGACGATCCCCCAACAAGCAGAACCCCCGCGACGATCATTATCAAAATGCCGTCAGCGGGTGGGGATGGGAATTTCACCGACACAGACGCCTGGCTGCTCCTTAGCATTTGATCGTGCTCGGACCAGGTGGCGGTAATCGTTGCGATACCCGCTTGGGTAGGAGTCCAGGTTATCATGCCGTCGGACGAGGAGGTACCGACGTGATCGACCCTCTCAACCTTACTGCCAGGGCGGTATGTTACATCGACGATCGCACCTCCGACCGGGTTTTGTGCCTCATCTTCGACGCGGATTCGCATTTCCTGGCCCCTTGTCGGAAACCGTTCGTGCAAGATGAGTCTCCCGCGCGCAGCTGCGTCGTGCGAGCAAACAGCAAATACAGTCGCGGCAAAGATGGTCACCGCGTGCTTCTCATACCGCACTTTGATACTTCCCTTTGTGAGTCAGAATCGCGGCGCCTCCAGTGCATACTGCGAGCCAAATTCCAAGTAGAACGACGGGCAGAAACTTCAAGAAAGCGAAATCCTCATCATAGTATCGCGCATACCCCATGCCGTAAAGACCGTCGTGGAACTCACTCCAAAGCGAGAAGCCAATAACGTATGCGAGTAGGATCGGAATCACAAACTTGACAAGGGTATCGAACCACAGGCCCAGCTTTATCGGAGAATTAACGTTCAAATGCTCCCTGATCTTGTCCGGTCCCATCACCCACCCCACAAACAGGCATTCGAATAACCCGACCAGCAGCAGCCCATAGGAGAAAACCCAGTGATCCACAAGATCGAGAAGCGTGAGACCCAATGTCCCATTATTCTCCAAACCGCTGTTCACCACTTGCGGTAAAACGAAACACGTGCTGCCCACGATTCCGGTGACAGCCGTGATGGTAATAGTCTTCTTGCGCGACCACCCGAATTTGTCGCGCATCGAGGCTACCAGAGCCTCGACCAGGGACACCGAAGAGGATAGGCCGGCAAGAAGCAGAAGTGCGAAGAAGATAACTCCGACTACGGCGACAGATCCCTCCGGAAGCTCCCCGATGCCGCGAGGAATAACAAAGAAAGTCATGCTCAGCGTGTGTGCCTGCGGGACGACCGCGAAGGCAAACAGTAGTGAAAAAATCGCCACGCCGGCGATGTACTCAAAACTGCAGTTGAGGAGTGATGTTATGATCGAGTTTTGTGTGAGATCGCTTTTCTTGGGCAAATAGGATGCGTATGCAGTCATGATCCCGAGACCGAGAGATAGTGTGAAGAATATCTGGCCAAAAGCACCCTGCCACACGGCGGGATCTTTCATCGCCGCGAAGTCGGGGGTAAAAAGCAAATAAACACCTTGCACGCCGTTTTCCAGTGTCAAACCCCGGATGATGAGAATGACCATGAACACCCACATCAAAGGGACAAAAACTTTGGTCACCGGCTCTATGCTCTCCACCCCTTTACGTACGATCAGAACATTGAGAAGCCAAACCAGAGCGACGTAGAGGATCGGCTTCCACGTAGACAGCATATCAAAAAAATACGCATCCGGATTGGCGAGATCTCCTGTGGCCAGACCAAAAGCGGGTACAGGCATCGATGTCTTCCACAGCGCTGCAAATGAGCCGACCAACATGCCGGCAACCCATGCGAGGATGGCGATATAATACGCGGTCAGGAAAGCTGCGTTCAGGTTAGCACACCAGCCGAGGTACTCTCCCCGTTTGCCTGCGATACGGTACAGCGACTCCGGGAAGGCGCGACCCGAGAAATTCCCCAAGCCGAATTCCAATATCATTACGGGAATCCCGATGACGAATAGTGCAATCAGATAAGGCAAATAGAAGGCTCCGCCACCAAGTTTGTACGCGTTCGCCGAGAAGAAAACGACGTTGCCGAGACCGATGGCTGAGCCGGAGGCGGCGAGGATGAAGCCGACACGCGATTTCCATTGACCGCGTACAATGTATTTGTGCGGCAAACGTCCCCCCAAATCCGAAAAACGGCAAAGACCGTCATCAAATATGGAATTATATCTTTCACAACTTTTGTAAGTCAAGATGTTTGGGCCAAGTAGAGCGGCGCTCACTTGTGAGTTTTGAAGACTCACGTTTTGTTGTGGGTTTATGAGGCGACTTGATTCGCCTTGTTTTCTGGTAAGCGATAACGGATACTAAAAAGCCGTACCGTTGTCGTATGACGATGTGCGCTTTCTTTTGTCTGGGCGCGTGAAACCCGTGAGATTGAAGATGGGGTCGGGAGTCGTGGTCAAGAGAACTCGAGGTTGTGAAGCCTGTAAGAGCTCGGAGGAGACGATTTGAGAGCTTTAATCTACACGATCCTTCTTAGCGCTATTCTGGTCGTGAGCGTCATGTACCTGAGAGGGATTAAGCAAGGACCTGTTGTGGGCGGTGATAAGAAGGACGAAACGCGAATGCCGGTTGCCGTGCAAAGTGAACCACCGCCTCTTTCAGGCATCGACGTGAGTGAGCTGGAGCAGGTGAACGAGACGGCGCTGTACGAGACGGGTTGTGAGTTGCTCGATCTATGGCATGTACGAGAGGCGATCGGTGTTTTTGAGGCGCTTGTCGAGAGGAACCAGAATCACCAACAGGCCAATCTGCGCCTCGTGGAATGTTATTCGCATCCCCTCATCGCCTCAGAAAAGCGGGCGGCGGAATGCTGGAAAAAAGCAAGAAAGCTGGCGATACAAACCGGGCAGGACACGTTGTGGGTATCCGCGTTTCGTAGTCTATTCATTGAATTCTTGCCGTCTTCGGCGATACGCGAGCTGACCGCGGTTGTCAACCGCAACGCTCAGAACCTTGATGCCCGTTTTCTGCTCGCCGTTGCCCACCATATGAACGCCAATCCCGACGAGGCGGAACGACACGTGCGGGAGCTGCTGGCAGGTGATCAAAGCCTTGGCCGTGCGCGAGAATTGCTAATCCACTGCGAAATCTCCAAGGGTGAGTACCAGAGGGCCGAGAACCTGGCCCGAGATCTTGCCGCTCTTTACCCTGAGGAACCTTATCCTTATGTTCTCCTCTCGCGGGTTCTGCTCATGCGCGGCAACCTCAAAGAGGCTGTGGAGTTTTGCGATAGTGCTTTACACCGCGACAAGAGATACATTCCAGCGATCATTGCACGCGCCCACCTCTATACGGCACAAGGTGATGCCCAGGCTGCGAGGGTGAGTTTTGAAAAACTGGTGATGTTCGACGATCCGGTTCTCGCCAGCGTTGGTACCGAAGGTAAAGCGCATGTCGACTTTCTGTACGGTAGGTTCGACGAGGCCAAAGACAACATGGACGAGGCGATTCGCTTGGCCATGAGTGCCCATTCGATGCGCAGGGGTGTGTTCTACGCGTTTCGCTTGGTAGATTACCTCTGCGAGCTCGGGCGAGTCGATGCGGCCAAGGCCGTGCTCGATCGATGGGTAAGCCGGCAGACTCAGGCCCCGAGTGAACTCGGTGAACTACGGATCCTCATCTCGCGGGGAAGTCTCGATATCGCCCGCCACGCGCTTGAGAAACTGCGGAGTGATAAACAGTTGCAACCTTGGATGCAATCGCTCGGGCTGGATTATGTTGACATTGAAGCCCAGATACTGATTGGAGAAAAAGACTTCGCCGGGGCGTTATCCGTGCTGCAGACGGCTGAGAAGAACGGTGTCACCTCACGGCGCGACTACTTGACCGGCTACGCCCTTTTCCAAAAGGGCGAGGCGGAAAGTGCGGTCGGTTTTTTCGACAAGACCCGTATCAAGTCATTCGGCCTGGCGTTTCCCTACCACGATGATCCCGTGCTGGCCGTACAAGCCATATTCTATCTCGCCGAAGCCGCGTTGGCGCGGGGTGAGGGCCAAAAGGCCCAACACTATTATCAGGATTTTCTGGAATTCTGGGGTGGTACCAAGTGGGACCTGCAGGCTGTCGAACGGGCGCGGAGCAAACTCCAAACCTTGTCGATGAAATCCAAAGATGAGTAGCCCCCACTCAGTGCCAAGCCCATGAACCACAGCCGCTATGCTGGTGCTTGGCCGGGCCGGTGTCGAATCCCGGCGGGACTCATTCCCTCCCCGAATCCCGATACGATGTCTCAGGCTTACCCGCTATACGAATAACGACAAAAACAGCAACGGAGCACAAAAGCAACGCTATGACGGAGGGAATGTTGTAGCCGGTGGGAATGTAGCCCAGAATCACGGCGATCACCGCCACCGATACGGCGTAAGGCAGTTGCGTTCTCACGTGATCAATGTGATCGGCACCGCTGGCCATGGAGGACATGATCGTGGTGTCGGAGATCGGCGAGCAGTGATCCCCGAATACGCTGCCCGCTAGAACCGCGGAGATGCTGGAGAGAAGGATAACCTCCTGCGCCCCTGGGGCCAAAGCATTGAGCTCGGATATCCTGATCACCAGGGGAATGCTAATGGGTGTCAGTATCGTCATTGTGCCCCAGGACGTGCCGGTTGAAAAGCTGATGGCGGCAGCGACCAGAAAGACAATCGTAGGGAGCATACCGGGTGTTAAAAATCCTGATACCTTCGCCACCAGATAATCCGCGGTGTGCAGATCGGAGCACACGGACCCAATGCACCACGCGAGGACCAGAATGATGATGGCGGCTACCATCGACTTGACCCCTGCCACCCAAGCGTTCATGATTTCGGTGAGCGTTGCTAATCGCTGCGTAAGCCCTAGAACGATGGCGACGACGCACCCGGCCAGGGAACTCCACAAAAGTGCCACAAATGAGTTGCTTTCGCGTATGGTATCCATTAGCGAGTATGGGTCTGACCCCGATTCCACTAGTGAGCTTCTTCCGGTGAGAACTAGGCCGACAAAAGTGCCTATGACGACCACGACGATGGGAATTGCTGCGTTGTACCACCGAGCCGGCCCCGAAAACTCGAAGGAAATCTCAGTATCGATGCTGGAGAGGGGGACGGCGTTTTCGGCCAGCAGGTCGCCCTTCAGGCGTGCTCTTCTTTCCGCGGTCAACATGGGTCCAAAGTCTCGCGTGGAGATTGCGATCAACGCCCCGAAAAGAAGTGTCATGAGTGGATAAAAACTGTACTGAATCGAGGCTACGAACGTGGTGAAAGGGTTGCGATCGAGCCCCAGCGTGTCAAAAGCATCTTTGACCAGGCTGATTTCGAACCCGATCCAGCTCGTGATCACTGCGATGCAGGCTACCGGCGCAGCGGTCGAGTCGACGATATAAGAGAGCTTCTCGCGCGAGATTCGCAACTTGTCCGTGATAGGGCGCATGGTGTTTCCGACGATCAGCGTGTTCGTGTAGTCATCAAAAAAAACGGCAATGCCCATGAGCCAGGTGGCGAGCTGCCCCCTGCGAGGGGTCGTTGCCAGTCTGGATATCACATCGACGACGCCCCGCGTCCCCCCGATCCGTGAGAACACACCGACCATGCCTCCCAAGAGCAGCGTGAATATCGCTATCGACACGTGATCTGATCCCCCTTCCCCCCCCAGCGAGTCGACCACGTAGTGATCGACCACGTAGAAAAAGCTACGAATCACAGCGTAGTCGTTTACAAAAAAGGCGCCTAGCCATACGCCTGCGAAGAGCGCGATGACGACTTGTCTGAAAACCAGCGCCATCAGTATGGCAAGCAGCGGCGGTAGAATGGTGAATATGCTGGGAAGCACGCGGACCGTAGTTACCCAAGTTCTCTCCCCAATGTGGATTGACACCTCGTAACGGCCACTGTTTGCAAGAATGACCTCGCTCAGGGAAGCCGGTAGGTCGCCAGAGTATGAGGCCACGTTACGCCCATCCCGTGAGATGTGCATATCAAAGGTGCTGCCCGACTCCGAGACGGCGTCCACTTCGAATTTGGTGGCGATTCCCGCCACGATGACTCTCTGGGGGGTCAGGGGTGAGCGCTGGTTGTCTTCGCTCCGACCCGGCGACGCGAAGGCAAGAATAACCGCAGCGACGCCAAGGACGAGGCTGCGCCTAGAGTGCATCTGTTTCTCCATTATAGCGATACATTTCGGGGCGATGTACGACGTCGTCCGGTTGGCGCCTGATCAGCGTAACTGCCATATTTTGCAGGAGAATATCGTCTTGACGCTCGAGGCAAAAGCCTTGGCGGGCATGTCCCGCGCGTGGTAGCGGCAAGCCGGGTGTTTTGTCGGTCGACGACCTAATCTCAAGACCTCGCGGGATTCGTGAGAGGATTGACCGCGTGTTCGATCACCGCAGCTTCGAAGGCGAGATTATCAGAATGCGGTTTGGTTCGCAAGTCATGAAACAGGCGACACGGACAAAATTGCCGGGGACGCCTTCCCATATGTGCCCGTGCAGCGTTGGGAGTTCACCACTCCTCGCATCACACCTGCGCGCACCGTGGTTCGGTAGAGGCGGTACGTAGGAGAGATCGGGGATCATAATGGCGATAAATCCGTCATAATTGCAATTTGTCGCGCAGCTGCGGACGAGTGAGCGGACAAGAGTGCGTTTTGTGCACAACGTCGAAAGTAGGCTTGCTTATGCGAACAACGCCACGTCGAACCGTCCCTCAAAAGTCCAAGTGGGCAAGATGGTACAGAAATTGCAAAATTTGCAGGGCGATGAGTTCGAGTTGCATTCTTGAATAGAAAACGTGCGACTCGAATTCATTCGTGTTGCCTCGTGCAGTAGCACGTTGAAGGCAGATCTCATTTCGTAGGATAGGAGGAGACGTTCGAGCAGAACTCCAAAATAAAATATCGGCGTAGAGTGATATTTTTTCTTGACACTAATTGACTATATATTAAATCATCACGAACACTGGACAATGCATCAAGTGTGCTCGCGTCAGAAAATGTTGTTCAGTAGTAGCCATGAGGAGGTAAACGAATTTGGTCGTTGACCTCCATTCACCCTTACCCAAAGGACGGATCAGGCATGGCAGCTAAAAAGAGACGGGCGAAAGCCAAGACCAAGCGCAAGACCAAGCGCAAGACCAAGGCCAAGGCCAAGCGCAAGACCAAGCGCAAGACCAAGGCCAAGACCAAGCGCAAGACCAAGCGCAAGACCAAAGCCAAGACCAAGCGCAAGACCAAGAGCAA
>Ga0224512_10003635_pt1 | contig 13457 bp, 14 predicted proteins | sample SF_May12_sed_USG_4_FD_169103 | JGI IMG/M metagenome (GOLD analysis project Ga0224512, IMG submission 169103) | Sediment microbial communities from San Francisco Bay, California, United States - SF_May12_sed_USGS_13 | ecosystem: Environmental > Aquatic > Marine > Sediment | place: USA...
GACATCGTGAAATATAATGGCGTCCGATCGCGCCACCAGTTTTTCCGCGCCGACGAAATCCCTAAGGGAGGTTTCAAACAGATGTAAGCCGTCTATGAAACAGCAATCGAAATCGCCGTGCGCAAATTCGTTGGCAGCGAAAAACCGGTCGCTACTCATCGTGTGGCTGCAATGCGGACTCGCCTTGACTACATCCACGCCCACATATAGATCCAACAACGGCTTTACTTGCACCGCCAGTTTGCCCTTGTCGACGCCAATCTCAAGAAAGCTTTTGATGTTATGCCGGTTGATATACTCGACAACACTCCGGAAGTAATGTTCGCCAAAATTCTGAAAGGTTTGCGTGGGGGCAACCCCCGGCACATACATTCGTCCACCTTCTGGAAACGCGGTGCTGTACCCGGTTACCACATGATCGTTATGTTCTTCGTGGAAGGAGGAACGCATGGTTATTGATCTGTTGTACCGCGGTGCCCGGCTCGTACGGATAATCCTAGTCGGATAGTCGATGCACCTGCGTATGGTAACCGTCGTCGAGTCGAAATGTGCGATAACCGGCTGCGCTGGTGTCGAACGATTGCCCGGTGCGGGCGCCGAACTGCACGCTGGTCGAAGGCGTCGTATACATCTTCGCCGCGCCGATCTGGCCCGTAAACTCCTGGTGCACGTGACCCGCGCAGATGGCCTTAATCTGCGGTGAGGCCATGATGAGATCGACGAGGTCAGCAGCGCCGTCTAGGCCTATCTTATCGAGCCAGCCGACGTTGATGTCCATGGGCGGATGATGAACGAACAACAGAGTCTGGACGCTTGGTCCGATCCGCAACTGATCTTGCAGCCATTGCAACTGGTTAGCGTCGACGCGGCCCTTGATCTCACCCGGGAGATGAGAATCGAGACCAATGAGCTTCCAATCACCGGTCGATAATGCGAATGTGAGCGGACCGTCTTTGTTCGGGAACAGCTCGGGAAACGCTTGTCGCAGATTGGCGCGGTTATCGTGATTGCCGGGGATAATTCGGCAATGCTCGAGCCAATCACCCAGTGCCTCGCGCAGTAACAGATAAGTATCGAGCTCTTCATCCTGGGCGAGGTCGCCCGTGAGGATCAGATAGTCGAAATTGCCATGTCGACGATCGATCTGCTCCAATACAGCGCGAAACGTTTTCCATGTCGATACTCCGGCCAGCACGCTGTCCGGATCTCGGAACAGATGGGCGTCCGTGACCTGTACGACACGAATACTCATGGGCCGAGGAATCGACGCCTGCTTTGACTTCTCATTGGACGATTGTATATCGGCAAGATGAAAGGGTCCGAACCAATCTAAGATATCCGCAATATTTTCGTTAATAATCAATGCATGATTGATGATTTCCCAGAATTCACTTTAATCCGTTGCCAGCCGCAACTTAACGCCGCAGCCTGGCCAATACACTTTTGATTCCCACTGTATCTTGGAAAATCAATGGTAAATTTATGGGTGTCCCGGATTCATCTCCCGGATTCATCCCGAATTCAACCCACTGAACACCAAATTCAGCATCAAGTAATGACTAAACTACTTTACGAAATCCAAGACGATATCGGCTGGATTCGATTTAACAAACCCGAGATCCTAAATGCCATTGATCCAAAGGAGACCCAGCGCCTGGTTGATCTGCTGCGCGAAGCTTCCGACGACAACAAGGTAAAAGCCATTATTATTTCCAGTGTGGGTGATGCCTTTTGTGTCGGCGATGACCTGAAGGTCGCGATGGACGAGTATCCGAAAATCTTAAGCGGTGAAATTCATCCCATACTGGATATCGTCGAAGACATTACTGAAAACCTCCAGGAAATTCCGAGGATCATACGCAAATCTTCCAAGGTCGTTATTTCGGCGGTAAGAGGCTATGCGGTGGGCGCCGGATTTGAGATCGCCATCGATTCCGACATGATTGTTGCAGCGGACAATGCTGTATTCGGATTCCCCGAGATGAATGCCGGCATGACCGTAACCGGAGGGGCGAGTAAATTATTACCCATGATTGTTGGTTTAAACCGAGCAAGGGAACTGATGCTTACGGGAGAGTTTATCGATGCCGAAGAAGGCTATCAAATCGGCCTCGTTAATAAGCTGGTGCCGCTGGGCGAGGAAGAACATAAGGCCGAAACCATGGCGCGCATGGTGATGTCCCGGGCACCACTGGCTATTACCCAGCATAAACGGCTGCTTGCCCAATCCACCGAAGCCGATTTTGAGACCACGCTGAACCTCGAAAAGCAGACGATTTCAAATTTGATATTCACCGAAGACTATGGAGAAGCCATAAAGGCTTTCGCCGCTAAAAGGAAACCATTATTTAAGGGCAGATAGTTTGACTCTGGTCGATTCTCCCCTATCCCGGGATCTGACAGCGGTACTTGCCAGACGCGTCGCGCATTGTCCCGACAAACACTGGATAGTGACTGCCGATCGCGGATACAGCTACCGGGAAATAGATACTCGGTCGGGGCATCTTGCCCAGGGATTGGTGGATCTGGACATCGTGCCCGGCGATACCGTACTCATTATGTTGCCGGACACGGTCGACTACATCCTCGCCTGGTGCGCCCTGTCGAAATGTGGCGGCATCGAAGTGCCCGTTAACATTCACAATCGTGGCAATCCCCTCGCCTATTTAATCAACGATTCGCTGGCTAAAACCATCATCATCGATGTTCAGTTTCTTGACCGTATCGACGCGATCAAGTCCGAACTGAAATCTTTGCAGTGCCTCATTTTATACGATGAAAACGGAACCTACGAATCACCATTGTGTGAATCTCTTACGTCGCAATTTGAGATTCGCCGCTTTGGCGATATTTTCTCCGACACGGTCTACTCTGGGGCGTCACCGCAGTACCATGACTTGATGGGCGTTCTTTATACGTCCGGCACGACGGGTCCGTCCAAAGGCGTCACCATGACGCATGCCCATGCCTACGAGTATGCCTATGGCGTAGCCGAGATGCTGGAGCTACGCGAAGACGATGTTTATTGTGCGCCGTTGCCTTTGTTCCACATCGCCGGTCAATTCGCGACTATCTACTGCAGTTGTATTGCGGGGGCTACGGCCATTATTTCGGGCGCATTCAGTGTGGACCGCTTCTGGAAAGATGTATCCACCTACAACGTGACTTGCACATTTTTGCTGGGTGCCATGGCCAACTTTCTGTATCGGCAATCCGAAAACCCATCGGACCACGACAATACCCTGGATCGTGTGCTGATGGTGCCGTTAATCCCCGAGGTCGAAGATTTCAAAACGCGATTTGGCTGCCGGGTGTCTACGACCTGGGGCGGCACCGAGATGAATTGCCCCACCCGTTCCGGTTTCGATCTTGCCAACAACAAATCCTGCGGACGGGTGACTGAAGATCGCTACGAAGTAAGAATTGTCGATGCACTGGACCAGGAACTCGAGGACGGAGTACCCGGCGAAGCTATTGTCCGATCAAAAGTTCCATGGATTATGACCACTGGTTACTGGAACCATCCGGACTGGACGGAAAAAGCCTGGCGAAACCTGTGGCTGCATACCGGCGACATGTTAATGCGGGATAGTGATGGCAATCTGTACTTCGTTGATCGAACCAAGGATGCGATTCGACGCCGGGGCGAAAATATCTCGTCCATTGAGGTAGAAAATGAAATTAACAGTTACGCTCCCGTGCTGGAATGCGCGGTGATACCCATCGCATCGGCGGAAACGGAACAAGAAGTGATGGCGGTGCTGGTTGCCAAGGAAAACCAGAGCATAGATCCGGAATCACTGATTCGGTACCTCGAACCCAGAATGGCCTATTTCATGGTACCCCGCTACATCGATGTCATCGACGCTATGCCGAAAACCCCAACCGGAAAAATCAAGAAATTCGAACTGCGGGAGAGAGGGATTACCGATTCGACCTGGGATCGGGTTGCCGCCGGTATCAAATTGAGTCGTTAATCGTTCAGGTTTATGGCCGTAGGCTGACCCAAATCAGCGCAATTTATCCGTAACTGGGGTAGCTCTTTAGGACGAGTTGGGTTGCGCGACCGGCATTTCCGGAACGAGGTCATATGCGACGCGATACACTCCGTTTCCGCGGCCTCCCCTCGACGATCGTTTTTCTGATCGCGTTCGGAGTGCAAGGCTGTGCTTCCACCCCGCCCACCGTACTCGTTACCGAACCCGACCAACGCCTGCAGTTCAATGGGTTTTCAGTACTGCCGCCAGATGGAGAGCGCTGGCATTGGGTCGGACGCGAATCGCAAGACACCACGCGGCTCTCCTATTCTATGTTCGTCAAAAGATCCTCGCGGGGGCGGCCTTCGCGGAACACGTATCTTGCAAAGGCCGCCGTTTTAGATGCCGGCGAGCGTCAGTTCACGACCACGCAAGAACTGCTGAGCCACGTGCGGGCCATGGGTCTCTTTCGAGAGAGTCCGCGCCAACAGAATATGCGGGTCGAGTTTGCCGTTGACGATACGCTCGCCCCGCTGTGCGTACGCTTTGACCTGAATGCCGAAGATACGCGGGTGGGCGGTTACGCCGGCCCGGTCTACCTCCTCGATGCCCACGGTCTGTTCTGCGTGCACCCCGAAGCCCCGGATGTGCTGGTGATGATCGACCATAGCCGGCGAACGAGACAACGCGATGCGCCGGTCGCGGCCCAAACCGAGGGCGAGCGCTTTCTAAGTAGTCTGCGATTCACCCCGATCCAGCGGCACGGAGGCTAGACGATGCATCGATTCATCACGTTTGTGTTGCTATCGACACTGTGGCTCGGCGGCTGTGGCGATGCGTTCACGACGGCGGCGATTGTAGTAGCGGATATGGACTTGGACATTGAGGGCCCTGGTTCGATCCGCTGTACAAACGGCGAAATACTGTACGGCACATTTTGGGGGGATCAGTGCCCATCGGGATGGACTGAAATGCCGGCAGGCACGCCGCTGCCTGAACTCGTGTGCTTTGCACCCGGTCCTAGTGACCCCAACGGGCCCATATTTGGCTTTCGCGTTGACGCCGACGAATGTCCGGAAGGATGGACCGATCTCCGCACAATCTAGCTACTGTTTCGGATATTTCGGGACACGCGTGAAATCAACTTTATCGATCGGAAGCAATTTCATTCATCTGCAAATAAAAAAAGGCGGGTGATGCTTCACCCGCCTTTTGGCTCCGCGATAATAAGGAAGTAATTACTTTATGGCTTTACGGAGTCTCAAAAATCCAGAGGCCAGTACTTCGATCACTACCGAGTATGTACGTGTTGCCGTCACTGTGCTCGTACAGATACACGCCCCAGAAGTTGGAGCCATCGTCAGTGTCCACGAAGTGAGCGGACTCGACGAGCGTGTCGCCGGTAAATTCGACCACGCGCATGCCTTCGGCGTACCAGGAGATGTAAGCCGTGGTGCCTTCGTTGACGACGATGTTGTGCATCGTCCGGTCGCCCGGTAGCGGCGGATTGTCAAAAACATGCTCGGTGGCAAATTGGTCGAGTTCAACGATATTGGCCGGATCGCTCACGTCGAGTAGCCGTAGGTAGCCGTAGCCATCAAACAGCCCGGTCGCCGCGATCGTGGCGCCATTGGCGATCGCATTGCCATCGGTATTGCCGACGAAGAACCCGACGATATTCCGTGGATCGCCGGACATTGACACCAGGGCGTCGCCACGGGCGGCGTCGTTGTACACGACCATGCCCACATAACCCTGGTCGATTGCACTTTGGGCTTTTGTATCGAATCGGCACACGCCACGTTGGATGATCGCGACCGAATCGACACCCGGTGCCGCCGAAAGGTCAGCCGCGGTACAACCGAGGCTACCGCCCTGTGTCACAGCCACCCCGGCGAACGACGCTGCGGGCAGGCTAAACACGGGCGTCGTGAACGCACCCTCGGCTGCATCAACATCAGCCCCACCAACCTGGAACGACGTCAGTGATCCGGCGGCGAAATCCTCATCACCCATGAGGACCCTCGTCCCGTCGGCGTTGGGCACGGCCACGTGCGAGTTGCCCTCGGGCGCCTCACCGGAAAGCGGATCTGGAGTTATATATTCGCTGTCCCCCAAGAAAACCGGATTGCTCGGGTCACTCACATCCAGCAACACGAGACCGGCATCCCAGTACGACAAGTAGGCGATGTTGTTCTGCACCCACACGTCGTGCAGGAACACCTCACCGTCGCCGATGTTGTCGTTCTCCGGCCAATCGAGTTGGCCGGTAACGGCGATCTCCCTCGGAGATTGGGGTTTGGTGATATCGACGATGTGAAGATCTTGGACGTTATCGTCGTCGACAACAAGCATGTAGGCATTCAAACCTTGTTGCCAGATATACGTGTTGTGTACACCGAAGTCGAGGAAGTTCTGCTTAAACACTTTCGGATCCGTTGGATCGGTGACGTCCCAGATCGCCACGCCGCCCTGACCGGGTATGGTGCCCCCGCCGTTGGCGTTCAGTCGTGGAATAAACCCACTGCCGCAGGACTCATTCGATGCCACCAAGATCTCGCCGCTGAAACGTGGCGTTTCCAGGTGGGCGACCTTGACGTCGTTGGTCCGGGTTCCCGGCTTGTCGGCAATGAATCCAGCGTTGAACGGGCTCGCCGGGTCGGTGATATCGATAATGTGCGTTCCCGTCGTATCCAACATGCAAGCAATGTCGTCAAAGGTCCCCAAATAGGCGTAGTCGCGTCCGTTGGACGAGCTTTGTGCCGCCCAGACGTCCGTGACGTTCTCGCCAAACGGTACACCCACTGCGGCCGCGTCGATATGGCCGACGACTGTCAGTTCTGGAGAAGGACTTCCTCCATGGGTCGCGAATGCGGGCGAGGTTGCTAAACCGACCGAGACCGTGACAGCCAGCGTCGATGCGGTTAGTAGTGACTTATTGGTGGATTTCATTGGTAATGCCTCCGTTACAACTGCTTATTATCTAATTTGTCACAGGATAGCACGATAGCGACTCGCGCATTCGTGAAAATAGACGCCGGTATGGACCGACTTGTGAAGGTCAATTGCGGATTCCGTATCGGATTCGTCCCGTAACGATACCCACGCGGTAATTACTAAACACTCGACCGCGAAACGAGTATATCCCCGCCCGTTTCTCGACAGTGCGAGTTTTCTGACAAACTGCCGGGTTTTTCTGAAATTCTGATCTGGTGTTTCGGTAAATGGCATTGTTATGCGTAAAAATACCGGCCGATCAGCAGCAGCGCCAATACGAACAGCACACGCTTCACGAGCCGCCGATAAGTCTCAGTAGCAATTCGATCGCGTACGTGCATACCCACAAACAAAGCGAGTACGGCGACAACCATCAAAGGCGCCGTCGTCACGGCGATAGCCGCCGTGAACAAGCCCGTCGCGAGGAACACACTGATCTGCGCCAGCTTGCCCGCAAGAAAGCACAAGTTGAAGGTTTGCACCATCGCGGTCTTGGCCAACCGCAGTTCCAGCGTATAGATGATCAAAATCGGCACCATTACGTTGGTAGTGCCGGCCGATAATCCCGCGATCAATCCAAACACCAGCATCGACGGCATCACCCAACGCCTTACCCACGCCATATTGAAGGAACTGGCCCGCTCCGTGCCGAGGTACAGGAGTACGAGCCCCGCCAGCAATAGCGAATACGGTGCCGGGTCCCCTACGGTCAGCAGCCACGCCCCCAACCCGCTTCCCGCCAACGCGCTGACGCCCAACGGCCAAAATCGTCCGATGCTTTGGCGCCACTCGCCGCCGCGTACTATGCTCACGAGATTGACCGCGACCGTCGGCAGCAGCGTCAAGAGAATCGCTGTTCTCAGATCCATGAACAGCGCGAGTAAGGGTGTGGCAACCAAAGGGAATCCCAATCCCAAGGTACCATGAACAAGTCCGGCCGCCGCGATGACAACCGCGCTGAGCAGAAGGTAAAGCAAGGTTGAGTCTTCGAGCAAGCTGTGAGCCGAGCTTCGATCGCTATTCGTCATATATTTCTAAACGATTGTAACTTACCGTCACATCTACGATGCTGACATTTCCTGGGTTATGTAATAAACCAAGTTTTACCTGTATCTTGTGATCCGAAATCGCTGAACAGCCTCGAGAAATACTGATGAATGACAAAAAGACACGACCTATTGAACCTATAAGCGGTACCGTCATGCCCCGCTACGCGGGACCGTCTACATTTTGCCGGCTGCCGGAGCTTCGAGACGTACCCTACTGCGACGTCGCCATTTTGGGGATACCGTTTGACTCGGGTACGAGCTATCGGCCGGGTGCGAGATTTGGGCCCCAGGCCATTCGCCAAGCATCGCGTCACCTGCGCACGGCTTTTCATCCCGCCTACGATACTGAACCATTCAAAACGCTGCAGGTGGCCGATGCCGGCGACGTCGGTTGTAACCCGTTCAACATTGACGAGGCGATCCAACAGATTGAAACCGCGGCAACGGATCTGTTCGAAAAAGCGGGCGCTATCGTAAGCCTTGGTGGTGACCATACCATTGCGGTGCCCCTGTTGCGCGCCGTAAACAAGCAGGTCGGTCCCGTCGCTTTGGTGCATTTCGATGCCCACCTGGACACCTGGGACACCTATTTCGGTGCGCCGTATACCCATGGCACACCATTTCGGCGCGCGGCGGAGGAAGGGCTTTTTAACGACGAGGCATCCATGCACGTCGGTATTCGCGGGCCGCTATATAGCCGGGAAGACCTGCAAAACGATGCGGAGCTGGGTTTCAAAGTCATCCATTGCGACGAATTGCAAAGCCAGGGGGTTGATCATATCGTCAAGCGGATTCGTGACCGCGTGGGTGAACATCCGTTGTACCTGTCCATCGATATCGATGTGCTCGATCCGGCTTATGCGCCGGGCACCGGCACTCCCGAGGTTGCCGGCTTATCCAGCCGTGAACTGATCAACATTATTCGGGGACTGCAGGGCTTGAAGCTGATTGCTGCGGATATCGTCGAGGTGGCGCCTGCCTACGACCACGCAGAAATCACATCCTTGGCCGCGGCCACAGTGGCTTTTGAAATGGTGAATCTGATGGCGTGCCGCCCTTAGCGAACCTCACCGCCGTTTAAGAGTTGAATTCACCAGTAACCCGTTTTGGCGACAATTCCGCAACCAAGTCGGGCGCGATGGTTAACCACTCTGGGTAGGTATTGGCCGTGATCAGGGAAGCGGCGGCCTCCGCGAGTGCGGGAGCCGAATGGATACCACTGCCGCCCTGCCCTGCCAGCCAGAAAAAACCTTTGGCGGATTCGTCGAAACCGACCACCGGACACCGGTCCGGCGCAAAAGTCCGCAAGCCCGCCCAACTACGTATGACCTTCGTTACCGCTCCCAAATCGATTGCCTGTTGGAAATTGTCGATAGCCGTGGCGACATCAATATCTTCCGGCCAGGCATCGCAGGGTTGCATGGGTGTTTCCTCGCTGAGCGATATCATCATCCATTCGCCTTCCGGGTGTGCATACCAGGTCTCGTCCAGAGCGACGAGCATCGGCCATTCCCGACGCGCGGGTTTTTCGAAGGCGACGATGGCGGCCGTGCGACGGTGAGGAACCAACCCAAGGCGCTTGATTTGCGCCATCGCGGCGACATCATCCGCCCATGCGCCAGCCGCATTGACGATCAGCGGTGCACAGCATTCGCCCGACCCTGTTTTCACTGTCCATTGCCCGTCCTTCCGGCGCATGGCCGTCACCCGAGCATTGCAAATCAATTTCCCGCTGTGGCGACGAAACTGCCGCAAATAGGCCTGGCACAATCGGTCGACTTCGAGATCCAGCGCTGTTGAATCCAACACGCCACCGGTAAATTTCCCCGGAACGAGATTGGATATGCGCTGTTGCAATTGGTCGGCAGACAACAGTTCAACCCCTTTGCAGGCATCGTAAAAGAGCTGGAGCTCAGACTCCTGCCCGACTTCCGCCATAGTAAGTACACCACGACGTCCCGCAAGGGGTGCGGTACAAAATTCATCGGGTGGGTCCACGAAAAAGGGGCGACTCGCGCGAATTAATTGTTCCATCGCGCTGCCCCCATAGTTCTCGATCAGCATTGCTGCCGATCGGCTGGTTGAGTGGTACATCGGCACACTTTCGCTTTCCAACATCACCACCCGCATGGTGCTGGATAAAACGGCGGAAATGGAAATTCCGGCAATACCGCCACCGATGACGATAACATCGTAGGAAGTTGAGTTACTCATTTGTTCTGGAAACGATGTCGCCTCTTTTGTTCTCTATACAATGCTTCTAGTGGGTTCTATTACCACTTCTCGAACACAAGTATTGGGAGCCAGCTCCAGGACCCATTGAATCGTCTTGAGAATGTCTTCGGGTTGGATCATTTCTTCACCCGACAATGTGGCTCCTCCCTGTTGAGCCATTTCCGTATTGACCCAGCCCGGGCAAATGGCAGTGACTGAGATTCCTTCTCTCGCTAACTCCCGATACAACGATTCGCTAAGACCCACGATGCCAAACTTGGAAGCGTCATAGGCACCTTCTCCGGCGAAGCCTGTTTTCCCCCCGCGGGAGGCAATATTAAAGATATGGCCCTTCCCGCGTTTCTTCATAAGTGGCACCAGTTCTTTCAAGAGCACAAAGGGGGAAACAAGGTTGGTCTTAATGATTTGTTCAAAATCGGAAACTGAAACATCTAATGTTCCCCGCCTCAAAATTCCCGCATTATTGACCAACAAATCTACTCTTCCGAATTGATTGTCAATCTCCGCTACGAACTGTTGAACTTTCGCATAGTCCGTCACATCAAGCGGGTAGACAATAGGTTTCTGTATTTCACCCGTTGTAAGTCGTGCTTCAATCTCATTGGCTACTGCGCGTAGTTTGGATTCTGTTCTTGCTACTAACACGGGTCGATATCCGGCTTGCGATATTCCAATGGCACAAGCTTTGCCGATTCCTTGGCTTGCTCCAGTAATAATTGCAACCGGGTGTGGCTCCATATCGTCCTCCTTGGTTGTGGCCTGGTTTATTGCCAATCGCTAGGTTCCTAGAAAGATTTAGACCGAAACACGTTACACAAATAGGGTTAATACTCCCGTGTACCCGTAAAGACGGTTATGCGAGACTTCGCCGTTGGCAAAGAAACCCACCAATGGAACATCACCGAGTTCGTGCTGAATTGTCCTTATCTCCTCCGAGTTTTCGCCGAAGGTGTACCGCCCGCGCCCGAGGCAAGAGTAATACACGGCACCTTTCGGCTCCGCGCCGACGGTCCGTTGCTTGACGTCTCGCACCATGCGCACCAGATCTTCTCGAGCGGTCTCACCGTCGCGCCGGCAGAACATGATGGGGTCGCCGGTGCTAAGCAACTCACCGACAGCGAGCACTTTGTTCCGTGGATCGATGCCAACCAGATTGCGGACTACATAGTCGCCCGTGTCCGAACCCAAGACTGGGAACCCGACAAACACATAGCCGGCGACGCGACTTAAGTCCTTGGCCAACAATTCGCCGATATCTTCGGTGAATACGTCCACGGCCGGCCGATCATCTATGGTGATAACAATGTTGCGTTGGGCTTGAGTGATGGTGTGCACAGGACCGAGTGGCGAACATCCCTGGCTCAGCCCCGTAACCACCGGCACCTTGTCAGAGAACACCACCCCTGACAAACCGCCCGAAGTGGCACGGTCGGCGATCTGTACGTTGCCACTTTGTGAAGACGTGAGACCACCGACCAGAAATCCACCGTTAAGTTTCTCGCTGAACGCGGGTATCAGCTGTTGTAGTTTCGGGTTAGTCGGATCGGCGTGGACAATAGCGAAGTTTCCGAAATTGTTCTCCAACCACGAGCGATTTGCCTTGTCGAACTCCTCGAAGCCCTCTCGAATCGCTGAAAATACTCGAAACGCATCATCCGGAAAGCGACAAATCATAATACCGATTGCCGGAGCATCGTAATGCTCTTGGTCGACACAAAGGATGCCTAAACCGATGGTACCAACCCAATGCGGCACTCCGCTCTTGGCTTGCAAGCGGCTGACAATTGCATCGAGGTTTTTGCTGTGTGCGTCGGTGGTATAGATAAATCCTAGCTTCTGCGTGGAAACTTGCTTTCCACATCGCTCAAGGCATTCGTCGACGGCGGCCCGCCACTCGCGGGCTGTGGAACTGGCGACCAAAAAACGTTCCATTGATTGATGCGCTCTCCGTGACTGGTTGGTTAATTATACGCCAGTGGAACCGCTGAGCGATGCTCGTCGAATAGTGCCTCGACCCCGTTTTCATTGGACGGCAACCCGTGTAGTGTGTTTACAAGTCGTTTGTGCGACGACTGAGGAGCGGGGAGGCCCGTTTCGCTAACCCCTAAATGTTCCAACAGTACTGCAGGAGGTGACATTATGATCGTAGCGCGTTGGCATGTGAAATCCCGATTCGGCATGAAAAACCAGGTCATCGAGAAGATCAAACAGTGGTGGGAGACGATCGGAAAGGAGATCGGTCAAACCGATCACGTCCTCATGACGGGCAGTGTGGGTGCCGAAGAGGCGCTTGTTACCATCGATGTGCGCGTTCGCGATATGGCCGAGCTGCAACAGCAGTGGGATGCTCTAGCCGAACGTTCGGATCACCAGCAGTATGCCGCGGAACTGGAACCACTGATTGTCAGTGGATCGACCCGGTGGGAGATCTTTCGAGTTATCGATTGAGCCGGCAAGTCGACCAGTCGCCGGGCATCCCGCGTTTCGGTGTAGTTCAAATCGTGAAGGGCTCATGACTAAAACTCATGACTGGTCAAGTGATGTCTTTGGGGTCATTCAATCGCACCGCATCACTACCATTGCGACAGTGCCCGACGCCGGCCTAACCCGCGTATTGAAGCTGTGTAACGACGACCCCAAGCGCCGCATCGTCACCCTTACCAGCGAGCAGGAGGGCATCGGCCTGATCGTCGGTTTATGGCTCGGTGGTCAGCGCGGCGCACTGTTCATGCAAAGCAGCGGAACCGGCAATTGCATCAATGCGCTATCCCTGCCCGCTAATGCGCATGCCCCGTGCCCGATGTTGATTACTATGCGCGGCGATACGGGCGAAGGCAATCCATGGCAAGTGCCGATGGGTCGAGCGGCCGAAACCACACTACGCGCCATGGGCGTCACATGCTATCTCGCCGAGCGGACCGAGGACGTCGGTCGCCTGTTCCACACGGCAGTGGATATGGCGCTCGCCGACAGGAAAGCGACCGCCGTGCTCGTCAGTCAACAAATTATCGGGGTTAAACACTTCAAACAATGACGGGCATCGAACTGCCTAATTTAGTCGACGAGAGCGGTCGGTTGCGGCGCCGACCTCTTCTTACTTCACTGTTAGCGCACCACGACGGACTTATTATCACCGGCTTAGGCACGCCGACCTACGACGTCGCGTCATTGGGCGATCGGCCCGAAAATTTTTATCTCT
>Ga0224512_10003636_pt1 | contig 13457 bp, 13 predicted proteins | sample SF_May12_sed_USG_4_FD_169103 | JGI IMG/M metagenome (GOLD analysis project Ga0224512, IMG submission 169103) | Sediment microbial communities from San Francisco Bay, California, United States - SF_May12_sed_USGS_13 | ecosystem: Environmental > Aquatic > Marine > Sediment | place: USA...
CACGGCGGAGAGATCCTCGGTCTGGCCGGCGTCTCCGGCAACGGCCAGCGCGAGCTCGCCGAAGTGATCGCCGGCATCCTGGAGCCGGACAGCGGCACCATCGAGGTCGACGGCGAGACCGTCGCGCGGCCGAGCCCCAAGGCGATGCAGGCGCGGGGCGTGGCCGATATTCCCGAGGATCGCATCGGCGCCGGCTTGCTGACCGGGCTGCCGCTCAGCGACAGCATGGCCCTGCCGCGCATCGACCAGGCGCCGTTCAGCCGGCACGGCATCCTGAGGCGCGGCGCGATCCGCGACTTCGTGGTTCGGCAGATCGAAAGGTTCAACATCAAGGCCGAGCGGCCCGAAGTGCGCACCGGCACGCTTTCGGGCGGCAACCTGCAGAAGGCGCTTCTGGCGCGCGAGCTGGCCTGGGGCCCGCTCGTGCTGGTCGCCGCCCAACCGACCCGCGGCCTCGACGTGGCGGCGCAGGAATTCGTGCACCGCCAGTTTCTGGACCTCAGGGCGCGGGGCCGCGCGGTCCTGGTGATCAGCGAGGACCTGGAGGAGCTCTTCGCCGTCTCGGACCGCATCGCGGTGATCTACGAGGGGCGAATCCTCGGCGTCCTGGGGACCGAGGAGGCAAGTGTCGCGCGGGTCGGCCTGCTCATGACCGGCGTGCGGGAGGCGGCGTGATGCGGCTTGCCATCGAGGCCCGGCCGAGCACCCCGCTGTGGCTCAATCTGGCGCTGCCCGTGGCGGCCGTTCTGGCGACGCTGATCCTCTGCAGCGGCCTGATCGCGCTGGCCGGGGCCGATGTGATAGAGGCCTACGGCGTGCTCTTCGCCAGCGCCCTGGGCAGCCGCTTCAGCCTCACGGAAACCCTGGTCAAGGCCACACCGCTGGTCTTTACCGGGCTGGCCGTCGCGGTCGCCTTTCGCGCCAAGTTCTGGAACATCGGCGCCGAGGGCCAGCTCTTGGCCGGCGCCATGGCCGCCGCCTTCATCGGCGCCCGGGAAGGCCTGCCCGCCTGGAGCCTGGTGCCCGGCATGGTCTTCTGCGGGGCGCTCGCGGGCGGCCTCTGGGCCACCCTACCGGCCGTGCTCAAGCTGCGCTACCGGGTCGACGACGTGGTCGCCACCCTGATGCTCAACTTCATCATGTTCTACACCATGATGGCGCTGGTCGACGGTCCCTGGAGGGACCCGCTCAGCGGCTACCCGGACTCGCCGGACATACGCCTCGAGGCCGAGTTCCCGATCCTGCTGACGGCCACCCGCGTGCACCTCGGCGTCTTGCTGGCCGGTATCGCGACCTTCCTGGTGTGGTTCCTTATGCGCAGGACGACGCTCGGCTTCGCGATCCGGGCGGTCGGCGAGAACCCGCGCGCCGCGCGCCACGGGGGCATCTCGATCCTGCGCACCACCCTGCTGACGGCCTTGATCTCCGGCGGCCTCGCGGGTCTCGCCGGTGTGGGCGAGGTTGCCGGCCTGCATTTCCAAGTCATGGCGGCGCTCTCGCCGGGCTACGGCTATACCGGGATCGTGATCGCCATGCTGGCGCGGCTCAGTCCTCTGGGGGTGGTCCCGGCCAGTCTGTTCTTCGCCGTGGTGATCACCGGCGCCGAGGCCATGTCGCGCCGCACCGGGGTGCCGGTCTACCTGGCGGACGTGATCCAGGGCACCGCCTTGATCTGCATGATCGTGGCGCTGCTGTTCACGACCTATCGCCTGCGCCTGCACCGGGCGCCGCACCGGGAGCCGTTGGGCTGAGGAGGATCGGACGATCGCCGAGATATTCGATCAGTTGCTGTCGGTCGGCTTTTTCGCCGCGTTGATCCGCGTCGCGACGCCCTTGCTGCTCGCGACCTTGGGCGAGATGTTCGCCGAGCGCGGCGGCGTGCTCAATCTCGGGGTCGAGGGCATCATGCTGCTCGGCGCCATGACCGGCTTCTCCGCCGCCTACTTCAGCGGCAGCCTCTGGCTCGGCATCGCCGCCGCGGCCGCGACCGGTCTTGTGTTCGCGGCGCTGATGGGCCTGCTCACCGTGAGCCTCGGCCTGAGCCAGCATGTCTCGGGGCTCGGCGTCACCCTGCTGTGTTCGGGGCTTGCGTTCTTCTTCTACCGCCTGGTCTTCGGCCAGCCTTCGCAACCGCCCCACGTGGACGCCTTTCAGACCCAGCCCATTCCCCTGCTGTCCGATATCCCGGGCCTTGGCCCGGCCCTGTTCGATCACTACGCGCTGGTCTACATCGCCTTCCTGCTGGTGCCGCTCTCGGCCTTCCTGCTCTACCGGACCCCCTGGGGCCTCAACCTGCGCAGCGTCGGGGAAAACCCGCACGCCGCGGCCTCGGCGGGGGTCAGCGTCGCGGCGCTGCGCTATCAGGGCCTGCTGATCTCGGGCATGCTCATGGGCGTGGCCGGCGCCTATCTCTCGCTCGCCCAGTTCAACGCCTTCACCTTCGGCGTCATCTCCGGCCGCGGCTGGGTCTGCATCGCGCTGGTGGTGCTGGGCCAATGGAGCCCCTGGCGCGTCGCCGTGGCGGCCCTGCTGTTCGGCAGCGTCGACGCCCTGCAGCTGCGCCTGCAGTCCTCCGGCGCCATCGACGTGCCGTATCAGATCTTCCTGATGCTGCCCTTCGTCGTCACCATCGTCGCCATGGCGGTGCTGGCGCGCTCGGCCCGCGCCCCGGCCGCGCTGCTGGTCCCGTTCCGCAAGGAGGAGCGCTAGGAATCGCGGTTCACTCTTTGGCGATGTCCTCGTTCCAGAGCTCGGGTTTTTCCCGGATGAACCGCTCCATGAGCGCGATGCAGTCCGGGTCGTCGAGCATGACGACCTCGACGCCGCGCTCGGCCAGGAAGCCGGTGTCGCCCTCGAAGTTCCTGTCTTCGCCGACCACGACGCGGGGAATCTCGAACTGCAGGATCGTGCCGCTGCACATCAAGCAGGGGCTGAGGGTGGTGTAGAGGGTCACCTTGCGGTAGCCGGGCCGCCGTCCGGCCGCGCGGATGCAATCCATCTCGCCGTGGGCAATGGGGTCGCCCTCCTGGACCCGCTTGTTGCGGCCTCTGGCGATCACCCGGCCGTCCTCGACCATGACGCTGCCGACCGGCACGCCGCCCTCGTCGTAGCCGCCCTGGGCCTCGGCCAAGGCTTCCTTCATGAACCGGCTGTCGTCGTCGGTCGCTTCGGCGAAAGGCATGCGCTGTCCCCCACAACAAGTCCCCAAGGTGCGGCCATGCTAGCAGCGGGGCAGAGCAGGTCCAAGCGGGCGCAGGATTACGGGATCAGGGCTTTGGCCGCCACTGGCGGGCCAGGCGCTCGGCCTTGGCGATCTCGGCGGTGCTCATCTGGGCCGCCACCCAGTCCCGGTTGCGCGCCGCCCAGCCGCGGTTCTCGATCGCCCAGTCCTCGCCCTTGTAGGCCTCGTAGCTCGCTGCGGAAAGATTGAACCACATGTGCGCCCGTACGAAGTCCTTGGGCACGCCCGTGCCGTCGGCGTAGAGCAGACCCAGGTTGAACTGGGCGTCGGCATCGCCGCGCTCGGCCGCCCTGCGGAACCACTTGGCTGCCTCGCCGTAATCCTGAGGCACGCCGTCGCCGCGGTAGAACAGCACGCCGATCTGATACTGCGCTCTACGGTCGCCCGCCTCGGCGGCGGGCGCCCATTCCTTCAGCGCCGTTTCGTAGTCGAGGGCGTAATAGGCTTCGAGGCCTTCGCGGAAGCCCGCCCAAGCCGGAAACGCGAGGCCAAGGGCCACGGCAAGGGTCAAAGCGGCAAACCTCATGGCGAAACCTCGGATCGCCCACTTTTTGGATAGGTCAACATTATAACGCAATTTGTCATAATTGATTTAAAATTTCAGGCCCCCTTTATAGACAAGCTTCTCTTCGTCATTAGAGTCGAAAACACTTTATTGGTGCATGATTGCTTAATCATATTACTTCAATCCATGTAAATTTCTATGAAATATCCTTTCTGGAGTCAGGTAGGCCGTCCGCGCCCAGGTAGGGCGCACCTGCCGGCCAAAAGGGCAGTTGAACAGGTATGGAGAGGGTCTTCTTGGGCCCGGGGGGACTCTGATGAAGGCGCCGAAAGCGGTGCTTGAAAGAGACCGGGACAAGGGGACCGCGGTGATAACGAAGGCGTTCGAGTGTTCGGGCGTTGGGCGGAACGTTAAGTACGGTCCGCCAGAGTGCAGAGTGAGGGGTAACGGGGTCTTGCCACGGCAAGCGGGTGAAAGAGGCGCTTATGGCGCGTACTGGAAACATACGGACCCAGGGGCTGTCCCCTGGCGCTCTGCGCAGCGAGCGACAGCGGCGCCTGCATGGCTTCTGGCAGGAGCTTAGGGGCCAGCGGCGCCTGCCTTTTCGCGCTGAGTTCGCCCCCGAGCAGCTCCACTTCATCCTCGGCCAGATGGCCTTGCTCGAAGTCACCGACCCGGCGGGGCGATTCCGCTTTCGCCTGGTCGGGACGCGGCTCGAGCTGCTCGGGCGGCGCGGCGACCAGGGACGGAGCCTGGACGAGATCGAGCCGGCCTGGTACCGGGCCGTGCTGGAAGCGGCCTATGTCGAGGTCGTCAAGACCGGCGAGGCCATGGCCCAGCGCCTGGAGTCCTTGGCGGCACCGGAGACAACCTGGTGCGAGCGCGTGGTTCTGCCCTTCACCGTCGCGGGGCAGGGCGTGGAGCTTCTGGTCGACGCCTTCGACTGGCCTTCCGGGCTCGAGGAGGGTCTGAACGACCTCATTCCCGCCGCACCTCAAGGAAGCAAATAAGACAGCCGCGCCTCTCGAGGAGAGCGCGGCTGTTCCCGGCAAATTGCCGAGCCCGGTCGAGATCGGGCACGTCAGCAGCGTGCCTTGAACCAGGCCTTAGGGTCTGGAAGGGAATTATCGATACGCTTGGCGGGAGCGAATTTCCGCCAGGGTTAGGAGCGGACGGCGCGGTGGGGTGGGGCCCCCATGAGCCGTCCGCGACGCGCCCCTGGCGGAAATTGGCCCCGTCCCCCGGGGACTCCCGCTGGGATCGGGCGCAATCGGCCCGCTGCCGCGTCGCTCGTCGTCGAATATGCCCGGCATGTCCTTCCTCCTCGCTCCTAACAGCGGGCCGATTGCGCCGCGACCAAACCCATCGATAATTCCCTTCCAGACCCTTAGAGGATGGTGACGATCAGGGCGAGCGCGCCAAGCGCGGCCACGTAGGAAACGCCCACGAAATTGAAGGTGCTCATGACGATACTCCCGTTTCTCTGCGCTTGGGCATGCGACTGCCCCGGTGGTTCCTTGCGTCTATCTGGGCGTCTATCTGGGCCCTGAAACCCGGCTCGACAATTGCGTTTCCCGCCTGACAGCATGGTGCAAAATGCATGACCCCCGGGGTGAATGCCGGGAAGATCGGCGCGAGAGAGCAGCGGAGTTATAGGATAAATCGCCTACATCTTAAGACCTTGCGGGTCAGAGCGAAGGCTGAAAGGGACGGGCTGTCGTCAGGCGCGGGGTGGGTGACTCGTTGAAACGCCATCAAATCGAAGAGGTTATAGGGTTAATAATAATAAATACAAAATACTTGCTAAATCCCATTTTTTATTTGATTGACACTCTATAAACACTTCGTTATACTTTGTTTAATCATTCGGCGGTGAGAGAGAGCACTGCCGCGAGGCAAGAGCGAGCGTTGTGGTCTGTTGGTCTCATGAGTGCGTGATGTTTGGCATAGGGCATAGCTGCGAGGTCTGTGAGTAACGTTGGCAAGGGCTAGTGAAGACGGGACGGAACGAACGTCTTCCGATGACTGACTAGGCAAGGGGCATACCTGAGGACGGTCTCAGGGGCACGAGTGAAGAAAGGGCCGGGCGCTCCAAACCCGGCCCTTTCGCGTGCCGCAATAGCTCAAATCTTGACGATTTTCATGAAGGCGTGGACGTAGTCCATGCCGTGGCCTCGGGGAGCCTTCCGGACCCGCTCCTCGTAGCTGTCGTAGTAGCGGTCGATAATGGCGCGGCGCTAATCCAGCGGGCGCACGTCCTCGAGCGCGGCGAAGAAGGTGCTTTCGGTCCAGGAACGCAGGGTCGGGATGTAGCTCTTGGCGAAGGCCGCCGCGTCGCCATGCTCGGCGAAGGCGGCGGCATAGGGGCAAGGGGTCACCCGTGTCTCGATGTGCTCGAGGCGCAGCCCGGCGCCATGGACCGGGCTGGCCGAATCGGTCAAGGGCGCCGAGAACTCCTCCACGGTCTTGTAGTATTGGGGCAGGGTCATGGCGACGTATTCGCCCTGGCCGATCGTGCCTTCGGCCAGGAAGTCGCGCCAGATGGCGTCGAAGGTATCGAACATGTGCGCGCCGCCGCTGTTGCCGAGATAGCGTCCGGCCTCGTCCTTGCAGAAATTGGCGAAGACCAGGCGCCCGCCCGGCTTGAGCTCGGCGGCGCGCATCAAAAGGATGGTTTCCCAGTCCCTGTTGCCCTGCTCGGCGAAGGCGGCCAGCTCCGCGCCCTCGGCGCCGACCGCCTGGACATGGTTCGAGATGTTGCCGGGCTTGCGGCTGAGCCAGTGCATGGCGGTGGCCGAGAAGCCGAGGTCGAGGCTGCCCGCCGGCAGGATCTGGCGGTAGAAGCTGGTCGCCGCGGCGAAGACGTGAACGCGATCCTGCGCGGCCAGGGCGGGTCCTTCCAAGCGGCCGTGAAGGTTGGCGAAGAGGGCGTTGTAGTCGTTGCGCGGCTGGTCGGTGTAGTAGACCGCGACGGGACGGCCGGGCGCCTTCCGCCGCAGCGCCGCCACGACGCCGCGGACCATGTCGATCGAGGTGCCGCCGTCGGCGCAGCCCATGTCGGCCAGGGTGAAGGCGCTCCCGTCCTGCGCGAGGTCCATTTCGTCGATCGCCCGGAGCACCAGCGGCGTGGCCGCGTCGATCACGTCCTTGGCCCCGGCGGTGGCCAGGGAGTAGTAGCCACCGCCCTTCATGGCCATGTCGCTGGCGCGCGATCCCGTCTCCGTCATGCCTGCCCCCTTGCCAAGTTCTTGCCGAGCCAAAGGAGGGCGATCTTGCCGGAATTCGCCGGTCCGGGGATAGACCTATTCGTCGTCCGGAGACCAGTCGCAAGGGGACGCCGGAAATCTCAGCGTCCGGCGTCGTCGTCGTGGCCGTGGCGATTGGAGTAGAACACCAGGAACATCAGCCCCATGCCCAGGCCCAAGCTGAGCAAGACACCAAGCGCAAGCGCCAGGATCCCGTGGCCGCTGATCTCGACCTCGCCGACGCCGAGCCAGAGGCGCGCGGCCCAGACCGAGCTGGCGACCAGGAGGCCGCCCAGGGTAAGGACCAGGAGGAGTACCTTCATCGCAGTTCTTGCCCGGAAACGAGACAGAGGTGGCGCGGTGCCGCCGGATTCGCTGCATATGGCATCAGGCGGGCGACAAGCCAAGATTTCCGTTGCCCTTTTGCTTGCAGGCGCTATATATCCGACCGCTCAGGCCTTGGTAAGACGGTCCGGCCGCGCGGCTGTGGCGGAATTGGTAGACGCGCAGCGTTGAGGGCGCTGTGGGGGAAACCCCGTGGAGGTTCAAGTCCTCTCAGCCGCACCAAAGCCCGCCACGCGGGCGTGCTTGCGGGGAAACGACCGGCCAAGACCTCGAGGCGTGCGAAGGTATTCCGGCGGGAGGAATTCCGCCGTGGTCCCTCCGGGGACCTAAGATCCGGCCGCGGCTGTGGCGGAATTGGTAGACGCGCTAGCTTCAGGTGCTAGTGGGCGTATGCCCGTGGGGGTTCGAGTCCCTCCAGCCGCACCAGCTTCCTTCCAGGCTTCGCTTTAGCATGGTCTCCTCAACCGATGGGCAGGCTGCGTCGGGCCGCAAGGGCCCGGTTCTCGACGCGGATGCGCCAGGCCAGAACTACCCCGTTCAAGAGGGAAAAAATCAGCGCGATCTGCCAGGCACCGAAGGCGAGCGGCAGGACCGCGATCTCGGCGACCACGACGAGATAGTTCGGGTGCCTGAGATAGCGGTAGGGGCCGCGGCGCACCAGCGGCGCCCCCGGCATGGTGACGATCCGGGTGGTCCAGAAGCGCCCGAGGCTGGCGATCACCCAAAGCCGGGCGAGCTGCAGCAGGCCGTAGAGCCCGAGCAGCCACCAGTTGACCGCCGCCCCATCCGGCACCAGGAAGAACAGCGCCGCGAGCCAGCCGGCGTGGACCGCGATCAGGAGGGGATAATGGCCGGCCCCCACCTCGATCCCGCCGGCGGCGATAAGCCGCCTGGCGTTGCGCCGGGCAAAGGCAAGCTCCGCCAGGCGCTGAAGGGCGACCAGCAGAACCACGGCCTGGAGGAGGCTCACCGGCCGCCGGCCTCGAGCAGGAGGAAGGCTGCGGTGAAGCCGGGCCCGAGGGCGGTCATGAGGTAGCGCCCGCGCGGCCTGCCGCGGAGCACGCGGTCCAACACGAAGAGCACCGAGGCTGCCGACATGTTGCCGTAGTCCCGCAGTACGGCGCGGGCATCGGTCATGGCGCCGGGGGCATAGCCGAGCACCTGCTCCAGGGTCTCGATCACCTTGGCGCCGCCCGGATGGCAGACGGTGCCGGCGAGATCTTTGCGCGTGAGCCCCTGACTCCCCAGGAACGCGTCGACCGCGGCACCGAACTCCGCGCGCAGGATGGCCGGAATGTCACGCGAGAAGAGCACGCCGAAGCCGTCGTCCTCGATGCGCCACCCCATGACGTCGAGCGAGCCGGGCCAGGTGTGCTCGCCCCAGCCGCTGAGCCGCGGCCCCTCGGCGGACTTGTCGCAGGTGATCAGCGCGGCCGCCGCGCCGTCTCCGAAGAGCGCCGTGGCGATGATGTTGCTACGTCCCATGTCCTGGGCGCGAAAGGTCAGCCCGCAGAGCTCGACCACGAGCACAAGCACCAGGCTGCCGGGGGCGGCGCGGCTGAGCGCCGCGGCCCGGGCAAGACCCAGCACGCCGCCGGCGCAGCCGAGCCCAAAGACCGGCAAGCGCTGCAGGTCGCGGCGGAACGGGAGACGCTCCATCAGGCGGGCGTCCAGGCTGGGCGTGGCGATGCCGGTGGTCGAGACCGTGACCAGGGTATCCACCGCCTCGGCCGGCAGGCCGGCCTGCGCCAAGCCGTCGCGCGCCGCCTTTTCGATCAGGTCGAGGGCGTTTTCGATGTAGAGCCGGTTGCGCGTCTTCCAGCTGGCAGGGCGGTGGTACCAATCCCGCGGTACGCAGGAGTAGCGGCATTCGATGCCGGAATTGGCGTAGACCGGCAGCAGGCGCTCGATCTCGCTGCCGGTTTCGGCGAAGACCGCCCGCGCCGTCAGGGCAACCTCTTCCTGAGCCAGGCGATAGGGCGGCAGCGCGGTTGCAAGCGACAAAAGGCTTGGGTCGGCGGTCATGGCGGGTCAAACTCGGGCCGTTCCTGATAAATGTGTGCGCACCTCTTTCAATAAACAAACCCGGGGGCTGTCAAATTCCCGTGTTCGAGGGCTTCGAGAAAAGACGCGTCGCGACCACGGGCGCCGAGATCAACCTGCGCCTGGGCGGGCAGGGACCGCCGCTGCTCTTGCTGCACGGCTATCCGCAGACCCATGTCATGTGGCACAAGATCGCCCCCGCCCTGGCCGAGCGCTTCACCGTGGTGGCCGCGGACCTGCGGGGCTATGGCGACTCCTCGAAGCCACCGGGCGGCGAGAGCCACGAGAATTATTCCAAACGGGCCATGGCCCGTGATCAGGTCGAGGTCATGGCTGCCCTGGGATTCGAGCGCTTTGCCGTGGTCGGACATGACCGGGGCGCGCGGGTGACACACCGGATGGTGCTCGACCACCCCGACCGGGTCGAAAAGGCGGCGGTGCTCGACATCTGCCCGACCAAGGCGATGTACGAGCGCACCGACATGGCCTTCGCGACTGCCTATTACCACTGGTTCTTCCTGATCCAGCCTTACGACCTGCCGGAGCGGATGATCGGCGCGGACCCGGACTTCTACATCGAGCACAAGGCGGGCGCCTGGGGGCGGGTTCCCGGCTCGATCACGCCCGAGGCCATGGCCGAGTACAAGCGCTGTTTCCGCGACCCGGCAGTGGTCCACGCCAGCTGCGAGGACTACCGGGCGGCCGCCGGGATCGACCTGGAGCACGATGCCGCCGACCTAGACAAGAAGATCGCCTGCCCCTTGCTGGTCCTCTGGGGCGCCAAGGGGGTGGTCGGGCGGACATACGACGTCCTCGAGGTCTGGCGCGAGCGCGCGCACGAGGTGAGCGGCCGGGCACTGGACTGCGGCCACTACCTGGCCGAGGAGGCCCCGGAGGACACTCTGGCCGCGCTGATGTCTTTCCTGTGACACGGCATCTTTACTCAGGGGTCATGGCTTCCCCATATATTGGCGAGCGCTAAACCACCGATGACACGGACGTTTTGATGGCCGGGAAGAGGGACAAGCAGGCGGAGCCAAGGACTCGGCCACCGAAGGTCAAGCGGCCGCCGACGCCCAAGCACCTACGGGTCGGCCTGGCGGCCCGTTTAAGGAATTATTTCCTTGCCGGAGTCCTGGTCACGGCGCCGGTCAGCATTACCTTTTGGATCGCCTGGAACCTGATCCAGTTCGTCGACGACAAGGTCACGCCGTTCATTCCGCCGCGCTGGAACCCGGAGAGCTATCTGCCCTTCGGGGTTCCGGGGCTGGGCCTTGTGCTCGCGGTCGTGATTCTCACCTTCATCGGGTTCGTCACCGCGGGCTTCGTCGGCCGCATCGGCATGCGCTACGGCGAGCGGCTGCTCGACCGCCTGCCGGTGATCCGCTCGGTCTATGGCGCCACCAAACAGATCTTCGAAACCGTCCTGGCGCAGCAGTCGACGGCCTTCCGCCAGGTCGCCCTGATCGAGTATCCCACGCGGGGCACCTGGGCCGTGGGATTCGTCACGGGACAGACCGTGGGAGAGGTCCAGACCGTGACCGACGATACGGTCATCAACGTTTTCCTGCCGGCGACGCCCAACCCGACCACGGGCTTTCTGCTGTTCGTGCCCCGGCGCGACGTGCACATTCTCGACATCAGCGTCGAGGAAGGCATCAAGCTGGTGATCTCCGGCGGCATCGTGACGCCGGAAAACACGCGCCAGCTCGCACGGCCCGTGGAGCCTTCCGAGGCGGCCGCGACGGAGACGCCGGCCAAGCCGCGGTTCTCGCCGATCGCCAAGCTGCGCAACTACTTCATCGCCGGTATCCTGATCACGGCCCCGATCAGCATCACCTTCTGGCTGGCCTGGAAGTTTGTCAGCTTCGTCGACGGCAAGGTCACGCCGCTGATTCCGCCGCGCTGGAACCCGGAGACCTATCTGCCGTTCGACCTGCCGGGGCTGGGGCTCATCGTCGTGTTCGTCGGCCTGACCCTGATCGGCATGTTCGCGGCCGGGTTCACCGGGCGAATCATCATGCGCACGGGCGAGGCCCTGCTGGCCCGCGTGCCGGTCGTGCGCAGCATCTACAGCGCCGTCAAGCAAATCTTCCAGACGGTGCTTGCGAAAAAGTCCAAGGCCTTCCGCAAGGTGGTGCTGTTCCAGTACCCGCGGCCGGACGTCTGGTCGATCGGCTTCCTGACCGGCCGCGCCGAGGGTCACATCCAGGAGATCGCCGGCCGCGACGTGCTCAACGTCTTCCTGCCGACCACGCCCAATCCCACCTCGGGCTTCCTGCTGTTCGTACCGCGGAACGAGGCGACCGAGCTCACCATGACCGTGGAGGAAGGGCTCAAGATGGTCGTCTCCGGCGGCTTGGTGACGCCGCCGGTCCGCAGCGCAAGGGAAGACGCGGAAGAGACTGTCAGCGAAGCCCCGCCGAGCGGCGCGGCGAAGACGGCCAGGGCGGAGACCGGCGAGGAAGAAACCGTTTAGCCCTGTGGCGCCGAGCGTGGCAGAGGGCGTATAGTCCTTGCCGTGAAAGTCTTAGCGATGAGGGGAGCCCGATGAGCTTTCGATCGACTTCGGAGAAGGCCGCCGGCGAGGTCTTCGAGGCGCTCGGCGTCTCGCCCGGCGAAGCGCAGAAGAAAGAGGTCCTGGCGATCATCGAAAGGGCCGTGATCGCGACCGCGCTCGAGGCGAAGCAACATCATACCAAGGCCGCGCGCGGGTGCTGCAGCGCCGACCGCGACCTCGCCCACAAGATCGCCGACGAAATCGAGAAGGCGCACACCGCGCTGGTGGCCAACCTCTCGGCCATGCGCTGACCCGTCCATGACGCCTCGGCCAGGGGTCCGCTTTCGGGTCGCGCGGCGGGACGATCTCCAAACCATCGTCGAGATGATGGCGGCGTTCGAACGCCTGCTCGCGGCGATCGACGGCAGCGAGAGCACCTTCGATCCGGACAAGGCGCTGCGCAGGCTTCAAGACTTCGGCTTTGGCGAAAGGCCTCTCTTCACCGCCGCACTGGCCGAGGTCGACGGTAAGCTGATCGGCTATGCGATTTACAGTCTTGCCTTCTGGGCCGACAGCCAGGAGGGAATCCTGTTCCTCACGGATATTTTCATGCGGGAGGAATGGCGCTCCAGAGGCCTGGGCAGGGAACTGATGGACCATCTGGCGGGGGTGGCCAAGGCGGCCGGTTGCACGCGCATGCTCTGGACCGTTTGGGACAAGAACCCGCGTGCTCAGAGGTTCTACGAGAGCCTGGGCGCGAGCGTAATGGGCGACGAGCGGCTCATGAGCTGGACGCTTGACGGCAAGTAAGGACCCAAAAGCGACTTGGTTTCCTAACCCGAACGCAGGTATTTGACCGCAGCGTCGCGTTCGAAAAGATAGAGCAGGACGCGCAAGGCTTGGCCGCGGTCGCTCTGAAGCTCCGGGTCCCGGGTCAGGATCAGCTTGGCGTCGTCGCGCGCGGCGGGCAGCAGCTCGGCGTGGAGCGCCATGTCGGCGAGACGGAACTCGGGGAAGCCGCTCTGGCGGGTGCCGAGCAGTTCGCCGGCGCCGCGCAGGCGCAGGTCCTCCTCGGCGATGCGGAAGCCGTCGTCGGTCTCGCGCAGGATCTCGAGCCGTGCCCGGGCCGTCTCGCCGAGCGGCACCTGATAGAGCAGCAGGCAGGTCGACTTCGCCCGGCCGCGGCCGATCCGGCCACGGAGCTGGTGCAGCTGAGCCAGTCCGAAGCGCTCGGCATGCTCGACGACCATGACGCTGGCTTCCGGCACGTCGACGCCGACCTCGATCACCGTCGTCGCGACCAGCAGGCCGAGCGGTCCCTCGGCGAAAGCCGCCATGACCGCGTCCTTGGTCTTGCCGGCCATGCGGCCGTGGATCAAGCCGACCGTTTCGCCGAAACGCGTCTTAAGCTCCGCGTGACGCTCTTCGGCGGCGGCCAGGTCGCTGGCGGCGGACTCCTCGACCAGGGGGCAGACCCAATAGACCTTGGCGCCCTCGGCCAACGCCCGCGCGACCGCGTCCTCGACCTCGGTCAGGCGGTGGAGGGGGATCGCGCGGGTATCGACCGGGAGGCGCCCG
>Ga0224512_10003637_pt1 | contig 13455 bp, 10 predicted proteins | sample SF_May12_sed_USG_4_FD_169103 | JGI IMG/M metagenome (GOLD analysis project Ga0224512, IMG submission 169103) | Sediment microbial communities from San Francisco Bay, California, United States - SF_May12_sed_USGS_13 | ecosystem: Environmental > Aquatic > Marine > Sediment | place: USA...
ATCCGTAATTTCGCCAAGCTCTCGAAAACCGCTCTGACCTCTCGCGAAGGGGCCAGGCAGAGAGTTCGATATGTGTCCACGATGGGGAGCCAAACTCCGAAAAGCTGGTCGATTTCACTCAACCGGCTTTTCTCATTTTGTGTAACACGAAATAAATCGGTGAAATACCCGAAGTTCGTTCGCTTTCACCCCGAAAAGAATGCCATTTCACACCTCCCGACCCGTATTCCAGGTCATTTCAGGTGGTCCACTAAACCAGGGCAAGACCTGCAACCCGTCATTCCGGCGAAAGCCGGAATCCACTACTGGGGCCTGATAAAACTCAGCCGGGCGTAGCCCGGATTTACTACTTCGGAGGTGTTGTAATGGATGCCGGCTCGGAGGCCGGCATGACGGATAGCGTCTCAGTTAGGGCGTTTTTTGCGGCTCACCGAAAAATTCTCAGCGCTGGTTTTCCATGTTCGAGAATCTGGAGAATCTAGAGAATCTAATTCAGGGTATTGACTAGCTAAACGTCTGGAGCTTCGCAGGTGTGTCGTGCCAGCGCTCGACGACCCCACGCAACGCAAAGCAGCGATCGAGCAGGGCCAGGTCGGATTCCCCGATGCCCGTGTCGATCATGTAGTCGCGCCAGGACGCCGTCACCTCGAGCACCGCACCGGCAATTTCGTGGGCGAGTTCGTCGGCCACACCCATACGCCGCGCCGCGGCCTGGATATTGTCGACGCTCGGAGTGCTTCCGAAGGGGCCGATAGCGATGGCATGGGACCCTTGCAGGCTGATTTGAGGCACGATGTCATAGCCGGGAGAAAACGAGTAGTCCGAAGCTGACGCTCGCTTCATGAAGGCGTGGTTGCGCAGGTGGTCGTCGGTGTTGCCGATCGCGATGTTGAACAGCATGCGACGAAATACGACCGCGCCGAGGTCGCTGGTCAGATGCCCGATGCGCTTGCCGAGCTGGGTAATGCCGGGATACGACATCGTCGATTCATCGATCTCGGTGATGTCGAATTTGTTGATAAGACTCGCGACCGAGACCAGATGATGCTGCTCGTTGGGGGACTGGTCGAAACGTTCCACCAATAGCACCGGCCCGCGATCGGTTTCCGTGAGGCTCACATCCGGTACTTCGATGCCGGCTTCGCGCGCCATGCGCATCGATGCGAGTTCGACCCGGCACATATCGACCAGGTCCGAGTCGCGGTTGAATTTCGTGATCCACTCCCGGCCGTCGTTTTCGATGAGCGACTTGGGTCGCGCGCCGCCGATGCCGCTGCCGTGGAAGAAGTAGGGCTCCAACGCGCGGTCTACTTCCCTGCCGGCCTCGATATCAGCGGCAATGTGCTGCAAATGTACGAGATTCTCGAACGGCCGCTCGGGCGGCGGCGGCACAGTATCACCGAGACTCGGCGCGAAGTGCAATGCGCCCACGCCTTCCCCCGAAGCGGCGAGCAGGAATTCGACCTGCGTGACCGGCGGCGGTTGGCGGGTTTTGCTGAGCCAGCGCCTGCCCCACTCGTCGGGTCCCGCGTCGAGCAGAACGCCGAACATCGCGGGCGTGTCGCGGGTGCGATGTTTGACATGGATGTCGGCGTTCAAGGGCAGGTTGATCGGGTCCAGGGCAAATGCCCGGGGATGGTTGATATAGGCTTTCGCATATTTGAAGCGGCCGAGCTTGTCGTCGACAATCAATTGACCGGCAAGCACGATCGTGCCGTCGCCGAGGTCCGCGTGGATGAAGAGTTTCTCCGGCATCAGATATCGAACTCGTCGGCATCCGGCGCGAGTGGTGCGCGGGCCCGCTTACGCATGGCGTTACGACCGAGGGCTTCACCCAGGGTATCGTCGCCCCTGGCGATGACCCGATCGAACGCCGTCGGTAGTCCGAGCACGTCTAGCAGCGCAAGGTAAGCGCCGACCGTGATGTGGGGCGAGCCGGCCTCGACTTTTCTGATCGAGCTCTCGGACAGTCCGGCTTTGACCGCGGCGTCCGCCTGGGTCCAGTTTCTGAGCAGGCGGGCCTCTTTCAAGCGCGCCCCGAGAGCGGCCAACGAACCCAGGGCTGCATCGCTGATCAGGGCATAGGAGAGTGAGCTTCTCGGCATAGCGCGAATCGCGTTTAAAACTAGTTATATAGTACGTCAATCTCAAATTATCAACTTATATAGAAGGAATTCTATGACTCCGTGCACGTTTTATTGAGCACGCCAACAGGAGTACGTCAACATAACAGTTTATATAGACTTATTATATCTTTTAATATGGTTATATAACACGTAATTAATCTGCGATACACTTGTCGTCGCTGTTGACGACTTCGTATTGAGGGCGTAAAGCTGAGCGAGAAGTTGAGCGAGGGTGTAAGTATCTATATTGCGTCAGTTTCTCCCGCCTACCGAAAAATTCTCAGCGCCAACCTTTGGTGACCGTAAAGCAAAATCAGAATACTTGAATTTCCGCGACGGTCTCGAAAAACACCCTGATTTCAGGTGCAGGCGCCAGGCAAATAGTTCTATATGCGTCTACGATGGTGAGCCAGACAAAAAAAGCCGGTCGAGCATGCTCGACCGGCTTTGTACATTCTCAACTAGCAATGCGGCCCGGTAATTTACCGACCTGGCTACGCCTGAACTGGCCGAGTCACAGATTATCAAAAGCTAAATTTACGGGAAATTTCTCACTCAGGTTGATAACCTTTTCGCGGAGAAGGTCAGTGAAGCGCCCGAGGGCATGGATGTGTCCATGCCGGATTTGCCGGGCGCGAAATCCGGCCTGTGTCGGTATCCGTAAAGCGGGGTAAAATCCGCGCCGCCGGCCCGTCGGGGTATCATGCCCGGGACTGGTCCTCGGCGGGCGTCTGTTCCTCCGTGCCATTGGACTTGTCTCCCAGCAGGCGTCGCACCGCCACGTAAAAGATGGGGACGAAAAACACCCCCAGTACGGTGGCCCCGAACATGCCGCCCATAACGCCGGTACCGATGGCGTGACGGCTGTTGGCGCCGGCGCCGGTGGAGATGGCCAGCGGCAGCACGCCAAAAATGAAGGCAATGGATGTCATCAGGATCGGCCTCAGGCGCAACCGGCAGGCCTCCATGGTGGCTTCCAGCAGGCCCATGCCCGATTTGCGCATGGTATTGGCGAACTCGATTATCAGGATGGCATTCTTCGCCGACAGGCCGATCACCGCGATAAGGCCCACCTGGAAATACACGTCGTTTTCCAGACCACGCAGCTGGCTGAAACCGAGCGCCCCCAGCACACCCAGCGGCACCACCAGCATGACCGCGAAGGGTATGGACCAGCTTTCATACAGGGCGGCCAGGGCCAGGAACACCACCAGCAGGGACAGGCCGAACAGGATGGGAGTCTGCTGCCCGGAGATCACTTCCTGCAGGGACTGTCCCGACCAGTCAAACCCGATACCTCGCGGCAGGTCGTTCTCCACGATTTCGCCGATTGCCGCCATGGCCTGGCCGGAACTGGTACCGGGCGCCGCCGAGCCATTGATGGTAATGGCAGGGAAACCGTTGTAGTGATCGATGGCCGGGAAGCTGAGATCCCACTGGGTGCTGACCACGCTGGAAAGCGGCACCATGTTATCCACGCCGCCCCCGCTGGCCGGAATATAGAAATGCGACAGATCGTCGGGACTATCGCGGAAGTCACTGTCGGCCTGCATCATGACCTTGAGAATACGGCCGCGATAGTTGAAATCATTCACGTAGGTCGAGGCCAGCATCAATCGAATGGCGTCATAGATCTCGTCCAGGGACAGCCCCATGGCCTGCGCCTGCAGGCGATCGACTTCCATGTTTACCGAGGGCCCGGCCTCGAGCTGGTTGGGACGCACACCCACCAGGTCGGGATTCTGGTTGGCCTTGCCCAGTAACGTGTTGCTGGCCTGTAACAGCGTGTCATAGCCCAGCCCGGCGCGATCCTCGAGGCGCAGATCAAACCCGCCGAAGCGGCCCAGGCCGCGAATGGTCGGCAGGTTAATGACGAATATGCGCGCTTCCTTGATGGACTGGCTGGCGCCAAAGATCCAGCGTATCAGAGACTGGGCAGACTGCTCCGGCCGCGGCCGTTCGCTCCAGTCCTTGAACTTGATAAACGCTATTGCCACGTTTTCCGCCTGGCCCAGGAAGCTGAATCCCGACACGTCCAGGACCCGGTCTACGTTGGGATTGGAAATAATGATGTCTTCCAGGTCGCGCATCACCTTGACGGTCCGATCGATGGTCGCCCCCGGCGGCAGTTGCACGATGGCCAGCGCGTAACCCTGGTCTTCCTCCGGTACGAAACTGGTGGGCATGCGCACGAACAGGTAGCCCACCAGCACGACCAGGGCGATGAACACCACCATCCAGCGAGGGGTGTGCCGAATTGCGGCCGCCACCCGCCACAGGTAGAATCGCCGGCCCAGGTCATACAGCCAGTTGAATCCCCGGAACACGAAGTTGGGATAACCGTGCACCGGCGTGATGATGGAAGCACACAGGGCCGGGGTAAAGCTCAGTGCCATCACTGCTGACAGGATCATCGAGATAGCGATGGTCAGTGCGAACTGGGAGTAGATGACACCGACGCTGCCGCTGACCAGCGACATGGGTAAGAACACGGCTGCCAACACGGTGGTCATGGCAATGATGGCGCCGGTGATCTGCCCCATGGCCTTGCGCGTGGCCTCCCTGGGCGAGAGTTTTTCCTCGGCCAGGATGCGCTCCACGTTTTCCACGACCACGATGGCATCGTCCACCACCAGGCCGATGGCCAGCACCATCGCGAACAGGGTCAGGATATTGATGGAAAAACCGAACAGGTAGAGGCCGCCAAAGGCCCCGGTGATGGCCACCGGCACCACCAGCATGGGCACCAGGGTTGCGCGCAGGTTCTGCAGGAAGAACAGCATTACCAGGAACACCAGCACCACCGCTTCCAGGAGAGTCTTGATCACCTCATTGATGGAGATGTCGATAAACTGGGTGGTGTCATAGGGTACCAGCCAGTCTACCCCTTCGGGAAAGAACTGCGACAGGTCTGCCATCTTGTCCCGTACCCGCCTGGCCACATCGAGTGCATTGGCAGTGGGTGAGAGCATGACGGCAAAACCGGCAATGGAACTGGCAGAGTCCGCGGTGCGTAAATGTACATTACGGCCGTAGGCCTCGGCGCCGAGTTCGATACGTGATACATCCTTGAGGCGCACCGTACTGCCGTCCGCGTTGGTCCGCAGGATCACCTCGCCGAACTCGTCAGTAGAGGTGAAACGCGTTGCCGACGTCACGTTAGCGGTGAATCCCTGACCTTCCGGCGCCGGTTCGGCACCGATGCTGCCCGCTGCCACCTGCACGTTCTGACTGCGGATGGAGGCCAGTGCCTGGGAGGCGCTCAGCCCGTAGCCGCGCAGCTTGTCCGGATTGAGCCAGATGCGCATCGCATAGGGAGCGCCGAAGTGACGCACCCCGCCCACACCCTGCAGGCGCTGGACCGGGTCTAGCAGCTGGGACGCGATGAGGTTATCCAGCGCATAGGAACTAAAGCCCGATGTGCCGGAGCGGATGGCCACCACCATCAGGAAGTCGTTATTGGCCTTGGCCACGATAATCCCGTTGTTGATCACTTCCTGGGGCAGGCGGCTCTCGGCCAGGTTGACGCGGTTCTGCACCTGCACCGTGGCGGTATCCGCATCGGTCCCGCTCTCGAAGGTGAGCGAGATATTCATGGTACCGTTGGAACGGGACGTGGAGCCGAAGTACAATAGATTATCCACGCTGGTGAGCTGTTGCTCGATAACCGAGGTCACTGCCGATTCCATGACCTCGGCGCTGGCGCCCGGGTAAGAGGCATCTATGTTTACCTGCGGCGGGGCAATGGGAGGATAGGCGGAGACCGGCAGGTTATAGATGGCCACTACGCCAGCGAGTGTGATCAGGATGGCGATTACCCAGGCGAAGATCGGTCGGTCGATAAAAAAATGTGGCATGGAATTTTCGCTAAATCCTTTGCAAAATTACTGCGCTTGTCGATATCCCGATAAAAATGATTTCATACTCAGATGTTTTCAAAATTGGTCCCAGCCGCGCTCTAAACATTTTGAAACGGGTTCCGGATATATTCAGGCGAGCGCGGATTTATTACTGACCCTGCTGCTTGCCGGGCGATGCAATCCGCGCCTGTCCACCGGGACGGACCTTTTGCAGGCCGGCGACGATGACCTGATCACCATCCTGCAAATCACCGGTTACCACCCATTCACTGCTGGTCTTGGTCTGCAACTCGACGCGCTTCTGCTCCACGCTACCGCCGTCGTTCACGATCATCACATACGCCCCCAGCGCATCACGCAACACTGACGCCTGCGGTACGACATAGACCCCCTTAAGCTGCCCCAAGGTGAGCCGCAGCTTGACGAACATTCCCGGCAGCAGACGCCGGTCGGGATTGCGAACCACGGCACGCAACGAGACCGCGCCAGTGCCCGTGTCCACGGCCAGGTCGGTGAAATCCAGGCTGCCCTTGTGCGGGTAAACCTGACCGCTCTGCAGATAGACGTCCACTTCCGCCCTTTTTCCCGAATCTTTGCCCATCGTGCGGCCGGCCATCCCCTGTAACTGCTCCAGTTCGGCCGGGGACTGGCTGAAATTGATGCGAATGGGATCGACCTGCTCCACCGTGGTCAGTATGGTGGCCTCATCCTGACCGACCAGGGCGCCCTCATTGACCCGGGCCCGGCCTGCCCGACCGACTATCGGGGCGCGCACGGTGGCATAGTCGAGATCCAGCCTGGCCGCCTCCAGATTTGCCTCGGCAATCTTCACCGCGGCCTGCGTGGAACGCTGTGCGGCGAGCGCATTGTCCAGATCCTGTCTGGATGTCAGGCCTTTGCGATTCAGGTTGACGTAGCGCTCGGCAATGTCGCTGGCAATGTCGGCATCGGCCTGCGCCTTTGCCAGCGCCGCTTCCTGGGCATGGACCGTCACTTCAAGGGGAGCCGGATCGATCTGGAACAGAACCTCGCCGGCATTGACGTCGGTACCTTCGGTATAAACCTGCTTGAGAATGATACCGGCTACCCGGGCGCGCACTTCGGCCACCCGGCTGGAGGCCAGCCTGCCCACCAGTTCACGGGTGAGGGGAACGCTTTGCGCCGTCACTTTCACCACGTCCACTTCCGCTGGTGGCGGCGTGGGGCCACCGGCCGACCCTGACTGCGGAATGCCGGGTGGCTGGTTATTACATGACACCAGCCACAGGGTTGCCGCCAGGATCGTTAAAATCCGCCACCAGGAAAAATACCGTACCGGGGAGCGCGGGGCTGAAAGTGTACGCCCGGGATCAGTGATAAGGCGAGCCGGCATAAAGGTTTATCCTGTGGATTTCAATCTATGGCCAAAGATCTCTGGAATACCGAGGTATTCTATATCGTCTGCAGGTGGCAATGAACCGTGTCAACCGGCAATGATTAATGCATAGACTGGTAGTATACACAACGAAAAAATCGCCCACTCTTCCCCTGCCGAATATATCAGCGACCTCGATGGATGTGGGCGTGATTCGGTTCGGTCGCAAGAAATACCGATACTCTATTTTCCTGTTTTCGCAAGGTTAAGGAAAGTGATTCGGAGGGTCAGTCGGGCGTGCAGAGATCCGTAGCCGACTATTTCCAGCCAATCCCCACAATATTGCCTCTTTCCACTGCGAATATCAGGGCGCATTCGGATCGGCGCCGGGTTCGTCGAACGGAACAGTCTGCCCCGAGATCTTGCTGGGGGAACAGGTATACTGTTCCCGGACGCCCTGGAGTCCGGTTTATCTTAATCCAGGCGCTGTTACTTTCTTTCGAATTGCAATGGCCTCGAAGGCCGTGGAGTTAATCGATGAATCAGGACACCGTGAACAAGTCCGTACTGGTGTTGATGGTAATTGCTATTTCGACCCTTTTCCTTTCCATGATTCAACAGTTCGTCATGGCGATTTTTCTGGCGGGATTGTTCAGCGCGATGGCGCGCCCCGTTTATCGACACCTGAAATTCTGGCTCGGGGGACGCCGGCATCTGGCTTCCCTGACCACCATGCTGTTGATGATCGTGGTGGTATTGATTCCGCTATTGTTGTTGATCGGTATCGTCGTCAGCCAGGCGATCGATGTCGGCCAGTCGGTGACTCCCTGGGTCAGGCAATTCATCGATCGACCTGACAGCCTGACGGACTACCTGCAGCACCTGCCTTTTTACGAGCAGCTGGTGCCTTACCACGAGATTATCCTGGGAAAAGCGGGCCAACTGGTCGGAACGCTCAGTAAGCTGATCGCAAACGGGCTTTCTTCCGCAACCCTCGGCACGGCCAACTTCCTGTTCATGACCTTCGTGTTTCTATACACACTGTATTTTTTCCAGATGGACGGACCGAAGCTGATCAGAAAAATACTCTACTACCTGCCGCTGGATAGCGAGGACGAAAACCTGATGCTGGAAAAATTCACCTCGGTGACGCGGGCCACGCTAAAAGGGTCCCTGTTGGTAGGCTTGCTGCAGGGCGGCCTCGCGGGCATCGCATTCGCGATAGCGGGTATAGACAATGCCGTTTTCTGGGGCACGGTGATGGCCGTGCTGTCGATTATTCCGAGTGTCGGATCCGCACTGGTCTGGGCTCCGGCCTGCGCTATCCTGATTATGCAGGGCAATGTCGTTGCCGGAACGGGGTTGTTGATTTTTTGTGCTCTCGTCGTCGGCAGCCTCGACAATGTGCTGCGGCCGATACTCGTCGGCAAGGACACCCGCATGCACGAGCTGATGATTTTTTTCGGGACGCTCGGCGGCATCGTGATGTTCGGTATCGCCGGAATTTTCATTGGCCCGGTAATCGCTTCGTTGTTCGTAACCATCTGGGAACTGTATGGCATTGCGTTCGACGACTTCCTGCCGGAAGTCTATTACCGCAAGCGCACCGATAAAGCGGTCGAGGAGGAAGCTGCGGAAACGGAGTAAAAGGCAGGCAATCGATTGCTTTTTATCTCGATCGCGGAAAAAGCCTGGCCTGTTCGCCGATGCTTCAGGCGGACATGACGAACGCGCGCCGGAAGCCGGTAACACGGCTTCAATTTGACGCCAGCCTCCGAGATACCGGCGCAATTTCCCGGTCAGTCCGTTTTCAGGCTTTGCGCAAGCGACTGCAGCGCCGCCTGCAAGTCCTTGTCGTCGACCCACTGTGCGCCTGCTTCGATCGCCGCAACCGCATCTTTGCTCACGCTGCGTGGTTTCCTGATAAAGACGTTGGTGCCGAGTCGCAGCATCGAGTCGGGCAAGGTGCGGAACCGGACGGGCTGTTCGAATCCGAAAGTCTCGCGCAGCTGCTGCTGGATTTCGCCGGCGTGCAGGCGCAGGTAATTCGCGACCATCGGGGTACTCGCGGCGATCACGATTTCGTCGCGATTCAGGTTCAGCAGCGTCACCGACTGGTTGACCGGCTCGGGTAAATTCTGTTCGAGAAACCGCTGGATTTCGGGCAACTTGCGTCGCAGCTGCTCGAACCCGGGCGGCAGCAGCGACTGGCAAAGCCGGTCTATCCTGCTCGCTCCCATCAGGCTTTGCCGCGCCGCCGGCCCGCGGTTTTACCGGCCTGCTTGTCGGCAGCCAGACCGAGGCGCTGGTAAACCCGCTTCACGGCCTCTTCGTCGAGAACCCGGTACTTGCCGGGCTTGAGCCACCTGGGCAAATTGAACTGTTCGTAACGCACCCTGACGAGCCGGCTGACTTCGACGCCGACCGCTTCCCACAGGCGGCGTACCTCGCGATTGCGCCCTTCCTTGAGCACGACGTGATACCAGTGATTGCTGCCACTGCCGCCGGAATCGATGATATCGTCGAAATGCGCCGGACCGTCGCCGAGCACGATCCCGTCACGCAGCTGTTGCAGCATTTCGGGCGTCACGGCACCGTGTACGCGCACCGCGTATTCACGTTCGACTTCGTAGGAAGGATGCATCAGCCGGTTGGCGAGTTCGCCGTCGCTGGTAAACAACAGCAATCCGCTGGTGTTGATATCGAGCCGGCCGATGCCGACCCAGCGCCCCTGCTGCAGGGGCGGCAGATTCGCGAAAACGTCGTCGCGACCCTCGGGGTCGGCACGCGTGCATACCTCGCCCACCGGCTTGTGGTACATCAGGATTTTAGGCCTGGCGGCGTGGCGCTGCAGGCGGATCAGTTTGCCGTCGATCGCTATTTTTTCGCGTCCGTCGATCTGGTCGCCCGGCTTGGCGGGCTTACCGTTGACGCTGATGCGGCCCTGCTGCAGCAGGGCGTCGATCTGGCGACGGGACCCCGCGCCCTGCCCGGCCAGAATTTTCTGTATGCGCTCCATCGCGCGATTATACCGGAGAAACAGCTTCCGACCCGTGATCTTTTAGGATTCGGCGAAGGCTCAGATACAGGGACACAATTAAGGGGGTCCCGGATAACCCCTTCGGGGTTTCCGGAATGACTAGTCCAGGCGTTCGCCTGGACTAGTCAATTCAGGGCCCAGCGCTGGCCGATGCCGGCGGAGGATTCCGAAATCAGCGTGCGCCCGTTGGTGTCGAGCCTGAGATCGAGGATGGTGGCCGAGTCGGGCTGAACCCTGTGCTTCACTTTGGGCTTCCAGGTCTCGCGGCGCTTGCCGCTCGCGACATCCCAGATATCGATCGCCTTGGCCGCCCGGCCGGTGGCGAGCAGGCGGTTGTCGTCGGAAAAATCGGCCGACACCAGCGTCATTCTGACCTCGTCGAGGCGCGCGACCAGGCTACCCTCGCCGCGGGTCGAGTATATACGCGCATCGCCGATGTAGGCGTTGGCCAGCGCGAGTTCGCCATCATCGGACAGCGCCACCAGCGAGATTTTGTACTCGAGGTTCTTCGACCACAGGTGCTCGCCGCTGGAGAGGTCCCACAGGCTCGCGTGCCAGTCGTCGGAACCGGTGAGCGCGTAGCGACCATCCTTCGACAGCGCTACGCTGGTCACCTTTTCGTGGTGCGCGAACACGTAGCGCATCTTGCCGTCGACCATGTCGAAGAAAACCGCCTGGTTATCCTTGCTGCCAATCAGCGCATAGCGGCCGTTCGCCGAAATCGCGACATCGGTCAGGTTGGGCCAGGACCAGTACCCGGTAAGGCGGCCGCTGTCGACCGCCCAGCGCGCGATCGAATTCTGCTCGATCGTCACCAGCACCTCGCCGAGCTCGGAGAAAGCCGCGTCGATGACACCGCCCTCGTCGCCGTCCTCATGCTGCAGGCTGTACTTGACCCTGTTGTTCGGCAGATCCCAGACGCGGGCGAAGCCGCCGATCTCGCCGGTCAGCAAATACCTCCCGTCCGGGCTGATGGCGGCGCCATAGGATCCGGTGTCGGCATGAACCCAGGTGTCGAGCGCCTGTTTCCTCTCGCTGCAGGCAACCAGCAGGCCGCAAACCAGCGCCGCGATCAGGATAGATTGCGTCAGTCTATGCATGGAGATTATATCGGCCGGTCCGCGGTATACATTAAGGCGGCGGCCAGGCCGGCCCGGAGTTGTTTGCGCTCGATTACCGGTGATGTCGCTGCGCGGGCCGGAACCCGATCAGATAACCGCTCAATCGGACGACGCTGCCTCGTTGTCTACCGCCAGGGCAACGGCGGTCGCCTGGTTGGCGACCGCCTCGCCGCTTTCGGCGAAGGTAAACTCGGGATTGAACTGGTCGAGATCGCGGATTTCGGCCAGCGTCGGCAGCTCGTTAAGCGACTTCAGATTGAAATAGTCGAGAAAGGAATTCGTCGTGCCGTAGAGGATCGGCCTGCCCGGAACTTCTTTGTGCCCCAGCGATTTGACCCAGTCGCGCTCCTCCAGTGTCCTGATGATATTGGTGCTGACGCTGACGCCGCGGATATCCTCGATTTCGCCGCGCGTGATCGGCTGGCGATAGGCGATCAGCGCCAGCGTCTCCAGAAGCGCGCGCGAATAGCGCGGCGGTTTCTGCTCCCACAGGCGCACCACCCAGGTTTCGAAGTCCGCCTTGACCTGGAAGCGAAAACCCGAGGCCACCTGTTTCAGTTCGAAGCCGCCGTGCCGGTACTTTTCGATCAGCTCCTGGATCGCCTGGCGTATTTCGTCCTTGCCCGGCTGATCGACGTCGCCTGCGAAGAAGTCGAAAAGCTGGTTGACCGAGAGCGGCTTGTCGCTGGCGGCGAACAGCGCCTCGAGCACGGATTTGAGCTTGTCGATTTCCACGCTAGGAACTCGCCTTCACGTAAATCGGGGCATAGGGTTCGGTTTGCACGAGTTCGATGAGCGACTCCTTGAGCAGTTCGAGAATGGCGATGAAGCTTACCACGACGCCCATGCGCCCTTCGCTGGGGTCGAAAAAATCGATAAAACTGGTAAATTCCTCGGACGAGATGCGATCGAGCACCATTACCATGCGTTCGCGCACCGACAGGGGCTCGCGCTCGACATGGTGACTGGCGAATTGCTCGGCGCGGTTGACCACGTCCCTGAACGCCCCCATCAGGTCGTTCAGGCTGACCTCCGGCAACGCCAGCTTGACCTTGAACTTGGGGATATCGATGCTGGTCAGGTGGATTTCGCGTTCCAGCCGATCGAGCGCATCGAGGTCCTCGGCGGCTTGTTTGAACTGCTCGTATTCCTGCAGGCGCCGCACCAGCTCGGCGCGCGGATCGTCTTCCTCCTGCGACTCGGTGGGGCGCGGTAGCAACATGCGCGACTTGATTTCGGCCAGCATCGACGCCATCACCAGATACTCGGCCGCCAGCTCCAGTTCGAGGTGCTCCATCAGCGCGATGTACTCCATGTACTGCTTGGTGATCGCCGCGATGGGAATATGCAGGATATCGATATTCTGGCGCTTGATCAGGTAAAGCAGCAGATCGAGCGGCCCCTCGAACGCCTCGAGGAACACCAGCAGCGCGTCCGGTGGAATGTACAGGTCCTGCGGGATCATCGTCAGCGGCTCGCCCTGCACCAGGGCGAACGGCATCTCCGATTGATTGGACGACCCGTTGGCGAAGACCCTGTCCATTACCTGCGCCCGGTCAGCCCCATGACCTTGCGGACTTCTTCCATCGTGTCCTGCGCGACGTCGCGCGCGGCCTCGCAGCCCTCGTTGATGATGCTGTCGACGCTGGAGAGGTCGCGCTGATATTCCCTGACGCGCTGCTGGATCGGTTTCAATTCGTCGAGCATCGAATCGATGACGTACTGCTTGCAGTCGATACAGCCGATCGACGCGGTGCGGCATCCCTCGGCCAGTTTCTGCTTGGTCTCTTCATCGGTATAAACCTGGTGGAATTCCCACACCGGGCAATTTTCCGGATCGCCCGGATCGGTGCGGCGGATGCGCGCCGGATCGGTGGGCATGGTCTTGATTTTCCTGACGACTTCGTCCGGCTGTTCGCGCAGCGCGATGGTATTGTTGTACGATTTCGACATC
>Ga0224512_10003638_pt1 | contig 13454 bp, 11 predicted proteins | sample SF_May12_sed_USG_4_FD_169103 | JGI IMG/M metagenome (GOLD analysis project Ga0224512, IMG submission 169103) | Sediment microbial communities from San Francisco Bay, California, United States - SF_May12_sed_USGS_13 | ecosystem: Environmental > Aquatic > Marine > Sediment | place: USA...
TCCTGATCGGCAATCTGGGGGCCGATCCGGAGGTGCGGCGCATGCAGGACGGCCGGCCGATCGTCAATCTGCGGCTGGCGACGTCGGAGAGCTGGCGCGACAAGCAATCGGGCGAGCGCCGCGAGCGCACCGAATGGCACCGGGTGGTGATCTTCAACGAGGGCCTGGCCAAGATTGCCGAGCAATATCTGCGCAAGGGCTCGAAGGTCTATATCGAAGGGCAGTTGCAGACGCGCAAATGGGAGGACCAGGGCGGCCAGGAGCGCTACACGACCGAAGTGGTGCTGCAGGGCTTCAATGCGGCGTTGACCATGCTCGACACTCGTGGCGGCGGCGAGGACCGCTCCGGCCGCGGCGCCGATTTCGGCGCGTCGGGGCCGATGGAGAAGACGGGCGGCGGCTCGCTGAAAGACGAGATCGACGACGAGATCCCGTTCTAGGCGCTGAGAGCCGGCGCGGTGCGCATTCTGGTTCTCGGCGCCTATGGCCTGATCGGCTCCCATATCATCCGCCGTCTCAATGACGACGGCCATCACATCATCGGCCTTGGGCGACGGATCGGCGCCGCCAGCCGGCGTTATGACTTTGCCGATTGGGTTGAGATCGACATCGGCCGGCTGACCGATCCGGCCGACTGGGCGGCAATGCTCGATGGTATTGACGGGCTGATAAATAGCGCCGGCGTGCTGCAGACCGGGTTGGCCGATAATGTGGAGCGCGTTCAGGCGACGGCCATGCGGGCCTGCTTCCGGGCTTGCCAGGCGAAGCCCGTGCGCCTTGTCGTGCAGATTTCGGCGCTCGGCGCGGCAGCAGATGCGCCGACGCAGTTCATGCGGACAAAGGCGACAGCCGACGCATTCCTTACCGGTCTCGACCTTGACTGGACGATCTTGCGGCCGGCCCTGGTGATTGCGCCGAACGCCTATGGTGGCACGGCGATGATCCGCGCTCTGGCATCGCTGCCGGCAATCATCCCGCATATCGATGCCGCAAAGCGCATCCAGACCGTATCTGTCGACGACGTAGCCGACACCGTAGCGCGATGTGTGCGCGGTGATCTTCCGGTGCGGCGGAGCTACGATCTCGCCAATCCGCAAATTCACTCCTTTGCCGATCTTATGGCAATTCACAGACAATCGATGGGGCAGAAACCGGCCCGCATTGTCCGTATCCCGAACTGGCTGGTCTATTTCACCGGCAGATTGGCCGATGCTGCCGGTTTTCTGGGCTGGCGAAGCCCGATGCGGACAACGGCGCTGCGTCAGCTTGCGGCCGATGTCGTCGGCGATCCGGCCGACTGGATTCGCGAAACGGGCATCCGGCCCATGTCGTTGTCCGACAGCCTTCAGCGCTATCGGCTGGGCATCGAAACGGCGTGGTTTGGGCGCCTCTACATCCTCAAGCCGGTGATCATTGCGACACTGTCCTTGCTTTTCGTGGCAAGCGGGATCATCGCTGCCGGACCGGGCTTCACGACGGCTGCAGGCATTCTGGAGTCGGTAGGCCTCGACGCCAGGAATGCGGCCGGCCTGGCTGTGCTTGGCGGCGTCGTCGATATCATGGTCGGCGTTGCCATTCTCATTCGGCCGTTGGCGAAAGCGGCGCTGGCGGCAATGGCGGCGTTGTGCCTGGCTTATCTGGTGCTTGGGACGCTGTTCATGCCCGCCTTGTGGCTTGACCCGCTTGGCCCGCTCGTCAAGATCGTCCCCGTCCTCGCGCTCATCACCGTCGCGGCGGCCATCCTGGCGGACCGGTGATGGATGTCGTGCTGACGCTGAAATTTTTACACGTCATTGGCGCCACAATCTTGCTTGGCACCGGGCTCGGCATTGCCTTCTTCATGCTGCGGTCCCATCGCAGCGGCGACGCCGGTGCCATCGCACATGTCGCCGGGACCGTGGTGATAGCCGACATGGTCTTCACCGCAACGGCCGTGGTGGCACAGCCGGTCACTGGTATCCTGCTTGCGAAAGCGGCGGGATATGACCTTTGGGAGCCGTGGATTTTGTGGTCGCTGGCGCTTTACCTGATCGCCGGATTGTTCTGGCTGCCGGTCGTCTTCATCCAGATCCGCATGCGCGACCTTGCCAGAGAGGCCAGCTTATCGGACAAGCCGTTGCCGGCAGCTTATCACCGCCTGTTTCGCATTTGGTTTGCATTCGGCTGGCCGGCCTTTAGCGCCGTGCTGGCGATTATCTGGCTGATGATCGTCAAGCCGGATATCGGCTGAGGCACATCGGATATCACCGGTCACCGGCTTGGGCGGCGTCTCATTATAGAGCCCGGCGCGCGCCAGCATCTCGTCGTTATGGGCGGCCGACTGAACCTCGATAAACAACCGCCGGACGATCGGGAAGCGCTGCTTGATGTTTCTTTCACCGGCTCGCATGCGGCGGCAAGCCGGCAATTCGCGCGCGTTGAACAGACTGTTCACAATTTCTGTTGATCCAGATCAATATGTGACGTTCGGCATTTGAAAGAACATCCCGTCGGTTAGTGATCAAATATTCGAACCAATTCCCACTTAAGGAAAGGATCTCTCAGATGAAGACTCGTTGGTTGGCCATTGCCGTGACTGCGCTTGCATTGGGTATCGCCGGTCCGGCGCATGCCGCCGGCGACAAAGCCGCCGGCAAAGCCAAAGCCGGTATTTGCAAAGGCTGTCACGGGAAGAACGGCGAGGGCACGAAAAGCAATGGCCCGTCCCTGGCGAAGCTGTCGGAGGCGCAAATCGCCAAGGCCTTGAGCGACTACAAGTCCGGCGCTCGCAAGAGCAAAAGGATGGCGCCGGTTGTAAAGAAGCTCAGCAGCAGCGATATCGCCAATCTGGCGGCCTATTGGGGTGCCCTGTAAAGGGCGGGTCTTTTACGCCGGCGAGTGGTCGCGGATGCAGCATGATTCATGATTTTTTGCAGGTGGAACGGCTTGCGTAACACCTTCGACGTTCGCGACCGCACGCCATTGTTGCCCTGCTGTTTGGGAGGATCATTGCGGCGGCGGTGAAACCGCCTGCAATTTAATCTTGTGACGTTCGACCCGGGGTCGATGACGGCGCTGATCGGCAAGCGGTGCGGATGCCTCATTGAGCCCGATTAACGGTCCTCAATCGCGCGCTGGCGGACAATTTTGGAGAGCCGGTCGCAATGGGCGAATACCCTGACGGAACCTGGGGGTTGTCGACAAGGAACCTCGCTATGGTAAAGTGGCGAGTGAAGGCTGTGCGGCGCGATTGTGGCCGGCCATGCCGTGTTTTCTTACCGCCAGCCGGCAGCACGCCCGCTGGCAACCGGCGAAGCGCTCCGTTGCAGGCAATCGAGCAGGAGCAACAGCAATGAGAATGGTATTTTTCAGATCAGGCAAAGCGGCCGGTTTTGCACTGTTTCCCACCGCAGCACTTGCCGCTCCCGAGCAGGAGCAGGTTCTGACGTTCCTGACGGGCATGATCCTGTACGGGCTTGTTTTTTTCGCGATCGTCGTTGCCGTTTTCGCCTACTTCATGCGCATTCGAGACAAGCGCAGGACGCCCGTGGAGACATTGCTGGATGCGGGCGAAGCGATCCATTCCGTTCGCCCCGATAGCTCAGTCACGGAGTGCGTGCGCATGATGGAAGCGGAAAAAATCGGCGCCCTCATCGTTATGGATGGCGAAAGCCTGGCCGGCATCTTCACGGAGCGGGATGCGCTGAACAAGGTGCTTGCGGCCGGCCTTGATCCCGGCAGCACGAAAGTTTCCGACGTGATGACAAGGAATCCCCATTGCATTGAGCCGACGACGACTGTCGGCGAAGCGATGAAACTGGTAACCCAGCGGCGCTTCAGGCACATGCCGATTGTGAAAAACGGCAAGGTGCTCGCTGTCGTATCGAGCGGTGACCTGACCCACTGGCTGGTCAAAGACCAGACCGGCGAGGTGCAAGAGCTTGTCGACCTTGCGGCCCAGTCCTGACCCCAGTCCAAAGGGCAGTCCAGACCGCAGTCCGGACCGCAGTCCAGACCGCAGTCCGGCTCCGGTCCAAACCCGATAGGTCGTCACCGGCTTCTTGCAGCAGGCGCAGGCTTGCCGGCGAGAGGCCGATAGCCGGCTTGGCGCATATGGCGGCGAGGACCGCGCCGGCCGCGGCGCCGAGTTTTGCAGCAGAATCGGGGTGATTGCGGACATGCGATTTAACGCGTCCGCCTTCCGGGATGCGCCAGAAGCGGTCATTCAGACAAAAAGCGAAGGGCATGATGCCAGGTCCATGGCTCCGGCAGTCCGCATATCATGTCCGGGCAGTTGCTGGGCGCATCGGGCGCCAGGAAAGCGGCAATGGTCCCGTCACTGCGCCCGGGCCTTGTGAGGAACGCAACGGGCCGGACGGCGGCTGCGCGTGGCAGCCAGCGCTCGGCCCGGCCGGGTACGCGTTTGAGCGAAAGTCCGCGACAGGCGCAAGCGGCTATTCCGCCGCCTCGCGCCGCGGCTGCGGATAGAAGCTGTCGTAAAGCTCGGGACGCTGCCACTGTGGTCCGAGCAGCCCCGCCTTGGTGGCGTTGCTGACAGAGGCGTCCACGGTGTCCCGGGTCGAGCGCAAATGGCGCACGCGCTCAAGGCTGACTCCGAGTACCGCCATTCCGGGCGCGGTGCTCTCAAAAATAATCTCTTCCGGACCGGCGATCATCGCCAGGCCGCGCTCTTCAGCCGTGAACAAATTCTGGGTCGTCACCACAATCGCCAGATTCTCAATCGCTCGCGCCCAGATGAGGGTGCGCCAGGTGGCCCATAACCGCTTCTTGTTCATTCCCGCAGGCATGAATATCAATTCGGCGCCCCGCAGCGCCAGAGCGCGGGCCACCTCCGGCATGTAGACCTCGCTGCACATTGCCAATCCGACCTTGCCGAATTCCGTGTCGAAGACCGGGAATGCGTTGCCACACACATACTGGAATTCCCAGCTGCCGCCGCCGGTGTAGTTCCACGGTCCGTTCGGATGGGTGCGCCGGTACCGCGCCGGTTCGCGGCCATCGGGATAAGCCATCACGATCAGGTTGTGGGCGGTGGCGGCGCTCTCGTCGATCGGCTCGATCGTGCCGAACACGGCGTGGATGCCATGCTTGGCCGCCGCGCCGGCAAGCTGCGGCGTCGGGTCATAGGCCGCCGGCATGCGCCAGGGCCCCGGATAGGTTTCCGGAAAGCAGACAAAATGCGCGCCCTCGGCGGCGGCGCGAGCGATAAAATCCAGCGCGTCGGCTACATTGGCCTTGTCGTTACCAGGCCGATGCGCCAATGGCTGCACGACGGCGATCCGAAAGCTCATCTCAATTCTCCTGCTTTGCGCGGTGACCCATTTGCGGCCAGTCTAAATCGAAACATCGTTTGAAGTGAATTGGCAATCCTGATTTCGGCCGCGGGCCATCGGTGCAGGGTGCGGACCTCGTTGAACATATCGACGGCAGGCGTGGCTTCCACGATGGCGCGGATATCACCGACCAGTTCCGGCGCCGCCGCTTCGCCGATCAGCAGCCCCTTGGTCTCGATCGCCAGCAGCAGGGCGGTCACCGCCAGAATGACGCCGATGACAATGGACGCGGCACCGTCGAGCCAGGCAGGCCGAGCCAGGCTGCGCCGGCGATGCCGAAAAAGGGCGCCGAGATTCCCAGATATGCCAAGAGCGGCTTCGTGAACCGCTACACTGGCCGAATGCTGTAAAGTCACGTGAGCACCCGCCGCTTCACATCAAATTTCAGTCAATTGGAGTTCCGCCGTTGTCTTTCCGCCTCGTCCCAAGCGGTCAACGCCTGAAAATCGGGGACAAATCCCAGCCCTTTTTTTGCATCCGATGAAATGACCGTCTGCGAGGTCACGACGTCGATCAGTGCCGGTGCGTTGGCAACGGCGCGTTCCAGTGCATCCTGCAGGTCCTCGGGCTTTTCGACCCGTTCGCCGTAGGCGCCAAGCGCCCGTGCCATCGAGGCGTAATCGGAGTGGCGCAATGTCGTTCCCACGACACGGCCGCCGTAATTTATCTCCTGATCCAGCCGCTCAATATTCCAGGCCGCGTTGTTGGAGATGACAAAGACGACCTTAGCGTTGTGGCGCACTGCCGTGTCGATCTCCATGGCGTTGATGCCGAAGGCGCCATCGCCGTTGACCGAGATCACCTGCCGTTCCGGCATTGCCAGGGCGGCGGCAATGGCGAAAGGCACGCCGACGCCAAGACAGCCGAAGGCACCGGCATCCATGTAGGTCGAAGCCCGCAATCCGGTGCGCGCGAAGCTCAGCAGATCGCCCCCATCGGCGATTGCGATGTAGTCGGTTGTGGCGACGTCGGCGATGGCGTCGAAAATGGCACGCGGATGGATCTTGCCGTCGGAGCCAGTCGTCGCCTTGTCCTTTGCTGCGGCGGCCGCGGTGATGCGCTCGCGATGGTGGCTACGCAGGCCGTCAGCCCAGGCTTTATCGATGTTCGATTTGCGATTGCCTGCGCCGGCCAACATGGCTTTGAGCGCTCGCTGCGGTGTTCCCAGCAACTCCGGCTGTCCGCGGCGGTTGTCAATCAGTTCGCCGGGTGCATCCGACAGCCGGATGAAGCGCGCATGGGGAAACACTGCCGGCGAGCCGTAGCCGAGCTGATAGTCGAGCTTGCGGCCGATCAGCAGCACCACGTCGGCCTCTGCCATCGCCGCGGCGCGCACGGCGGCCACGGTCGCCGGGTGATCGGCCGGCACCAGCCCGCGGCTTTCCTGGGTGTCGAGATAAAGCGCGCCAGTGGCGTCGAGCAGGCGCATCAGCCCAACACTCGTCCCGCGTGCGCCGCGCCCGGTGATAACCAGTGGCCGCTTCGCCGACCAGAACACTTCGACCGCTTCGGCGATGGCCGCCGGATCGGGGGAGATGAGGCGCGCGGGCTTGGCCTGCATCCATTCGTCGAGCACCAGTTGCGGCGGCAGGCGCGTGCGCAGCACATCAGTCGGAATTTCAAGATAGACAGGTCCGGGCTCGCCATTGTCGCCCATGGCGCGCGCCACCGCCTCGTCAAACTCGCGCACCACGTGCTCGGGCACGCGCAAGGTGCGTGCGGCCCGCGTGATCGGCCGCATGATGTCGACGTGCGGGATGTCCTGCAGCGGTCCCATATTGGCCTGCGGGCGCGAGGTGCAGCCGCCGATCAACAGGACGGGAATTCGCGCCAGCGAGGCATTGCACATCGCTGTCACCGTATTGGTGACGCCTGGTCCCGCCGTCACCATGGCGACGCCGAAGCCGCCCATCAATTCGGCATGCGCGTGCGCCATGTGCACCGCGGCGCCTTCGTCGCGCACATCGATTATGCGGATTCCCTGTTGCGCGACATGATCCCAGATCGGCTGAATGTGGCCGCCCTGCAAGCCGAAGATGCGGTCGATGCCGCGCGTCTTCAGGAAACGGGCGATCCAGGCGGCGCAGGAATTCTCGTCCGCGTTCAGGTCCTGTGTCTTGCCGGCGGCCTCGTTCATCACGCCTCTCCTTTGTTGGCCGCACTCTCTAACTGCGTGCGCAGTATGCGATGCTGGATCTTGCCGGTGGCGGTGCGTGGCATCTCCTCCTCGGCGATGAAAGACACCGAGCGCGGCCGTTTGTAGCCGGCGATACGGCCCTTGCACCAATCGATGATCTCGGCCGGGGCCGGCGCCGCATTCTCATGCGGGATGATCACCGCATGCACCCGCTCGCCCCATTTGGCATCCGGCACGCCGATCACCGCTACGTCCTTGACCACTGGATGCGCGCCCAACATGGCTTCGACCTCGGACGGATAGACGTTCTCGCCGCCAGAGATGATCATGTTGGTTTTGCGGTCGACCAGATAGATATAGCCATCTTCGTCGCGGCGAGCGAGATCGCCGACCGTGCAGTAGTCACTGCGGAAGGCCTCCTTTGTCTTATCGGGCAGCTTCCAGTAGCCATCGAAGGTCTGCGCGTTGCAGGAATAAAGTTCACCGATTTCGCCGTCCGCCACCTCGTTACCCTGCGTGTCGAGCAACTTTATCGGCCGCGAGCCGACCGTTTCGCGCCCAACCGAACCGAGTTTGGACAATTGCTCGTCTGGCTGCAGCATGGTGACCCAACCGCATTCGGTCGAGCCATAAAGCTCGAACAGACCGGAATTCCTGAAATAGTCCATTATGGCGAGCTTGGTATCGCGTCGCGCCGGTGCCGAGGAGATCATCAGCTTGGTGACGGCATCGACGTCGTAACGGTGGCGCACCGCGGCGGGCAAAGCCAGCATCATAATGTAATGGGTCGGCACCAGTGAAGTAAAAGTGGCACCGCCCTCCGCCAGCGTGCGAACCAAATGCTCCGGGTCGAAACTCTTTCGGTTGTAGACCGTGCAGGCGGCGCTGCAATAAGTGAAAGCACCGAAGAAGAACAGCGAATTGGCGTGGCACATGGGCATGACCAGGAGTGCCGCGTCGCGTCGGCTCAGGCCCATCTCCACTTCGGTGACGAACGACAGCATGGCGCTGCCGCGATGGCTGCGGATGGCGCCCTTCGGCCGGCCGGTCGTGCCGGAGGTATACATCAGCGTCCAGGGATCCTCGACGCTGATGGCAATGTCCGGCCGCGTGTCGCGGGCTCCCGCAATCAGGTCCTCATAGGCACGGTAGCCGGTGGGGCGCTTGTCGCCAAAGACGACAAAATTGCCGGCCGGCACGGTCAATTCGGCGCGGACGGATTCGATGGCATCGAGCAGTTCGTCCTGCACGATCAGCGCCCGCGCCTCGCAATTGTTGACGATATAGGCAATCTCCGCCCCGATCAGACGAAAATTGATCGGCACGGCCACCAACCCGGCAAGCGCGGCAGCGGCATATATTTCCAGCCACTCGACGCAATTATAAGCGAGTACGCACAGGCGGTCGCCCTTGCCGAGCCCGATGCCGGTCAAAGCATTGGCTAGGCGGCAGGCACGTTGGTACCAAACACAAAACGTCATCTCCCGATCAAGGTCGCGTGCACCGATTTTGTCGGGATAGAGGCGCGCATATAGCGCGAGCGAGTCGCCGACATGCGCCAGGTGCCTCATTTTGTCCCCACGGCCGCTTCAGCCCGAGCGAACTTCCCGGGACAACCTGCCCATCGCAGACTCAGAAGTTCCGCACCGGGCGAGCATTTTTCGTCGGAAAATTCTACCTCCGCAAATATCGGGTGGCAATGTCTCAGATGGGTCAAACCGAGACCTTTGGTTCAAGCCAAAAGGTGCGCTTGGCGGGTGGCTTTCGACAGGCTGATGTCCGGCTGGCTTGTATCGAAACCCTGTGATTCAACCGCAATAACAGTCTTCTATCATGCAATATGCGCCGCCAGCCGGCAGGCGTCAGTCTTTTTCAGGCGGCGTGTCGTCGTACATTCCGGCGCGCGCCAGCATTTCGTCGTGGTGGGCGGCCGACTGCACCTCGATGAACAGCCGCCGGACGATGGGAAAACGCTGCTTGATGGCGTTTTCCAGTTGGTAGATGGCGTCCTCGACTTTGCCGGCGGTCAGATTGTCCTCAAAATCGACCGACAGCGCCAACAAGACGTCGTTGGGCCCTCGGTGGAGGGTGCGAACCTCGTTGAGCATATCGACGGTAGGCGTGGCTTCCACGATGGCGCGGATATCACCGACGAGTTCCGGCGCCGCCGCTTCGCCGATCAGCAGCCCCTTTGTCTCGATCGCCAGCAACAGGGCGGTCACCGCCAGAATGACGCCGATGGCAATGGACGCGGCACCGTCGAGCCAGGGCAGGCCGAGCCAGGCCGCACCGGCGATGCCGAGAAAGGCGACGATCAGGCCGAGCATGGCGGCGGTATCCTCAAACAGCACGGTAAAGACCGTGGGATCCTTCGATTGCCGGACCGCTTCGAAAAAGCCGCGCTTGCCGCGGGTGGATTCAAATGCCCGGTAGGCGATCCACCAGGCAACGCCCTCGAAGACGCAGGCCATGCCGAGCACCATGAAATTCACCGAAATCCTCGTGATCTCGTGCGGATGCAGCACCTTGTCGATGCCTTCATAGATCGACACGCCGGCGCCGACGGCAAAAATCAGGATGGCGACGACAAAGGCCCAGAAATAGAGCTCGGCGCCATAGCCAAACGGATGCTGCTCGTCGGCCGGCTGGTCGGATTTGCGCAGGCCGTAAAGCAACAGGCCCTGATTGCCGGTATCGACGAGGGAATGGATGCCTTCCGACAGCATGGCGGAGGAGCCGGTATAGACCGATGCGGCGAATTTGGTGACGGCAATCAGGAAATTGCCGATGAGTGCCGCATAGATGACTTTTTTTGAGCTGGCCGCCATGAACGCAATCCCGATCTGATCGACAAATTGTGAGACGCCCGGCCCGCCAATGCCTGCTAAACGGTCTTTTCCCGTCAGAACGAGCCCGGAGATTCAATGATGATCCGTCTATATGCGTTTGCCGCCTTTGTCATGTCGGCCTGTTTGATGACGGGCGCGGCCATGGCCGGTGAGGCCGATGTCGTCAAAGTCGCGGTGAGCGAAACGACGTCCGGCAGCTTCCGCTTCGATGTCACGGTGCGCCATGGCGACGAGGGCTGGGAGCATTACGCCAATGCATGGCAGGTCCTGGCACCCGATGGCGGCATATTGGGCGAACGGGTGCTGGCCCATCCCCATGAAACCGAGCAGCCCTTCACCCGCGCCCTGAACGGCGTGACGATCCCTGGCGAGATCAGAACCGTCACCATCCGGGCCAGAGACAGTGTCCATGATTTCGGCGGCAAGGAAATGAGCGTCGATCTGCCCGGCCGCTGAGGGTGGTCATTATCCGGCAGCCCCGCTGACCGCGATCAACGCGGATATTCCGTCGGCCACGAATTGCACCGACAGGGCGGCCAGAATGACGCCCAAGAGGCGCGTCAACACCATGCGGCCGGTGTCGCCCAACAGACCGTCGACGCGTTCGGCCAGCATGAAAACGAGATAGGTGATGGCCAGAACCGCGCCGATAATGGCGATCAGCATCGACCGGCCGAGAGCGTCGGTAAACTTGTCGGACAGCAGGATCGTTGCGGAGATCGCGCCGGGGCCGGCGATCAGCGGTATGGCCAGCGGAAAAATCGCCAGATGGCGGATGGCATCTTCGGTGGCCGCCCGCTGCGTGCTCTTTTCCTGGCGTTCCTGGCGTTTTTCAAAAACCATCTCGAAAGCGATATAGAAAAGCAGCAGACCGCCGGCGATGCGGAAAGCATGGATGGTGATCCCGAACATGGTGAGAATCGCCGTTCCGGCCAGCGCGAACAGCAGCAATATGGCAAGCGCGGTGAGGATGCTGCGCGTCGTGACCCGCAGCCGCTCGGCCCGCGTCATGCCGCCGGTGAGCGCCAGGAATATCGGCGCCAGACCCGGCGGATCGATGGTCACAAACAAGGTGACAAAGGTTGTAACAGCTGAATCGAGCATGGGTTTTCGCGCGGTGAATGAACCGGCTTAAGCCCGCAACACAGCCGCTGCAACCCCGCGTGATACGGCATTCCGGCGCCCGGCTTCAGGCGGCTTGTCGCTTTTGCGGGCAAAGCGCGCCGAAGCGAAGGCGGGAAACCAAAAAATATCTTCTAAATAATTGTTTTTATTTGCACTTTCATACCACCCTTCATTGGCAATCGACGCCGAATTCGGCTAGAACATTCCCAACGCCAACAGCACTGATTCCTCCATTGTCCGACGAGACCGAAAGACCGGGTCCGACGCCCGGCGGCCATATCGATCCGATCTCCATCATTGAGGAGATGCGCAGGTCCTATCTCGATTACGCCATGAGCGTCATCGTCAGCCGGGCGCTGCCGGATGTGCGCGACGGGTTGAAGCCCGTGCACCGGCGCATCCTCTACGCCATGCACGAAATGGGCCTCACTTCGGCCAAGTCCTACCGCAAATCGGCGGGCGTCGTCGGCGAGGTGATGGGCAATTTCCATCCCCATGGCGACCAGGCGATTTATGATGCCCTGGTGCGCATGGCGCAGGACTTTTCCATGCGCCTGCCGCTGATTGACGGGCAGGGTAATTTCGGCTCGCTGGATGGCGACCCGCCGGCGGCCATGCGCTATACCGAATGCCGCCTGGAAAAGGTGTCGGAAACGATCCTTGAGGATATCGAGAAGCAAACCGTCGATTTCCAGGAAAACTATGACGGCCGCAAAACCGAGCCGACGGTTCTGCCGGCACGCTATCCCAATCTTCTGGTCAATGGCGCCGGTGGCATTGCCGTCGGCATGGCGACCAATATCCCGCCGCACAATCTCGGCGAGGTTATCGACGCGACCATGGCGCTGATCGACGATCCCACGCTGACCGTCACCGATCTGCTCGAATATCTTCCCGGTCCTGATTTTCCCACCGGCGGCATCATTCTCGGCCGCGGCGGCATCCGCTCCGCCTATGAGACCGGCCGCGGCTCGGTGATCATGCGCGGCCGCGTCAGTGTGGAGACGACAAAGCGCGACCGCGAGGCGCTGATCGTCACGGAGGTGCCCTATCAGGTCAACAAGGCCTCGATGGTGGAAAAGATCGCCGATCTGGTTCGCGACAAGCGGATTGAGGGCATTGCCGATCTGCGCGATGAATCGGACCGGTCGGGCGTGCGCGTCGTTGTCGAGCTGAAGCGCGATGCGGTTGCCGAAGTCGTGCTCAACCAGCTTTACCGGTTCACGCCGCTGCAGACCAGTTTCGGCGCCAATATCGTGGCGCTCAATGGCGGCCGGCCGGAACAGCTTGGCCTGAAGGACATTTTGCAGTGCTTCATCGCCTTCCGTGAGGAGGTGGTCAGCCGGCGCACCAAGTTCCTTTTGAAAAAGGCCCGGGACCGGGCGCATATCCTTGTCGGCCTGGCCATTGCCGTTGCCAATATCGATGAGGTCATTGCGCTGATCCGGGCTGCGCCCGATCCTCAAACGGCGCGTGAACAATTGATGGCAAGAGATTGGCCGGCAAAAGATATCGCTTCGCTTGTGGAGCTGATTGCCGACCCTCGGCACAAAATTGCCGCAGACGGCACCTACCGGCTGTCTGAGGAACAGGCGCGCGCCATACTGGAACTGCGGCTGCAGCGGCTGACGGCCCTCGGGCGCGACGAAATCGCCGACGAACTCAATGCGCTGGCCGATGAAATCAAGAATTATCTCGATATTTTAGGGTCGCGGCCACGGATCATGGCGATCATCCGCGAGGAACTGACCGCCATTCGCCAGGCCTATGCGACGCCGCGGCGTTCGGAGATCACCGAGGGCGGTCCCGAGCTGGAAGACGAGGACCTGATCCAGCGCGAGGACATGGTCGTCACGGTCAGCCACGGCGGCTATATCAAACGGGTGCGGCTGGCCGAATACCGGGCGCAGCGGCGCGGCGGCAAGGGCCGGGCCGGCATGTCGACGCGCGAGGAGGATTTCGTCACCAAGCTGTTCGTCGCCAACACCCATACGCCGGTGCTGTTCTTTT
>Ga0224512_10003639_pt1 | contig 13453 bp, 9 predicted proteins | sample SF_May12_sed_USG_4_FD_169103 | JGI IMG/M metagenome (GOLD analysis project Ga0224512, IMG submission 169103) | Sediment microbial communities from San Francisco Bay, California, United States - SF_May12_sed_USGS_13 | ecosystem: Environmental > Aquatic > Marine > Sediment | place: USA: California...
ACGATCGCTAGTCGAACAAGTCCCGCAGCTTCTCCACGAAGCTGCGCGTCACGGGCGATGTCTCCGAACCCATCTCCTCGGCGAACCTCTCCAACAGCTCGCGCTGGCTGCTGCTGAGCCGCGTCGGCACCTCCACGAAAATGTGCACCAGCTGGTCCCCGCGCGCCGCCGAACGCACCGTCGGCAGGCCCTTCCCCCGCAGCCGCATCATTTTTCCGGACTGCGTACCCTCCGGCACCCGGAGCTTCATCTTCCCGTCGAGGGTCGGCACCTCGATCTCGGCACCGAGCGCAGCCTGGGTGAACGCGATCGGAACCCGGCAGTGGAGATCGGCGCCGTCGCGTTCGAACAGATCGTGCGGCTTGACCGCGATCACGACATAGAGGTCGCCGGGGGGTCCGCCGGCGATGCCGGCCTCGCCCTCGCCAGCCACCCGCAGGCGCATGCCTTCCTCGACGCCGGCGGGCACGCGGACCTGGATCGCGTACATGCCCTCGGTGCGCCCCGAGCCGCGGCAGTCGCGGCAGCGCTCGCGGACGATCTCGCCGACCCCCCCGCAGGCGTCGCAGGGGCGGCTGATGCGGAAGAAGCCCTGCTGGAGCACGACCTGCCCCGTGCCCCGGCAGCGGCCGCAACGCTCGGGCTGCGTCCCCGCGCGCGCACCGGTGCCACTGCAGGTGTTGCACGACCGCGTCTTGGGAATCTTGATCTGGGATTCGACCCCCGTGAGCACGTCGCCGAGATCGATCTCCAGGCTGTATCGGAGGTCTGCGCCGCGCTGGCCGCGGCCGCGGCGGCGTCCGCCGCGGCTGCCGAAGAGATCCCCGAACAGGTCGTTGAACAGGTCGTTGAAGTTCCCGAGGTCGCCGAAGTCCGGAAAGCCGCCGGGCGCGCCGCCGGCGCCCACGCCCTCGAAGCCGAAGCGGTCGTAGGCGCGCCGCTTCTCCGGGTCCGAGAGCACGGCGTAGGCCTCCGAGGCCTCCTTGAAGCGCTCCTCGGCCTCCGGGTCGTCCGGGCTGCGATCCGGGTGGTGCTGGAGGGCGAGCTGGCGATACGCCTGCTTGAGCTGCGCCTCGTCCGCACTGCGAGGGACGCCCAGAACGTCGTAGTAGTCGCGCTTGTGCACGTGCACGGGCCTCGGGGCAGCGGCGGGGATCGACCGAGGGGACCGGGGGCTATTCGGTGTCGTCCCCCCCGAGCTCGGCGTACAGCTGCTCGGTCATCTTGTAGGTGAGAGCGGAGAGTTCGTCAACGACGGCGCGAAGCGCCACCGCGTCATCGCCCTTCACGGACGCGCGGGTCTTCTCGATCGCCGCCTCGAGCTGCTTGCGGTCCTCGGCCGTCACGTTCTCGGCGAACTCCTCGAGGGTGCGCTCGGTGGAGTAGACGAGCCCGTCGGCCTTGTTGCGGAGCTCCACGAGGTCCCGCCGATCCCGGTCGGCCTGGGTGTGCTGCTCGGCCTCCGTCACGAGGCTCTCGATGTCCTGCTCGCTGAGGCCGCCCGACGCCGTGACGCGGATGGCCTGGGACTTCCCGCTGCCGAGGTCCTTGGCGGAGACGTTCACGACGCCGTCGGCGTCGATCTCGAAGCTGACTTCGATCTGCGGCACCCCGCGCGGCGCCGTTGGAATGCCCACGAGATCGAAGCGACCCAGCGTCTTGTTGTCGGCCGCCATTTCGCGCTCGCCCTGAACCACGTGGATGCTCACGACGGTCTGGTCGTCCTCGGTGGTCGAAAAGACCTGGCCGCTCGAGGTCGGGATCGTCGTGTTGCGCTCGATGATCTTGGTGGCGACGCCGCCCTGGGTCTCCACACCGAGCGAGAGCGGCGTGACGTCGAGCAGCAGCACGCTGCTCACTTCACCCTTGAGCACGCCGCCCTGGATGGCGGCGCCGCTCGCCACGATCTCGTCGGGGTTGACACCCTTGTTGGGGGCCTTGCCGAAGATCTCCACCACCTTGCGCTCGACGATCGGCATGCGCGTCATGCCGCCGACCAGGATCACCTCGTCGATTTCCTCGCGGCGGAGCCCGGCGTCCTCGAGGGCCAACTTGCACGGCGACACGAGCCGCTCCACCAGGTCCCGGACGAGCTCCTCGAGCTTCTCGCGCGTCAGGGTGGTCGTCAGGTGCTTCGGGCCCGACTCGTCCGCCGCGATGAAGGGCAGATTCACGTCCGTCTCCTCGCAGGAAGAGAGCTCGTGCTTGGCGCGCTCCGAGGCCTCCTTGATGCGCTGGAGGGCCATCTTGTCGGTGCGCAGGTCGAGGCCGTGCTCGGCCTTGAACTCATTGAGGATGTGCGAGCAGATTTCCTGATCGAAGTCCTCGCCGCCGAGGTAGGTATCGCCGTTGGTGCTGCGCACCTCGAACACGCCGTTGGCGATCTCGAGGATCGAGATGTCGAAGGTGCCGCCCCCGAGGTCGAAGACCGCGAGCTTGCGGTTCTGCGAGTCGCCGAGGCCGAAGGACAGGGCCGCCGCCGTCGGCTCGTTGATGATGCGCAGCACGTTGAGGCCGGCGATCTTTCCGGCGTCCTGGGTGGCCTGGCGCTGCGAGTCGTCGAAGTAGGCGGGCACCGTGACCACCACGTCCTCGACGGGCTCCCCGATGTAGTCGGATGCCGTGTCCTTCATCTTCGAGAGGATCATCGCCGAGATCTCCTGGGGCGAGTAGGCGCGGTCCTTCACCTGGACCCAGGCATCGCCGTTCTCAGACTTCTCGACCTTGAAGGGCGCGAAGCTGCTGAAGCGCTTCACCTCGTCGCTGTCGTGCTTGCGCCCGATCAGGCGCTTCACGGCGAAGATCGTGTTCTCGGGATTCGTGACCGCCTGGCGCTTGGCGATCTGTCCGACGAGCTTCTCTCCGCTGGGGGTGAAGGCCACGATGGACGGCGTCGTGCGCGCGCCCTCGGTGTTGGCGATGACGTGGCTCTCGCCGTTCTCGAACACGGCGACACACGAGTTCGTGGTACCGAGGTCGATGCCGATGACCTTACCCATCGAGGTTGGCCCCTCCCCCTGCGAGGCCACCGTCCGGGGTCAATCGGTGGTTCCGCCCTCGCCGTTCTCTTCGTCTTCGCTGCCCTCCGGACCCCGGGCCACGATGACCCGCGACGGCCGGATGAGGCGTCCCCGCAGCTGGTATCCCTTCTCCAGTACCTGGACGACCGTGTTCGCGGGCACCGAGTCGTCCGGCGTTTGCGCCATCGCCTCGTGAAGCGCAGGGTCGAAGAGCTTGCCGAATGCCTCGATCTCGTTGACGCCGTGCTTCGACATCACGCCGATCAGCTCGCGCTGCACCAGCTCGACGCCCTGCAAAAGGCTCTTGAACTCCCCGCTCTCGTTGGCTCCACGGGCATGCTCGATCGCCCGCTCCAGATTATCGACCGTTGAGAGGAGATCCTTGACGAGATTCTGGTGGCCGTACTGACGGGCCTCCGTGAGTTCCTTGAGCGCGCGCCGGCGGAAGTTCTCGAAGTCGGCCTGCATGCGAACGAGTCGATCCTGGGCCAGCTCGAGCTCCGTGCGCTCACCCTTCGGCTCTTCCCCCGGGGCGTCGCCGGAGGCTGCGGCCGCGTCTTCCGCCGACGCTTCCGGGTGGGCGACCCGGCCGCTTTCATCGATCGCGTCCGCGGCCTCGCGCAGCGCGTCCTCCAGCTCGGGGTTCTGCGCGAGCGAGCCCGCCGACTCCTCCTCGGCCATGGACTCCCAGCCCTCGTCGGTCTGCGTCGGGTGCTTGCCGCTCACGCGCTGAGTCGCTCCGTCATCACCTGGGAGAGGTATTCGACCAACGAGATCACGCGGCCGTAGTCCATGCGGCTCGGCCCGATCACGCCCAGCACGCCGAGAGGCCCCTGCTCGTCCGACTCGCGGCGCCCGTAGTGCGTCGCGACCAGCGCGCAGCAGCGGAGCGACGGCTCGTCGACCTCCTCGCCGAAGGCGACGCTCACCCCCTCTTCCTCTTCTCCGAGCATCCGATCGATGACCTCGAGCAGGCGCTCCTTGGTCTCGACGGCGGCGAGAACGTCGCGCAGCCGTCGCGGATCCCGGAACTCGGGCTGATCGAGCAGCGCGAGCCGCGTCTCGATGACGAGGTCCACGGCCTCGCCGTCTTCGCAGGCCAGGGCCCGGGCGCCGAGGTCGATGGCACGGGCCAGGAGGCGGTCAGCCCGGCGCTGCAGGAGGCGGGCCTCGCGCGCCAGCACCGCCCGCACTTCCGGCAACGTCCGGCCCACGACGCGCTCGTTGAGCATCGCTGCGATCCGGTCGAGCTCGGCCTGGTCGGAGTCGCTCGCCTCGTCGACGAGGCGCCGGTGCGTCTCGCCGGCCTGGGACACGAGCACCACGAGCACCCGGTCGGTCGTGAGGCGCACGAGGCTCACGTGCTGGAGCACGATCCGGTCGATGCGCGGGGTGACCACGAAGCCGAGCTGGTGCGTGCGCTCCGAGAGGAGCTGGGAGGCCACCTGCATCACGCTGTCCACCTCGGCCGCGTCGACGCTGGACGCGATGGCGCGTCGCTCGTAGGCGCCCAGATGGGTCGGGTCCAGCAGCTCGTCGATGAAGAAGCGCAGTCCGCGCTCCGTGGGAATCCGGCCGGCCGAGGGATGGGGCTGCTCCGCGAGCCCAAGCCGGGTGAGCTCGGCGAGCGTCGTGCGGATGCTCGCCGAGGACAGGTTCACGGGCAGCAGGTGCGAGAGCGTCGCCGAACCGATCGGGGACGCTTCGCCCACGTAGGCGCTCACCATGGCACGTAGCACGACGGCCTGCCGCGCGTTCAGCTTGAGCCCTGCTTCGCTGCCGGATGCTTGACGCAGCACCTAAACCTCAGGGAATCCTGAGGAAAAGGGGGTACCACCCTTCGCCGGAGCCCGCCAGACCCGTTTCCGTTCCGCTCACACGAAGCGCTCGAAGACGCTGTCGGAGAGCAGCCTGCCGCGCGCTGTGAGGCAAAGATCCCCATCTCGGGCCGCCTCGACGAGCAGGCCCAGCGACACGAGCTCGTCGATCACCGCTCCGTGGAAGCGCCGCGGCGGCCCGCCGAACTCCCGTGCGAAGTCCGCCGCGTCCAGACCGCGCGCCGTCCGCAGCGCGAGGAACACCGCCTCGGCGCGGGAGGTCCGGGCGTCCAGGGCCTCGCCGGGGCCCGCCTCGGGCGAGCGGCCCGCGGCCACGGCCTCGAGGTAGGCCGCCAGCTCGCGCCGGTTCGAGCGCCTGATCCCAAACGGCGTTTCGGGTGCCGGGGGATCGGTCGAAAAGGCCCCCACGCCGAGGCCCAGCACCGGGCGGCGCTCCCAATAGCGCCGATTGTGGACCGCCTCGAAACCCGGATGCGCGTAGTTCGACAGCTCGTAGCGCACGAAGCCGGCCGCGCCGAGCCGCGCCTCGGCCGTCTCGATCATGCTCACCGCCAGGCGCTCGCGCGCGTCCGGGTCGGCGGGGCGCACCAGCTGTCCGCGGGCCGCGGCCGTCGCAAACGGCGTGCCCGGCTCGATCGTGAGCTCGTAGGTAGAGACGTGCTCAGGGGCGAAGGCCACCGCCTCGGCCAGGTCCCGCTCGAAACGCGAGAGCGTCTGCGCCGGCGCGGCCAGGATCAGATCGATCGAGACCGACCCGAAGCCCGCGTCGCGGCAGGCGCGCAGCGTGCCCCGCCCCGCTTCCGCCCGGTGCGCGCGGCCCAGGCGCCGCAGCACCTCGTCGTCGAAGGACTGGATGCCGACGGAGACGCGGTCGACGCCGGCCTCGCGGAAGCCGGGGAGGCGCTCGCGCTCCAGCGTGCTGGGGTTCACTTCGAGCGTGATCTCCGGGGGGCCCCCGCCGGCGAAGGCCTCCCGCACCGCCGCAATGATGCGCGCGATCGAAGGCGGCCGCAGCAGCGACGGCGTTCCGCCGCCGAGGTAGAGGCTCGCGAGCGAGCGCCCGGCGAAGGCCGCGCGCCGCGCCTCCAGCTCACTCAGGAGCGCATCGACGTAGCGCGACTCCTCCGCGCTCCCCAGCGACCGCGCCGCCACCACGGCGAAGTCGCAGTAGGGGCAGACCCGCTCGCAGAACGGGACGTGGACGTACACGCCGACGCTGGCATCTCGCACGCCCCGAGCGTACCGCGCTACCCTCGCCTCACCGTGGCCGGCGCCGAGATCCACAGGGAGGTCCTCTCCAACGGACTGAGCGTGCTCCTCTGCGAGGCGCACCGGGCTCCCGTGGCGGAGTTCCAGGTCTGGGCGCGCGCGGGCTCCGCCGACGAGGGACCCGACGAGTCGGGCCTCGCCCACTTCCACGAACACATGCTGTTCAAGGGGACCGCGCGCCGCGGCGTGGGCCAGATCGCCGGAGAGGTGGAGGGCGCCGGCGGCCGCATCAACGCCTACACCTCCTTCGACATCACCGTCTACCACGCGACCCTCCCGAGCGATCGCTTCGCCGTCGGCGTCGACGTGATCTGCGACGCCGTCCAGCACGCCGCCTTCGAGCCCGCCGAGATCGAGCGCGAGATCGAGGTCGTCCTCGAGGAGATCCGGCGCAGCGAGGACTCGCCGCTGCACGTCCTCGGCACCGCCGTCTTCGCCGAGGCCTACCGCGTGCACCCGTACCGCGCGCCGATCCTGGGCAGCCGCGACAGCGTCGCGGCCATCGACCGGGCGCGTCTGTGCGCCTTCTTCGAGCGCTGGTACGCGCCCGACAACCTGCTGGTGGTGGCGGCCGGCGACTTCGACCGGCGCGCGCTGCTCGAGCAGGTGCGCGCCGCCTTCGCGGACGCCAAGCCCGCCGGCGCGCGCCGGGCGCGCCCGGCGGAGCCCCCGCAGTCGCAGCTCCGCAGCATCGCCCTGGCGCGGCCCTTCGAGCGGACCAGCCTCGAGTTCGCCTACCCGACCGTCGGGCTGAGCCACCCCGATGCCGCGCACCTCGACCTGCTGGCCTTCGTCCTCGGCAGCGGCGACAGCAGCCGGCTGGTGCGAAACGTGAAGGAGCGCGCGGGCCTGGCCGAACGCATCGACGCCTCCAGCTACACGCCCCTCGACCCGGGCTGCTTCGCCGTCAGCATCGACAGCGACGTCGAGCGCGCCGCCGCCTCCATCGAGGCCGCCGTCGCCGAGGTCGAACGCCTGCGGGCGGATCCCGTGAGCGAGGAGGAGCTCGAGAAGGCGCGCGCCAACTTCCTGGCCATGGAGGACTTCGAACGCGAGAGCATCTCGGGGCTGGCGCAGAAGCTGGGCAGCTTCGCGGTGCTGGCCGGCGACGTCGACGCCGAGCCGCGCTACCTCGACGCCGTGCGTCGGGCCACGCCCGCCGACCTGCACCGCGTTGCCCGCGCCTACCTGGCGTGCGAGCGCCTCACCGTCGGCGCGATCTACCCCGAAGCCGCGGCGCCCGCCCTCGACGCGGCCGCGACGGCCGCAGCCGTCGAACGGGGCGTCGGGCGCACGGCGCGCCGCTTCGCCGCGCCGCGCGCGGTCGCGCCGGCGCCGAGCCCGGGTATCCACAGCTATCGGCTCGAGAACGGCGCGGCGCTTCACATCGTGCCGCGTCGCGACCTCCCGGTGGTGGCGGTGCGCGCCGCCTTCCGCGGCGGTCTGCTGGCGGAGGACGCGAGCACCTCGGGCCTCTCGAGCTTCCTCAGCCACATGTGGCTGCGCGGCACGCGCGGCCACTCGGCGGCCGGCTTCGCCCGCAGCGTCGAAGGCCTGGCGGCGGAGATCGACGGCTTCTCGGGGCGCAGCAGCCTGGGTCTCACACTCGAGGCAACGAGCGCGAAGCTCGACGCGGCCCTCGACCTCTTCGCGGAGGTACTCCTCGAGCCCGCCTTCGACGCCGAGGAGCTCGAGCGCGAGCGGCGCGAGACGCTCGCCGCCATCGAGCGCCGCGAGGATCGCCTGGCGCAGCGGGCGTTCCTGCTCTTCGCCGAGACGCACTACCGCACACATCCGTACCGGCAGCCCATGCTCGGTACCGCACAGACGGTGCCCACCTTCGACCGCGACAAGATCGTCGCGCACCACGGGCACCTGATTCGCGGGCGCAACTGCTCGCTCGCGGTGGCGGGGGACGTTGATCCCGACGAGCTGGCGCGGGGCATCTCGGCGCGCCTCGGCGACCTCGACGGCTCTCCCTTCGCAGCGCCCTCGCCGGTGGCCGAGGAGGAGCCGCACGAAATCCGCACCGCCGAGCTGCACAAGGACCGTGCCCAGGCGCACCTGGTGATCGGCTTCCGCGGCCTCACCGTGGACGACGGTGACCGCTTCGCGCTGGAGGTGATCTCGCAGCTGCTCGCGGGACAGGGCGGACGTCTCTTCCTCGAGCTGCGCGACCGCCGCAGCCTCGCCTACACGGTGAGCGCCGTGAACGTCGAGGGCGTGGCGCCCGGCTACTTCGGGGTCTACATCGCGACGGCGCCGGAGAAGCTCGACGAGGCGCGCCACGGGTTGCTGGACGAGCTGAAGCGCACGGTCGACGCCCCGCCGGAGAGCGGCCAGCTCGAGCGCGCCAAGCGCTACCTGATCGGAAACTTCGCCATCGACCAGCAGCGAAATGCCTTTCACGCCGCCCACGTGTCCCTCGACGCCCTCTACGGCCTGGGGCCCGGTGCCTACCGCGAGCTTCCCGAGCGCGTCGCGGCGATCGATCGCGAGGCCGTGCTGCGCGTGGCGCGCCGCGTGATCGACCTCGACGCCTACACGCTCGCCGTCGTCAAGCCCTGATCCGTCACCCGCACGTCACCGGAGGCGTAGTGCTCGAGCGGCGGGAGCGGCGAGCGCACTCCCAGCTCGAAGCGCAGGTCCGCCGGTGCCTCGCCGGTGCAGCGCACCACGCCCGCGTGCACCCCGCGCAGGTGGTGGGCGGCACACAGCGTGGTGCGATTTGCGAGCGCGTTCGACCCGCCCGCCGCGCGGAACACCACGTGGTGGTCGTGCAGGTTCCGGTACGACGAGCAGCCGGGCACCGTGCAGCGCCAGCCGTCTCGCTGGAAGACGCGGTGCTCGCGGCGGACGCGGGTGCTGCCGTTCGCGTCCAGGCTCCAGACGGCGATGGCGTGATCCAGGATCCACCCGAAGGCCTCGCCCTCGGTCGTGCGGAGCCCCAGGCGGCGCCGCACCGTGCAGAGCACAGCCCGCACCAGCCGCGCCACCTCGCGGGGCGTCGTGAAGAAGCAGCGGGTGGTCTCTTCCGGGCGCGTGGAATGCGCACGGATTTGCGAACGGGGCGCTTCCGACGACGCGTCTTCCGGACGCGCGGCGTCCGGCAATCCCGCCGTCGCGTCCCAGGCCGCCGGGTCCGCGGCGTGGAGCACCAGCGCCTGCCCGACGTCGGCGTCCAGCCGCCGCACGGTGACGCGCCCCGCCCACGCCACCCAGCACTCGCCCGCCTCGGGCCCGACGCCCAGCACCAGGACGGGCACCAGCGCGTGGGCCTTTACCCAGGACAGGCTCCCCTCGCGGTAGGCCGCGCGCAGCGCGGGCACGCGGTCGCCCATCCGTTCCAGGCGCACCAGCGCCTGGGCCCGGCGCGCCGCCATCCCGAGGTGGGTGCGCACGTAGGCGTCGAAGCGCCGGAAGCCCAGGGCTTCGTGAAGCCGCCCGTCAGCGACGACGCGCAGCAGCGGCCCCAGGCGCGCCTCCAGTCGCTGCTCGAGGGCCACGGCGCGGCGCAGGCGGCGGTCGAGCTCGAAAGCGTCGGCCGCGGCGAGGCCTTCGACCAGCCCGCGCAGGGAGCGCGGCAGGCGAGCGCGGATCGCGTCGTCCTTGGGCTCGTCCCGAAGCCTGCACGTGCGGCGTTCGCGGCGGAGCGCGCGCCCCGCCGGAGGCGGCCCGACGGTTGCCGCATCCCAGCGCAGCGGGCGGTCTGCATCCGGCAGCGCGGCGGGCAGCGCCGAGAGCACCTCGGCGGCCACGGCCTCAGCGCAGGCTGCGGGCGAAAGCGATTCGCCGGCCACGCGGTTCGCGAGCTGGCGGACGTGCCACCAGCGCGCCCGCACCTCGGGTGTGCAGCGGATCGAGACCGTCTCCCGCGGCCAGGCGTCGGGATCGTCGCCCGCGCTGAGGGCGCCGCCTTCCAGGGAGCCGGTATCCACGCGCCGGACCGCGCGCTCGAGGGCGGTGGCGGTCCGTGTCGCCGCGCGGTCGAGCCAGATCCGCTCGGTCTCGGGCGTGGCGACCCGGGCCAACAGGCGGGCCTGGGTCCACGAGACGGCGCCGGTGACGAGCGCCGACTCCAGCGCCAGGAGCTTCCGGAGCGCGGCGTCCACGGCGGCCAGGTCCTGGAGCTGGCGGCTTGAGAGGCCCAGGCGCTCGCGCGCGTAGTCGCCGGGGCGAACGAAGCCCAGGCGCTCCCAGGAGCGCAATGCGACGAAGCGCCCGGCCACGGCAGCCAACGCGCGGCGCAGCGGCCCCTGGGAGGCGGCTCGCGCCCGCAGCTCGGTGTGAAGGGCCGAGGCCTCCGGAGCGGCGTGCAGCGAAGGCGCTTCCGCGTCGCCGCGAGCGGATCGTGCGTCCCAGGAAACGACGGTCGCCAGCGGTGCGACAGCCACGGCGCGGACTCCCACGGGACCTTGCGGGGCACACCGATAATAACGAAAGTAAAACGAAAGTCAATGCCCCCGCCCCCAGGTCCCCATCGTTCCCGAGGAACCCTCCGGCGCCGGGCGAGCCGTCGGGAGCGGGCTGCCTAGAAGCCCAGCGCCAGACCGTCGCTGCGGGGGTCGCTGCCGCCCAGGTGCCAGCCCGTCTCGGGTTCGATCACGATCGCCTGGGCGCTCGACCAGTCGCCCGGCGAGACTTCGACGTGGTGGCCTCGGCGGCGCAGCCCGTCGATCACCTCCACGGGAATCGCGGGCTCCACGAAGAGCTTGTCCGGCACCCACTGGTGGTGGAAGCGCGGCGCCGACACCGACGCCTGCACGTCCATCCCGTAGTCGATCACGTTCAGGATCGAGAGCAGCACCGTGGTGATGATGCGCGGGCCGCCCGGGCTGCCCGTCACCATCGTGGGTCGGCCGCCCTGCAAGAGGATCGTCGGCGTCATGCTGGAGAGCGGCCGCTTGCCCGGCGCGACGGCGTTGGCGCCGCGCGTATCGACGAGCCCGTACACGTTGGGCGCATTGGGCGCCTTGGCGAAGTCGTCCATCTCGTTGTTGAGCACGATGCCCGTCCCGGGCACCGTGACGCCGGAGCCGAAGGGCGTGTTGACGGTGCCGGTCATCGCGACGACGTTGCCGACGGCGTCGGTGACGGAGAAGTGGGCGGTGCCGGAGTCGTCGAGGGGGAGCCCAGCGCCGCGCACGCGGATCGCCGTCTCGTCGGCCGTCCACGTCCAGGGGGCGCGCCGCCACCAGGCCGGGTTGATGCGCGCGCGCAGCTGCGCCGCGTACGGCTTCGCGGTGAGGCGCGCCACGGGAACCTCGACGAAGTCCGGGTCTCCGAACCAGGCGGCGCGATCGGCGAACGCGAGCTTCATGGCCTCGGCAATCGGGTGCAGGCTCGCCGACGAGCCCGCGCCGCGGCTCGCGAGATCGAAGCCCTCGAGGATGTTCAGCATCTCGATCAGGATCGCGCCGCCCGACGACGGCGGCGGAAACGACCAGACCTCGTAGCCTCGATACGTGCCGCGCACGGGCTCGCGCAGCACGGGACGGTAGGCCGCCAGGTCCGCGCGGGTGACGAGCCCCCCGTCCTTCTGCATGGCGTCGGCGATCGCGTCGGCGATGGGTCCGCGGTAGAAGGCGTCGGGGCCGCCCTGTGCGATCGTCGTCAGCGTGCGCGCCAGATCCGTCTGGACCAGCCGCCAGCCCGGTTCGCTGGGCGTCCCGGGCGGGGGAAACTGGATGCGGCCCGTCTCGGGGAATCGGTCCGGCATCCCGTAGCCGCGCATGCGCTCGAGCATGCGCGCATGGACGGGGCCGATGGCGAAGCCCTCGTCGGCGAGATGGATCGCCGGGGCCATCACCTCCACCAGCGACAGCGTCCCGTAGCGCTCGAGCACCAGCGCCAGGCCCGCGACCATGCCCGGCGTCGCCACCGCGAGGGGCCCCGCGAGCGACGCCTGCTCCGGGACGCCGGGCCGCACGTACATGTCGCGGTCCGCGGCGGCCGGCGCCGTCTCGCGCGCGTCGACCGCGACGATCTCGCCGGAAGCGAGGCGGATCAGGAGGAAGCCGCCGCCGCCGATGCCCGTGGAGTAGGGCTGCGCGACGCCCAGCGCGAAGGCCGTCGCCACCGCGGCATCGACGGCATTGCCCCCGGCCTTCAGGATGGCGACACCCGCGCGCGTGGCATCGGCCTGGGAGCTGGCGACCATGCCTTGCTTCGCGTAGGCGGGGGAGCGCGCGGCGGCGCGACCCGTCGACGGAGCCAGCGGCGCCGCGCAGCCGACGGCCAGCGCGAGGCCGACGCTCGCGAGCCGAAGAGCGCGGTTGGTCGCCGTCACGCGGCGCAGCCTATCACAGGGCCGCGCCGGTCTTGACGGCCCCGCCGGCGATCCTCAATTCTCCGACGCCGCGTGCCGAAGGAGGGTCGCCATGCGCCGCTTCACGAAGCGTCCGACCTGCGCCGGGCTCGCCGCGCTTGCGCTCGGCGCCGCGTTCGCGCTCGCCTGCGGCGGCGACGAGAACGCCCGAGCCCCCGAAGCGGCGCCGTCGGCCGACGCGCTGATCTCCGAGCTCGTCGCCAGGGGGCCCCACGACATCGCCGCGATCACGCTGAAGGACCTCGGCGTGATCCGCATCGAGCTGCTGCCCGAGATCGCGCCCCAGACCGTCGCGAACTTCGCGAAGCTCGTGAACGAGGGCTTCTACGACGGCACCACCTTCCACCGGGTGATCCCGGGCTTCATGATCCAGGGCGGCGACCCGGCCAGCAAGAACAAGGACCCGCGCGACGACGGCAAGGGCGGCCCCGGCTACAAAATCGACGACGAGTTCAGCGCCTTCCCCCACGTGCGGGGCGTGGTCTCCATGGCCAACACCGGCGACCGCAACAGCGGCGGCAGCCAGTTCTTCATCGTCCACCAGGACACGCGCCACCTCGACGGCCGCTACTCCGCCTTCGGCCGCGTGATCGAGAGCCTCGACGTGGTCGACGCCGTGACCCGCGTCGCCATCGACAAGTACGGCCGCTTCGGCCCGCGCGACCGTCCCCACCCCGACGCCGTGGTGATGGAATCGGTCCGGATCGAGCCGGCCGGCGCGAGCACCTCCGCTGACGCCCCCGCAGGCGCCGACGCCGGCTGATCGGCGGCGCCCACCGCCGACCCACAGAGACGCTTCGGCCCCCTCCCCACCCGCCGAGGCCGGACCGCGCCCCGCCCGGCCGCCCCCCGGCGGCCCACCCCCCTGCCCAACGCCCCGACAACGGCTAGATTCCCGCGCCGTGGCCCGGTAGCTCAGTTGGTAGAGCACTTGACTGAAAATCAAGGTGTCGGCAGTTCGATTCTGCCCTGGGCCACCAGCTAACTCTTTGAATAGT
>Ga0224512_10003640_pt1 | contig 13450 bp, 14 predicted proteins | sample SF_May12_sed_USG_4_FD_169103 | JGI IMG/M metagenome (GOLD analysis project Ga0224512, IMG submission 169103) | Sediment microbial communities from San Francisco Bay, California, United States - SF_May12_sed_USGS_13 | ecosystem: Environmental > Aquatic > Marine > Sediment | place: USA...
CCCGATCTTGGGTCAGGCTCCTAGCCCAGCCGCGCGCTAGCCGCCGCCGCGCATGAGGTCGCGCAGGGCTCGCATCCCGAGCGTGCGAATGCCCTCGGCCTCGAACGCCCGGCGGCCGGCGGCGCCGCCGTAGAAGGTCCGCTCGAAGTCGCGGGCGTGGGCGTCGCTCGCGATCGATTCGAGCTCGGCGCCGCCCCGGGCCGGATGACAGATCAGGTAGGTGACGCCAGGGGCGAGGCGCGCGAGCCGCCGCTCGTTGTGGGCCGCGCCCTCGCCGGGCGCGAAGCCCAGCGAGTCGTCGTCGAAGGCGTCGAGCACGGGCGCGTTCGCCGCCGCGAGCACATCGAGGACCCGGACGTACACGTCGATGGCGGCGCCGAGCCCGCGCCGCGCGAGCTCGGCCGGGTCCGGTCGCACCGCGAAGACCGGCAGCTCGTACTCCTCCGCCAGCCCGGCGTAGATCTCCACCAGCGAGGGGACGAAGCAGGTGCCCATGTGGGTGTCGAGATGGGTCGCGTCGATACCCGTCTGGAGAGCGAGGTCCACCTGGGCGTGCAGCTCGATCTCCACCTCCGCGGGCTTCGCGCGCACGGCGGTCTCGAGGGTCGTGGGGAGCAGCTGGCCGGCCGCGTCCACCAGCGAGGGCACCGCGGACGCGCCGGCCACCGGCCCCCAGCGATGCTCCGGCCACTCGGCATTGAGGGTCAGGTGGATCCCGAGGTCGAGCTCCGGATGGGTGCGCGCCCACTCCGCCGCCTCGGGAAACGCCGGGCACGGAACCATGATGCTGCCGCAGGTCGCAGGACCGTTGCGCAGCGCCTCGAAGGCGCCGTCGTTCGCAGCGCGGCACATCCCGATGTCGTCGCAGTGGATGACCGCGATGCGATCGGTCGGCGCGAATCCCAGGCGCTCGGCCAGTGTCGGCATCCCCGTCCTCGTCGAGCGAGCCGTTCGCAGTCTACCGCCTCGGTCGAGCCGGAACACCGTGGTACCCTGCGGCGCCGTGGGGATCGACTTCGAGGCAGCGGCGCGCGCGGCCGAGGCGGCCGCCGATGCGGCTCGCCGCGAGATCGTACCGCGCTTCCGCTCAGTCGCTGTGGAAGCCAAGTCGGATGGATCGCCGGTCACCGAAGCCGATCGCGCCGGCGAGCGCGCCATCCGGGCCGTGCTGCGCGACGCCTTTCCCGACTTCGCGATCCGGGGCGAGGAGTACGGGGAGGAGGGCGACAGCGGGCGGCCGTGCTGGCTCGTGGATCCGATCGACGGAACGATCGGCTTCTCCCGCGGCATCCCGCTCTACACGACGCTGATCGCGCTGCTCGTGGACGGGGAGCCGGTCCTCGGGCTGATCGACTGCCCCACCGTGGGAGAGCGCTACGTCGGTTGGAAGCGGGGCGGCTGCCGCCGCAACGGCGAGCCGACCCGCGTCTCCCAGGAGAGCGATCTGAGCCAGGCCGTCGTCTCCCACGGAGACCCCATGTGCTTCGAGATGTTCGGCGAGATGCCCGCCTTCGAGCGCATGGCGCGCGAGATCCCGATGCTGCGCGGGTACACGGATGCGTTCGGACACGCCCTGGTGCTCGGCGGCGGGGTCGGGGCCATGGTGGACCTCTCGCTCAATCCCTGGGACGCGGGGCCCACGCGGATCCTGGTGCCGGAGGCGGGCGGGCGCTGCGTGATGCTTCCGGAGCGCGACGGGAAGCTGGGCCTGGTCTTCGGAAGCCCCGCTCTGGTCGAGCAGCTCGAGGGCTTTCTCGCCTGCGCGACCGGCCGGTGAGCGACGCGCGATCGCGCCGGTCACGGCCCGGCCGTGGCGGTCACGCTATCCTGACGCCCCTCGTTTTCGCAGACGCGTAGAATCGACGCAAGGAAGCTCCGATGACCTCCAAGCCCCCCCTGGACGACGCCCGACTCCTCCTGGACGGAGCCGAGCGACTGGTCGAACGGGCCCTGGCGAAGGCCCGCGAGATCACCGAGAACGGCAACCGCATCGACGATCACCAGGTCCTGACCGAGCGGGTCGTCTATGCCGCCACCGAGGCGCGGGCGGCGCGCGAGCTGTTCGACACCACGGTCTCGCTACAGGCCGAGGGGCGCGGCGGCGCCGAGCCGGAGCGCCTTTGCGGCGCCTCCGTGGCCGACCTCGTCTTCGATCTACGCAATCGCCTCGAGCCCGCCCTCGAAGACCTCGCGCTGGACGAGTCCGCGCTCGAGGAGGCACTGCCCGCCGACGCCCGCAGCGCTCTGCGCCGCGCGGCGCACGAGTCCGTCTTCCGGGCGATCGGACGGGACGTGGCCCGAGACCGCGGCCGCAACGAGACGCCGCTCGACGAGACCCTCGCGCAGGTGCGCGACAGCGTCCGCGAGTTCGCCGACGCCGAGGTCGCTCCCATTGCCGAGCAACTCCACCGCAACGACGAGCTGGTGCCGGAGGAGCTGATCGCGAAGATGTCCGACCTCGGCTACTTCGGTCTGTCGGTGCCCGAGGAGTACGGCGGCGCCGACATGGGCAACCTCGCGATGATCCTCACCACCGAGGAGCTCTCGCGCGCGTCGCTCGCCGGCGCGGGCTCGCTCATCACCCGGCCGGAGATCCTCACCAAGGCGCTGATCCAGGGAGGAACCGACGAGCAGAAGCGCACCTGGCTGCCGAAGCTCGCCTCCGGTGAGCTGATGGTGGGAATTACGGTGACGGAGCCCGACGTCGGCAGCGACGTCGCGTCGGTCAAGTGCCGCGCCGACCCGCACCGCGTCGAGGGCGGCGACGGCTGGGTCATCAACGGGCCCAAGTCCTGGTGCACCTTCGCCGGGCGGGCCGACGTGCTGGCGCTCCTCGCCCGAACCGACCCCGACCCCTCCCGCGGCGCCCGCGGGCTCTCGCTCTTCATCGTCCCGAAGGAGCGCTTCGACGGGCACAGCTTCGAGACGAAGCAAGCCGGCGGCGGCCGTCTCGTCGGCAAGGCCGACGCCACGCCCGGCTACCGGGGCATGCACTCCTTCACCCTGAACCTGGAGGACTACTTCGTCCCGGCGGAGAATCTCGTGGGCGGAGAGGGCGGCCTCGGGCGCGGCTTCTACCTCCAGATGGCGGGCTTCGCGGCCGGCCGGCTGCAGACCGGCGGCCGCGCCTGCGGCCTGGCCCAGGCCGCCCTCGAGAAAACCGCCGAGTACGTCGTCGATCGCGTCCAGTTCGGGAAGCCGATCTCCGAGTACCAGCTCACGCAGTACTCGCTGGGGTGGATGGCGGCGCGGCTGGCCGCGTCGCGCGCCATCACCTACGCCGCGGCGAACGCCATGGACGCGGACGAGCGGAAGGCGGCGCCGCTCGCGGCCCAGGCCAAGCTCCTCGCCTGCGACATGGCCGTGGACGTGACGCAGCGGGGCCAGCTGCTCCACGGCGGCTGGGGCTACGCCGAGGAGTACCCGATCAGCCGCTACGTGGTCGACGCCCAGGTGCTTCCGATCTTCGAGGGCGTGAAGCCCATCCTGGAGCTGAAGGTCGTCGGGCGGAGTCTGCTCGCGGGCTGAGTCAGGCGGGAACGCCGCCGCAGTTCCGACACAGCGAGGAGTCGTGCGGGTTCTTCTCACCGCACTGGGAACAGCTCCAGGCCCGACGCTCGCGCAGGGCCTGAATGGTGTAGTAGAGCGCGGCCACCACCAGGATCACGGAGCCGTACCGGTTGAACTTGAGGTGATCTTCCATCGGGACGATCCAGCCATCCCAGAGGAACCAGAGGGCGAAGGCCCAGAGAATCACGGGCAGGAAGAACGGATGGTCGAAGGGAGTGGACGGCGCCTCTTCCTCTCCGTCCGGATCCACTCCGGCCGACGCCAGATTCGGGTCGTCCGGCTGCTCGCGCTCGTCGTCGGCCATGGCGCGACCATAGCCGCGGCCCGCAGTGCGGGCCACCGGAGTACGAGCTCCGCGGACCGCGATCAGTCGCCCGCGAGGAAGAGCCGCAGGACATCGATCATCGGCCCGACGTCGGCGGCGCCCGCCATCTCGCGGCAGGAGTGCATGGAGAGCATGGGGCTTCCGACGTCGACGGTGGGAACGCCCACGCGGGCGGCGGAGATCGGCCCGATCGTCGAGCCGCAGCCGAGGTCGCTGTGCGAGACGAAGTGCTGGGGCGCAAGCCCGAGCCTCCCGCACAGCGCGGTGAAGAGCCCGGCGGTCTGGGCCTCGGTCGCGTAGGACTGGTTCGCATTGCGCTTGATCACGGGCCCCCTGCCGATCACCGGGTGGTGTCCAGGCTCGTGCTTGTCGGCGTAGTTGGGGTGGACCGCGTGGGCCATGTCGACGGACACGAGGACGGAGCGCGCCAGGGCCCGCGCCAGCCCCTGGGGCTCGCCGCCCTGGAAGCCCGTCACGAGGCGCTCGAGCCCGTACGCGAGCAGCGTCCCGTCCGCTCCCCGGGCGCTGCGGCTGCCGACCTCCTCGTGGTCGTAGAGCACCACGGCCCGCGTGAACGGGGGCGCGGGCGAGGGCGTCGCGGCCGTCAGGGCCGTCACCGCCGCGTGACAGGAGACCAGGTTGTCGAGCCGGGCCGCGTGAACGAACTCGCCGCGGATCCCCGAGACGGCGGCGGGCTGCACGTCGTAGGTCATGAGGTCGAAGGCGAGCACGTTCTCGCGCGCGACGTCGCCGAGTCCCTGGGCGCGGAGCTCGCTCGCCACGAGGTCGCGGAGTTCGGGGCCCTCCTCCAGACCCGCGACCGGGACGAGATGGGTCTGGGGGTTGAGCTTCAGCCCCTCGCTCCGAAGCTCGCGCTGGAGGTGGATCGCCAGGTTCGGGACCCGCAGGAGCGGGCGGCCGAAGTCGACGAGGACCGTCCGCAGCGTCTCGGCCTCGCGCAGCGTGACGCGGCCCGCCAGCGACAGGTCGCGGTCCAACCAGGTGTGCAGCAGCGCGGCGCCGTAGGGTTCGACCGCCAGCTGGCGGTAGCCGTGGGCCGTGACGTCCGCCAGGGGCTTGAGCCGGAGGTTTGGGGAATCGGTGTGGGCGCCGACGATGTGAAAGCCCCCGTCGGCGGGAGAGACCGCGCCCATCTGGAACGCGAACAGGCTGCCCTCGGAACGCACGACGTAGCGGCGGTCGCCCGGCGCGAGCTCCCAGAGCTCGGCCTCTGGCGCCTCGCGAAAGCCCGCCGCCGCGAGGCGCGACACCGACTCGGCCACGGCGTGATAGGGCGTGGGGGAGCGATCGATGTAGGCGAGGAGGTCCGCGACCGGGTCGGACATCGCGAGCAGCATAGCAGCGGGGCCCGACGCGGCGGCGGTGGGCATGCCGGCTACGTCTCGCGCTGCCGCCGCCGCAGGAGCGAGGCCATCTGGCGCCCGTAGGCGATCACGGCGCCGCGATCAGGGCGATTCGTAGTCGGGATTCGCGAGGCCGCGCAAGACGAGGTCGATGGCGTCGTCGAAGACGCGATCGAGCGGACGCCGGCGAACGCGGCGCCGCGGAGCCGAGCGCTCCGTCTGGATGATGCCGTTGGCCAGCGTCCAGAGGATGTTGGCGGTCTCCCAGGGGTCGTACGCCAGGAAGGCCCCGTCCCGGGCGCCTTCCTCGATGATCCGGGCCAACAGGCGAAGGTTCCGCTCCCAGAGCTCGGTGACCTGCTCCACCATCGACTCCGGGAGCTCGCCGATCACCGACTGGTTCTCGATCGCCCAGAAGATCTGGAAGTAGTCCGGGTTCTCGACGTAGTGCCGGAAGTAGAAGTGGCTCGCCCGTCGCAGCCGCTCCATCGGCGGCAGGTCCGGCGACAGCGCGTTCCGGAGCTTGTCTTCGAAGATCTCCCCGTTGTGGGAGAGGATCGCCACGTAGAGCTCGGCCTTGCTGTCGAAGTAGCGGTAGAGTGTCCCCTTGGCGACGCCCGCCTTCTCGGCCACCTCGTCGAGATTCGCGCCCATGAAGCCGTCCCGGAAGAAGACCTCCTTGGCCGCCTCGAGGATGCGCCGCTGGGACCGCGCCTTCTTCTCCAGACGCCGCGGGGTCTCGCCGGCCGCGGGGTTCTCGGCCCCTTTCGGGTGGTGCGTCATCGGATCGCACCGGAGACGTGCTCCCCGCCGTCGACCCGGATCACCTCGCCGTTGATCCAAGCGGCGTCGTCGGTACACAAGAGGTAGATGGCGTTGGCGACGTCGCGCGGCGTCGTGAGCCGGCCGAAGGGATTGCGTCCGCGCGCCTGCGCCTTGAGGTGGTCGCTGCCCGGAATCGCCTCGAGGGCGGGAGTCTCGGCGATGCCCGCCTGGACCACGTTCGAGCGGATCCCGTAGGGAGCGAGCTCGACCGCCATCGAGCGCGCGATCGACTCGAGGGCCACCTTGGCGGCGGCCACCGCCGAGTAGCCCTTCCAGGCCACCTCGTTGCCCTCGCTGCTGAGCCCCAGTACGCGGGCGTCCTCGGCGAAGAGTCCCCGTCGCAGCAGGGACTGGGTCCAGCCCAACAGGCTCGTCCCCATGGCGTGGATCGTCCGGCTCAGGTCGTCCTCGTCGATGTACGAGCGCGACGGATACACGGGGGCACTCGCGAGCGATTGCAGCGCGTCGGCGCCCCCGGCGAAGAGCTCGTCGATCGCAGCGCGCAGGCGCTCCGCGTCCACCCCGACGGCGCGGGAGAGCAGGGCCCTCGCCTCGTCCCGAGCGCGCGGCGGTTCGGCCTTCTCGGCGGCGATCAGCTTCAGGTGCCCGAAGGCGATCGAGTGCAGCAGCATCCGCACGCGCCCCTCCTCGCCCAGCTTCGCGGCGAGGTCGTCGAGCACCCGCTCGCGCTTCGGCGCAGCGAGCGCGTCGACGTTGAACGTGAGCAGTGAGACGCCGCGACCGCGCAGCTTCTCGAATTCGGGCTCGATGCGCGCCATCGCGCTCCGGCGGTCACGGTGCACGAGGCACAGACTCATGCCGTGCTCGGCCAGCTTGTGCGCCGTCGCGAGGCCGAAGCCGCTGGAGGCGCCGAGGATCACCGCCCAGGCGTCCCCGCTGAACCCGGAACTCACTCCGCTCCCTCCACGCATCGGCCCCGACGCCGCTGGGCGCCGGCCCGGCGCACGACCGATCCGGGCCGCTGCGAGCGGAAGATGGGCCGCGGAATGGAGCCGAGGGGCCGAGACGAGAGCCTCCCTCCGGTGCGCATCCTCGAGGCGTGACGGTAAGTCATACGGTCGGCGGCGCCCACCTGCACTCGCGGCGCGGCGCGCACCTCGACGTGGGGCTTTCGCCACGAATCTTCGCGGACGGGACGCCCGCGGCCAGCGGACTAAGCTTTGCCGATGGCTCGGTGGCATCCGGGGCAGCTTCTCTTCGCGGGCTTCGAGGGAACGCGGCTGCCCCCCGACCTCGCCCGGCGGATCGGCGAGGGCCGCATCGGCGGCGTCGTGCTCTTCGCCCGCAACATTTGCGACCCCGAGCAGCTTCGGAGCCTCGTGGACGATCTGCACGCCCGCGCGCCGGCCGACGCGCCGCTGTGCGTAGCGATCGACCAGGAAGGGGGCCGGGTGCAGCGCCTGCGCGCGCCCTGGACCGAGTGGCCGCCGATGCGGCGCCTGGGCGAGCGCGGCTCCGTCGAGGAGACGCGCGCCGTCGCCCGCGCGCTGGGGCGCGAACTCTGCGACCTGCGCATCGACCTCGACTTCGCCCCGGTGGTGGACGTCGACACGAACCCGGACAACCCGATCATCGGCGATCGCAGCTTCTCTCGGGACCCGCAGGAGGTCGCCCGGCACGCGGCGGCCTTCGTCGAAGCCATCCAGGGCGAGGGCGTGGCGGCCTGCGCGAAGCACTTCCCCGGACACGGCGACGCGTCGGTCGACAGCCATCTGGAGCTGCCGCGCCTCGACCACGACCTCGAGCGCCTGCGCGCCACCGAGCTTCCCCCTTTTCGGGCCGCCGCTGCCGCGGGCGTCGCCAGCGTGATGACGGCGCACGTGCTGATCCCGCGGCTCCACTCCCGCCTGCCCGCCACGCTCGCCCGGGAGATCCTCGACCTGCTGCGGGGCGAAATCGGTTTCGACGGGCTCGTGTTCGGAGACGATCTCGAGATGGCGGCGATCGCGGATCACTTCACGCCCGAGTTCGCCACGGGCGCCGCCCTGGAGGCCGGAGTGGACGCTCTGCTCGTCTGCAAGCGCGCTGACCTGCGGGAGGAGGTGCTGCGCGGACTGGAAGCGGCGCCGGACGCGCGAATCGAGCGGGCGCTCGAACGCATGACGGCGTTCAAGCGCGATCACGCGGGCGGGCGCTGCGCCTCCGGCGCGTCGCCCCCCTACCCGGAGCACCGCGGTCTCGCGGAGCGGCTGCGGTGAGCCGCGCGGCCGAGCGGGGCACGCTGCTCTCGGTCAACGTGGGTCTGCCGAAGCCGGCGTCCCACGGAAACCGGACCGTGCTCACGGGGATCTTCAAGGAGCCGGTGGCGGGGCCCGTCGCGCTGCGGCGCTCCGGCCTCGCGGGCGACGGCCAGGCCGACCTCGAGAATCACGGCGGCGAGTCGAAGGCCGTCTACGCATTCGCCCACGAGTGCTACGAGGGCTGGCAACGCGAGCTCGGCCGCTGCGACTTCCGCTTTGGGCAGTTCGGCGAGAACTTCACGCTCGAGGGCTGGCGCGACGACGAGGTCCACGTGGGCGATGTGTTCGAAGTCGGCGGCGCACGCGTCGAGGTGACCCAGCCGCGGGCCCCGTGCTTCAAGCTCGGAATCCGGATGGGGTCTCCCAGCTTCCCCAGACGCTTCCTGGCCGAATGCCGCGTGGGCTTCTATCTGCGGGTGCTCGCCGAGGACGAGGTCGGCGCCGGCGACATCTTCCAGCGGGTGGCGGTGGGCCCCGAACGCGTGTCGGTCCGGGAGGTCTGCCGCCTGCTCCACTTCGAAGCCGGCAACCTCGCGGCCATCCGGCGGGTGCTGCGGATCCCCGCCCTGTCTCCCGCGTGGAGGGCGTCGTTCGAGGCGCGCCTCGCAAGAGCCGGCTCCCTGGATTAGTCTCGGCCCGGAAGCGCTCGATCCGAGCGCGCCTGCGACCGCAGCCCCGCCGGATACGAGCCCCCCCCGGGAGCAGATCGCCCCGGGTCTCGAAAGCCACCGAACCGGGAGATCCCCCATGAAGAGCCCCCGCCACGTCGAGCCCGTCGATGCGACCGACCTGCAGCTCGAGACGATCCTCACCTCCTTCGACACCAACTACGTCTGGAACTACGGCAGCGTGAAGGAGGGCCTGCGCGATCTCTACGAGAAGGCCAAGCGGGACCAGTGGAACGGGACGCTGCAGCTCGACTGGAAGACCGACGTCGACCCCGAGAGCGAGATCATACCGGCCGCGGTCGACCCCCTGCAGAGCTACGGCCCGTACCAGAAGCTCGATGCCCGGGAGCGCAAGCGCCTCCGGCACGCGCAGATCTCGCTTCAGCTGTCGCAGTTCCTGCACGGCGAGCAGGGTGCGCTCATCGTGGCGTCGCAGCTCGTCGGCGGCGTGCCGTGGATCGACGCGAAGTACTACGCCGCCACCCAGACCATGGACGAGGCGCGTCACGTCGAGGTGTTCAGCCGCTACCTGCGCGAAAAGCTCGAATGGGAGTGGCCCATCAACGAGAGCCTCAAGGAGCTGCTCGACGCCACCATCCGCGACAGCCGCTGGGACTTCAAGTACCTCGGCATGCAGATCATCATCGAGGGCCTGGCGATGGCGGCCTTCGGCAGCCTCCACCAGATGACCCAGGAACCCCTGCTCAAGGAGCTCATCCACTATGTCATGAGGGACGAGGCGCGCCACGTCGCCTTCGGAGTGGTCTCGCTCACGGGCTACTACGAGGACATGCCCCCGAACGAGCTCAGCGACCGCGAGGACTTCATCATCTACGCCTGCGAGCTGATGCGAAACCGACTCGTGGGAGACCAGATCTCCGAAGCCATGGGTTGGAACCGCGAAGAGGTGCGACGGACGGTCCTCGAGTCCCCGGCCGGGCAGCAGTTCCGGCGCCTGCTCTTCGCGCGCGTCGTGCCGAACCTGAAGCGCCTGGGACTCATCACCCCGCGCGTGCGCGAAGCCTTCGAGAAGCTCGGGATCATCGAGTTCGAGGACTTCGATCCCGAGGAGCAGGACCGCCGGCTCGGACTCGCGTAGTTGATCGCCCTGCTATCGGCGATCGCCCTGGCGTCGGCGGCGCTGCACGTCCGCGCCGAGTACCGCGGACCGCGCTCCCACGTCTACGCCTTCAAGCCCCTGACGACGGGCTGTCTCCTTGGCATCGCTCTCGTGAGCGATCCCTCCGCGCCCCACTACCGCGGCCTCGTCGCCGTCGGCCTCGTCTTCTCGCTCGCGGGAGACGTGTTCCTGATGCTGCCGTCGGACCGGTTTCTCGCCGGACTCGCGAGCTTCTTCGTGGCGCACCTCTGCTACATCGCCGCCTTCGTTGCGACGACGGGCCCGCAGGCCTCGCCCGCGGTCCTGATCCCGTGGCTGCTGGCCGGAGCGGGCATCCTGGCGACGCTGTGGCCGCACTTCGGCGCCATGCGGACCCCGGCCCTGCTCTACGTGCTGGCGATTCTCGCGATGGGATGGCAGGCCACCGAGCAGTGGGCCGCCCTGCGCACGGATTGGGCCCTGTGCGCGATGACCGGCGCCGTCCTGTTCGCGATCTCGGATTCCGCCCTGGGCTTCGACCGCTTTCGCGGCCGCTTTCGGGCCGCGCCCCTCGTGGTGCTCGCGACCTACTACAGCGGCCAGTGGCTCATCGCCCTCTCCACGACGGGCTAGCAGCCGGCTGCGAACCAACGTCTCCAGCCCCGAGCTTCGGCGGCCGGGACCGGGCGAGATCGTCAGAAGGGCCAGTTGGTGGTGACGGTGCCGCCGTCGACCTCCCAGACCTTGCCGGTGACCCAGCTCGAGGCCGAAGACGCCAGGTAGAGGATCGCGATCGCGATGTCCTCCACCTGCCCGATGCGCCGCATCGGCGTCAGGTTCTCCATGGCCGTGCGCACCTCTTCGCTCAGGAAGGGCGCGAGGGCGGAGGTCTCCACGGCGCCGACGGCGATGGCGTTCACGCGCACCTGGGGCGCGAACTCGGCCGCGAGCTGGCGGGTCAGGAAGGAAAGCGCGGCCTTCGCGGTTCCGTAGGCCGCGAAGTTGCCCTGCGGCAGCCGTCCCGCGGCCGACGAGATGTTCACGATCGAGCCGCCTTCGCCCTTCGACATGTGGGGAATCACGAGGCGGCTCAGCAGGAAGGCCGAGGTCACGTTGAAGCGCAGCGCCGATTCGAACATCGCCTCGCTCGTGTCGAGGGCGCCGCAGGGGGGGGTGCCGCCGGCGTTGTTGACGAGGACGTCGATCCGATCGAACTCCTTGAGCGTCCGCGCGACGACTTCTTCGAGCTGGGCGGAATCCATGACGTCGCAGGGAACGGCGAGCGCCCGCCGGCCCAGGCCGCGCACTCTCTCCGCGACCGTCTCGATCTGCTCCGGCGTCCGAGCGGCGCAGACGACGTGGGCTCCCATTTCGGCGAAGGCGAGCGCGGCGCCCTCGCCGAGGCCTCGCCCGGCGCCGGTCACGATCGCGACCTTGTCGTCGAGACGGAATCGATCCAGGATCACGGGTCTCTCCCTTCGCGCGCCGCCGGCGGCGCGATCAGTATAGACGCACGAGCGCGGGGATCGAACCGGAAGCGCGGGCACGCGCGTGCGATACCCTGGCGGCGGCGCGCGATCCGGGAGCTTCGAGTCGACCATGCCCGTCTACCGCCTGGGGAAGGATCTCGTGTTCCCGCCCCCGGAGGTCGCCGAGCCGACGGGGCTTCTCGCCGTCGGCGGCGACCTCGAGCCGGAACGGCTGCTGCTCGCGTACTCGCTCGGGATCTTTCCCTGGTACGAGGAGAGGCAGCCGATCCTGTGGCACTCGCCCGACCCCCGCACGGTGCTGGTGCCCTCGCAGCTGCGGGTCTCCCGGAGCCTGCGCAAGGCGATCCACGGGCGGCCCTTCGACCTGAAGCTCGACACGGCCTTCGAACGCGTCGTGCGGGCCTGTGCCGAGGTCGCGCGACCGGGGGCCACGGGCACCTGGATCACCCCCGACATGATCCGCGCCTACGGCCGTCTCCACGCGCAGGGCTACGCCCACTCGGCGGAGTCCTGGGCCGGCGACGAGCTGGTGGGCGGCCTCTACGGTGTGTCGCTCGGCGGCTGCTTTTTCGGCGAATCGATGTTCGCGCTACGCTCGGACGCCTCGAAGGTCGCCTTCGTGGCGCTGGTCCGGCAGCTCGAGGCCTGGGGCTTCGACCTCGTCGACTGCCAGGTCCACACCGAGCATCTGGCCCGCTTCGGGGCGGTGGAGTGCAGCCGCCGCCGCTTCGGGGAGGTCCTCGCGGAGGCCCTCGCGAAGAAAACGTGCCGAGGCGTCTGGAGCTTCGATCCCGAGATTCTGACCGCACTGCCCGACGCGGCGGTCTGAGGCGGGAAGGCGTCGCAGAGGAGGGCTCGCCGTGAGCGATTCGATCACCGGTCGCGCCGCGGGCGGGCCCAACGCCGACCAGATCCAATACTGGAACGCGCAGGCGGGTCCGAAGTGGGTGGCGGCCGAGGCGCTGCTCGACGCCCAGATCGGGTCACTCGGCCTGCGCGCCATGGAACGGGCGCGCGTCGCGCCCGGCGAGGCGGTACTCGACGTCGGCTGCGGCTGCGGACACACGACCCTGCAGCTCGCCGAGAAGGTCGGTCACCGCGGCTCGGTCACCGGGATCGACGTCTCGCGCGTGATGCTCGAGCGAGCGCGCAGCCGCAGCGCCCATTGCGGCAACGTCCGCTTCGAGAACGTCGACGCACAGACCGCGGCGCTCCCGGCCGCGGGCTTCGACCTCGTCTTCTCGCGCTTCGGCGTCATGTTCTTCGCAGACCCGGAAGCGGCCTTCGCGAACCTCCGCACGAGCCTCCGGCCCGGCGGGCGCCTCTCTTTCGTGTGCTGGCAGGAGCTGGGCCGGAACCCTTGGATGCGCGTGCCGCTCGCCGCGGCGGCGGCCCACGTCCCGCTCCCGGCGCCGCCCGCACCCGGCGCACCCGGACCCTTCTCGTTCGCGGACGCCGATCGCGTGCGGCGCATCCTGACCGGCGCCGGCTTCGCGAAGGTGGCGTGCGAGGCCGTCGACGAGACGCTCCTGATCGCCGGCGGAGGCGATCTCGGCCGGACCGTCGAGTTCGCCCTGCAGCTCGGTCCGGTCGGCGCCCTCCTGCGCGAGGCCGGCGACGGAGAGCGCGAGGCGGTGGCCGGCGCCGTGCGCGACGCGCTGGCCGCATACGTCACGCCGGAAGGCGTGCGGATGGACGCGGCGGCGTGGTTCTTCACCGGGGCCGCGTGACCGCGCGCCGCTGCGGGCCCCGGCGGTGTAGACTGACGGGCTCCGAAGGAGGCGCCGAATGCCCGAGCTCTTTCGCGATGCCGCCAGCATCACCTACCCCGTCATCGACTGCGGCGCC
>Ga0224512_10003641_pt1 | contig 13450 bp, 13 predicted proteins | sample SF_May12_sed_USG_4_FD_169103 | JGI IMG/M metagenome (GOLD analysis project Ga0224512, IMG submission 169103) | Sediment microbial communities from San Francisco Bay, California, United States - SF_May12_sed_USGS_13 | ecosystem: Environmental > Aquatic > Marine > Sediment | place: USA...
TCGGGTTGATTACCGAGACTCATCAACACACCCTCGAGACTGTTGTAGCCTTCATATCGGCGGAAGCCGTGAGCGAGTTCGTAAGGTAGTTCATAGCCGTTGTGATAAACGCCAATCGTCCGCTCGACCTGAATCGCATTGAGACAGTCGACCGATTCCTCGCCGTCGGCGCAACGGAACTCCTCGATCAGCGCATCCGATTGCGCACGACAGGCAGCAATATTGCTGACCAGTCCATCCTCTGCGCCGTCGAGACCATCGCAGCTTTCGATCGCCCGTGCTGCAATCCGCTCGACAAGTGCCGGCGGAATCCAGCCGGCGGAATTGTCGCTATAGATTGCTTGCGTCAGGGCGGCGCCCCACAAGCGCAGACCCATAAAGCGCGCTGACGGATAATTGGAAAGTATGCCGTCGTAGGTGTCGGGCCAGCGGATCGCGGCCGTCAACGCTTCGCGCCCGCCCGTCGAGCCGCCCGAAAAATACACGCGTTCAACCGGCAGCCGGTAAGCCGTTTCCACCAGGTTGCGCACGGCATCCTGGGTTTTCTTTATGTGCATATAGCCATAATTGGCCAGCGCTTCCGCGTTCCGCGCGAAGGACGCGTCGCTGCCGCTCGTCGACTGATGTCCCGAATCGCTGCCAAAGCTTACATAGCCTCGCGCAAGCGGGGAGGCAACATTCGTCAGGCTCAGCGTCGGATGGCGCAGCGTTCTTGGAATTCGGCCGTTGAAGCCACCACCACCGTGCTGCAGCATTTTACCGTTCCAGATGTCGGGCAAATTGGCCTGCCAGTGGATGGTGGGGGCATTCGGATCAACCGGCGCAATGGACCCCAGCACTCGGCAATATGCGCCGTGCGATTCAATCTCGATTTGCCACGACGCTTCGGTGACCCGGGCGCCGTTCGTGGGCAGCGAAATTGTCTCTGCGTCGATGTTGTGGCCGGCAAGTCTGGCGCAAGCTGAGGCGTCGAATTGCGCGGCAGCTTCAGCCGCCGATGCGAACACAATTAGAACTGTAATTACGGTGCAACAACGATTCAATGACATGAGCAAACCCCGTCTTTACCGAAGTATTATCTGAATTCTGACAAACTGAAAAAGTATCTGAAACTGCGATGCGCCTGTCGTTTTTGACAGGATACAGCAACGATCAGGTGCATCGACACGAAAGATTCTTCAGCGCGCCGTCGATAGTTGTACTGTTGCTGACTGCTGGAGTAGCATCCAAAACTTCCGCGTCCCTGCGGGACTGGGTCAACGCGCATAGAGAGTAATGACGACATGGCCGTAACTGAATCGACGATGCTGGAACTCGGAACGCAGGCGCCCGATTTCGACCTGCCCGAACCTGGCGGTAAACGCATCAGGTTGTCCGACTTTGCGGATGTCGATGGGCTGGTGGTCGCCTTTATCTGTAATCATTGCCCCTTTGTGAAACACATTCGCGAGGGCCTTGCGGCGTTCGCGCGAGACTACGCGCAATGCAACGTCGCGATGGTGGCGATCAATGCCAACGATTTTGCGACTTACAGTGGCGACGCGCCCGAGCACATGCAGACGGAAATCGATAACTTTGGCTATTGCTTTTCGTACGTGTACGACGAGTCGCAGGAGGTTGCCAAATTGTACCGGGCGGCTTGCACGCCGGAGTTTTACCTGTTCGACGCTGGCAGAAAACTCGTGTATCGAGGTCGTTTCGACGCGGCGACGCCGGGAAATAACGAACCCGTGACCGGCAACGAGCTGCGACGCGCTACCGATGCCATGCTGGCCGGACTGGCTCCGGATGCGGAGCAGAAACCCGGTATCGGTTGCAGCATCAAGTGGAAGCCGGGCAATACGCCGGACTATCTGTAGCTGCCGCTCTGCCGCTTTGCGTTCCTCTGCGGCGGCCTTGAGCTTCTTGAGAAGGCGTGATTGCCTGGCTAAGGCGGGATTACATACTCGTAGGTCTGGTTGAAAACGACGATTTTTAGTGCAATATACTGCGCATTAACAGTATTTATTGCATATTATGCGCCACATATTACGCAAAATAGCCTAATCAGTTGACATCTATTGATTGCGCAGTATACTGCGCATAAAAGCTATTTTGGCTTATTAATGAGTAAAAAATGGCGCAAAAAATAGACTACGTCACGGCTTCACCGGAAGCGCTTGAGGCCATCCTGGGCAGCAAGCTGGAGCGACTCCGCCTGAGCAAAAACATCAACCAGTCGGCTCTTGCGAAGGAGGCAGGTGTTTCCCGCCGTACGATTACGCGCCTGGAAAACGGCGACGGGACGTCGCTCGACACCTTTATACGGGTGATACGGGCGCTTGGCATCGTAGATCGCCTTGAAACCCTCCTGCCGGATGCAACGACACGCCCGGTTGAGCGCATCAAGCTGGGCGGGCGCGAACGCCAACGTGCACGCACGAAAAAAAGCTCGAACGCGGATGTCTGGACGTGGGGGCCAGAGACTGACGAACAATGACGGATGCACGCGTCATTCTCTGGGGGCGCGACATTGGCGCCGTTTCCTGGCTGGACGACAGGGAGGTTGGTGTTTTCCAGTATGTGCCGGAGTTTGTGGCCAGCGGTATCGAAGTTGCACCACTGATGATGCCGCTGCGCGAGGCGCCGTATGAATTTCCCGCGTTGCCGCGAGAAGCTTTCAAGGGATTACCTGGCCTGCTGGCAGACTCGTTACCCGATAAATATGGCAACGCGTTGATTGACGCCTGGCTCGCGCGGCAGGGCCGGACAGCCGAGAGTTTCAACCCTGTTGAGCGCCTCTGCTACACGGGCGTACGCGGCATGGGTGCGCTGGAGTTCAAGCCGGCACTGTTCGGCCAGGCAAACCAAAGTAACCGGCTCGAAGTTGCGGCACTGGTCGAGCTCGCCAACAAGATTCTCGACGAACGCACGTCCCTTGCAGGCAGGTTGTCCGGCGTCGACGATGCACAGGCTATCGAAGATATATTCCGGGTTGGCACATCCGCCGGCGGTGCGCGGGCAAAAGCCATCCTGGCATGGAACGAGAGGAGCGGCGAATTCCGATCGGGGCAGGTTTCACATGACAAGGAATTTAGCTACTGGTTGATGAAATTTGACGGTATTGAAGGCAACAGGGACAGGGAGGCCGCTGACCCGCAGGGCTATGGGCTCACTGAATATGCGTACTACCTGATGGCCACCGAAGCCGGCGTTGTAATGTCTGACTGCCGCTTGCATCACGAGGGTGGCCGTGCGCATTTCATGACGAAAAGATTTGATCGCACCGAACGCGGTGAAAAACGACACATGCAATCCCTGTGTGCCATGATGCATTTCGATTTCAACCAGCCGGATGCTTATTCCTACGAGCAGGCACTGCAAACGATCCGCCGCATAAACATGCCGACGGCGGATGTCGAACAACAATTTCGGCGTGCGGCGTTCAATGTTATTGCCCGCAATCATGATGACCATGTCAAGAACATCGCCTACCTGATGAACAAGTCCGGCGAATGGCGTCTGTCCCCGGCGTTTGATATGGCCTATTCCTATAACCCGACCGGGGCCTGGACGAGTCGTCATCAAATGAGTATCAATGGCAAACGCGACGGGTTTGTCGTCGATGATCTTGTTGCCCTGGCAAAATCTGCTGCGATAAAAACGACAAGGGCGAAAGACATTCTTAATGAGGTCGGCAAGTCAGTCAGCAACTGGATACGGTTTGCCGAAATGGCCGGTGTCGATGCGCGCACGACGCAAAGAATCGCCGCGGCACACAGAATGTTGAGTTAGCGAAAATTGCCAGAGTGGTGTCTATGATCCGCTACGCATTCGTTGCCCTGTTGCACCTTGCTGTTGCAACGCCGGCGTGTGGCGAGGAGGTTGCGGTCGTGACTGGGTCTGCAGCGAACATTTCATCCGAGTCATGGGGCATCGCCGGCCTTGACGCAACGTTCGAGTTGACGGATACAGGTTTGGGCGGCGAAATTCACATCGACAGAATTGCCTTGCTGCCATCCGGACAGGTATTTGACGATGTTGGCGTCGCTTGTGCTTCGATTGTCCTGACTACGCGCACTGTGCAATGCGCGCAAGCGACGTTTACGCTGACCATCCCGGGGATCGGTCGCCAGGCCATTCCCGGTGCCTTCACTTATAACCGTTACACCGGTACCGCGGACATTGAACTCTCCAGTGTCGCGATCGCCGGTGGCCGCGTACGCTGCAATATCACGGCAAATGACGCCGGTGTCGAAGTTCGATACGCGGCCACGAAACTGCAACTTGCCGAACTGCTTGACGTTGCCGCGTACTTTAGCAACGCTTTTGTCGAGTATTCCTCGGCAGGTCTCGCAGACATTGCCGGCACGCTCAGCGCGCCACGCGAGAAGCCAATGCACATCGCCTTCGTTGCCGATCTCAGTGCAACATCGCTGGCAAACAACGCCGGCACGATCGCTGCCGACGGCGTCGCGGGCAAACTCGCGCTCGATATTGCACTGGAACCAAACGCGACGCGCCTGTCCATCGTGTTCGACAGCAAGCAGGGCGAGGCCTACCTTGAGCCGGTCTATGCGAATTTTTCCGAGAGTGCGCTAAGCCTGCAGGCGCAGGACGTCGTAACGACCGACCTGATCGTTTTCAATATTCCGCGCTTTCGCCTGCGGCAGGAGTCATTGCTGGACGTCGGCGGGTCCGCGCAGCTTCGCTTTCCGAGCGACGAAACGTCGACAACGGGCATTTCGGCGGATGTCGAGCTGCGCGATTCATCTATTGCCAACCTGTATACCAACCTGATCAAGATCGCGGCGGCCGGAACGATGCTCGGCAACCTCGAGACGGACGGCAGACTGTCGGGTTCGGTCAGCATCGTCGACAGCGCATTACAGTCTGCAAACGTACAGCTTGATGATGCGATTCTCGACGATAATGGCGGCCGCTTCGCGATCTACGGATTACAGGGTGTCGTTGACTGGAATGCGGACGAAAATCACGTTCCAGGCGCAAGCCAGCTACGCTGGGATAGCGGCACTGTATATAACATCGTCATCGGCGGCGGTGCGGTCGCTCTGCAGCTTGGCGACAATGACGTTGAACTGCTCACCCCTCTGCGCCTGCCGACGCTGGGCGGTGCGTTGCGGATCAACCAGCTCGTGCTCAACAACTTCGGCAGCGACAATGCCACTGGCAGGCTCGATGCCGAACTGGAGCCCATTCAGCTCGGCCAGCTCACAGGGGCATTTGGCTGGCCGGCGTTTTCCGGCCAGTTGTCAGGCCGGCTGCCCTTGCTGCAGCTCGAGGAAAACACCATTACGGTCGGCGGCACACTGAGCGCGCGGGCATTCGACGGCAGCATGGAAATGTCCGGACTTCGCATAGAGCAGCCCTTCGGCCGAGTGCCGCGCATGCAAGGCGAATTGGCGATTCGTGATCTCGACCTGCAGCGTGTCACCGAGGCATTTTCTTTCGGTGTCATTCAGGGGCGGTTAAGCGGCGATGTCGCAGGATTGACAATGCAGAGCTGGAGCCCGGTGGCAATGGACATGCATTTTTATACGCCCGCTAGCGACAAGTCGCGGCACCGCATCAGTCAGCGTGCGGTTGAGAACCTCGCCAGCGTCGGCGGTGGTGGAGCAGCGGCGGTGCTGTCGTCCGGGTTGCTGAAGTTTTTTGATGTTTTCGCCTATGACCAGATCGGACTGCGCTGTGTGCTGAAGGATGGTGTCTGCAAAATGAGTGGCGTCGGCCCGGCAAAGCCGGGCCCGCTGGGAAGGGGTTACTACCTGGTCAAAGGCAGCGGCGTGCCAAGAATTGACGTCGTCGGTTTTCGCGATACGGTAAGCTGGCCCAGGCTGGTACAGCAGCTGGCGGCGATTACGCGAGGCGGGTCGCCGACCGTGAACTAGAGGAGTTCGACAGTATGCGCAAATTAGCAGTCACTTTGGTGTCCATATTATCGGTATTGGTTGTGGCATGTGTCACGATCAATGTGTACTTCCCGGAAGCTGCAGCGGTCGAAGCAGCGGATCGCATTATCGACAAAGTACGCGGCGAGGATGCAGGGAGTGCGACGTCCGCTGTTCATCCTGGCAATGGTCGTGATGTTCCTGTGCTGCTCGCGTTCGCGAACGGCGTGAGTCGTTTCCTGATCAGTGATGCCAGTGCGCAGGGTAACGTCGACTTCGACAAGCCCTCCCCCGAAAAGCAGGCGCTTGAAAACGCGCTCGCCGATCGATTTCCGTCACTCAGGCCATACCTCAATTCCGGCGCCATCGGTTTGACGGATGCCGGGCTGCTGGAGTTTCGTGATCGCAACCTGGTGCCCTTAAAAGATCGCAACAGTGTCGTGCAACTGGTCGCGGCGCAAAACAACGACTGGAACGCACTGTATGCCGAGATTGCGAAACTCAATGGCCATCCGGAGTGGCAGGACAGCATTCGCCGTACCTTCGCCGAGAGATGGGTCGCGAAAGCGGACCGCGGCTGGTACTACCGTGAAGACGGGGCCTGGAAACAAAAGTAGGCAAATAAAGCCCGACCACCAGTGAGCCAGCTGGGCTGCCGGACGGCGCCATAATCAGTGCGTGAGCGCGTACACGATGTAGTTGACGCCCAGCCGGAACGCGTCGGTGGCGGGCCCGAGTGGCATACGTGGCTGGTCGTACCAATCCCAGAAATTGGCGAGGTCATTGTTGTGGCCGGCGACCATGACGATGTTGCCGGAGTCGTCATACATTGCGTAATAAGTCGTATAGCCGCCGGGCACGTAGGGATCCATCGCATGCAGGTCGTCAAGTTCGAAATGCAGGTGAAACAGGCGGTGATCAATGTCCAGCTCGACCCAGTTACGCTCGGGAAACGCACGCCGCACCTGTTGTCGCATGACTGCCAGCTGCTGCGGTCCGTCGAAGTCGTCCAGCAGCACGAATCCGCCCCGATTGACGAACTCACGCAGGTTGTCGACTTCGGCGCTCGTCAACTTCATTTCGCCGGGCTCTGAAATGTAGGCAAACGGGAATTCGAACACGTCGTCGTTGCCCAGCTCGACGATCCGATACGACATGCGTTGTATATCGATGCCTGTTGCGCCCTTGATAAATTCATTGAAGTGCTGATCGGAAGTTGGGTAGTTGTGCGCCCAGCCGTAACCACCGAACCAGCCGTTGTGTCCGAAGGTCCAGCGAGCAACCACAACCTCAGACGGTGGCGGATTATTCTGCTCCGTGTTCCAGCGCGAATAGCGTTGCGCATGAGCATCCTGGCACACCGCCAGAATGGCGACGAGCAGTGCAGAGAGCGTCAAGTTAATCCCTGGATTGGCCATCTTCAGTCATTGTAAAGTGCGCTGTCCCGTTCGTGAAAAATACCTGCAGCGCGGCTATGCCACGCCGGCTAACCTCGAAAAACACGCGGCAGCGGGCCTTGTCGATGTCAGCGGATGGACATACCCTGTTTGCGGGTCTATGTTGAAGCGTCTGCTGGTGACCGTAAGGCGAGGAGCGAATTATGGGCGTTCAAACGAGCAAATTGACCCTAATGGTTGTCGGGCTTGTCGCGACGACCCTGGCAGGGATTTCACCTTCTGCCGCGATCGCGCAGAGCCAGCCAAGGGAAGTGCGTGATCTGATTGCGGCCCACGATGCCCTGGCGATGAGGGTCCGCCCGCTGCAGGACCGCATTATCGTCGCTGAGCAAACGAAACGAAGCGACGAGGGTTTTCAGCCGCGTGGCGTGCCCGAGACTATCGGTCACAAAGGCCGCGCCGTGAGCGACAGTGATGACTACGGACGCATCAAAGTTCGCCTTTCCACGCTGGAAAACAAGGCGCGTACGGAGCGCCGGCGAATCAGCAGGCCCGGTTTCGGCACAGTTTCTGATGGCAAAGAGATTGCCGATGCTCGCAAGACACTGGTTGGCCTGCAGAAAGAACTGGTAGTCCTTGAACGTGAGGTGAATGCATTGAGGAGGCGATGACACACGTGTTGGTGCTTGTATTGATGCCGCAACTCCGCTGAGCATTTGAAAGCCTCGCTCAAAACTCTTGCCAGCGATGCCCTGGATAGCGCGCGTGATCTGCTGCCAATTGCCTTGGTTATCAGTGTCTTTCAGATATTCGTATTTGACGAATCCGTCACCGGTCTCATCGCGATGGCGACTGGCGCACTTCTGGTTATTGCAGGTCTTGCCTTTTTCATATTTGGTTTACGGCTTGCGTTGTTTCCGATTGGTGAGGGCCTGGCGCACGCGCTTGCCCGCAAGGGCAGTGTGTTCTGGCTTGTCGTATTCGCATTCGTGCTCGGATTTGGCACGACGATCGCGGAACCGGCCCTTATCGCGATTGCAGCTGAAGCTGCAGAAGTCGCTGCGGGTGCAGATGCTATTGCCGCCTCTGACGAGGCCAAGAGAAACTATTCTCTCGGCCTCAGGCTGACGGTCGCTGTCGCTGTTGGCGTAGCGCTGGTAATCGGTGTCATTCGAATACTGGCAAACTGGTCCTTGCCCGTCATGATCATTAGCGGTTATTGCCTGATCGTCTTGCTGACAACGATTGCGCCAGTGGAAATCGTCGGGGTCGCGTACGACTCGGGCGGTGTAACGACATCTACAGTGACCGTGCCGCTGGTTACCGCGCTCGGCATTGGCCTGGCGAGTTCAATCAGGGGCCGCAACGCAATGACTGACGGTTTCGGACTCATCGCACTGGCTTCCCTTACTCCCATTCTGTTCGTACTCGCTTTTGGAATTGTCGCGCAATGGATCTGATTCTCGGCGGTCTGTTATTCATGTTTGACAGCGCGGCTGATGTATTGCCAATCGCGGTTTTCCTGTTTGCGTTCCAGTGGCTTGTAATCGGCAAACCGTTAACGAACCGAAAGCAAATCCTGGTTGGTTTCGTTTTTGTCGTCATGGGCATCGGATTGTTTCTGGATGGGTTGGAGATGACATTGTTTCCGTTAGGCAAGTTGATGGCGCAACAACTGACGGATCCGGCCTTCCTCTATGAAACCGCTGGAAAGGCATTAGCTGATCTCGTTTGGCAGGACTACTACTGGGTCTATCTGTTCGCTTGCGCCATCGGTTTCAGCACAACATTCGCTGAGCCGGCGCTGATTGCGGTCGCCATGAAGGCCAATACTGTATCGGGTGGTGCAATCGGCGTCTGGGGCCTGCGTGTCGCTGTCGCTGTTGGTGTAGGGCTGGGAGTTGGTCTCGGCTGTTTCCGCATTGTTACCGGTCTGCCGATTCATTACTTCATTGCCGCCGGTTACCTGGTGGTCATTCTGCAGACAATGATTTCCCCCAAACTTATCGTGCCACTGGCGTATGACTCTGGCGGTGTGACAACGTCAACCGTCACAGTACCTTTGATTACAGCACTTGGCCTCGGCTTGTCCGAGGCTGTTCCCGGTCGCAGCGCATTACTTGACGGATTTGGCCTGGTTGCGTTCGCAAGCCTGTTTCCGATCATTTCGGTGCTCGCGTACGGTCAACTGGCGGTTTTAAAAGAACGTATTCCGGGTATCTTCGCGGTGACGCGAAATCTAAAAAAGGAAGATTAAAATGCATTTCAAATTGATCGTTGCCTTCGTTGAGGAAAAGAAAACGGACGACATTATGGATGCGGCGCGCGAAGCGGGCGCGACCGGCTGTACCGTCATCAATAATGCACGTGGCGAAGGACTTGAGGAAAACAAAACCTTTTTCGGCCTTACACTTGCATCGCAGCGCGATGTGGTGCTGTTGCTTGTTGAGGAGCATCTGAGTCGAAGCATTCTCGAACACATCGGTAAGGTTGGCGAGTTCGACGAGAAGCCCGGAACAGGAATTGCTGTCGCCATTGATGTCGAAGATGCCGTGGGCGTGGTGCATCAAAGCGAGGAACTGGGCGAACTTGTGGAGGAAAAAATATGAGCACGCGGAACTGGGGGCAGGTGCGCGATTGCATGCGCAAGGATGTAACCGAGATTGACGGAACACTTGACGTGTTGTCGGCGCTCAAGGTAATGAGGGAGGTTAGTGCGACGAGCCTGATCGTAAAACGCCGTGACGATCAAGACGAACATGGCCTGTTGCTTTTTTCTGATGTGGCGAAGAAAGTGATAGCCAAAGACCGGGCACCGGAACGCGTAAGTGTTTACGAGATAATGGCAAAGCCCGTGTTGTCAGTGCGACCCGACATGCAGATTCGGTATTGCGCGCGCCTGTTCGACAATTTCGGCGTAAGTCACGCACCGGTTGTCGAGCAGGGCAAGATTGTCGGCATCGTCAGTCTATACCTGCTGGTGCTGCACAGCATTTTGCCGGAGCTTGAATGACCAAATAGCAGCGACGCGTCGGGCGGAGTGCGGCGATGAAGCGGTTAGTATCAGCGTTTTCTGACTGACTCCAGCGCATGAATGACACCGCGTAATTCGGCAAGGCCCTTCATGCGACCGACGTAGGAATAGCCAGGTCGACTCCTGATATCGGATTGCTCCGCGCTCATGGTATGACCATGATCCGGACGCATGGGAATCGTACGTCGCGCAGCCGGCAATCCTTCGCGTTTCCGTTCCTCATCCAGGAGCGCATTAACAATTCCGACGATGTCATTATCACCGTCAAGATGATCTGATTCGAAAAATGAGCCGTCTGTCTCGCGTCGTATGTTACGCAGGTGTACGAAGTAGATACGATCATGGAACTCGCGAATCATCGCCACGAGATCGTTGTCAGATCGAGCACCATACGAGCCAGCGCACATGGTGAGACCATTGGATTCACTCGGTACAGCTGCCAGCAAAGCTCGTGCATCGGCGGCCGTTGAAACAACACGCGGCAAGCCGAACAAAGAAAACGGCGGGTCGTCAGGATGGATCGCCATGACGACGCCGGCTTCTTCCGCGACCGGAATAATCTCTTCGAGAAAACTGAACAGATTGGCGCGGTAGCCGTCATTGCCGAGTTTCGAGAAAGTACTGATAGCATCGCGAATGCCGTCGCGATCGTAACTGCCCTCACCGCCAGGGAGACCAGCGATGATATTTTTTTCGAGCGCGGCACATGCGTCCGAAGACATTTCACTGTAACGCTGTGCCGCGCGCGATTTCAAATCATCGCTATAACTCTCGGTTGCGCCGTCACGCTGCAATATGAACAAGTCGTATGCCGCAAAGTCGGTCATTTCAAATCGCAAGGCCCTGCTATGGTTCGGCAAGCCCCAGGACAAATCGGTGCGTGTCCAGTCAACGACCGGCATGAAGTTGTAGCAGACGCGACAAATACCGGCGTGGCCGAGATTGCGAAGGCTCTGCTTGTAGTTGTCGATATAACGTGGGTAGTCGCCGCAGCGCGCCTTGATGTCGTTGTGCAGCGGCACAGACTCGACGACAGACCACATCATGCCGGCGGACTCGATGATTCGCCTGCGCTCCTCGATATCTTCGGGTGGCCAGGTTTCACCCGTTGGCACGTGGTCCAACGCAGTAACAATGCCAGTGGCCCCGGCCTGACGTATATCACTGAGCGTGATGCTGTCATCGGGTCCGAACCAGCGCCAGGTTTCTTCCATCGTCGCAGACTCCTAATTCCTTATCGTAAAGCCTGTCCGTTGCGGTGCTTTTTCTGCCACCGTTGACATCGGCTGCCAAAGCAGGTGGTCTTAGAACGGCTGTGCAGCTACTGCTCTGATACTGATTTCGCCATCGTCGCCGAAATTGGTGGTCCCAATCTCGCCAACGGCGATCTCGTGAATGCCCGTTGTCTGGCCGGTCGCAATGACATCGCCAGCGCGCAATGGGAAACCGCGCCGTGCGGCCAGTTGCAGCAAAAATTGCACGGACCGCACAAAGCCACCCGTCAATTTGAACGCCCCACCGTCACCGACGACCTGCCCATCGATCGAACTACTACTACGCATTGATTCAAGTGCGCGCGACTGCCAGCTTTCGATTGACGGGCCGACGACAAGTCCGAAGTTATTGCCAAAGTCCGACGCCACGCCCGCCGGGCCCAGGTCATTTATCGCTGGCAGCGGACTGCTCGCAATCTCCAGGCCAATGCGAAGGTCGGCAATAATCGCGCTGGCTTCGTCCAGCGTCCAGTCGACCTTATCCGCTGCTGCGTCTGTTCCTATCACCGCAACAAACTCGGCTTCAATAGCAGCGAAACCGCCAACGAATACCGGCATGTCGACAATAGTGTCGTCATCTGCTTCGTGAATGGTCGAGGCAAAGACCGGCCCTGCCAGACGGTCAATTCCAAATTGATCCTCCAGATCGAGCGGTATGCGTCCGACCTTCCAGCCACCGATAGGCTCATTCCAGAGCGCAATGGCAATATCCTGAATTTGATAGGCATCGTCCAGATTCCCGGGAACGCTGCCCGGGAAACCGGGCAACGCACGTCCACTGCGGCGCGAGGCCACAAGGCGCCTGGCTATTTGCTGCGAAATACTCTGTTGAGATTGCGGTTGTTCCTCGCGAGATGGGGACTTCATACCTTGATTGGCCTTGTTCTTGTTGCGGACTACGGGCTAATTGTATATTGCGCTCAAGAAAATGGAAACCGGTGTCATTTTTTGACTGAGTCGTGTCAGTGCTTCATTCGCCGCCTAAAAACAAATCAAATTAGTACCTTAGTCGTGTATCTGTGTCGCGATTAAGACCCCGTGGAGCGGACGTTACTCCGCAAACCGGCAACCGGGGTACTATGTGTGGACAAAAAAAACGACAACGAGCGACGACGCGCAAGCGGCGCTACAGAGCAGGCATGACGGATCCCAAAAAAGACGATATCGCGCGCGCCGAAACAGCCAGGGTTAGGCGCGCGGGCGGCAAGAAACTGACTATTACTGACATCGCGCGGCTCGCGGGCGTGTCGAAGAAAACGGTGTCGCGGGTCATAAATCGTTCCGGCCTGGTAAAGGAGGACACACGCGAGAAAATCCTCAAGGTCGTCGCCGAGCATGGCTACATACCGGATCCGCAAGCGCGTGCGCTGGCACTGCGCCGCTCGCAACTGATCGCACTGATTTCGGATCAACCCAACCCGCAATACATCGTCGATATTCAGTCGGGCATACTGGAAGGCCTGGCCTCAACCGGTTATCAGCTGGTGATCCGGCCCTGTGACCGAAGCTCGCCGACACTTTATGACGATATATGCGAGATTATTCAGCACCAGAAATTTTTTGGCGTGATTCTGACGCCGTCCATTTCAGAGGATGACGAGCTCATAGGGCGACTACGGCAAATCGAATGTCCGTATGTGCGTATCGCTGCGGTGTCGCTGGACGCGCCCGAAAACATGATCGAAACGCACGACTATGTTGGTGCTGCGGAAGCCGCGCGGCACATAGCGAGCCTGGGGCATCGCCGTATTGCACACATTCGCGGCCCGGATACCTTTCTCTCGGCAAAGGAGAGGCTGCGCGGTTTTCGCGTCGGACTGGCCGAGCACAGCCTCGCTGTTGAAGAGCGGTATCTGT
>Ga0224512_10003642_pt1 | contig 13448 bp, 11 predicted proteins | sample SF_May12_sed_USG_4_FD_169103 | JGI IMG/M metagenome (GOLD analysis project Ga0224512, IMG submission 169103) | Sediment microbial communities from San Francisco Bay, California, United States - SF_May12_sed_USGS_13 | ecosystem: Environmental > Aquatic > Marine > Sediment | place: USA...
GAGCTCATCCTCGGTGACGTCGAGAAAGGCACCCTTTGCGCGATGGATGGCGCCGCACACGAGAATGTCGAGTCCCCCGAAGCGGGAAACGGCGGTTTCGATGGCACCCTCGATGTCGGTGGACACTCCGCAGTCCGCCACTACGCCGACCAGTTGCCCGCTGAACTCTCCTTCCAGCCCGTCGAGCAGTGCCGCATCGACATCGGCGACGACCACGTTGGCCCCCGCCGCCACCAGACGTCGTGCCGTCGCCGCGCCGATCCCCTGCCCGCCTCCGGTGATCAGCGCAACCTTCCCTTCGAACTCCATTGGGCCTCCTCGTGTTGGTGCGACCGTAGCGACATCAAACCCGCCGCCGGGACGAAGGTCTCGGTATCGACCAGGGCGTCTGACGACGGGACGAGCCGACCGAGCACCGAACGCTGCTGAGCGAAATCGTCGGATTGTCTGGCGAGAGGAAACCCCTCTGACATGGGGGTCGTCGATGGGTGCTCCTGGGTTCGCACCTGTGAGCTGCGCCCGGATGAACGTGTGCACATCAGACCGATCCCAGCCCTTCATCGAGGCGGCTCGGGCTCACAGCATTGGTCAGCGAAGGCCGTCGACTTCGGGTGGTCTCAATCCGTGGATGGTCGGCTCGCTCGCCGAGTCTTGGTAGCGAGAACCACAGGGCGATCGCAACGGCGGGCCCGAGGACGATGTTGCCGACCCCGCCCGGCGACATCGAGTCGACGATCAGCGGTTTGACCTCCCCCATCACACCACGCATGAACCAGTCGATCAGCTGGAGCAGCAGCACGAAGGGAACGAGGAAGCGGTGGCGGAGGATCGCCACCCAGACGACCACGGCAAGCAGCAACTGCTCGAGGCCCCATTGAGCGAACAGGCGGATGAGATTGTCGTCGGCGTCGCCTTCGACGGTGAGACCGGCGATGCTGTTTGGCTCCGCCATCGGGGGCGAACATGTGGATGAGGCTCATGACCGTGACGAGCACGGAGAGGCCGACGAGGAACCAGAGCGACCCTTTGGTGCCCCGATAGCCGTCGTTGGGATCAGGTAGGAGGAACCGGAGATCACGCATCAAAAGGCCCTTCAAGTCGGCACGACAAACACTGACAAGCCCGACCGGCGGGCGTGGTCCGCACGGCCGACCCGAAGCAGTATGCCGGGTCGAGAACGTATGGGATCGTCAGCGCACGCGGCCCGCGAGCTGTTCGGCTTGAGTGAAGCCTCGGGTAGCGAAAGAAACGCACGCGGCTCACACGAATTTGCGCCTCATTCTCTTTTCGTCCACGTCTGTGCTCGATGGACAGACCGGGTGCGCGCCCGCGACCGCTGCCGCATTTCACGGTGGGGAGCGCTCGAATCCTCCGCGTTGCCGTCCAGATCTGTCACGTATGGTGATGGCCGCGATGTCAGGCCTCAGCCCAATCCGGCCACGCACCGATACTGCAGCGGCGAGAAGGGGTCCTCGATCGTTCCCGTCCCGACATCGGTGGCGATGTAGATCACGAAGCCGTTGGTGCTGTCGGCGACGTCGTCGGTCCATTCGGCCCCGAGCGTGACACCGGGCAGCTCCCTGAAGCCCAACAACTCGCCGGTGGCAGGAAGCCGCCGTCCCTCGGCGGCGCACACTTGCGCGGCGGCGATCCACTCGGCTGCCGGCCTGGCAGTGTTCTCGATGCAGGCACTGACGAACAGTGTGGTTCCGGGCGGACACTGCGAGACGAGCTCGACCGCAGACAACCCCTGCACCTCTGCGGCGTCCACGACGCGGTTGGTTGCCAGCCGATGCATGAACGCGGCCATCTGCTCCCTCGTCACGAAGTCCTTCGGACAGAACTCCGTTCCAGACGGGTTGCACCCCTTGGTCACGCCTCCGTTCGAAAGCCAGGCGATGTCGTCGTGGAAGATGTTCGACGTCGGCACGTCGGTGAACTGATGGCTTGCATACACCGAAATCGGGGCGGCGATCAGTACGCCAGCAAGTGCGGCGCATACCGTCAAGAGTACGCGTGGTCTCATGGGTCCTCCTTCGATCGGGACGCTGCCGAACGGATCGACCGGAGGGACCCATAGCGAACGGCGGATGGGCGGTCCGAACCATGCCGGAGCAGTACAGCTACACGACACCGACACCAGGAGCGAGACTCCCGTGGCCGTTTGGCAGCGTCCATCGGTCCCCCTCGGAAGACGTGCACTCGAAGACCAACACACATCTCCGTGTACGTCGACTCGACAACTCCACCATCCCTGGAGCGCACGCACAAGTCAAGGGTCGGGTCTGGAGTGGCGGACCTCCGAATGAGGGACTCGAAGGCGTATGCCGATCACGGTGTCCGTGATGATGCCACCGTACTCACCGGACTGGGTTGGCTGCACAGACAGAGACGGCGCATTGGCGCGCTCGGACACCACCCGTCTGTGCCGTGGATCACGTCGCCGGAGCACTCAGCGACACATATCCTCGGAGGTCGGAGGAGTCCCTTGGAGTTGAGATCGGCCACTGTTGACGAGATCGGCCTGCTGGCAGTCCTCGTGTTTGGCGAGGAGTCGCAAACCTCGACTGTCGCCGGCATGCGGTTGTTTGGAATCGACGCAGTTGAAGATGTCTTGGAGCTCAACCGAGTGATGATCGCCAGTACGGAGAGTTGGCGGTCGACGACTGTCGCCGACTTGGGGAACGGTATCGGAGAGGGACACCACGGGACGACGGGCGACGTGGTCGTCGTGCTCGAGCCCGGATCCTCGAAGACGGTCGACGTCACTTTCCCCGACCATGCCGACGCCTACACAATCGTTGCCTGCCTGGTGCCCGGACACTACGAGGCCGGCATGTCGGTCCCGATCGACTGCAACTTACAGCCGACCATTCCGTCTCGCAGTCGTGATCATCTCGCTCGAGGTAGTCGACGACATGCCGGGTGTCTCAGAATCCCTCGAGCCGGAGGTGTTCTGCAAAACGTTCCAGTTCACCGTCCCAGGGCCTGCTGCGAAGCCCATCTACACTCCCGGCGCATGAAGGGCATCGAACTCCCCCCGCTCACCGAGGATTTCACCGCGGATCCGGTCGAGCTGTTTTTCGACCTGGCATATGTGTTCGCCTTCTCCCAGTTGGTGGCGCTTCTCATCCACGAACCAACCTGGACCGGGGCCGGCAAGGCAACGTTGCTGTTCGCCCTGCTGTGGCTACCGTGGCAGCAGCTGACGTGGGCGGCGAATGCGGTTTCGGGCAATGGGCGGCCGGTGCGGATCCTGTTTCTCATCGCCACCGTGGTCAGCATCCCGATGGCGGCTTCCACGTCGACCGCGTTCGCCGGCGGCGGGCCCGTGTTTGCGATCGCTCTGACCGGCATCATGCTCATCGGGTTCGTCATGCAGACGATAGGGACGACCGAAGAGGTCGACTATCGCTCTGCTGCGCTCACTTGGATCGCTCCCAATGTCGTTGCCGTTTTGGTCCTGGTCGTCGGGTCGCTCTACGACGGCACGGTCCGGTTGGGGTTCTGGCTCGGCACCGTCGCCATCGTGCTGTGGGCGATGGTCAGGGCCGCCGACGGCGATTGGATGGTGCGTCCGGGCCACTTCGCCGAACGTCACGGACTGATCATCATCGTCGCGCTGGGCGAGGTGATCGTGGCGATCGGCATTCCCGTGGTCGCTGCCCTCGAGAACGACGGCAGCCTGTCGCTGGCAACGATCTCGGCGTTGCTTGCGTCTGGCGGATTCGCCGGTCTGCTCTGGTGGGCCTACTTCGATCGGCCCGGCCCCGGGCTGGAGTTCGCCGCCTCCAAGCTCGACGGTCGACCGGCCGGACGGTACATCCGAGACGTGTACACCTGGGCCCACGCCCCCATCGTGGCCGGTGTCATCCTCGCTGCTGCGGCGCTCGAGGAGATCGCGCTGCACCCACGCGACCCCGTCCACGTCGAGTTCCGGGTCATGTTGGCCGCCGGCCTCTTCCTGTTCCTCACCGGGGTCTACCTCGCAGTGTGGCGAGCCTTCCGAGCTCAAGCGAGGGAGCGGCTGGTCGGCGCCATCGTCATCGCCGGCATCGTCTTCGCAGGAGCGTCGCTCGAGGGCCTGAACATGCTGACCCTTGTCGTGATCACGATGTTCGTGGTGCTGGCCTTCGAGCATCGCCGGATCCAACGTCTTCGTCTGCACACCGAGCGCTGAGGCGCTTTCGGCGTCGACGGAAGATGGACAGCCATTGGTCGAAGGCTGCCCGCACGTCGATGACGTCGTCGATTCGGGATCCCTGTGTCTACCGGAGGTTCCCAGCGCGCGCAACTGGGATCAAAGAAGTCATCTCTGCCGTGTAATCGCATCCGCTAGCGCGGGCCGCCAACGGTCGGAAACGGCGCCGGAGGAGGGATTCGCATTTCGGCCGACTTCAGCATCGCGTGCTGTTCAGTGCCGGTGCGGGTCGGATTCGTGTCAAGTGGGCTCCGCTGTCCGGGTCCTTGGCATGCAGCGTCGGCCAAGGGCCGCATCCCCTCCGTCACGGGCCGAAGATCACTCCCGAATGCGCGTCTCGCTCGAGGGTCGCAAGACTCAGACGAGCTCACCGTCACTCGACCAGCGCAACCGCAGATCATGTGCCGACGTGATCGTCGGTCACACCGATGAGGCCTTCTGCTCGGGCTCGGACGGCAGCTTCTTCCCGTGTGGAGGAGTCCAGCTTCGTGAGCACTGCCGAAACGTGGGTTTCGACCGTTCGAGGTGACACAAAGAGCCGGTCGGCGATCTCGGTGTTCGATAGGCCTTCAGCCAAGAGTTGAAGGACTTCGGCCTGTCTCGCGGTCAGACCGGCGGCGTGGCGCCGGGTTTCTCGACCCCTCCCCCGTGGCACACCAACACCTTCAGCTCTCAGGGCTCCTCTGAGCTTGGCGGCGACAGCGGTCGCTCCCAATGTCTCGAACACCTCGAGCGCTTCGAGGCGGGCCTTTTCGTCGCCGTGCATGAGGGCCAGGCCGCGTTCGTAGGGAATCCCTTTCGTGTCCCAGATGCTGGCCGCCTCGGTGGGTCTACCTTCCATGACAAGTCGATACGGCTCGGCGATCCCTTCAGGCGCGTCGGACAGTTCCCCCAGCATCCAGAGCCAAAAGGCGAGCCATCCTGCAGACCAGGGAAACGTCAGGCGTCGCGTGTCATGGAGCACTTCTAGGAATCGGGCGGTCAACGCCGGTTCGCGCTCGCCGTGGAGCCACATGTATTCGGCCAGTCCGGCGGCGGAGGGAAGCAGGATCTGCATCTCGTTGCCCGCATCGGCCCGCAGCCATATACCGGTGAGGGTGGTTCGTGCAGCGGGACGGCCCTGTCGGGCTTGCAGAGATCCCAGTACTTGCTCCGCCACAAGCTGGCTGTAGAAGAGGACATACCCGCGGTCCTCCATTGGCGAGCCCTCACCCGTTGCCTGCTCAGGTTGCGAATCCGGGACCGTCGCATAGTGGGCGCTGGCCGCCTCCAATGCGGTGTCCTCAGCCGCCGCCCATTGACCTTTCCAATCGAGCACTTTCGCATAGTGGGCGGTGGCGGCCTTCTCGTTTATCCGAATCTCATGGCGAGCGGCAGCGTCGCGGGCCTGTCGAGACCATTCGCCCGCCCGTGTGAGGTCACGATGCTCCGCGGCTACCTCCGCCATGTTGAGCCGTGCGAGGGTTGCCTCGAACGGAAAGCCGCCCCGTTCAGCCCGCGATTGGGCTTCCTCGAGCAAGCCAAGACCGGCGGGATCGCCCGATCGGAACGCCACGTGTCCCTTCGTGATGAGGGCGTTGATCAAACTCCGCTCGTCACCGGTCTCCTCGGCCAACTCCATGGCGCGCTCCGCAATTTCGACGGCTCGTGGACCATCGCCCCTCATCTTCATGAGCCAGGCACGTTGGCTCACAGCGGCCGCGAGGTGCGCTCTGACGGGATGCGTCTCGAGGATGGCGATGGCCTCCTCTGAAGCCGCCTCAGCCGGCCCGGGCCGCCCGTTGATCTCGTTGACCCGCACCGCGAACGTCAACGCGCCGGCCAATGCGACATCGTCACCCGTCGAGCGGTGGAGGGCTATGGCGCGGGCCAGAATGTCGGCCGACTCGCTGCTGATGAGGTAGTACTCGGTTCGAGCCCAATCGTCGACGATCGCAGCTCGCTCGGGGTCGCTGATGCGATCTAGATAGGGCTCGAGAAGCCGAAAATGCGCCGCGGCCTCCCGGTGGCTCTCGATGGCCATCGCTGCTCGAGCCGCTCTCGGTGCATACTCGATGATCGAGTCGACATCATCGGCTTCATGAGCGTGGTGGACGAGTCGCGCCGGGTCGCTTCTCCCGGCGAGATGGGTCAGGACCAGCCGGTTGAGGCGACGACGATCCTCGGTGTTCAGAACCGACTCGATGGACCGGCGTATCAGTTCATGGTGAAACGACACGACATCCTCATCCACATGCAACAGACCTTGACGCGAACACTCGGTCATGTGCTCCCGCGCCGGGCTGAGGATGCCCGCGATGAGGGATATCTCGGTTTCCCCGGGAATCACCGATGCAAGATCGAGAACCTGCCTGGCTTCGGGTGAGAGTTTGGCTGCACGGGCGAGCACTGAGTCTTGGATCGAGGTCGGCACCTTCTCGACTCCCGACGCGAGCACCTCGGTGACGAAGAGTGGATTCCCATCGGTGAGGGCCAGGATCTCGTCGATGTCGCGGACAGCGGTGTCGGCGAGTTCCGCGATGGCCTGACGCGAGAGACCGTCGAGAGGAACCCGAACCAGGACCTCTGGGGGAAGCTCTCCGATGACCTGTCTCAACGGGTGGTCGAAGTCGACCTCCCCGTCGCGGTACGTGAGAAGCAACAGACCGCTGGTTCGAGCGATTCGACGCCCCAGATACTTGATCACGTCCAGTGTCGCCTCATCCGCCCATTGCGTGTCCTCGATCACCAGAACCGTCGAACGCAGGCTCCGTGACATGAGGTCCAACAGGACCCCCATGACAGCTCTCCGGTCGCCCTTCTCCAGAGGTCCGGCGAGTGTCGTTTCCTCCCGAGCTATCTCCCAGAACGCGCCAAGCGGTTGTGGGGTCAGCAAATCGTCGCAGGACCCGAAGAGAACGAACACCTCGTCCCTGTGTTTCTCAACGACGTCCCTGACCAGAGCGCTCTTGCCAATACCGGCCTCACCCCGAACCAGGACGACCCTTCCCCCCGACGATCCGAGTCCGGCCAGCAGCTCGGCCATCAACCGCAACTCGGCTTCCCTCTCAAGCAGCACGAGCCGGAGCCTACGCCCCGCCCTGAGCGCGAAGAAACGGAGGTGGAGTGCCGTACCCCACCCCCGTCTTCGGCAGGCGATCGATCAGCGGGTGTTCTCGGGGAAGACCCCACTGGCGTGCCCGACATAGACCGGCACGAAAGCGACACCGTCCGTGTGGCGAGGTCCGATCACGAGCGGCGAGGACTCAACCGCAGGCAGGTCTCCGCCAGACGCCCCGACGTACTCGGGGATGAAGGCAACCCCATTCAGCTGCCGAGCTCCGAGGACCAGCGGCGACGAGTCGATCGCCGGGAGGTCGCCGCCGGAAGCACCGACGAACTCGGGCACGGACACGACACCGAAATGCCGGGGTCCAAGGAGGAACGTGGCCGTTCCAGACCCGATTGCCGTGTTGGCACTACTCGCCGTGATTGAGCCGGTTTGGAGCCGGTACGGTTCATTCGGATCGTGACTCGGGCTCACCGACGCGTTGTGCACCGGTGCTTCATTCCCATGCGACGCTTGTTGGGGGGGCCAACTCACTCCTGTTGTGGAACGGTCCGAAGATCCGTATGCGGCCGCCACGCCAAACAGAACGACCGCCACCAGGACCGTTCCGATCGCGACCAGTGGTCTGGTGTTTTCTCTCTCTTGTCGAGTCTGTGGCCCTGCGGGTGCCGAATATGACTTGTCCATCGTTCGCTCCAGATGAGTCTCTCTTGGACTCAGTTGCTTGGTTGCAACGTATGGAGCAGGGGGGCCGACGACATCGGTGGGGTCCACTGAGATGTGGATCGCCGGCCCTGAGATTTGAGTCGCACGCTCGGATACCCACGGTCGGGTAGAGGTCTTGGAGAAAGAAAGGGCGAGGCGCAGCTGGCAACGGTCTGCGAGGGGAGATCGAGCAGTTGCGGGCCGAACCGGAGGAAGCCCAGCGGGGACGTGGCTCCCGATAGAGCAGCTCGACCCGTTACCGTCGACGTTCTCGTCGGCTGGGCGGACCTCCCGATGGCCCGGTCTGCCCAAGCACGAGCCGCCGGGTTCTTTCATCCACCTCCCACCACACCAGGAGACTCCCATGTCAGGCTTCACCGCACGCAACATCCCCGACCAGCACGGTCGGACCGCTCTGGTCACGGGGGCGAACACCGGACTCGGGTTTTGGACTGCCGTCCACCTCGCCAAGGCCGGCGCACGGGTACTGATCGGATCCCGCTCCGCCGCCAGGGGCGCCGAGGCGCTGCGGCGCCTGCGGGATGAGGCCCCAGGAAGCGAGGCAGACGTCCTGCCGTTGGACCTGTCCTCACTGGGGGCCGTCGAGGATGCCGCAGGCCGGATGCGCGAGGGCGAGGACCAACTGGACCTGCTGGTCAACAACGCCGGCGTGATGATGCCGCCGTACGGCACCACCGCCGACGGCTTCGAGTTCCAGCTCGGGGTGAACCACCTCGGGCACTTCGCGCTGACGGGGCACCTGTTGCCGCTGCTCGCCGCAGCGCCCGCGGCGCGCGTCGTGAACGTCTCATCGCTCGCGCATCGCGACGCAGAGATCTTTTTCGATGACCTTCAGGCCGAACAGAGCTACTCCGCGGCGTCCCGCTACGGGCAGAGCAAGCTCGCCAACCTGCTGTTCACGTTCGAGCTCGACCGTCGACTGCGTGCAACCGGGTCTTCGGTGCGAGCGCTGGCTGCCCACCCGGGCATCGCCAGCACCAAACTGATCCGCCACTACCCCGGGCCGGTCCGTCTGTTGATGCCGCTCGTCGGGCTGATCCTCAACTCGGCCGAGCAGGGATCGTGGCCGAGCCTGATGGCGGCGACATCGCCCGACGTCGACGGCGGTGACTATGTCGGCCCGACCCGCTTCCGTGAGATGTCCGGCCCCGCAGGACCCGCTGCGAGCACCACCACAGCCAACGACGAGGCCCTGCAAGGCCGCTTCTGGGACGTATCGGTCGAGCTGACGGGCATCGACCCGCTGGCCACCCTCACGTGACCGTCAACAGCCCGCCCCAGCGCGTTACACCAAGAGAGTGCAGGATTCGTTGGGGGCATCTGCGAAGCTTGGGGCTCTCGCTCACACAGGACACGATCATGAAACTGAAGCTGTTCACCACGAAATCGAGCAATCGGCAACCGAACTTCGATGAACTCGAATCGGAAGTGAATTCGTGGCTCGGCGATCATCCGGGCATCGTCATCGAGCACACCAGCTTCCTGTCCCAGCCGAACATGAACTGGTCGCATCTGGCGCTGTCCGTCTGGTACACCGAGAGGTAGTCGCTCCACATACGTCGACCATTTCCCGACAAGGCCGGACGGGTCAAGAAGTGCGGGGCTGATACTCGCAGGGACGGCCCCTTGCCGAGGACGGCGGAATCACGCCTCAGACCTCGCACCACAGCGGCGTCGGTCTCGAGAGGTTTGGCCGTCACTTCACTGAACCAGGTGAGCGTCACCTCTTCCTCATCGGTCTCAACCGATCATCGAGGTCGGTGAGGGACCCAACGTCACGGTGATCCGCTCGATTGGATCTAGTGGTCCGAAGCAGAGTCGCTGGGGTCGGGGTCGTCAGTCGGCATGTCGAGGCGGGTGACCCGGATCTGGGTCAACTTGTAGCCGTCGACGCCTTCGACCGTGAGTTCGTGGCCCTGCGACTCGACTCGCTCGCCCACGTCCGGCACGGTGCCCGTTTCGGCCAAGACGAGACCGGCCAGCGTCGTCACCCCCTCGTGCAGAAAGGTGAAGCCGTAGTCCTCGGAGAGTTCGGTCAGCGTGGTCTCGCCATCGAGCGTGACCGACCCGTCGTCGTGTACGACCGCAGGAAGGTCGTGGTCTCCGGCGGGATCGTCGATCACCTCCGAGATGATGTCGTCGAGTGTGACGAGCCCGATCGTGCCGCCGAGCTCATCGACCACGAGCGCTGCGTGAATTCGTTCGTTTCGGAACCGGGCGAGGAGCACGTCGGCACCGGTCTTGGCACCCACGGTCGGGAGCTGACGGACGAGCGTGTGGAGATCGACGGGATCGTCGGACTGGCTGACCCGCACGAAATCCTTCACGTGGAGGATCCCGATCACGTGATCGAGATCGTCGACGAAGACCGGGAAGCGAGATGTGGACGACGCCTCGACGAGGGCGGCGATGTCGGCCCGGCCGGCATCGTGCTCGATCGCCCGGATGTGCCGGCGAGAGGTCATCAGTTGGTCGGCAGTGAGATCCTCGAGCTCGAAGATGTTGTGGATCATCTCGCGCTGGAGCTCGGGAAGTTCGCCTCCCTCTGCCGACTCGTCGGTGACGATGGCCAGTTCCTCTGAGCTGTAGAGAGACATCGTCCTGTCCGGTTCGGGGATGCGAAGCAGTCGCATGAGCGACAACGCGGTCCAGTTGAGAAATGCCACGGCAGGCCTGAACAGGAGGCTGAAGGCCCGCATCACCGGATTGACTCGCAGGCTCGTGCCCTCGGGCTGGGACAACGCCAGCGCCTTCGGGATCATCTCGCCGAGCACGACGTGCAGATACGTGATGAAGCTGAGCGCGACGATGAAGCCGACGGTGTGCGCTGCGGCCTCGGAGAGTCCGAGCGTTTCGAACGGACCGTAGAGCCAGTGGGCGATCGCGGGCTCGCCGTACATGCCGAGACCGATCGAGGCGAGGGTGATGCCGAGCTGGGCGACGGCGATGTAGGCGTCTTTGCCGGTGGGGCGATCGAAGACTCCGAGGAGCCAACGGGCGGCACGGTTGCCATCGTCGGCATGTGCGTCGATGCGTGACCGGCGACTGGCGACGAGCGAGAACTCGGCGGCGACGAATACACCGTTGATCGCCACCAGCGCCACCACGGCGACGATCGGCAGGATCACACCGGTCATGAGGTTGATTGCGAGCACGATGGGAGCCATCACCCGTCCCCTCCCTCGTCGGCAGGGAGGGTGAAGCTCACACGCTCGACGAGCGTGCCGTCGACTGCGTCGACCCGGAGCAACGGACCAAGCGGACCGGGATCGCTGCCGCTGTCGGTCTCGGCGCCCTCCGCCTTGGTGGTGAGCGGCACCGTGTCGCCCGCTGCGGGAAGACGTCCGAGGTGATGCCAGACGTAGCCGCTGACGGTGTCGGCCCGGTCGACCGGGAGATCCAGTTCGAACCGCTCGTTGAGCATCGTCAGCAGCACATCACCGCGCACCGACACCTCGGACCCGGTGAGCGTGATCGGATCTGGCTCTTCGTCGAACTCGTCGTTCAACTCGCCGAAGACCTCTTCGATGGCGTCCTCACGGGTGACCATCCCCGAAATCGACCCGAACTCGTTCACCACGATCGCCACATGGATGCCCCGTTCGGCGAAGGCGTTCATCAGCGATGGAACCTCGAACACCTCGCTGACGACCATCGGCTCCTCGGCGACGTCGCCGACCATCGTCGCCGTGTGCTTCTCGTGGGCGAGGAAGAGGTCGCGCAAGGTGACGAAGCCGACGATCTCCTCGCCGTCCTCGGTGACGGGAAACCGTGAGTACGGGCTGGCGGCGAACTCGGACAGTGCGTGGGCGATGGGTGTCGCGGCGTCGATCGTGACGAGACGGCGCCGCGGCGTCATGATCTCGCGAACGACCCGGTTCGTCACCGAGATGGCACCGGTCAGCATCTTGCGCTCGTCGGAGTCGATCAGCCCGCCGGCAGCACTGTCCCGGTACAGACCTGCGAGCTCTGAAGGCGAGTGCACATGGGAGTGCGAGTGGTCGATGTCGAGCCCGAGCCGGCGCATGATGGCGAAGGCCGAACCGTTGAACAGGGCGACGAGGGGGCGCAGCAGCCATTGGCTGATCCGCATCGGGGTGAGCGTGGCGATCGCAAGTGTCTCGGGATACCGAAGCGCCACGGTCTTGGGTAGCAGTTCGCCGAGCACGACCTGGAGAGCCGTGATGAACAGCAGCACGACGACGACGGCGAGGGTGCGGCTTCCGCTTCCGAACCGATCTTCGAGGAGCGGCACGAGTTGGGCCTGACCGTAGGCGCCGGCGACGAGACTCGAGAGGGTGATGCCGATCTGACACGCGGCGACGTAGTTGTCGAGGCGCTTGGGGTCCTGGAGGATCTCCAGGAGGCCCTTGGCCGGCCCGTTCCCTTTTTCGGCGGTGTCCTGGATGCGGGACCGGCGCGAGCCGACGGTGGCGAACTCCGCTGCGACATACAACGCGTTGAAGCCCACCATGACGAAGATGAGCAACAGCACGATCACGGAGTTCATTCGAGGGTCGATCGTACCGATGAAATCTCACGCCGAGCAGCTCGCAGCGTCGATCCCGATCTCCGAGATGACGATCTTCGAGGACACGGGCCATGTCCCCTCGGTGACGCGGCCGAACCAGGTTGCGGCTGCGAGTGCGGCTTTCCTCGCGACGCACTGACGGTCGTCCAAGTCGATGCGACGGGATCGTCGTCGTTTCACGACCGCTTTGTCGATGACCATGAGCAGATCGATCGAGGTTGTCAGTCTTGTTCAGATCATCCAGGAAGCGCAGGTCTCCCCGAACGACCGACGATGATCACGGCTCGGCGGTGACGGAACCACCCAGCGACATCTGAGGCCTCGCGCTCATAGACTGCCCGGATGCCGATGTTCATGGATGTCCACCCTGGCCTCGGTGACGCGACGCCCGAGGAGATCGCGGCAGCCCATCGCGCAGATCTCGAAATGCAGGACGCGTTCGGAGTCAAGTGGGTCTCGTACTGGCTCAACGCTCCAGACGGAAAGTCCTTCTGCTTGGCCGAGGCTCCGGATTCCGAGTCTCTCAAGGCGTGTCACAAGGCATCACATGGACTCATGCCTCACAACGTCATCGAACTCGATGCCCACACGATGTCGGCATTCCTCGGCGGGATGGATACCGACAAGGGCGACCGGGTCCTGCTCGACGACGGGAGGCTCGACACCGGGCTACGGGCGATCATGTTCACCGACATCGAGGGTTCGACCTCGATCAGCACCGAGCACGGGGACGATGTCGCCGTCGAGTCAGTCCGACGCCACGACGAGATCGTCCGGGGCTGCCTCGAGGAGTTCTCCGGTTCGGAGGTCAAGCACACCGGTGACGGTGTCCTCGCATCCTTCACCTCGGTCATCAAGGCACTCCGGGCGGCAACAGATATGCACCGGAGATGCGCGGACATCGGGAACCTTCGCATCAAGATCGGGATCTCGGCCGGCGA
>Ga0224512_10003644_pt1 | contig 13445 bp, 13 predicted proteins | sample SF_May12_sed_USG_4_FD_169103 | JGI IMG/M metagenome (GOLD analysis project Ga0224512, IMG submission 169103) | Sediment microbial communities from San Francisco Bay, California, United States - SF_May12_sed_USGS_13 | ecosystem: Environmental > Aquatic > Marine > Sediment | place: USA...
GCATCGGTGGCTTCGTGTGGCCGGATCTCGGGTTGTCGGAGCGGATAGAACGTCGCCGCCGCGACTTCCGCCACTCCCTGTCCGCCTACCTGGACCTCGTCACCATCATCCTGGCCGGCGGCGGCGGACTCGAGACCGCCCTTCAAACTTCCGCCGACCTCGGAGATGGGTGGGCCTTCGCCGAGATCCGATCTGCCTTGCGCAAAGCTCGCCTCACCAACCGCACCCCGTGGGAGGTCTTCGACGATCTCGGAACCGAACTCGGCGTCGACGAGCTCCGCGAACTCGCCGCATCGGCTCACCTGGCAGGCGATCAGGGAGCCCGCATCCGGGCGTCTCTCGCCGCCAAAGCAGATTCCATGCGCAACGGTCAGACCGCCGCCATCGAAGCCCAAGCCGAAGCCGCCACCGAGAAGATGCTCCTGCCCGTCGTCACCCTGGTTGTCGGCATGATTCTCTTCATCGGCTTCGGCGTCGTCCAAGCGATCTCCACGCCGGGGACAGTCCCATGACACCTACGAAACGAATCCAGCACCCTCGGCGAGATCAAACGACCCGCTACGGAAGGAGCGACTGATATGACCGCCTACATCGACTACACCCGCCTGCTGATCGAAGTCGGCCTCAGCAGACTCGGAGTCCAGGTTCGGGACGAGAGAGGAGCGATGTCAACCGAGGCAGCCGTCCTCACCGGAGTCCTCGTCACCATCGCCGTCGCCGCCGGAATCATCTTGATCGCCAAGATGCGATCCAACGCCGAGGCCATCCCCGACAACGTACCGACCCCCTGAAAGGCCGTGGGGGAGAGGTCGTGAGAGCGCCGAACAGACGAGGAAAGGCCGAGGACGGCCTCACGTCCACCGAACTGGCTGTGATCATGCCGGTGCTGATCGCGCTCGTCCTGGTCCCATTCCAGATTGCGTTGTGGTGGCACGCCGATCAGATCGCCGATGCCGCGGCCCGAGAGGCAGTCGACGCCGCCCAGGTCGCCACCGCCACCGAAGAAGATGGGATCCGAGCCGCCGAATGGTTCCTCGATGCCGCCGGCAACATGACCGAACCACAGGTGACCGTCACCCGAACCACTGAGACCGTCAGCGTCGAGGTGACCGGGCGCGCGCCCCGACTCCTCCCCGGATTCGACTGGCAGGTCACCGCCCGCGCAGCCGGTCCGATCGAACGATTCATCCCGGAGCCAGACCGATGACCCGCATCCGCCGTGACCAGCGAGGAGCCGTCTCCACCGAGCTGGCCGTGCTCACCCCTGTGCTCATCGGGTTCATGCTCCTGGTTGTGTTCGCCGGGCGGGTCGCCCAGGCCGAAGGTGATGTCGCCAACGCCGCCCACGAAGCCGCCCGAGCCGCCTCCCTGGTCGCCACCCCACAAGCCGCCCTCGAGGCGGGCACCAACACGGCTGCCGCCAACATCGCAGAAGGTGCTGTGGCATGCCGGAACCTCGACGTGTCCGTCGACACCTCCGACTTCGCCGCCGGCGGTCAAGTCGCCGTCACCATTAGCTGCGAGGCGGCATTCGCCGACATCGCCATGCTCGCCGTCCCCGGCAACCGCACCTTCACCTCCACCGCGATTGAGGTCATCGACACGTACCGGGCCAATTCCGGGAGCAGCCCATGAATGAGCGCGGAGCGGTCTCCACTTTCCTGGCAGTCATCGCCCTCGCCCTCCTCATGGCGGCAGGGCTCGCCATCGACGGTGGCCGCAAGGTCAACGCCCTCAGAGAGGCGAGCCAATTGGCTGACAACGCTGCCCGCGCGGGCGCCCAAGCCGTCGACCTCGACACCCTCCGCACAACCGGCGACCTGACCCTCCTTTCCGCTGATGCAGCCGATCGAGTCGACCAATACCTGACATCCCTGGGGCACACCGCCACTGAGATCACTGTGATCGGCGACACCATCACCGTCAGCGTCGAGCTCACCGTCGATCCCGTCCTGCTTCCCACGGGACCAATCACCGTTACGGCTACGGAGACCGCAGGCGCCATCACCCAGGAGCCATGATGCGACACCTGAACAACATGATCCGCGGCGTCGGGGCCCTCATCATCGTGATCGCATTCGTGATTGGAGTTCCCACCGGTTTGGTCGCATATGTGGGATGGCCACTGCCCACCAGCCTTCCAACCCTCGACCAGATCCAGCTCGCCTTCCGAAGCGGGATCGACCCTCAACTCCTCATCAACGCCTTGGCCGTAGTCGTCTGGATCGTCTGGGTCCAGCTCATTACCGTATTGATGGCCGAATCCATTGCCGCCGTCCGCGGCAGAACCGCCCGCCGCATCCCCGTCCTACCAGGACTGCAGCCAGCGGTCGCCCAGCTCGTCGCTGCCATCACGCTCGCCGCCGCCACCCTCGGTCCGCTCCGCGCGATCCCAGCCACGGCGACTCCGCTTCCAGCCGAGTTCACTCTGGCGTCTAACCATCCGGCTGTGGACCTGGGTCAAGAGACATCGAGGCCCGGATGGGCGGAGTCCAGCCAGCCGCAAAAGGCCGAATCTCACCGACCCACATACCAGGTCATGCGCCACGACACGCTATGGAGCATCGCCGAGACCACCCTCGGAGACGGTCGACGATGGAAGGAGATCCGGGCACTCAATGAAGGACGGACCATGCCCGATGGCCACAGCTTCACCGAGACCACAAATGATCTCACCCCCGGCTGGCTGCTCGTGCTGCCGAACGACGCAAGCACTCCCAACGAAGACGATGCGGATGAGGCCGCCGGCGTGGTCACCGTGGAACCAGGAGACAACTTCTGGAGGATTGCCGAGACCACCCTCGCCACCGCGTGGGGGCGTCCACCCACTGAGTCCGAGACATCCGAGTATTGGCGGCGCCTCGTCGACACCAATCGACATCACCTGGTACCACCGTACGACCCCGACCTGGTCTACCCGGACCAACGATTCGAACTGCCCCCCATCCCCACCGACTCCCAGGCCGAGTCAGCCGAGCCAACTGTGGTGGATTCTGACGAGCAGGGAGTCGCCGAGGCCACTGTCGAAGCGGGTGACAGCTTCTGGAGCATCGCTGAGACGGCCCTTTCTGACGCATGGGACCGAACCCCCACCACCACAGAAACCACCCGCTACTGGAACACCCTCGTCGATGTCAACCGGGACCGGCTTGCGCCACCTCACGACCCGAACCTCATCCACCCCGGCCAGAGATTCCTCCTGCCGGCCATCCCCAGCGACCCCCACAACCCCGTCGAACCCGACACCGTCCTCGAAGTCCCCGCCCCGCCCGGGACCGCACCTTCACCTCCAGACGAGCCAGAAACCGCCCCGACCACCCTTCCGCCCGATCTCCCATCCGCAACCACGTTGCCCACCCCGAACGCCGATGCGCCGACTCCAACCGACCCCACCAATCGCCACGCGCCGCCCGAGCCAAACACTCAGCCGGATCGAACCGACGCTGCCGAAGACACAGACGACGGGAGTCTCGCCGGCGAGCTGTTCCCCATCGCCAGCACCCTCGCAGGCCTCGGAATCCTCGCAGCCGGGATCGTCGCCCTCCTCCGCCGGCTCCGAACGGCACAGCTGAGGCACCGCCGACCCGGCACCATCCCCACACCCCCGCCCTCGGAGGCTGGCGCAGCCGAGACAATGATCCGAAGTGCCGCCGCCCCCACCGCCACCGAGTTCCTCGACCTCGCCCTACGCGCCATGGCCCGAGACGTCATCGCCTCCCACATCCCGCCACCACAAGTCGTCGGCGCCCACCTCACCCCCGACATACTGCGGGTGCTCTTGTGGACCCCGCACCAAGAACCACCCCCCGGATGGCGCATCGGCGACGACGGACGCAGCTGGACCATTCCCACCGACACCGACATCGACAGGCTCCGCGAGCGGGCCGACTGTGTGCCTGCGCCCTATCCGGCGCTCGTCACCGTCGGACACGGAGACCACACCCAGCTCCTCCTCGACCTCGAATACCTCGGAGCCATCCAGATAACCGGCAACCCCGACGACGTCATAGCCACCTGCTACACGATGGCCACCGAGCTCGCCGCCAGCCCCATCGCCGACGAACTCCAGATCATCTGCATCGGATTCGGGACGGACCTCAACCACTTGGAGCGCATACATGCAGTCGACAACCTCAGCGAGATCCTGCCCACGCTCGCAGCCAAAGCTGCAGCCGTGGCCCGGGTCGCATCCCCATCCCCTCTGCAGGGTCGGATCTCGTCGGTAGGCGGCGATACCTGGGACCCGATCGTCGTCTTCCACCCCACAGCCGACGCCACCGACGAAGCGAACAGACTTCTCATCGCCGCCCACGCCGGTCGAGGCGTCGCCGCAGTCGTCGGCTACCCGACCGGGGACCGGTGGCGACTCCACGTCGAAGACGACACCGTGCGAGTCGATCCACTCGGCCAGACGTACGCCCGTCGCAACCTCACTCCGACCGAACAAACCGCGGTGGTCGAGCTCGTCACCGCCGCCAAAGACCTCGACGGCCTACCACCCGAACTCACCACCGACCCGCTCCTGCTCAACGAAGCCGTCGACGACGTTCCCACGTCGATAGAGCAAACCATCGAACCGACATTGTTCGCAGAGGAAGAGACGGCCGGCGAGAAGCCCCCAGCCCAAGTCCCCGAGATGAAGGTGCTCGGCACCCTGAGAGTCGAGGGGATCGACGGCCGCTTCGCGCTCCGCAGATGCACCGAACTGGTCGCCTACCTCACCTTCCACCGCGGTGGCGTCGAAGCCGACACCCTGATGGAAGCACTGTGGCCGGAACAACGACCCGACTACCAACGGCTCAACCGACACACCTACCGTGCCCGCACCACCCTCGGACTCGGCCCCGACGGCGAGCCCTACCTTCCCTACGTCGCCGACGGGATCTACCGCATCAGCCCACACCTCCACAGCGACATCGAGAAGTTCACCGGACACATACGCCAAGCCGACCGAACGTCAGGCGCCGACCAAGCGCACCAGTTGCGGGCCGCGCTCGAACTAGTCGAAGGAACGCCATTCACCGCAGCAGGCAACGCCTACATCTGGGCACACACCAATGGGATCATCACACACGCCATCGTCGCCATTGACAACGCCGCGCACCGCCTCGCTCAAAACGCCCTCGCCAACGATGATCCTGCAGAGGCGACCTGGGCCGCCAGAAAAGGGCTCGTTGCCACCGGAGCGTGCGAGGAGTGTTACCGCAACCTCATGCGAGCAGCAGCCGCCGAGGGCAATCAGGTCGCCTTTGAGGCCGTCTATTCGGAGCTGCTGGCAGTCGTCGACGCTGACGAAGGCCCCGACGCATCCAGCTTCCTCGACCCCGAGACCATCGAGCTCTACGAACAGGAATCCCGAAGACGGCGCCGGCGTCATGCAGGGTGAACTCCGCAACTTCCCTCTGAGTCAGCCACTCATAGTGAGATACGGATGCGTCCGGGATAATGCCGGTTCCCGAACGGAGGGAGTGGCGAAGAGATTGGCTGGGGCACTGTCGATCTGTGCGAGGTGCGCACGTTCGTGGGCGGCATTGATGTGGTCGTAGCGTTCGACCGGCGAGCAGTCAGTGTGTCCGGGAGTCGGGATCGACCCAAGTCGAGTACGTTGGAGGCCAATCACCTCGATGCTTGTATCGGGCAATCATGCATCGGGCGATGTTGAACTCGTAGAGAGCCTCTTCGGGTCGCGGGTCATGGTGATACGCCTCGGCAACGAGGATTCGAGTCTCGGGATCATCGATCGCCCTTACCGTGCCGGTCAGGTAGCACTCGTCGTCGACGTCTTTGGGAGCGAAGGCGTGAAGGGCAAAGCGGCCATCTCGATCCAGATCCTTTCGTTTGGGGGATGGAACCAAGAAAGCGTAAAAGCCCTGATCGGTGATGACGGGACAGATCGGGTGGAGCCGTGGCCCTCCGTCGGAACGGACCGTGGCAAGGAAACCCAGGCCGATCCCGTATTGGTAGAACAGCTCCTTGGCGCCTTTCGCCATCTCAGGAGCATCCTGTGCAAACGTTGGCCAACCGGCCATGAACCCTCCATTGCCGACCAGTTCACCGTATCAAGCTGATGCCTAATTATTCAACAAGACCCCTGACCGGTCAGGGCGTCGTCAGCCGACGTTGCCGACCCTGTTGAGGTTGTTGGGCCGAGCAGGGCTGGAGTTGCGGCTGGAGCTGGCCGACCTCGACAACCACGATGCGGTGCTCGCCGAGTGGGAGCTGACTCTGGACGACGCAGCCAGGGAGCGGCTGAGAGCACAGGGCTACCGGCTGGCCAGCGATGCCGCCTGAGCTGAGAGATGAAGCACGTGGCAGCCATCTGTGGTGTGCTCATCGACCACGGTGTGCAGTTCGTGATCATCGGGGGCATGGCGGCCCGGCTCCACGACACCGGGCATGCCACGATCGATGTCGACATCTGTCCCTCCACCGATGACGCCAATCTGGCCAGGCTCGTCTCGGCATCGGCGGACCTCGGCGCCCGGCGCTCCGGGTGTCAAGCGACCTGCTCACGACTTCAATTCGCACCGGATGTCCAGGCTTGCGGAGTCGGCGGATGGAATGGCCAGCGATCAGGAAGCCACTGTGTCCGCGCTGGCCGCCCGGACGATGCGTAGGGCTCGGCTAGCCACACCGAGGGCGGCCACATGGCACAAGGCCAAGGCCACGCACACCATCCCAACTACCGCTGCCGGGGGCGACCCGGCCACTGCCTCGGCTCGCTGGAACAGGAATATCGTCTCGAAGGGCCAACTGGCGGCGAACACCACCGACCCGGTGAGAGCCAAGTAGGCCGCCAATGTCTGACGGTCGAGCGGATCCCGCCGTCGCGTCACCCACACGGCGATAGCGGCCAGCCCGATGAGGAAGGCAACCCCAACGAGGGCGCCGGCCAGATCAACCTTCCAAGCGAGATACTGCGGTGGCACGTCGTTGGGCCATGGTCCAGGGGGGAACAACCCGAAGGTAGCCGGTGAGCCGACCGCTTGTACGGCGCCATAGGCCAGACCAGCGAGGCCGAACGCGATGATCGAACGCCGCGGCGCCCGCCGGCCGGCGGCCACCAAATGGGCGGCCACAACCGTCTCGATCGAACCGAATCGATCAACGGCACCGGCTTCATCGTCGGTGGCCAGTTCAAGCAAATGATCGCGAGCCTCCGCCACGATCCGTGCCCGCCTCCGGCGTCCCAACGGTCGCAGTCCCCGGTCAAGCTCGTCGAGGTAGCGGCCTATCCGAACGTCGATGCCCATGCCGCCTCCCCCAATATTGCGTCGATGGCTTTGCGGACCGACTGCCAACGCTGCCGGCCATCAGCCAGCGCCCGCCGTCCGGTAGCCGTGAGCTCGTAGGTCCGCCTCTTCCGGCCGGCGACCTTATCCCAGTGGCTGCGGATGAGACCTTCCCGTTCGAGCTTGTGTAAGGCGGGATATAGGGTGCCTTCGGCCAGATCGAAAGTGCCCAGGCTACGGGCGCGCAGAGCCTCGATCTGGGCGTAACCATGAGCCGGCCCGGTCGCCAGCACCGCCAGAATCAGTAGTTCCAGATGACCGCGGGTCGAAGCTTCCATCCCCGAAACGATATACCTAGACAATCTAGGTGTCAACACGCTAACACAGGCAACTCCGCCTGCCGGCGAGTCGCGCATCATTGAATCCCAAAGTTACTGAGATAGTACTCTTGAGGGGTGGCAACGATTCCCCGAGCGGCGCAATCCAACTTCGAGGAGCTGGTGGCGGACATCGATCCGAAGCTGGCGTCCATCGCCCGGCGGCTACGGAAGATGATCCTCGAAGTTGACCCAGACGCCGTAGAGACGGTGCGCCTTGGAGACAACGCCGCAACCTACGGTGTGGGTCCGAGAAAGATGACCGACGGCTACGCCTACATCATGCCGCTCCGCGCATACGTCAACCTCGGCCTCTACCAAGGGGCGTTACTCAACGATCCGGAAGGGCTGCTCGAGGGCACCGGCAAAGGGCTCCGCCACGTCAAGGTGCGCGCCACAGAAGATGCTGCCAACCCCGCCTTGCGGGCGCTGGTCGCAGCCGGGCTCGCGCTCCACCGCAACTGAGATGGGGGTCCAGCGTGGTCGCGGTTGGGTGTGGGGGCCGTCTGAAGCATCGTCCATGACAAGCGCCCTCGGGAGAAACACGCTCAAGCGAAGTTCGTGCCGTCAACCGCCAACGACCCATGCCCAAGCCACCACCAGGTCCGCCAGGTGTCATCAACGAGGTGGAAAGACCTGAGTTGTCAGGTCACGGAGAGCCGCTTTCGCTCATCTGCCACAACGAGGGGACCGACACCGGGCCTGCAGCTCAACTATTCAACAAGACCCAGAGACCGGTTGGCCATTGCCTGAGGCCCGACTCGTCAGCTCGCTGGAGCCGGAGCGCGAGCCGCCCAGGTCAGCAACTATGCGCCATAACGCTCCAATCTTCCACTCGTCCTCGAACGATGCCTGTTTGGTTGTCAGGGGGGTATCGGGGCGCGTGGGGACGCCTCGCTGAGGTGGGCGAGTTTGGTGGGGTGGGCGTAGGCTGGGGGTGGCCCGGGGTGGCTGCGCGGAAGAGCCGGCGCTTCAGGATGCAACGCCGGTCACGCACGCTACTGAGACGTTCCTGGGTGCCCCTCGGGCCCTAACGCTTTTGGTCGGCGATGAGCTGGCGGTAGACGACGTCGGAGAGGCGCCGCTTCAGTGCCCTGATGGCTTCTTTGGGTGTTTTGCCCTCTTGGCGTTTGCGTTCGTAGAAGGCGCGGCCTTCGGTGTGGGGGTGGCGGAGCTGGCAGATGACGATGGTGTGGATGGCGTGATTCAGCATCCGGTTGCCCCTTGGGTTGAGCCGATGCCGTTTGCGTGCTCCGGATGAGGCTTCGATGGGGGCGGTGCCGTTGTAGGCGGCGTAGTGATGCCGGGTGGGGAATCGGGCCATGTCGCCGCTGTGGCCGATCAACAACGCCGCGACGACCGGACCTACTCCGTAGATCTCGGTCAGCGACGTCCCGGATGCTTCCACCGCTACGGCGAGGCGAGCCTTGGAGGCCGTGCGTTCCTTGTTGAGTCTGCGCACCTCTCCGAGGTGCTGGTGGGCGATGCGTTTGCGTTCGGTCTCGACCATGGTGGCGGGCCGGACCCTCCGCAGCAGCGCGGAGGCTTTGTTGGGGGGTCATTTCGCTGTTTAGCCCGCCAGGGATCAACGTTGCCAGCACGGCGTGGAGCCTCGCCGCGGCTTGGGTCTTGAGACTCGAGAGTTGTTTGTGGCGCATTGCCAGCATCCGCAGCACGGCTACGTGATCCTCGGCGGTCACTGCGTTGAGTCCCGATTGGCGGAGCGCCACGATGGCGACCGAGCGGGCGTCGTTGCGGTCGTTTTTCTGCGACCGGGTCGAGTCCAACACCCGCACCCGGGCCGCCTGCGTCGAGGGCACATCAACCACCTGCTCACCGGCAGCGACCAGTTGTTGGGCCAGCAGGTAGCCGTGCCCGTTGGCGGACTCGATCGCCCACCGCCGCGCCGGGAACCGCTGCGCCCACGCCAACAATTCTCTGCTCTGGCGTTTGGTTGCTCGAACCTCGAGCTCGCCGATCACCTCCTCACCGCTGTCGACCGCGGCTGCGGCATGGGTTCCTTTGTGGGGGTCGATTCCGATAATCACCGACATCACACACCTCCTCGTGTCTCGAAGGTCGGCGGGTTCTGGCGGTGGGCACTCCTAATACGGATAACGGTGCCACGCCTGTTTCGAGCCACACCGCCAGCAAGAGATCCCGGAAGGTGCGGCGTCTCGTTCGAAAGCCAACCCGCAGGTGGAAGGCACCTCGAGAGCCAGACCCACCGGGCCTCTCACAAAGCTACGGAACTACCTTCCGCAACGCCCCTACACCCCTATCAGGCACCTCGGCGTGCTCTTCGGGACTCCGGCTGACCACTCACGGCGGTGCCTCCGCAGATCATGCGAGGCTTCTCCCGGTTCCTCGTTGTCGATCCAGGTCTCGATGCGGCTTTGTGTCTTTGAGGTATGCGGCAACAACCGCGACGTCTCGACCGACGCTCGTCGCCAAGTACTCGGTCGCTTTTGTGCGAACTTCGATGTCAGTTGCTGAGCTCAGGACGGATCTGGCGGCACGGATTGCCTGGGCCATGGCTTCGGGCTCGTCGAGCCTGTGTTGCTCGACAATCTGATCGATCAGGTGGTGCTCTAGGGGAGCGGCGTTGGCGATGGCTTCTTCAAGCGAGTGTCTTCTGCCGTTTGCGAGCAGGTCTGCAGGGTCGTATCCCTCCGGCAGCCTGGCGATGTGGAGCCGGATGCCGTGGTGGGCGCGGTCCAGGTCCGCTGCGCGCTCCGCTGCCTGGAGACCGGCATGATCGCTGTCGAACGCAAGCGTGACGTTGCTTGTGGTTCTCGCAAGTGTCTTCAGGTGCTCCTCGGTCAGCGCGGTTCCCCCGGTGGCGACGACGTTGGTGAGGCCCGCTTGGTGGGCGGCGACGGCGTCTGTGTAGCCCTCGACTACCACCGCCTTGCCGGCATCGAGGATCGGTTGATGGGCGAGGTGGAGGCCGTAGAGCAGGGACCGCTTCTGGTATAGCTCGGTCTCGGCGGTGTTGAGGTATTTGGGTCCGTCACCCGACAGGAGCCGACCGGCGAAGCCTCTGGGCGCACCGTGCCCATCGTTTATGGGGAAGATCACTCGGCTGCGCATCCGGTCGTAGAGGCGCCCGTGGCGTGACCGGCCGGCAACGCCGGCCTCGAGGAGCAGGTCGTCGCTGAGGCCTTCTTGGCGGAGTGCCGCCGTCAGGGCCTCCCAGGCGGCGGGTGCGTAGCCCAGTTGCCAGCGATCGATCGCCTCTCGGTCGATGCCCCGGCCTCGTAGGTACTCGAGTGCCTCTGCTCCCGCCGGCTCTCGGAGGTGGCCTTGGTAGAACGCGGTTGCGGCGCTGACGACCGTCTCGAGATCCGATCTTGCTTTCGATGCCAGCGGCGGCGCCGCGGTCTCCCGCTCTCGGGCCTCGATGCGGGGATTGGCGGCGGTGGGCTCGCGTTCGAGTCGGCGTTCCTGCTCGAGCTGGGTGAGGACCTGGCGGGCACAGCCGATCACTCGATTGGCGGTAGCAGACACCCTTGTGATGTCGCCTCCGCTCCATGACGCCACGTAGGGGAGGCTGTAGCCGGCGCTGTTGATCCCAAGTGCTGCGCACACCATGTACGCCACCGACTCGGCTTCCACCTCGACGATCCCCCGACAAGACGGTCTGCCGTCCGAGGTCGGTTCGTGCAACCGGACATGCGCAAGTTCGTGCACTGCAGTCTTGAACCGTTGCGCCCCTGGGAGACTGGCACGTACCACCACGTCTCGGTGCTGCCAGTCGGTGATGCCATTGGCTTCGCCGAGTCGGTCGAGGTCGGCGACCTGCAGCTCGAACCCGGCCTCGGTGATGAGCCCGCTGACCTGTTCCCAGTGGGAGGGGAGATCCCCTTCAACGAGAGCCGCCGGCACTTCGGGGAGGGGTTCGCCGTCGGTTTGGGCTATGTCGAAGACGTGGACGACTCGGAACCCCACAACTCGCCGTTCCTCCTCTTCACCATTCTCGGGCGTGATGTTGCGGATGACGGGGGCGAGGATCTGCAGTCCCCGTTCGCCGCGTCGCACGTGCCGCTCGAGTTCCTGCCAAGCCCGGTAGCCGGCCACCCGACTCGGGGTGAAACCGCGAGCCAGGGACTGGGCCCAGATCAGTCGTGTGTTGGCGAAGGAGTAATCGTGGAAGCGAGCGGCGACGGCCAGGGCACGCTGCCAGTCCTCTGAGGTGACGAGTTCTTGGAGCGAGTCCTGCAGCTGTTCGTGGAGTCGCTCAACGGCGTCGCTTCGGTTGGTGGTCTTTTCTGCTGATTCCACCCCTCGATCGTGCGCCTTGACCCTGTCAGCAGAGTGTCAGTAGCCCTGTCAAGAACCTTCCAACTCAGATTGGCCGGCCTGTCCGAGTGCGGGTCGGCGATCCGAACTCCGCGATAACGCCAGCGTTTACAGGGCTCCAGGCGGAGTCGCCTGGAGCGGTCGTCAGTTCTGGAACGACTGCGCGTGCGGGAGCCGGCCCGGACACCGTTCACTCGGGCCATCTGAAGATCCTCTTCTCGAGCAGTCCAAATGATCACGGAATGACAGGGTCCTCCTCCACGATCGACCACATGAACCAGATCGAAGGAAGGAACCCAATGTCGAACCGCCACTACCGACAGGTCACCCCGACCGACGACTCAATCAGCCCTGTCACCCGCTTCTCATCCAAACCCCCTCAGCACCACACGCACGTGCAACAAGTTGCCCGGGGTCTCCCGGCTGGCCGTTTTGGAGGGTCCGAATGCTGAGTCTTGCCAAGGCCCGCAAGGACTACTACCTGCGCAAGACGAGCGAGATCTCGCCCCGCGAGGACTACTACCTGCGAGGTGGAAACGCCACCGGTCGCTGGCACGGCACTGGCGCCGCCGAACAAGGCCTGACAGGAACCGTGTCGGCCGAGGGTCTGGTACGCCTGTTCGATGGACAGCACCCCGCGACGGGGGAGCAGTTGGGCCGGCAGCTTCGCAAGGACGGGGTCGCCGCGTGGGATCTGACGTTCTCGGCAGATAAGTCGGTGTCGCTGCTGTGGGCATTCGGGGACGATGAGATCCGCAGGCACGTCATCGAGGCGTTCGAGGAAGCCACCGCCGAGGCGGTCGCCTACCTGGAGTCGGTGGCGTCCTCGACCCGCGGTGCATCCCGGGTGCCCGTCACCGATCGCGGAGGCAAGCCGATCCTCGATGAGGACGGGACGACCCACTTTCGAGTGGAGACTTGGCCGATTCGGACCACGGGGTACTTGGCCGCCTGGTTCACCGAGTTCACCAGCCGCAGCGACGACCCGCAGCTCCACACCCACGTCGTCGTCGGCAACCGGGTCCAGGGCGTCGACGGCGTCTGGCGGGCCATCGACGGCCGACTCTTGTACCGGCACCAGCTCGACGCCGGATACCTCCACGAAGCCGAACTCAGGGCCCGGTTGACCGAACGTCTCGGTGTTCGCTGGCAGCCCGTCCGCAACGGGATGGCCGACATCGACGGCTTCACCCGCGACCAGATCACAGCATTCTCTCAGCGACGCCAAGAGATCGAGGAGTGGCGTGACTCGCACGGCTTTGCCGACACCCCAGCCGCCAACGAAACCGCCACCCTGGCAACCCGCACCCCCAAACAAGAACACGCGGTCGACGCTCTAATGCCTTCGTGGCTGGATCGGGGCGCTGAGGTTGGACTGACCCCAGTGTCAGTGGTCGCGTTGCTTGAGCAGGGGCGTGAGGTCGAAGTGCCTGAGCCCGAACCGGTATTCGATCGTATGGCGTCGGCCGAGGGGATTACCGCTCAGGCATCGACTTTCGGGCGTGCGGAAGTGATCGCGGCCGCCGCAGAGGCG
>Ga0224512_10003645_pt1 | contig 13445 bp, 6 predicted proteins | sample SF_May12_sed_USG_4_FD_169103 | JGI IMG/M metagenome (GOLD analysis project Ga0224512, IMG submission 169103) | Sediment microbial communities from San Francisco Bay, California, United States - SF_May12_sed_USGS_13 | ecosystem: Environmental > Aquatic > Marine > Sediment | place: USA: California...
TGTTGGCGGTCCTCAAGGAGGCCGGCGTGGTGGACGCCGGCGGCAAGGGATTCGTCCGGATGATCGAGGGCATGGTGCGCCTGGTCGATGGAGAACCGATCCAGCCCGTCGAACGCGTTTCGGAAAAAGAGCTCTCAGCCATGGTGCCGGCCGCTGTCGCCCTGGTCGATGCGGAACGGGACTATCAGTTCTGCACTGAGGTGCTGATCGAGGGCCCGGAGTTCCCGCCCGCCAACCAGGTCCGCGCCCAGCTCCGCAAGTTCGGCGGGTCGATCGTGGTCGCGGAGGCCATGGACGTGCTCAAAATCCATGTCCACACCGATGAGCCCGACGCCGTCTATGCCCATGTGGCCCAATGGGGCACGATCACAAGCCAGAAAGCGGATGACATGCGGGCCCAACATCGTGGCCTGTCACACGAAGCACAGCGCGCGGTCGCAGTGGTGGCGGACAGTTCTGCGGACCTCTCCGACACCTTGCTGGACCGCCACCAGATCGCGTTGGTGCCGCTTCAGGTGATGTTCGGGGACGAAACGTTCCGGGATCGTGTCGAGCTCACCCACGCGGAGTTCTTCCGTCGTCTCAGGACCAGTCGGACCATCCCCACCACATCCCAGCCCACCCCTGCCGAAATCGCCCAGGTCTTGAGGGACGCGAGATCAGAGGCCGCGGAGGTGATCGTGGTGCTTCTCTCGTCGGCCTTGTCGGGAACGTTCCAATCGGTCCAGGCCGCGGTCCGAGCCGCCAAGCTGGAGGGCATCCATCTGGTGGATAGCCGATCGGCCTCGCTCGGAGTTGGCCTGTTGGCCCTTCGGGCGGCGGAACTAGCCGAGTCCGGCTGGCCGGTCCCCAAGATCGTGGCCGAGCTCGAGCGCATCCGAAGCCGCTCGGGCATCCTCTTGACGGTCGATCGGTTCGACAACCTGCTTCGCTCGGGCCGGGTCAGCCGCGGCAAGGCGTGGCTCGCCGGGATGCTGGACGTCAAGCCCATTCTGGGCCTCGACGCGACCGGCGCCGTGATCCCGGTCGATCGGGTGCGCGGTCGGGCCAATGTGCTGCCCCAAATGGTGGCCTTGCTGGACCAGCGCCTGACCCCCCGGCCACAGCGCTTCCGGCTCGGCGTGGTCCACGTTGACGCGCCCGAGGTGGCCAAGGAGGTCAAGAACGCCTTGGTGGCCAGATTCGCCCCTCGCGATTGCCTGGTGTCCCCCGCAACCGCCGCCCTGGCCACTCACGTGGGTCCCGGCGCCTGGGCCGTCTTCTACCAGGTCGAGAGCCCGGACCGGCAACATGCCTAGCACCCCGCCGAGGAAGCCCCCGGCCCGCACCCCGGCTGAACGGTCCCCCCGATCGGCTCGGCTACCCGAGCCGATCGCCCTGGCAGTTGCGGAGATCGAGGACCGCAAGGGACGGGAAATCGTGGTCCTCGACCTCCGACATGTGAGCGATGCCACCGACTTCTTCGTCATTGCTTCTGGGACCTCTGATGCCCACGTGCGTGGCATCGCCGATGTGCTGGAGGAGCGGCTGCGCCACCACGGGCACCGCGCTCACCACATCGAGGGCGTTCGAGGAGGGCGGTGGGTATTGTTGGACTATGTGGATTTCGTGATTCATGTCTTTCATCCCGAGACCCGCGCGTTCTATCAGCTGGAGCGGTTGTGGGGTGATGCACCGGAGCTGCTGGCCAGCTCCTAAAGGTTTGAGGTCGCTCATGTCGAGACGGACAGCATGGTTGGTATTGGCGTGCATCATCGGTTTGCCGGGGGTGAGCACGGCCCAATACTTCGGGAAGAACAAGGTCCAATACACCAAATTCGATTTTCAGGTCATCAAGACCGAGCATTTCGATATCTACTTCTACGAGCGGGAGCGGACGGCGGCCATGGATGCCGCCCGGATGGCCGAGCGCGCTTATGCCCGTCTCTCTCGCATCCTGAGCCATGAGTTCAAGGAGCGGAAGCCGATCATTCTGTACGCCTCGAGCGCTGATTTCGAACAGACCAATACGCTCAACGTTGGGGAGGGCACGGGCGGCGTTACGGATTTCTTCAAGCACCGCGCCATTTTGCCGTTCACGGGCTCCTACTCCGAGTTCGAGCACGTGCTCCAGCACGAAATGGTGCACCAATTCCAATATGACGTCTGGAGCCGTGGCAAGGCTGGCTCCGGACTCTCAACCATTCTTCGGGTCAACCCACCGTTGTGGTTCGCCGAAGGCATGGCCGAGTACCTCTCGCTTGGCGATATCACCCCGCAAACGGCGATGTGGATTCGCGACGCGGCGCTCGAGGGAGACTTGCCGACCCTACGCCAGTTGGAACGGGTGTTCCCCTACCGATATGGCCATTCGATCATGGCCTACATTGGGCGGCGGTGGGGCGACGAGGCCATCGGCGCCCTGCTCCAGGGAACGGTGACCGGCGGCATCGAGGGCTCATTCCGCCGAGTGCTCGGCGTGACGGTAATTCAGCTCATCGAGCAGTGGCGCGACGATGTCCAGAAGCAGTACCTACCCGAGATCAAGGACCGGGTCAAGGCCCGAGTGGTCGCGTCGCCCGTCTTGACCGAGGAGCGATCCGAAGGCCGATACCACATCGCCCCAGCCCTGAGGCCGGACGGCTCCACCATCGCGTACCTGAGCGAGAAGGATTTCTTCTTTATCGATCTGTACTTGGCGGACGCGACCACCGGCAAGGTCAAGCGCCGCCTGGTCAAGTCCACCTTCGATCCCAATTTCCGGACCCTCCGCTTCCTGAAGGCAAGCATGAGCTGGTCGCCAGATGGCCGATTCCTAGCCATCGCGGCCGGCCGCAAGGCCCAGGACGACATCGTCATCATCAACGGGGAGAACGGCAAAGAGGTCGGGCGAATCAAGGTCGAACTCAACGGCATCACCAACCCATCGTGGAGCCCCGACGGGGCGCAGCTGGTGTTCACCGGCTACGACGGCGGCATTTCAGACCTGTACCTCGTGAATCGTGACGGGACCGGCTTTCGCAAGCTTACGGAAGACAAGTACGCCAACCTCCAGCCCGTTTGGTCACCCGACGGCAGGACCATCGCGTTCGTGACGGATCGCGGACCGGAGACGGACTTTGCCACGTTAGCCTTCGGCAACTTCCGCATCGCCTTATTCCATCTCGATAGCGGCACGGAAGAAGTGCTGCGCCACATGGATGCGGGCAAGAACATGAGCCCGCAGTGGGCTCCCGACGGACGCTCGCTCGCGTTTGTGTCCGACCGGTCAGGGGTATCGAACATCTTTCTTTACGATTTCGCCGCCCAGGAGATCTACAAGCTGACCGATCTGTACACCGGGGCCGAGTCGATCACGCCCGAGTCTCCGGTTCTCTCATGGGCTGCCGCCGCGGACCGCCTCGCGTTCGTGTATTACGAAAAGAACAACTTCGACGTGTACACGCTCGACGATCCGAGATCGCTGAAGGGCGCCCCGTTCGAGCCGGGGGCCGCTCCACCAGCGGAGCCCGTGCTAGCCGCCGCCCAGGATTCCGCAGCGGCTCCGCCCGGGGTGTTGGAGGCGCCGCCGAAAGTGCAGCCCCCACGGGAGCCCGCTCTTGCCGCCGTCCCGGACTCCGCGGCGGTTCCGCCCGGGGTGTTGGAGGCGCCGCCGAAAGTGCAGCCGCAGGTGCGCGAGGGCGGCACCATCTACCGGACGCCGCGGGGATTCCGCGCCGCGGGCCAGGTGGTGGCTGGTGTGGACTCGGTGCCGGATGCCGGGGGACCGATTTCCGTGGCGTCGCTGCTCGACTCGGTGTCGCTCAACCTGCCGGACACCAGCGAATTCTCGGTCGGGAAGTACCGCGCCAAACTCAGCCCGGATTACGTGTCCCGGCCGTCGATCGGCTACAGCCGGGATACGTTCGGCAACGGGTTCTATGGCGGAAGCGCGATTGTCCTGACCGACATGCTCAACAATCACCAGCTGGCGATTGCGGCATTCCTTAATGGGCGGATCAAGGAAGCCCAGGTCTTCGTCGGCTTCACCAACCTGAGCCGGCGGCTGAACTGGCAGGTAGGAGTCTCGCAGGACCCGGTCTTCTATGCGGAATTGGATCAGCTGCGGGTGGATGACCCGGCACCGGGGTTCAACACCTTCGTGACCAACATCCGGCGGCTCATCGTCCGCCAGGCGTTTGCGCAGGGGTTCTACCCGCTCAATACGTTCCGGCGAATCGAAATGGGTATGCGGCTGATCAACATCGAAGATGATATCCTGGCACTCGAGGAGCCATACGATCCCCGGACCGGCTTGCTCGTCGCCGAGCCCCGCATCGTGGAACGATCCTTGGGCAGCACAAACTTCGTGCAGCCGAGCGTCGCCATGGTATTCGACAACACCCTGTTCGGCTGGACGGCCCCATTCATGGGCCGGCGGTATCGGCTGGAACTTTCCCGCACCATCGGCGGCTGGGACTTTACCCAAGGGACCCTCGACTACCGACGCTACGACCGGTTGCCCGGGCCCTTCGTGCTCGCCACCCGCGCGCTCTACTTCGGCCGCATCGGGCCCGACGCCGATCGGTTCAATGTCTTCCTGGGCTCGACGGATCTGTTGCGGGGCAACACGTCGGGCTCCTACTACCGGAACGAGTGCAACACCTTGGTCGATTTGCAGGCCGAGACCGGGTGCGTCGAACTCGACCGCATGCTGGGCACCCAACTGGCTGTGGCCAGCGCCGAGCTCCGGTTCCCCATTCTAACGCCGGACATGGGGTTCGTGCCGCGCGGTCTGCCTCCCATCGAAGGCGCCCTGTTCTACGACGTGGGCCTGGCGTGGAACGAGAACAGCACCCTCAAGTTCACCCGCGAGGCGGGCGACGACCCGATCCGGGTCCGAACTCCCTTGAGCACCGCGGGCCTCGCTCTCCGCATGAATTTCTTCAACTTCCTGATCCTGCGGGCCGACTGGAACTTCCCGCTGGACCGTAACATCGGGAATTACTGGACTTTGAGCCTGGGTCCGGCCTTCTAGCCCGCAACCGACGGGGTTTACGGGCCATGTCCAGCCCACCGTCCGGGCTGGATGTGGCCCGCGTTCTCGTCTATCTTTTGCCGGTGCCGACACGATTTCTTCCGCTCGCCGCCTGCGGGCTCTTGACCCTCGCCGGATGCGGAGGCGAGCGGGCTGGGCAGTCCCTCGGGGACTTCGCCCTGCTCACCCCGGTTACCGCCAGCACCACCCTGCTTCGGATGCCCGACGATGGCGGGGTTCCGACGTTGTACCGCGCACCCACGCTGGCCGAGGTGCCGTGGGCCCGCACACCTGACGCCCTGCCGGCTTTGCGCCGGCCCATCGGGACCGACCTGGACCAGCGGCTGGTGTTCGCCCTCGATCGCGACAAGCAAATTGTCGGCCTGGACCTGGAGACCGGCAAGGTGAACGTCTTTGTGGAGGACGTCTTCGACGCCTTCCTGGCACCCGACGGTGCGCTGTTTGCCGTTGGGACCGACAGCTCGGTCACTGAACTCCACCGCCGCACGCCGTCTCGGTGGGGCCGGAAGATGGTCGGTACACCGCAACGCTTGTTTGGAACCCTGCAACACGATGTGGTGGCCGTGCTCACTGGAGCGCCACAGCGGCTGGTGGTCGTGCGGTCCGACAACGACCCCTCCGTGGTCGATCTGCCCGACGGCCCCACCGCCGTCAGCTCCTGGGGCGATCTCCTCGCCATCGCAGCGGACAGCGCGCTCGTCGTACTGAACCCCAAGGATGACCGTCCGCCGCGAACCATCGACATCCCGGGCGCTGCTCGAGCGGTTGCCTTTTCGCCTGCGGGAAACCGGATCTATGTCTCCGGTTCCACCAAGCGCCTGGTGGAAGTCGATCGGGACACTGAGAAGACCATCGGTCGCATTACTCTGCCCGGTGCTCCGCAGGCTCTCCGGTCTTCACTCTACGGCGGGTGGGTGATGGCGCGTCCGGCAGGTGTCGATTCGATCTGGCTGGTGGACGTGGCGGCAGGAAAATTCCTGGGAACAATCGCCGGAGCCTGGGCCGATGACCTACCGGTTATCATCGGCGACATCGCGCTGGTCAGGCAGGGCGACGACGTCGTGGCGCTCGACTTGACCGACGAACTCTTCCCTGAGGTGGAGAGGATCGTGCATGGGGCCGTCGACTTCTACCTGCCGCTCGGTTGGTCTCCCGAAGCGCCCAGCGGGCCCGACGAGACGCCCGAAGACGCCCAGGCCGATGAGGGTGGGGACAGCCCGCGCATCTACTTGCAAGTGAGCAGCTCGCAGAACCCCAAGTGGGCGGAGGATTTCGCCGCTCGGTTGAGTGCCGCTGGACTGTCCGCCTCCGTCATGGCTCCGCGCCAAGGCGAGGAAGGGTATCGCGTTGTCATCGGCCCGTACCTAACCCGCGAGGAGGCGGACTCCGTGGGCCGCGAGCTGGGTGCCCCGTACTTCATCTACCAACCGCGCACGCCGTGACCGCGAGACCCGCTCCGGCCAACTCCCCGTGTGCGTCCGCTGACACCGAAACCGGACCCCCCCTATGAGGCTCACCAAGCTGGAGCTTTCCGGCTTCAAGTCGTTTGCCGACACGATCACCCTGCCGTTCGAGGACGGGGTGACCGCGATCGTCGGCCCCAATGGATGCGGCAAGTCGAATGTATCGGACGCCATGCGCTGGGTACTCGGCTCGCAATCGGCACGATTGCTCCGCGGCGCCAAGATGGAAGATGTCATCTTTCAGGGAGCCGCGACACGCCGGCCGATCAATGTTACCGAAGTCTCGCTGTACTTGGACAACACGGATGGCGACCTGCCCATCGCGTACCGGGAGGTTCAAATCACCCGGAGGCTGTCGCGCTCGGGACAGAGCGAGTACTTGCTCAACAAGACCCCCGTCCGGTTGCGCGACATTCACGACCTGCTCCGCGGCACGGGCCTGGGGAGCGATGCGGGGGTCGTGATCGAAGCGAAGATGATCGACCTCCTCCTCTCCGATCGGGCGGACGAGCGCCGGTCGTTGTTCGAAGAAGCGGCCGGCATCGGACTCTATCGCGACCGAAAACACAGCACCGAGCGGCGGCTCGAGGAGACCGGAATCGACCTCCAACGTGTGGAAGATCTCATTGCCGAGGTCCAAACCCAGATCAGGAGCCTGGCACGGCAGCGAGGCAAAGCCGAGCGCCACACGAAGCTGATGGCAGAAAAGCTCGCGGTGGATGTGACCCTTGCCCGGACGAAGCTGGAACAACTGCGCCAGGCCGCGGCGGGCATGGAGGCACGGCACGCCGAGCTGGAGGTCTTGGTGCCCGAGGCTCGGGCGACGCTCGAAGCCCGGGAGCGGCATCGCGGAGCATGCGCCGCTCGGCGCACGGCCAACGAGACGCAGCGCACCGAGGTCGCCCGCCGACTCACGGCCGCCTCGGTCGACGTGGGGCGGCTTGATGGAGACCTGGCGCTCGCGCGCGAGCGACTGGCCAACGCGGCGGCGCGGCGTGAGCGCCTCGAGGCTGAGCGCGCCGACCTCGAGTCCCGGGCCCTCGTGGCCGAGCGGGAGCGGGAAACGGCCAGCCAGCACCTCCAGGAGGCCGCGCTGGAGCACGACCGAATCCATGGCGAGCTGACCACTCGAACCAGCGCGGAGGACGCGGTCCGCCAGCGCCTCGGTGAACAACGCGACAAAGTGCGCCAGCAGGAAGAGCGCCTGCACCAGCAAGTACAGACCCACCGCTCACTCGAGGGCGAACACTCGGCGCTCGAAGGGGACTTGGCCACACTCCGTGAACAGCTCTCGCAGGCGACAACCCGTCACTCCGCGACCGAGGCCGAACTGGGCACCATCGAGCGCCGGCGGGCCGAGGCATCGAGCGAAGCCGACCGGCTGGTCGAGCGGGCGCGCGAGGCCGCCAGCGACGCGGAACGGGGCCGGCACCTCGTCGCGGAAGCGCGGGAACAGGAGGCCTTGGCCAGGGCAGACCGGAGGCGCGCCGAGGAGTCCTTGGCTCAGATCACCGCCCGGCGTCAGGCCCTGGAGGAATTGGAGCGCGACCGGGTCGGTCTCGCTCCCGGTGCGGCCGCTTTGCTCGGCGCGCGCGCACGCTTTGGCGATGCCGTGCTCGGACCCCTCAGCGATTTCATCCGGACCTCGCAAGACGATGCCAAGCTGACCGAGCGTCTCCTCGGTGAGTGGATGCACGCGGTCCTGATCCGCGATGCGGCCAGCCTGCCGGCAATCCAGGCGTGGCATGCGTCCTCCAAGGGCAGCACTGTGGTCCTGCTCCCTGCCGATCAGGTCCCGCCGGTTCCGGCGTCGGGCCAACCGCTCGACAACCGCCTCCACATCGAGGACCGAGCAGCGGCTCGGTGGGTCGAAGCCATCCTCGGCGGGGCCGAAGTGCTCGATGACGCGGGCGAAGTGGTGCGCCATCCCACCGGGGCCATCGTGCTGTCGGCACCCGCGGGGCCGACCGGTCCGCTTCAACGTCGCGCCGAACTCGACGCATTGGTGGAAGTCGCGGCGGCGGCAACCCTATCGCTCACCACTGCGGAGAGCACAGTGGCTGCTGCGGTGTCGCGCATCACGGCCCGCGAAGCGGCGCTGGCCCAGGCAACCCGGACGATGGAAGAAGCCCGGGAGGAAGAACGCCGAGGGATAGCGACGCGGGAGGACCTCATTCGGCTGGCGGCGGGCCTCGAGCGCGAGCTGGCGACGGCGGACACGGAGCTCGGGCGAGTCCGAGAGCGCCTGCATCGTGCGGAGACACGGCTGGCGGAGATCGATCAGGAACTCACGTCCGGTGCGGTTGCCCGAGCTCGACTCGAGGAAGATCTGGGTGCGGCCCGGGCCCGATTGAACGAACTCGAGACGGAACTGGAATCGGCCCGAGAAGGCCGCGTGCATTGGCAAGTGCAGATCGCCCACATCGACGCCCGACAACGCGCATCGCGCGAGGCAGCCGAACGGTTGGCGCGCGAGCGCGCCGAGGCGGAGTCGTCAGCCAAAGCCCTGACCGACGAGCTCCACCGGATCGACGCCGAAACCGAGCGGCTGACGGCTCAACAGGCCGAGTGGGAAGAGGCGAAGGCCGAGGGCCGAGTGGCCGTGCTGGAATTGGAGACGGCGGCAGCCGAGGCGGAAGCGACATTCTCCGGAGCGGACGCGGAACTCAAACTCGCTGAGGAGGCGCTTGCCGCAGCGCGCCGAGAGGCCGAAGCCTTGAACGAAGAGCTCCACGCGCTCCGGCTCGAGGCGGCGGAAGTGGGCGCGGAACGGCGCCGGATCACCGAACGAGTGGAGACCGAGTGGAAGCGACCGCTCGACACTTTGAGTGAGGACGTGGAATTGCTCGACCTCGACCTCGAGACCCTCGAGGCCGAAGCCGAACGCATTCGCGAAACCCTTGAAACGATCGGGCCGGTCAATCCGCTTGCTATGGAGGAGCACGCGGAGGAGGTCAAACGTCTCGAATTCCTCCAAACCCAACGGGATGATCTCGTCTCGGCCCGGCGGTCGCTACTGCAGGCAATCCGGGAGATCGACACGACGGCGCGCACCATGTTTTTGGAGACGTTCCACGCTGTCCAGCAAAATTTCTCGAAGGTATTTCAGACCCTGTTCGGGGGCGGCGAGTGCAGCCTCAGTCTGGCCGAGCTCGACGATCCGCTCGAGAGCGAAATCGAAATTCACGCAGCTCCGCGAGGCAAGCGCACCCAGCGCATCCACTTGCTCTCCTCGGGTGAGCGGACGCTGGTGGCCGTGTCCCTGCTCTTCAGTATCTATCTCACGAAGCCGAGTCCCTTCTGCCTGATGGACGAAGTCGACGCTCCGCTGGACGACGCGAATGTCGGTCGCTTCACCCGGCTCTTGGATGAGTTCAAGCAGACGAGTCAATTCATCGTGATCACCCACAACCCCCGCACCATGCAAGCGGCCGACGCGGTCTACGGCGTCACTATGCAGGAACCTGGGGTCTCCAGCGTGGTCGGCGTGCGCCTCGGCGAGCACCAGGCAGTCGAAGCGGTCTCCTGAGCGCCTGGAGACCGCGCGGAAGGCCTCTTTCCCGCACGCGAGGACCGTGGTAGGCTTCGAGGGCTCGGGAACCGCACTTGCCAGGCGGACCCGAGGCCCCCACAATCGTGACGCCCACCGGGCCGAGGCCCGGCGGGCACCGTGAGTCGAGTTGTCGTACACCGAGGTCGCACATGCTCGTGGTCATGCGTCATGGCGCCACCGCAGAAGATATTCAGCTGGTCGTGGCCCTGATCCAGGAAATGGGGTGCTCGGCCAAGACGCTGCCGGGTGGACAGCGCACGGCCGTGGCCGTCGTCGGGAACGACGGCCGCCTCGACGGCACCCGCTTTGCGGCCCTGAGCGGTGTGCAGGACGTGATCCACGTAACACGGCCGTACCGGGAAGTCTCACGCGAGTGGCATCCCGACCCCACCGTCGTCCAGCTCTCCGACGGGGGTGCCATCGGCGATCGAGAGGTCGTCGTGATGGCGGGTCCGTGTTCGGTGGAAAGCGAACGGCAAATCTTGACCGTGGCGCATGCGGTGCGAGAAGCCGGCGCGACCGTCCTGCGCGGCGGCGCCTTCAAGCCCCGCAGTTCGCCCTACTCGTTCCAGGGCCTCGGCAAGCCCGGCTTGGCACTGCTGGCCCGGGCTCGCCAGGAAACCGGCTTGCGCATCGTCACGGAGGTCATGGAGCCGGGTGAAGTAGACGCCGTTGCCGAGGTGGCCGACATCATTCAGATCGGTGCCCGGAACATGCAGAACTATCCGCTCTTGAAGGGGGCGGGCCGCACCAAGAAGCCGATCCTGCTCAAGCGGGGCAACGCCGCCACCATCGAGGAACTGCTGCTCTCCGCCGAGTATATCCTGGCGGAGGGCAACCCCAACGTCATTCTCTGTGAGCGCGGTATTCGTGGGTTCGACTCGGCCACACGCAATCTGTTCGACGTGAGCGCCATTCCCGTCATTCGTGAGCTCTCGCATCTGCCGATCGTGGCCGACCCCAGCCACGGCATTGGGCGGCGGAGCATGGTCCAATCGATGGCGCGGGCTGCGGTAGCGGCCGGAGCCGACGGGTTGTTGGTGGAGGTACACCCCAACCCGGATCATGCCCTTTCGGACGGGGCCCAGAGCCTCCACCCGGCCCAATTCCGCGATCTCATGCACCAGTGCCGCCTCATTGCCGAGGCGATCGGGCGCCGCATCGCCGAGCCCGCGACCGTCCGCTCATGAGCCCGACGTTGCCCATGGCCGTCGTTGCCGCCGCACTCCAGGTTGCGGCAGCCGCACCCCAGTCGCCATCACCGTGGCCCCTGCTCGAGCGAGCCGCGGCACAATATCGCTCCGCGACATCGCTTCAGTCGGAGTTCATTCAGGTCATCGACAACGCCATGATCGGCCGGTTCGAGAGCCGCGGGGAATTGTGGCAGGCCGGCGAGTCGCGCCTATCCATGCGCTTCCGCGATCCGCCCGACGAGGCCATTGTGGCCGATGGTGCCTTCCTCTGGGTCTACACGCCAAGCACCGCGCCGAAGCAGGTACTCCGAATATCGCTGGCCAAAACGCCGACCTACGGCGTGAACGTCATGAGCTGGATTCTCGACCGGCCAAAAGAACGGTACCGGGCAACCCTGCTCCGCTCCGAAGAGTTGGCGGGGCACCCGGTAGCCGTCATTGGGTTGGATCCCATCGACCTCGACCTACCGTTCAGCGCGGCGGTCGTCTGGCTGGACAAGGAAAGCGCTCTGCCACGGCGGGTTCAACTCACGGAGCTCAACGGCACCAGCCGAACCATCACCCTTACCGCCCCGCGGCTCAACGCGGCTCTTCCCAAGGGAATCTTCGAGTTCCGGGCCCCTAGCGGCGTCCGGATTGTTGATCAGTAGGCCCCCGACAGTTGGGGCCGGCCGGCGGCCTCAGCCAGGGTTGGCGGCGTGGGCGCGGGTCTGGGGCCGCAATCCGAGCAGCGCCTCGGTCGTGTGAAACTGGCGCAGGAGTTGGACGGCTCGCTGGAGTTGGCCGTCGTCCAAGGCTCGACGCCGCATTTCCGCCGCAAGCCCGAAATTGTAGCGGGCGATCTCGTATCCGAGCTGACGATCGATGAGCGATCCGCCGAGCCGAACCGTCTCGGTCTCAAGCTCGACCCCCACATCCGCCAGCCGCCGCAGAATGTCGCGACGCATGTTGTCAGTGACGGCAAACTCCTCGGGCTGGACCGCGCCGACTCGCTTGATGTCCAGCGCGGCCGCCGTGAGCGCGTCGTGAAAGAGCGCGAGATGGGGCGTGAGCACTTCGGCAAGTGCCTGCTCGGAATCGGGCATCGAGTCTCGCGGGATTTCCACATCGGGAACAATCCCTCCGCCACCTTGGAGCGTGCGCCCGCCCGAGCTTTGATACACCGCCGGGCCGGTGTCCAACCTGGACGGGTGCGCCACCCCGACATCGGCTTCCGCGCGTTGGATCGACCGGCCGCTTGGCGTGTACCAGCGGGCCGTCGTAATCCGGAGCGCAACATCCTCACCGAGCCGGAACTGAGTCTGGACCAATCCCTTCCCGTACGTCGGCTCCCCGACAACCAGGCCGCGATCGTGGTCTTGCACGGCTCCGGCCAGGATCTCCGCCGCGCTCGCCGACTGGCCGTCGACCAGGACGGCCAGGCGGAGGTCGGGCCACTGTTGGGGAAACTCGTCGACGAAGTCGTGGGACTCGCTCTCCACCCGACCCCACGTCACCAGCAGCGTGTCCCCCGGATCCAGAAATAGGTCCGCCGCAGCGATCGATTCATCACGCATCCCGCCGGGGTTGCCTCGGAGATCGAGCACCAGGCTGTGCATGCCGGCCGCGGCGAGGCGCGCAACTTCCAGCCCAAGCTCCCGGGCCGAGTTCTCGCTCACGAAATCGTAGGAAATGTACCCGACGCCGTCATCGAGCATGATGCCTTCTTTGACACCTCGACGGTGGATGCGGTCTCGCGTGACGGGGAGGGTGAGCGGAGCGTCGAATCCGATACGTTTGACCGTGAGGACAACGGTTGTTCCGATAGGCCCGCGAAGGCTCGTCGCGGCTTCACGGAGAGTCCATTCACGGGTCGGGACGCCGTCGATCGCGAAAATGCGGTCGCCGGATTGAAGTCCGGCCCGCTCGGCGGGCGAATCAGGAAGCGGAGCGACGACCATAATCGACCCGGCCCGCGCGTCGACTTGAGCCCCGATCCCGCCGTAGTTACCGGTCGACCGTTCGTTTGCGCGGCGAAACTCGGGTCCGATCAGCAAGACGCTGTAGGGGTCGTTCAGCTTCTCGACCACCCCGCGAGCCGCGCGCTGATAGAGGTCGCCCTCGCCGATGGAGTCGACGTAGTAGTTCGCCACCAGGTCCACGACGCTCTCGAGCAGCCGGGCCTGGTCGTAGACCGGCCGGTCGCTCGGAATCGACCCCTGTACCAACCAGGCGCCGCT
>Ga0224512_10003646_pt1 | contig 13444 bp, 11 predicted proteins | sample SF_May12_sed_USG_4_FD_169103 | JGI IMG/M metagenome (GOLD analysis project Ga0224512, IMG submission 169103) | Sediment microbial communities from San Francisco Bay, California, United States - SF_May12_sed_USGS_13 | ecosystem: Environmental > Aquatic > Marine > Sediment | place: USA...
GCGCATCCGCGCCCTGCACAGGCTCGCCATGGAGCGCCCGGCCAATGACCCGGGCGCAAGGGCCGCGCTATCCGGCGGCGAGCTGGACAGCAGGGGCACGGTATCCTGACCCAAGACATCGCGAGGTGGGAATCGCGCATGACGGCCGCCGGGTCAAATTGAACCGGTAGGTCCCCCGGTGGTGGTGTGCCCTAAATTGAACGTACGAAACACGCAGTAGCCAGCCTTTGGATGCCTGCAATTAACCGTGGTTGCGGCCCCCGCGACCAAATGAAAACCAAGGAAGATCAACCACTAAGCCCCGCTCGTGCGGAGCTTCATGCTGCGTGTGGCAGGCATGGCGCTTTCGTGTGCAAGCCCGAGTTGACTGGAGGCGGTTGACCGATCGGCGACTTGGAGGCGGAGGTCCTCTACGGCCCCTGGTGGACCGCTGGGGCCAGCCACATGCACGCTGCCTTCCGGGCCGGCTTCTTCCGCACTCTCGGGCTGGTCAGCCTTCTCGACCAGCACCGCCGCCTCAACCGCTCTCCATGAACCGCCGTGCACGGAACCCTACGCAAGATGGTGGGGAACGAGGGGCGCCGCAAGGCTCCCTCCTACCCGATCTTGGCGACGGGTAAGCAGGGCCTGTTCAGCGTACGGGACACCCAGCAGCCGTGGTCTTAAATGGCGTTTGCCTCAGCCCCCAAGGAGGTTCGCTATTTTGTCGGTCGAGCTTGCTGAAAGCAAATGTTAACCATAAGAGGTGCAAATTACGGGCGGGGCCAAGGGCGAAGGCCTCTGCCAAGGGTATTTCGAGCCTGGATGATCGAATGGAACTGATTTCACGCAAAGGTTACCGCGTCCGCATCTCACACTGCCAGTTGCCCGACAACGATTCCTGGACGCTCAAGATCAACATCCTCGTCAAGACGGGGGCTGGCATCCAGAACCTCAAAATACCCTACTCTATGACCTTCGACTCGAAGGAAGAGGCGAGAAGGCACGTATTTGCCTACGGCAGAAAGATTATGGATCAAGAGTCCAAAATCCTCTCGGCCATGAAACTGCTGTTCGGTGACGAAGCGGGGTTGCCCAAAAAAGCGGCAGATGAACCGCTTAGCGTTACGCGTGAAACGGCAGAGCAAGAGCCAGCACGCCGGGTCCTGCCGCGGGCATGCTGAATTGGCCCAGCCTGCTCAAGACGGCGGTTGGCTTCCCTATTTCACCGGACGTGTGGCGGAGCGGAAAATTTCGAGATCGGCGATCGTTCTTTTTGTGCGACGGAACAAATTATGCGCGTAGTCTATTGAACTATTCTCTATAGCCCTTCGGATCACTTAGCCGTATCCAGAGTTTGCCTTCAAGCGACTCAGGCAGGTCGCAACCTTCTAAAGGACTGGGACAATAAGCCGTCGTTCATCCGGGCTGCGCTCGGACATTCAAAGCGGAAATAGCCCGCGTAGGGCATGAAATTGGGTTGCATGACGGCGGCGGTCTTCACCGTGCCGCATCCACCGTTCCGTCCCGCCCCAGTTTGCCGCCATCCTGCGCCGGCGTCACGGGCTGACCCAGACGTTCGCCCCGGTAACGCCGTTCAAGGATATCCTGCCACCAGCTCCGGTTCTCCAGGTACCACCGCACGGTCTTCTCGAGGCCGCTCGCCAGGTCACGACGGGCCCGCCAGCCCAAGGCCGCTTCCGTCGCCTTGCGGTCGACGGCATAGCGCCAGTCGTGTCCCGGCCGGTCGGCCACGAAGGTGATGAGGTTCCGGCTGGGGCGCTTGGGAAGATCCTTGGCGTGGCGGTCGAGAAGGTCGCAGAGGAACTCGACCACTTCGAGGTTGCTGTGGTCCTGCGCAGGACCGATCAGATAGCGGCCACCCGGCTCGCCGCGCTCTGCCGCCGCGCGCAAGGCGTCCACGTGGTCCTCGACGAAGAGCCAGCTACGGCGGTTGAGGCCCTCGCCGTAGACCGGCAAAGGGTCTCCGCTGAGCACCTTGATGATCATCAAGGGGATCAATTTTTCGGGGAATTGGAAAGGACCGTAAGTGTTCGTCGGGTGGCAGACCAGCGCCGGCAGGCCGTAGGAGCGGTGCCAGGCCATAACAAGGTGATCCGCCGCGGCCTTGCTCGCCGAGTAGGGTGAGCTGGGATCGTAGGGACTCTCCGGCACGAACAGGCCTTCGCTGCCCAAGGAGCCAAAGACTTCGTCCGTCGACACGTGCACGAAACGAAATCCCGCCCGCTCGCTGGCCGAGAGTCGACCCCAGTAGCCCCGTACCGCCTCGAGAAGCTGGAAGGTTCCCTCGATATTGTGGGCGACGAAGGGGGCCGGGTCATCGAGCGACCGGTCGACGTGGGTCTCCGCCGCCAGATGAAACACGACGCTCGGCCGCTGTTCCTCGAGAACGCGTGCAACCGAATCGCGTTCGCGGATGTCCATCTTCACGAAGCGGTACCCGGGGCGCTGATCCAGGCCTGCGATGGCTTGGGGGCTTGCCGCGTAGCCTAGGCGGTCCAGGTTGCACAGCAGTCAGCCCCCCTGGTCCATTAGGGCGCGGACCAGGGCGCTGCCGATGAAACCGGCGCCCCCTGTGACAAGCACTGACTTTGTCATCGAGCCGTCTCGACGTTAGGCGAGCGCGCGACTCGCCGAATTGCGTTCGTTGCTGCGGTCGTCACTAAAGAAGATACATAGCGACACGGGAGCATATCCGGGGCAACTAGAACACCAACCAATTCACCCGAAGTTTCCCAGATAGCACGTTCAATTGGCCAAAAAACGGCAGTACATCCCCCTGTCGAAGGCCATTCAGGTCTCGGATCGTATTCTTTGTCAACGGCGGAGCAACAATCGGCCAAGTGACGGCAAATAAGCGTGTCAACTTGGCAGGGTAAGGAGATTGTTCCCGAAGTCCACGGGAGGGCCCCGCGCGCGGTGCGGAGGGCCTTTGCCGTGACGCGCGTGGGAGTGACCTGTGGGCCCTCGGGGCTCGGCTCGTGCCCAGGCACGGCTTCGCCTTCAGCAATAAGCTCTATTCGCTCGACGCCTCCTTGCTCGACCTCTCGCTCAAGATCTTTCCCTGAGCCCGTTGCGCCCTCGGCAAGCCAAGGGATAATCGATCTGCCGGCAGCCTATCCACGGAGCCTGTCCAACGCCCGCGACGCTGATCAATTCCCCGGAGTAATCGACTATAGATAGAATTCCTGCAGCAATTGGGCGGGATTGCCGGGGCCGCCGCCTGGCGTCTCGGCCGGTTTGTATAGGGTCAGGCTGCCGCGCGCCGAGGGTTCCTTGACTCAGCCCTGATCAGTACAACTAATAACCAATTTATTATTGTATTTCAATATTTTATACACGAGATGTAAGGTCTCAAGGCAGGATCCGGAACGGCTGCCCGAAAAATGTTTTGGACTATTGTTTGATGGTGCTGGAATTCCGTGATTTTTGGATTTAATATAATTCACCTCAAAGTTTAGATATGCCCGCTCAGGGACTGAGTCAGGAGGATTCTCGGGGGCGGGCCGTTCCATCATGTTTGGGTACCTAAATAAGGGAGATGGGTAATGAACGGATTAGGTAAGCTGTTTATTGCTGGCGTCAGTTTGTTGGCTCTTTCCGCCTGTGGCACGCAGCTCGAAAGGGCCGAAAATGCCACGCCGGAAGGCGCAGCCTTCGATGTCAGTCTGTATAACGGATATGTCGAACTCTCCAAGTCCGAGTACGGCGAGGGCGACTATCTGGATTCCGACGTCTTTGCGATTTCCGCGCTCAACTCCGGTGCTGGCAACCGCCCGGCCCCCGCGGAGATCACAAGCCGTCAAGAACCGGAGGAAAAGATCGGCGAGCTGACCGACGCACGCAGCCGTCTCGTGGCCGTGCTCGACAATCCCAAGGCGATCAGCGACCTTCCCGAGGACACGGCGACGGCCCAGGTCATGTTCGACTGCTGGATGCAGGAGCAGGAAGAGAACTTCCAGCCCGACGACATCGAGCGCTGCCGGGCCGGCTTCTACGACAAGATCGCCGCGCTCGAAGAGGCCTTGAAGCCGAAACCGATGGCCGCGGCGCCGCCACCCGAGCCGGTGACCTTCGTCGTCTACTTCGACTTCGACAAGGCGAACCTCGACCCCGCGGCCCAGTCGGTTCTGGCCGAGGCCCAGGCGGCCGCCAAGAAGCTTGGCGGCAGCGTCAGCATCGCCGGTCATACCGACCTGGCGGGTCCGGACATGTACAACGACTCTCTCTCTGCAATGCGCGCCGATGCCGTGGCCAAGTCCCTGGCGGCGGGCGGCGTTTCGTCCCAGAAGATTTCCGCCAAGGGCTACGGCAAGAAGCAGCCTGCGGTGGCGACCCCGGACGGCACGCCCGAGGCGGCCAACCGCCGCGCCGTGATCATCGTTCAACCGTAACGACTTTCGCTATGCTCGGGAGGCCCGGCGCCGGGCCTCCCGAGTGATTCTCTAGGCGCGCCGCAGCGCGTGCCTTTCGCCGGCCCCAGGGGCCGGCTTCTTTTTTTGGCGCTCCCGGCAAGGTTTCGCTTTGCCGGCTTGCCAAACACGGATCGCTTAACTAGGTGACTTCACGTTCGATCCCTGCGCGACAGGCTCTTTCGCGAAAGGACAGCGCCATGAAGAAGCTTCTAATCGGCATTGCCGGGCTCGTGCTGCTGCTGCTCGCGGTGCTTGCCGCGGCGCCCTTCGTCCTGCCGGCCCTGATCCCGGTCGAGACCTACAAGCAGCAGATCGCCGAGGGCGTGCGCCAGGCCACGGGTCGCGAGCTTACGATCGCGGGCGATTTCAAGCTCTCAGTGCTGCCGCGCCTCGAGTTGGCCGCGGAGGAGGTGGCTTTCGCCAATGCCCCGGGCGCACGCGATCCCCAGATGTTGACACTGAACCAGCTCTTGGTACGACTCCAGGTTCTGCCGCTACTGTTCGGCGAGGTCAAGGTGGACCGCTTCGTGCTGGTCCAGCCGGTCATCCACCTTGAGGTCGACAAGAAGGGCGAGGCGAACTGGCAGTTCGAGGGCGCAGGCGCGGCCGGTCAGGCTGAGGTGCAGACCGCCGGCGAAACCGTACAAGGAGCGCCAGCCGCCGGCGCCGGGATGCTCCAGGAGCTCAGCCTGGGCGAGGTGCGGCTCGAGCGCGGCCGGCTGTCCTACAGCGATCTGCGCGGCGGGCAGTCCGAGCAGCTTGATGACATCAATCTCGAGCTTTCCCTGCCCGACCTTGCGAGCCCCTTCGGGGCCGAGGGCTCCCTGATTTGGCGCGGCGAGCGACTGGCACTTGAGCTTGAGGGCGACAGCCTGCGAAGCCTCCTGGACGGCGCGGCCACACGCTTGGCGCTCGGCCTGAAATCGGATCCGGTTTCGCTCGAGTACACGGGGCAAGTGATTTTGGCCCCGGCGCTCGATGTCGGCGGCGAGGTGGATCTCGACGTACCCTCGATCCGTGCGCTGGCCGCCTGGACCGGCAATCCGCTCGAAGATGGCGGCCGTGGCCTCGGACCGCTCAAGATCAAGGGCGACGTCGCCGTCACCGAGGGCGTCTATGCCTTCACCGGCGCCGAGATCACCTTGGATAACATGTTCGCCATCGGGAATCTCACGGCGGATACCCGGTCTGCCAGGCCGTACTTCAAGGGAGGCTTGGATCTCGACCAGCTCGACCTCAACACCTATCTGCCGCCCCCTGCGGCGGAAGAGGGCGAGGCTTCCGGGAAAGCTGCGGGCGAAGGCCCTCCGCCCGACTGGAGCGACGAACCGCTCGATCTCGCGGCGTTGCACGCCGTAAATGCCGACTTCGACCTCTCGGTCGGGGCCATCAAGGTGCAGGACATCAAGATCGGCCGGAGCGCACTGTCCATCTCGCTCAAGGACGGATTGCTCGTCAGCGACCTAGCCGAGCTTGCGCTTTACGGCGGTACGGGCAAAGGCCGAATCCAGGTCGATGCACGCAAGAAGGTTCTGGCGGTGGAGAAATCCCTCACTCTGACCGACGTCGAGGCGGAGCCTCTGCTGGTCGATGCGGCCGGGCTCGAGAGGCTGCAGGGCACGGGAAATTTCGAGATCGCGGTCCAGGCCCAGGGCCGCTCCCAGCGCGAGATGGTCGAGGCTTTGTCCGGGCAGGGTGCGATCAAGTTCACCGATGGCGCGATCAAGGGCCTCAACTTGGCGGCCATGGCGCGCAACCCGGGCGATGCTCTAATGCGGGGCGCGACGGGCGACGACCAGAAGACCGACTTCGCCGAACTTACGGGGAGCTTCCGGATCAAGAAGGGTCAGCTGCGCAACAAGGATCTTCTGATGCTGAGCCCGCTCTTGCGGGTCACCGGCGAGGGCAAGGCGGACATCCCTGCGCGCAGCCTGGACTACAGGATCCAACCCAAGCTGGTCGGCTCGCTGGAGGGGCAGGGCGGCGCGAGCGACGTGACCGGCATCGCGGTGCCGATCTTGATCGAAGGTCCTTGGCAAGACCTTTCCTACAGGCCGGACACGGGCGCCATCGTCGAGGAGATCGCGAGGGACCCGGCCAAGGCCGCCGAGGACGCCAAGCAGACCCTAAAGAAGCTCAAGAAGAGCGGTGGGGACGGCAAGATCGACCCGAAGAAGGCGCTGAAGAACCTGTTCGGCGACTGAGCCGCGGCCCGCCTCTTCAAAACGCCCGCTCGACGCAGAAATCGACCACCTCGAGCAATGCCCGCCGGGCTTGGGACTCGGGAAAGACCTCCAGCGCCCCGCGCGCTTGCCTTGCGTATTGTCGGGCTCGCGCCATGCTGTCCGCCAGGGTGTCGTGGCGGTCCATCAGTTCGAGGGCGTGGCCGAGGTCCGGCTCGGCCTGCTCCAGATCTTCGAGGCAGCGGCGCCAAAAGGCCCATTCGGACTCGTCGGCGCGCTGCAATGCCAGGATCACGGGCAGGGTGATCTTGCCCTCGCGGAAATCGTCGCCGATGGTTTTGCCGAGCTCAGCCTGGCGCGCCGAATAGTCCAGCACGTCGTCGACCAGCTGGAAGGCGACCCCGAAGGCCTGGCCGTAGGTTCTGAGCGCCGTCCGCTCTCTTTCCGGCCGCTCGGCGACCACGCCGCCGATCTCGCAGGCGGCGGCGAAGAGGGCCGCGGTCTTGGAGCCGATCACCTGTAAATAGCTCGCTTCGGCCGTTTCGGTGTCGTTCGAGGTGATCAGCTGCAGCACTTCGCCCTCGGCGATCACCGCAGAGGCGTCGGACAGGATCCGCAGCACCTCGATCGAGCCGTCGGACACCATGAGCTGAAAAGCCCGACTGAACAGGAAGTCGCCGACCAGCACGCTGGGCTTGTTGCCCCAAAGCGCGTTGGCGGTGGCGAGCCCGCGCCGCAGGTCGCTTTCGTCGATCACGTCGTCGTGCAGCAGCGTTGCCGTGTGAATGAACTCAACGCAGGCGGCGAGGGCCAGGTGGCGGCGGCCGGGATAGTCGCACAGCCGGGCCGCGGCCAGGGTCAGAAGCGGGCGCAAGCGCTTGCCGCCGGCGGCGATGATGTGGCCGGCCAGTTGGGGGATCAACTCGACCTCGGACTGCATTTGGTCGAGAACGATCCGGTTGACCGACTTGAGGTCCTCGCCGCACAGCTCAACCAGGCGCTCAAGGCCGCTCGGCCCAGGCGCTGCCTGCTGTTGTTCCATTCCGGCGACCAGTGCCACGGACCTTCCCCCTGTTCCCAACCCAAGCATTCCCGGCCTGCTCAAGGCTGTTATTATATAGCCCTTGCCGTGGGCCGGGGTAGGTCCCTCGCAGCATAGGATCAACCATCGGCCCGTCAACCCTGGGGCCGGCTTAGCAGAGGGCAGCGATGAAGGAACTCTTGCGAACTAACGACTTGGTCAAGCTGTCTTGGCTCAAGGCCGTGCTCGCGGATTCGGGCATCGAGGCGCTCGTACTGGACGAGCATACCTCGGTCCTGGAAGGCTCGGCCGGCGCCATACCGCGGCGCCTCATGGTGACCGACGACGACTATCCCAGCGCCCGGGTCTTGCTCGGCCAACTAGACCAGTCGGGCGTGCAGTGAGCGAGGCCGGGCAGAACCCCGAAGCAGAGCGGCGCCGGGTTTCAGCCGGAAGGACGCCGCTGAGCGAGGATTCCCTGCTGGACGGGCGGGTTCGCCTGCGCCAGCCGGCGCGGGGCTATAGGGCCGCCATCGATCCCGTGCTCCTGGCAGCCACCGTCGGCGTCGGGCCGGGCGAAAGCGTCCTTGACCTTGGCTGTGGAGCGGGCGCGGCCGCGCTCTGTCTGCTGGCCCGCGTGCCCGAAGCCCGGGTGACCGGGCTCGAGCTTCAAAACGATCTGGCCGAGCTGGCCAGGAAGAACGCCGCGCTCAACGGCCGTGTCGGGCGCTTCCGGGTGCTGCAGGGGGATGTCGGGGCGCCGCCGCCCGGGCTGGCCTCGGTCGGTTTCGATTACGTCTTGCTCAATCCCCCCTATCTGCCGGCCGGGCGCGGGCGGCTCGCGGAGTCCTCCGCCAAGGCCATTGCGACCGAGGAAGGCGCAGCCGGTCTCGCGGCCTGGCTCGCCGCCGGGCTCAGGTTCCTACGTCCCCGGGGCGGCCTGGCGGTGATCCACCGGGCCGACCGGCTTGACGAGCTCCTGGCCGCGCTGCGGGGCGGCGCCGGCGAGATCAAGGTATGTCCTCTCTGGCCCGCTGCCGGTCGGCCGGCCAAACGGGTCCTGGTGGCGGCCCGAAAGGCCGTGGCGACGCCGCTGGCGCTGTTGCCCGGCTTGGTTCTCCACCAGGCCGACGGCCGGTTCACGCCCGAAGCGGAGGCCGTGCTGCGCGATGCCGCGCCGATCGAGCTCTCGCGTTGGACCGGGCCATGAGCCTATTGGCAAGCGCGAGGCTTTCACCTATTTAGCCGCTCATGGATATCCACTCTCTGCTCGCGCGCCTGCCGATCAAGCGCTTCCGGGAACCGCCCCCAGTTGTTGCCGTCTTGCGCCTGGCCGGGGTCATCGGCTCGCTCGGGCCGCTGCGCGGCGGTTTGACCCTGGCGGGCCTCGCCCCGCAGCTCGAGAAGGCTTTCAAGCTGCCGCGCCTCCAGGCCGTGGCACTGGCGGTCAACTCGCCGGGCGGCTCGCCGGTTCAATCGGCGCTGATCAGCCAACGGATCCGCGACCTGGCCGAGGAGAAGAAGATCCCGGTGATCGCCTTCACCGAGGACGTGGCCGCCTCGGGCGGCTATTGGCTGGCCTGCGCGGCGGACGAGATCTATGCCAACGAGAACTCCATCGTCGGTTCGATCGGCGTGATCTCCGCCGGGTTTGGCTTTCCGGAGCTGCTCAAGCGCTTCGGCGTCGAGCGCAGGGTCCATACCGCCGGCGAGCGCAAGGCCATGCTCGATCCCTTCCGCGAGGAGAATCCCAAGGACGTGGCCCGGCTGAAGGCGCTGCACAAGGATATCCACGACTCCTTCAAGGCCCAGGTGCGCGAGCGCCGCGGCGAGCGCCTCAAGGGCAGCGAGAAGACCTTGTTCAATGGCGAGGTCTGGACCGGCCGGCAGGCCCTGGATCTGGGCTTGGTCGACGGCTTTGGCGAGCTGCGCCATGTGCTGCGCCAGCGTTACGGCGACAAGCTTCAGCTCAAAACGGTCGAGAGCGCCAAGCCCTGGTGGCGCCGCAGGCTGACCGTCGGGACGGTCCTGCCCGCGCCCGAGGACTGGGCAGCCGGCCTGATCGCTGCCGCCGAAGAGCGCGCCCTTTGGTCACGCTATGGCCTCTGAGGGAGCCCGCGCCGGCGCTTGACCCTCCCGGCCCCCCCACCTAAAAGGCTGCATGTTCGGATTTTCGCTGCAAAAGCTGCTGCTCCTCGCCGCGATCGTGGCCGCGGTATGGTATGGCTTCAAGCTCGTCTCGCGCCTTCAGGAGGCCCGGGAACTGGAAGCCAAGCGGGGCGGCGGCAAGCCGAAGCCGGCTCGGCGGGGCCGGAAGGCGGCCTCCGAGGGACAGACCGAGACCATGGTGCAATGCCCGGTCTGCAAGACCTACGTGGCGGCGAGCGGCGCCGGCAGCTGCGGGCGCGACGACTGCCCCTATTGAAGGGTGCCCGGCGCGGCAAGTTCGGCGCGAAAGAAAGCCTTTTATCTCTACTTACCTTTTTTGCCGCTTCGTTTGTGGCCTCTACTAATAAATAGCTAACAATTTTGGACTACAAAAGTACCGTCTAACAGTGTGGGTGGCCCCCCGTGACGGAGCCGGCCGGCGGCGCTGTGGTCAGTTTGGCGGGCGGGCCTGTGAGCAAGACGACGAGCATGGAAAACCCCGGATATATCGACGAGGCCATGCGCTCCGCGCTGGACCTTATGGGCCACCACGGCATCGCGCCCGATCCGCGGAATTACGCCGTCTACTTCGGGTATTTCCTCGGGCGCAATCAGGCCCTGGTGCACGACGTGGAGGCGCTGCTGGGCGAGGGGGTGCCGCCTTCGGAAGCGCGTATCCAGGAACTCCACGGCCGGCATTTCAGTCTTGAGGGCGAGACCGGCGAGATCCGTGAAACTAGCCGCAAGATCCATGCGACAGTCAACGACATTCTCGAGTCCGTTCGGCAGGCGGGGCGGGATCAGAGCGCTTTCGGCGAGAAGCTGGAAGGTTTCTCGGGCCAGCTGAGCAAGGAGATCTCCGGCGCGCAGTCGGCCATGCTGGTGCAGGGCATCCTGCGCGAAACCCAGCAGATCATGGCCCAGAACGAGACCTTGGAGAGCCGGCTCAACAAATCCACGCAGGAAATCGAAGACCTGCGGCAACACCTGGCCGAGGTGCAGCGCGAGGCCATGACCGACGCGCTGACCGGGATCCCAAACCGCAAGTTCTTCGACCAAACCCTGGCCGAGGAGGTCGCTTCCGTCGAGGCGGAGGGCACGGAGCTTTGCCTGCTTCTCGCCGATATCGATCATTTCAAGACGTTCAACGATACCTATGGTCACTCGGTGGGCGACGAGGTGCTTAAGGTCGTGGCCCGCGTCCTCAAGGATGGCGTCAAGGGACGCGATACCCCGGTACGCTACGGCGGCGAGGAGTTTGCGGTGATTCTGCCCCAAACCACGCTCGAGAACGCGGTCACCGTGGCCGAGCAGATCCGCTCGACACTGGCTTCTCGAAAGCTTCAGAATCGCCGCAGGGGAAACAGCTACGGCAGGATCACCTTCTCGGTCGGCGTGGCCAAGTACCGGCCGGGCGAATCGATTGAAAGCTTCGTCGAGCGCAGCGACGCGGCGCTCTACCGCGCCAAGAGCGGCGGGCGCAACCGGGTCGAGGCAGAGATGCTGGAGGAGCAGGTCGCCGGTCTCCGCAGCTAACAAGCCTCGGTCTCGTCGGACGGCCCGGGCGGCTGGCCTTTCGAATTAGCTAGATCGCTTCATCCGGATTTCATTTCCATACGAACAAGTTTTCTCGAGTGGGGCCTGTTCGCCGCAATGAGACCACCCGATTCATTTGCGAGGATCGCAGAATTAGGCGGAATTTTACCTGTCATCCGTAGTATTGGCCCTGAGATATTGTGTCGCGCCTTGGTCTTCAAGGAGAGCACAGCTGAATAGCCGGACTGCACCGCCTAAGTCAGGCTGAACAGGGACGAGATGACCGGCCAGACAACGAGCGAGGAACAGGACCAGACGGTCGAGGTCGCAAAGTCGGCCCTCGACCGCATGGCCGAACAGGGCATCTCGGCGGACCCGACCAATTTTACTGTCTGGTACGGCTACTATTCAGGAACCAATCCGGAGCTGAACCGGACCCTGGACCTCTTGATCAATCACGACGTCGAGTTCACGGACAAGCTGAGCGAAGAAATCTATGCCAAGTTCTTCGGTGCCGAGGAGCAGGGCGACGAGATCCGCGCAGCCAGCAAGCGGATCCAGGAAGCGGTCAACGAGATCGTAGATTGCCTCTACGGCGCGGGCGAGGACCAGAGCACCTACGTTGAGAAGCTCGCCCAGTTCTCCAAACAGCTCGAGAGCACCGAACGCGGCGAGGAGGTCGGCGACCTGGTGCGCGGTATGCTCGAGGAAACCCGCCACGTACTGGAGAAGAACCGGACCCTGGAAAGCCGTCTCGGCGAGTCGACCCAGGAGATCGACGAGTTGCGCCAGCACCTGGAAGAGGTCCGCCGCGAGGCCATGACCGACCCCTTGACCGGCATGGCCAATCGCAAGTTCTTCGACCTCACTCTGCGCGCCGAAGCGAAGATGGCCATGGAGCGCGGCGTCGAGCTCTGCCTGCTGCTCATGGACATCGACCACTTCAAGCAGTTCAACGACACCTACGGCCACCGGGTCGGCGACGAGGTGCTGAAGATCGTGGCGCGCACGCTGAAGGAAAACGTCAAGGGCCAGGATCTGCCGGCCCGCTACGGCGGCGAGGAGTTCTGCGTCATCCTGCCCAAGACCGGCATCACCGACGCCGTCGCCGCAGCGACCAACATCCGCCACGCTCTGGCATCGCGCAAGATGCGCAACCGCAAGACCGGCGACTCCTACGGCAGCGTGACCGTGTCGATCGGCGTCGCCCAGTATCGTCCAGGCGAAGACCTCGGCCTGCTCGTCCAACGGGCCGACCAGGCGCTCTACATGGCGAAGAACGCCGGCCGCAACCGCGTCGTGACCGAGCCGGATGCGACGCGCCCCGCCTCCAAGGCCAGCTAAGCCCCGGCAGCGGCCCAGTCCAATCCCTATTTCCCGCCCGCTTGATTCGGGGCGACCCCGCCGCTAATCTCTGCCGCGCTTTCCGCAGTGCAACAAGACCGGGCGCCCCATGCCCCCAGCCAGATCTTCCGCCGGCGCCGGCAGGGCGAAGGCGGCCAATCCGGAGACCTGCTTCCAGCGCCTGATCCTGAAGCTGCAGGACTATTGGGCACGGCAGGGCTGCGTCATCCTTCAGCCCTACGACATGGAGGTCGGCGCGGGCACCTTCCATCCGGCGACCACCCTGCGGGCGCTCGGGCCCGGGATCTGGAACGCGGCCTACGTGCAGCCCTCGCGCCGGCCGACCGACGGGCGCTACGGCGAGAACCCCAACCGCCTGCAGCACTACTACCAGTTCCAGGTGATCATGAAGCCCTCGCCATCGGACTCCCAGGACCTCTACCTGGGTTCGCTGGTGGAGCTCGGCATCGACCCCAAGGCCCACGACATACGCTTCGTAGAGGACGACTGGGAGAGCCCGACCCTTGGCGCCTGGGGCCTGGGCTGGGAGGTCTGGTGCGACGGCATGGAGGTCACCCAGTTCACCTATTTCCAGCAGGTCGGCGGCATCGACTGCGACCCTGTCTCGCTCGAGCTGACCTATGGCCTTGAGCGTCTGGCCATGTACGTCCAGGGCGTCGAGAAGGTCTACGACCTGGACTGGAACGGCCTGCCGAGGGACCAGGGCGGCAAGACCTACGGCGACGTCTTCCTGCAGGCCGAGCGGGAGTTCTCGGCCTACAATTTCGAGCATGCCT
>Ga0224512_10003648_pt1 | contig 13440 bp, 14 predicted proteins | sample SF_May12_sed_USG_4_FD_169103 | JGI IMG/M metagenome (GOLD analysis project Ga0224512, IMG submission 169103) | Sediment microbial communities from San Francisco Bay, California, United States - SF_May12_sed_USGS_13 | ecosystem: Environmental > Aquatic > Marine > Sediment | place: USA...
GGGGTACCAGTTCGAAGCGCACGATGTGGCTTCCGTATTGCGGAAGCTCGTGCATGATTATGGAAAAAGAACTAAGTCCGTATTAGGGCAACTCGGAAAGAAAGAAGAGGTTCGATTCTTGGATACACGCGTGCATGGCAACTTAGCCTTGCCCAGCCTTAAGGGCGCGTGGCCAAGAACTGTCGTCCCGTACGGCGCGTATTCTGATGACAATTTGTATTTATTTGATGAATGGTGGAACGAGCAACGATTTGTAATTCAATTCAAAGATGTCGAATTTTCGAGACGGGAACTCGTTTTGGCGATAGCGCAGCAAGATGGTGGGGATCACGTTGATCCGAATCTTGATCGACGCCTAGCCGCGCTACGCCGAACGGAGTCACCTTGGGTCACGATATCTGGGAACCAAGGTGAAGAAGGTCAACGGATTTATGGTTTCGACCTCGCTTCCATATGCGCAGTTGGGGAGGAAGTGCTGTACTCACTTTCAGAGGATAAGAACGATTGGTACCGCCGCGTTGGATTAGAGTCTCTATGCCAGTAGAACGTCTTATCTGTGGAGCGCCGCCTAACAAAGGGATGGAGCCGACGGTCAAAAGTGTCACACCCTTTGCAAGAGCAAAGGCTGCACCACTTTTCCCTGCAGCTCATCCCCAACGTTAAGCGGCGCGTGGTGCATCGAGCGCTGGCAGAAGCTATCGAACTCTTCGAGACCGGCTTGGCCAATTGCCACCGGTCGGAAGATCGCAATCTGATTGAGCGATATCTCGCAGAGTTGGGGCCCATGTTGGCCGCAGCAGTGCTCGGACAAGACATCCTAAGCAGGCTCCCTCAGGCTGAGAGGCTATTCGGGCACACTTGGCTAATCGATCAAGAGCCGTTCGAGGCAGCTTTCGCCAAGTGGCGCCAATTTCGAACGGAATACGAAGAATTTGCCGTACGTGGCATGACCGTAAACGAGAGGCTGCATGCATTCTCATTGCTAGAACGCTACGATCAAGCAGTCTCGGCATGCGATTTCGATGCCGTCCGCCGCAACTTGGAAACAGTGCATCTCGATGAGGAGTCAATTGCTCAAATCATCGCTAAGTTCAGGGGCGACGCCTAACAAAGAGATGGAGCTGACAGTCAAAAGCGTCACGCCCTTTGCAGGAGCAAAGGCCGCGCCTCTTTTGTCTGCAGCTCGTCCCGGACGTTTGCGTCACGAGAGGTAGGTGGCATGTCAGGGTATTCTGGTACTCCTCTCAGCAAGAAGCTTGGCATCAAGCCGGGGTCAAGGGTAAAGACCAAACGCGCTCCTTCCCACTACGACGCTATGCTGGGGCAGCTGCCGGAGAATGCCGTCGTATCGCCGAGGCTACGGTCGCCGGTCAATATTCTCCATATCTTCAGCAAGTCCCGTTCCAGCCTGCAGTCCGAGGTCAAGAATGGGCTCCTCGAGGTTCAACAAGACGGCGCAATTTGGGTATCTTGGCCGAAGAAGGCATCTGGCGTTGCGACGGACGTGACGGAGGATGTCGTGCGCGAAATCGCACTGCCGCTGTCCCTGGTCGACGTCAAGGTTTGTGCCGTGGACGATACGTGGTCTGGGCTAAAGCTTGTGATACGGAAAAGTCAACGCAAGTGACGCCTTACAAAGGCATGCAGCTGACACGTCAGAGAGTCACCGCCCCTGCAAAGAGAAGAGCAAGGGTCGCACCATTTTGCCGCGCAGCTGATGCTAGGCGTTAGACGGCGTGGGTTGATGCATGAGGAGGCCGAAATTCTTGCAGTTGGGCTCCGTTTGGGATTGGTGCAGCAGCTCGAGGTGATCGCCTGGGCCGACAAACAGATTCTGGACCAAGATGATCCATCAATCGAGTTAATCGACTTGGCATCCATGCGCGAGGCGCATGCTCTAGACGTCCTTGGCAAGCTACGTGAGCTATCGCCCGGGCGGCCGGTGCTAGAGGTTCTCCCGGCAGTTCTCAATCGGTTTACCGAGCGCCTGCGCGAAGATCCGACGCTAGGTCCTAGCGTAGCGAAAGGTCTATGGGATATTGCAGTTGAAGCGAACTACCAAGTTCCGGAAGAATTGAGCCCGATCTTTGGATTTGACGAGGACTATTGGCTTGCGCAGAGTGGTGCCTATGGGACTGACGCCGATGTGTATGCAAACTTGCTCACCTTCTGCGAGCGCTTCGAGCACGCCGTCTAACAAAGGAATGGAGCGGAAAAGCAAAAGTGTGACGCCCTTTGCTTACGCAAAGGCTGCGCCACTTGTCCTTGCCGCTCATTCCCGACGCTAGTCGGCACTTTCGCTGAAGCGGAAGCCGGCGTGACTACTGCTCGAAGCCCGTTCGCGCTCGAGATGTTAGTGGTTTGCTAAGGGTTCGGCCGCGTCGTCCGGAGTCGGCAAGACGCCGCTTGCGCTCAATATCTGTTGAGCGGCAGTGAAGTGCGCACGCAGAAGTGCGACTGCTGCTTCCTCGTCCTTGTTGACCACAGCCTCGCATAGCTCATTGTGCTCATCTCTCTCCTTCTGCTGCCAATGCGCGGCAGTTGCCGCCAGATTTCTGTATCGGAGCGTTCGGTAACGGAGTTGGTCGCAATAATCGATCAGGATTTTGGAGCTGCACGCGGAAATCAGTGCGGCGTGAAAATCACTGTGGAGTTTCTCCCAAGCCGGCGTCGTCTCACCCGATCCGTCCGCTGAGCGGCTAGATCGGCTAAGCCAATGAAACGCTAGAATGATCCGGCTCTCCCAGGCCTTGTCGCCGTTGCGAATCGAGTCCCGAAGCGCGATCTCTTCGAGCCAGCAGCGGGTTCTGATCAGTTCGTCTAATTCAGTGCTCGTCATCGGGCAAACGCGAAAGCCCCTGTTTTCTTCGCGCAGAACGAGCCCGCTCTCGGCAAGTCTGCTCAGGGCTTCTCTGAGCGGACTGCTGCCGATGCTGTATTTTTCCTTGAGCTCATTGAGCCGGAGCCGGTGGTCGGCTTCCAAGCGTCCCCAGAGGATGTCGTCGAGCAGGCGGTGGTACGCTGCTGAGCTCTGCGTAAGCTCGCCGCGGTCAGCGCGATTCGATTTTTCGTGTTCGGGTGAAATCGCCACAGGTGATCAGTATCCTAGGGGAACGGCAGCAAACGCTATTCGTAACGTCAGCAGTATAGTCGAATCGGTATCGCGGCTTGTCAACGTATCGGACGAGATGATACCTAGTTAAGTTCAATTTCCCGACGCGCTCGCGGCTCAGAATCCCGCTGGAGGAAGTCATGATCCGAAGATTCATTTGCCTGACAGTCGCGACGGTTTTGCTCTCGGTTGGTGTCGATGTAGGCGCCCATCATTCTAACGCGCCGCACTACGACGCGACGCGTCCTGTGCAGCTCGAGGGCACGGTGACGGAGTTCGAGTTCGTCAATCCTCATGCGTTTTTGCATATCGATGTGCCTGGCGATGACGGTGGTTCCGTCGTCTGGGATTGCGAGATGGCTGCGGCCATCATGCTGCGGCGTCGCGGTTGGGCGGCAAACGATTTCGTGCCCGGGCAGCGCATCACGGTCAACGGAATCGCAGCGCGGCGTGAGCCGCACGGTTGCTCGATTCGATCGATCGTGCTCGAGGATGGGACCGAGGTTCACCTGCAGGGCGGCGGCCTTGTGCAACGCAGCGAAGTGCTCGCCCCGGCAGCGGCTAGCGATGCTGAGCTGCACGGCATCGCGGGCTCGTGGGTGCGCGATATGCAACGGCGTCCGAACGGACCGTTGACCGGCCCTGGTCCTCGTGACCTCGAGCCGCCGGGTTCGGAGTGGTTCACCGAGGAAGGTTTTGCAGCCCAGTCCACTTACGATGAGCGTTTCGACGATCCGTCGTTCCGCTGCAGTGCATCGAGCATCAGCCGCGCCTGGAGCGGGCCTGGGACGCCGACGGAGATCTCCGTGGCCGGGGATCAGATTACGATTCGTCATGAGTTCATGGATACGGTCAGAACGGCGCAGTTCGGTGTTCGCGAACATCCCGAAGATCTGACACCCGTGGATTTCGGTCACTCCATTGCGTGGCTCGAGGGTGAGACTCTCGTGATCGACACGGTCGGGTTCGCACCGGGCGTGCTTGCGCCGCATCCCGGCATACTGCACAGCGACGCCCTGCATATCATCGAGCGCCTCAGCGTCGATGCGGGCGATCGAGCACTGCGCGTGGCCTGGGTTGCCGAAGATCCGAAGTACTTTTCGATGCCGTTCTCGGGTGAATTTCTGTATCAGCCGTCGGAGTTTCCAGTGGAGCCCTACGGTTGCGTCGTTGAGAACGCCAATCGTTAGGATTGAGCGAATAGCGCACAGCGCGCGTGCCCCCTGAACGAGTTTCATCTCGCATAGATGGGGAGGCCGGGCTTCGCGTAAAGTCGTCATGGATGCTGAGATACTGCAACGAACGATCGAGATTTCGTCCTTCCATTCGGAGGTGTTGTGACGAGCGGCAGCGTACTTGGGATATATGTCGCACCCGTCGCTAGAGCGGCGATGGAGCCTGTAACTGTCGCTGAGCTCGTGAAAGGGCGCGGTATCCTCGGCGATCGCTACTACGCGCAGCTGGGCACCTTTTCGAAGCAGGATATCGTCCGCACGGATCAGGAGATCACGCTCATCGAATCCGAGGAAATCGACAACTTCAATCATCGCGCTGGATTGTCGTTGGACTACGGGGAAGCGCGAAGGAATGTCGTGACGCAGGGCATCGGGCTCAACGATCTTGTCGGTCATCGGTTTCTCGTTGGCTCGGTGTTGCTCGAGGGCATACGGTTGTGCGAACCGTGTGCGCATTTGGCCTCGTTGGTCTCGAAGAAGGTGTTGCCGGGTTTGGTTCATCGGGGCGGACTGCGGGCGAGAATTCTGTCTGCGGGGAAGATCAGACCTTCAGACGTTGTGTCTAGCACATGACGATGGAGCGCTAGTCCGTGTTTGCCCGATATGCGCCGCGCCCGATCAGCTTTCATGGGCTCGAGCGCACCGGTGGCCATGCGCTCAAGGTCTATTCGATTCAATACGGCGACACGCCGTTCGATCGTGTCCGGTTCACCGGCGCGTGGGCGCTGGTTACGGAATCCTTGCCGACTGCGGACATCGAAATCGGACGCCCGGGCGTAGGCTTCGTCATTCTGCATCAAGGTGCGACGGGTGATTACTTCGTCCTTTGCTGGTGGGACAACGAGAATGAGCTGCCGACCCGTGTCTTCGTGCGCGGCGACGACGGCTGGCGTCCGGCACGAGGCGGGGAATCGTTCTGCGTCTGGGATCTGCGCGTGATCTGGTCGGAGCGAGAAGCTTATGTCGCGACCGCACTAGCCGGCCACGAGGGTGGTATCGAGGAATATCTTGCGGCCGTTGGCTTCAGCGAATTCGCTTGACGCGCTCCAGGCGCCGCAGTCGAGGATTTGAGCTAACCCGGGCGCCAATCTGTGATCGGCGTCAGCGCCAATTCGGCGCTTTTTCTCTAGTCTCTCGATACCGTGACGAGGGCTAATGGGCAGGCGACGGGGATGGAATTCCATAATCAACGCGGCTTCACACTGATCGAGCTTATGATCGTGGTCGGAATCATCGGGATTCTGGCCTCGATCGGAATCCCGGCTTATCAGGGCTATACGATCCGCGCGCAGGTCGCCGAGGGCGTGCAGCTCACCGCGGCGATCAAGACACAGGTAGCCCACGCGTTTTTGGTCGACGGTGAAGCCCCTGCCGATCGCGCCGAGGCCAATCTGACTGGCAACGACACCGACACGGCCAGCCAGTACGTCACGTCGGTCGGGATCGTCGATGGCGCCATCGTCGTGACTTTCGGCAACGAAGCCAACGCGGTCATCTCCGGTGAGACGCTGACGCTGACTCCCTACGAGACCTTGAGCCTGAACATCGTTTGGCGTTGCGGCTGGGCGCCACAACCTGCAGGGCTGAGCCCGATGGGCACCTCGGGCGGCGGCCGCACTGCAGCCTTTATTCCATCGACTGTCGCTGACGTGTACCTACCGTCTGCGTGCAAGCCCTGAGCGGCGAGCGCGATTAGTTTCGAGCCGGATTGCGCAGAGCCTGCGGGCGTAACTCCTTATCCAACGAGCGCCCGAGTCGCGTGACGATCTCGGGCAAGGCATCGATGTCGTCCTCGCTCGTGCGGAAATTAACGACACACGAGCGCAGCAGCATGCGCCCCTCCAGCACAGCGTTGGAGACATAGGCCTCACCGCCACCTTGTATTCGACTTAGGAGCTTCTCGTTGAGCTCGTTGAGATAGCTTTCTACGGGCTCACTCGGCGAAGCCAGGTCGGCAGGCCGGTAGCGGAACGTGGTGATGCTGAGCTCGCGTGTGAACGCTTCGAGCTCGGGATGCTCGGCCGCGGCGTCGTAGAGACGCTGCGCGAGCGAGATGTCTTCGCTCAGCATGCCGACATAGCCCTTGCGCCCGATCGCGGCGAGGTTCAGCCAGACCTTGAGTGCGCGAAAGCCGCGGGAGTTCTGCACGCCGTACTCGTAGAAATTCATGCGTGGATCGCCGTCGTCATCGTCGAAGCGGTAGTACTCCGGGTGGAAGCTGAACGCATCGGACAGGTGCTTAGGGTTGCGCACGAGCGTGCAGCCCGCCTCGAGCGGGGCATAGAGCCATTTGTGCGGGTCGAGCGCGATCGAATCGGCGAGTGCCAAGCCTCGCAGGTCCTCGCTCGCATCCGCTAGCGCCGCTGCCGGCGCGCCATAGGCGCCGTCGACGTGAAACCAGAGGTCGTGGCTCTTGCAGATCGCGGCAATGCCTGCAAGCGGATCGACCGTACCTGTGCTGACCGTGCCGGCTGTGCCGACGGCGAGAAACGGTAACCGGCCGTCCTTGCGATCGGCCGCGATCTGCTTTTCGAGCTCGCCGATTTTCATCCGCTGGCGGTTGTCGCTAGCGATCCAGCGGATGTTGTCGGTACCAAGGCCTGAGAGGTCCGCGGCCTTCTGTATCCACGTATGTGTCGCGTCGGATGCGTAAACGGCCAGTGGCTTGTTCTGTGCATAGAGGCCGGTCTCTCGAATTTCCCACGACGTTTTCGCCTTGCGTGCGGCGTAGAAGCCGATGAGGTTGGCCATGTTGCCACCCGAGACCATGATGCCGCCGCAGTCCGTCGGGTAGCCGATGAAATCCGCAATCCAACGAATCGTTTGGCGCTCGATCTCGCTCGCAACAGGTGACAGATCCCACGCGCCGACATTGCTGTTGACGGCGGCTGCGAGCAAGTCGCCGAGTGCGCCGAGCGGTGCAGCAGAGGAAGTGATATAGCCGAGAAATCTCGGGTGGCCGTTGTGCAGCGACTGCCGGAATAGCAGCGGCGCAACCCGATCGAGGAGCCTGGCCGGGTCGGTGCCGTCTTCGGGCAAATCCGTCTCGCCGAGTAGTGCGCGCACCTCCTGCGGCGTCGGTGCGCGCGTGACCGGGCGTTCGGGCAGAGAATCGTAAAATTCCGCGATCCGATCGACGAGCGCATGACCGAGTTTTCGGAACTCCTCGCCAGGCAAATCGATGGGCGCGTCGCGTTGGTTGTCGGGCATTGGATCGGCACCGATGGGTTGTTGGACCGGACTGCTCTGGCTGCCGGGGGTCGCTCGGGGCCAGGCTGCTATTTTCGCCTGCCCCTGAGCAGCGTGCCAGTGGCAGGGCGGCAGCCGCGCGCGTAGACTAATCTATGTAATGTTGGCCAAACAAAATTCGATACGGAGTTCACTGCGGTCCACGCTTTTATTCGCGGGGCTCGGCATCGCGTTCGTAGGCGCCGGCTGCGCGTCAGCGCAGCAGCAGCTCGAGCGTGGCGAGGAGCTCTACGGCTTCTGCGCGCAATGCCACGGCCCCGAGGCGCACGGTATCCGTGACGTGGACGCGCCCGGGCTCACGAACCTCGACGGCTGGTATCTCGAACGCCAGCTCGAGGAATTCAGCGCCGCCATGCGCGGTCGGCCCGATCGAGACGTGCATGAATCGCCGATGATCTTCGTCGCACGTGCCTATGACGACCCCGAGGCTGTCGCCGACCTGGTCGCTTTCATCGACAGCTTGCCCGGCTATTCCCCCGCGCGTACCGTTATGGGCAATGCGAGCGCGGGCCGGCAACTCTACTCGGCCTGCGACTCATGTCACGGCGCGTCGGCAGAGGGTGATGTCCGGCTCAGGGCGCCGGCGCTCGCAGGATTAGACGACTGGCATCTCGTCGCCGAGCTCAGGGAATTTACGACCGGCGACCGGGGCACTCACCAAGGTGACATGTATGGTCAGCAGATGGTGCCCGTTTCGCGGGTCCTGACGGACGAGCAGGCGATATTCGACATTGTCGCTTACATCAATACGTTACGATGAACATCATGCAATTAGGAATCAATCGAGCTTTCGCTCTCCTCCAGGCAGTGTGCCTGACCGTTTTGTTGGCGTGGCGCCCGGGACTGGCGCAAGAAGTCGACGACCGTGTCTACCTGCCGATGCAGACGAGCATCAATGCCCTCATGGTCGCGCTCGTCGATCATTCGGCGCACGAGCTCTGGCGGGCGGGATCTGCGCAGACGTTGAGCGCCCTGGACTGGCGCACAGTCGAGCAGCATGCGATCCAGCTCATCGCATCGGGCACCTTGATCTCGCTCGGCGGAACGGGGGTCGCGGATGCGGGTTGGGTCGCGGCGCCGGCCTGGCAGGAGTGGAACCAGCGCATGACGGACGGAGCCTTGGCGGCTCTGGCAGCCGTCCGGGCGACCGATCAGGATGCGCTGAACGCTGCCGGCAGCGCGCTTGTGGACGCCTGCCAAGGCTGCCATCAGGCATTCAAGCCCGAGCTTCCGACCGAAGGCTTCGTTCACACGCCTCATTATGAAATGTCTGCGCAGCAAGACATCACGCTCAGGTCCACTATTGTTACGCTCGCGGCCGAACCGGCTTTGCGAAGAGAATTCGAGCGAGGGCTGACCGATAAGGCCCGTCAGCGCGGCTACAACGTCGTTGCAAGCTACGACCTCGTGCCGGACGTCACGGATGTGGATGACCCGGACTTCGTCGGCCGACTCGTCTCCAATGGCATTGGTGCCGTACTGATGATTCGGCCCGCGGCCGTCGGGCCGGGCACGACGCTCGAGGCCGTCAGAAACTCGGTCTCCCCGAGCACCTATGCCAATATGCAGGCGTTCGCACAGCGGCGCAGTCGTGCAGGCCGGCAAGATCTCCTCGCCGTCGTGCATCTGGGGATTTATCTGATCAGTGTCCACGGTGCCGAGCTTATTTCGTCGGGCGCCGTCTGGCTCGATGAGCCGAACCCGAGCCGGCAACAAGGAATCGAGCGGCTGCAAAATTTGATCGTGGCCAATGTCGACGCCGTGCGCCCGGCGATTCGCGAGCACCTGGGGCTGCCGCCGCTAAATCGATAATTTCCTAAACGGACTCATCGGGGATTCTGCATAGGAGAGATCGTCATGGCTAGCAAGCACGAATCCGATTTCAGGAGATCTCGGCGCTGGTCCGCCACGGTCCGCGGCGTGCTCAGCCGGCGCCGGGTTCTTAATATCGGCGCGATGTCCGTTACGGCGGCGGCCTTCGGCCCGACAGCGCTGGCGCAGTCGGTGATTGGTTCCGGTGGGGGCGGGACAAGGTTCAGGCGGATTCGGACACAGTTCATCGCTGCGCTCGGCAACCCCGATGCGACGTCCGGCAGCAATGCGCATCAATGGGGGCTGTGGCGCGTTGACCCCGGTCCCCGCGGCGTTTGGCTCAATCGTTACGATAGCCTCATTGCGAACGGCGGGGTTGCTCCGGCCGGCTGGAAGTTCGACAGCTCGGATTGGTGGCTCGAGGAGCATGGCCTGATCATGGAGAGTCCTGACTTCCCGCTGTCTGCCGGTCAATACCTCGTCACCGGGGACCGCGAGGTGACGACCGTTCTAACGGTTCATGCCGAAGAAGCCGGCGGTAGCCAACGCTGGGAGCTCGCCGACGGCGCGACGATCTACGACGTGACGCACTTGCGCTGCCGTTCCGCGCGCTATACACCTGCGACGAACGGCGTCTTGTGCTCGCCGTCCAAGGCGAGCAGGGGAGATTTTCCGGTCACACCAGGGGCAGAAATGCCTCCGGTCGGGGACTGCAACAAGCAAGATTACGCAGTGCTCTTCGTGATCGGTGTCGCGCAGACATAGATCTCTGCCGCGCTAACGCTCGAAGATTTCGTCGATCGGCACGATCGTGACCTGATCGGCGCGAATATCGAGCGCGATTTTCTCGATGAAGTTGTCTTCGTCGAGCAGCGCCTGTGACATCGGCGACTCGTACTCGATCGGGCTCGACACGTTCTCGGTCAGTGCCTCACGCAAGTTCTCAGCATCGCCGGTGACGATCGCGATCTTGAGGTTGTCGAACCGTAGATGACGTGCAATCGCCGCATTGACCTCCTCGACGGTCAGTTCCGCGAGCATATCGCGAAAGCGCTGCAAGTGGCCGGGGTCTGGCACATTGTAAAAGCGGTCGTCGATCGCGTAACCCAGACGCTCGGACGTCGTCTTGGCGAAATGCAGCACGTATTTATCGAGAAATGCGCGCGTGAGATCGAACTCGCCCTGCGTCATCCCGCCATCGACGAGATCGCGTAGCTCCTTGACCGCAGCGCGCAGCGCGAAATGCGCCTGGTGGTTCGGCAGCGTGCGTATCCAGACCTCGAAAATTTGATGATGCCGCGCGACGTTCACGGGCGGCATCGTGCGCTGTCCACCCTCGGGAAACGCTTCGAGATAGGAATAGTTGCCGTAGTTGAGCCCGCGCGCGCCGCGGATGACGTTGAACAGTCGTCCGGCCTGATTACGATGCTCGCCGAGCCAGGAATTCGCAACCCAGAGCGCATAGAAGTCCCGCTCGCCGCGGCTGGCGGAGATTGGAAAGCCGAAGCTGATCGACGAGTCCGCATCGGGTTTATCGATCAGCAGCACCTCGCTGCCCTCCCATGCGGCGGGCTCGATCACGGGATCAGGCGGGATCGTTCCGTCGGGCAACGATGCCAGCGTTGCCTCGAAGCGTGCGATCAGCGCATCGTCATAGCCGCCGGCGAGCCCGAGCGTCGCGTTGGCCGCCCTGTAATGGCGCGCGTAGAAATCGACGACATCCTCGATCGCAATCGAGCGTAAGCCCTCGGCAGTGCCGGCGATGGGGTGGGCGTAGCGCGTGCCGCCGAAGATGAGCTGCGTCAACGCGGCTTTGCCGAGCTCTTCGTCTGACGCGTAGCGCAGCGTATTCTCCAGATAGTTGATCGTGTCGTTCTTGATGCGTTCGAAGTCGGCCGTGTCGAAGGCAGGGCGCAGATACGCATCGCTAAGCAGACCGAAGAACACATCTGTGTTGTCGCGGTGGGTGCGCCCTGTGATCGTCGTTATCTCCTTGTCGACGCGCGCCGAATAACCCGAGGCGATCGGGTAGAGCGCATCGAGGATGTCTGCGTATGCGTTCGTCTCGGTCGAGGCGTCGGCGATCATCTGGCCCGTCAGATAGGCCAGGCCTTCTTTGCCCGGAGGATCGTCCTGCGAACCGACCCCGAAGCTGACCGAGAACGCGATCGTTGGCTCGCTCGGCACCGGCATCAGCACGATGTCACCCATCGGCGCCGCGGCACCGGCTTCCGGTGCTGGTGCCTCGGGCTCGCCCGTGCAGGACAGGCAAAGCGTGACGGTGGCGAGGATGCCGAATCGCGCGGGCTTCATTGCTCTGCCCTCAACACGCCGACAGTGCGCCGGTTCGGATCGAGGTAATGCCGTGCCGCCTCGCGCACGTCCTCGGGCGTGATCGTCTCGTAAGCCGCATACAGTGCGTCGACGGCCTCGATCCCGCCGGTGATCGCGACGATGCGCGCGAGTCCTCCGGCGACGGCATCGGGTGTTTCGAGGCCCATGAGAAAACCGTAGCGCAGTCGCGATTTGAGTGCCGTGAGGTCGGCTTCGTCAACGAGCGTCTCGGTAAACGTTGTGATCGTCGCATCGATGGCCTCGAGCACATCGTCGACGCGCTCCGGGTCTTTGACGCGCGTGTAGAGATCGAGGAGTCCGGGATCACGGTTACGCGCTGCGTCGGCTGCAAGGAACTCGACGACCTGCTCGTCGAGCACGAGCTTCCTGTAGAGATCGCTCGTCGAGCCGAAGGCCATCTCGGTCAGCAGATCCGCCGCGACACGCAGGCGATTATTCGGGTCGAAGGCATCGAACTTGTAAGCGAGCGCGAGCATCGGCAGTGTGCGGCCCGCGTAACTGACCTCGACGTGCTTCTCCTCGGTCTGCTCGGGCTCGACAGGGATCTGCGGTGCGACGTAGCCGGGCTCCCAATCCGCGTAGTACTCGCGCACGAGGTCCATTGTCGGCGCGGCCTCGACGTCGCCGACGACGAGCAGGATGACGTTCTCGGGGCGGTAGTAGCGCGAAAAGAAGCTCAGCGAGTAATCGTACATCGTCGGCATCGCGGCGATGTCCTCTTCGAAGCCCATCGTCGTGTGACCGTAAGTATGCGCGTCGAAGGCCGTCGTCATGATGCCTTCGTAGATAGCGAAGAACGGGTTCGTGACGTTCTTGCGATATTCGCCGTAGACGGCGCCGGCCTCGGTTCTGAATACGTCCTCGGCGTAAGCGAGGTTTTTGAACCGGTCACTCTCGAGATCCATGACGAGCGCGAGGTCCTCGGCTGCGATCGAGACGTGATAAGCCGTCAAGTCATCGGTCGTGTATGCGTTTCGGCTCGCGCCGATTTCCGTGAGTATTTCGTTGTAGAGATCCGCGGGGTATCTCTCGGTGCCGCGGAACATCATGTGCTCGAAGAAATGCGCAAAGCCCGTGTGACCGGGCTCGAACTCGTCGCGAGAGCCCGTGCGCACGATAACCCAGAAGCTCACGAGCCCACTGCCAGGCATGCTGATGACGATCGTCTCCAGGCCGTTGTCGAGTGCTTCCGTGTGCGTCGGGAACGTGATCATCCGCCCGCCGCTCGGTGCCTGCGCGAGGCTCGAGCCGGCAAACGAGAAACAGAGGAGGATGAGTGCGATAGACCTCGACATCTGGACGCTCCGGGTTCGGCTGCACTGAATTTAAAAGTCTAACAAACAGGAATGTCCCGCGCCGGGGCTCAGTCGGCGTCACCGGATCCCGGCCATTCGCTGACGATTGCCGCGGGGTCTGGTCGCGGACGCTCGCGCGGCGGCCCGGGCGGCGTGCCGACATGGACGAAGCCGACGATATCGGTCTCGGCGCTATGACCCAAGGCCTTTCTGATCTCCGGATGATAGGCGGGCCAGCCCGTGACCCATTGTGCACCGAGGCCCAGCGCCTGCGCAGCGATCAGCATGTTCTGGCACAGCGCGCCCGCCGAGAGCAGCTGCTCCATTGCCGGGACCTTTTCGAAGCGTTGCGGGTCCGGGTGCGAGCTCACGACGAGCAGGA
>Ga0224512_10003649_pt1 | contig 13438 bp, 11 predicted proteins | sample SF_May12_sed_USG_4_FD_169103 | JGI IMG/M metagenome (GOLD analysis project Ga0224512, IMG submission 169103) | Sediment microbial communities from San Francisco Bay, California, United States - SF_May12_sed_USGS_13 | ecosystem: Environmental > Aquatic > Marine > Sediment | place: USA...
CGGAGTTGGGTGATGGCGATGCGGTACAGGGCAGCGTTGGCTTGTCGGTTGCCGCCCCGGTTGAGCCGGTACTTGTGGGGGTTCCCGGACCAAACCGGGATGGGGGCGACCCCGGTCCACATCGCGAAGGCGTCTCGGGAACGGAACCGTTCGATGCCGGCGGTTTCCCCGACCAGCTTGGCAGCCGACAGGGCACCGCAGCCGGGGAGTTGCAGCAACGAGGGGGCTACTTGGGTGACGAGGTCCCGGATCTGGTGTTCGAGCCGGTTGGCTTCTCGGGTGATGTCCCGGATCCGGGCCACCTCTCGACGGGCCAGATCAGCGATCAGCCCGGTGTGGCTCTCCAGCACCGCCAAGGTCTGGTCGAGGGTCCGGTAGCGGCTGAGGGACCCAGAGGGAGGATCGAACTCGGGTTCGAGCTCGTGGAGCCGCCACCGGAGCCGGTTCTGGGCGGCGGTACGCTCCCGCACCAACGATTCCCGATAGTCGATCAACAGTTTCACTTCCCGGGCCGGACCGTCGAGGTGGGCTCGGGGCAGATCCGGCTCCCGCAGTGCCGCCCGGGCCACCGAGGCCGCATCGATCGGATCCGACTTGCCTGACTCCCGGGCACTTTTGCGGGTGCCGGCCATCATCTTGGTTGGCACCCGGATCACCGTCTCGCCGGCCGTCAGCAGCTCTGACTCGAGACGGCGGGACATGTTCCGACAGTCCTCGATCGCCCACATCCGCTCTCCGCCGAACTGGGCCACCCACTTGACCCCCTCCAGATGACCAGCCGAGGTTGCCCGCACCGTGACGTGGCCCAACTCCCTCCCGTTCCCGTCCACCGCCACCAACGTGTGGGTTCGCTTGTGCGCGTCGACTCCAACTACCACCATGGTCCCGGTCTCCTCTCTTCGTAGGGGAACCACCCGGACCAGTCGGTGGGCACGCCTCAGTCGAGGTACTGTCCAAGCTCCTATCAAGCCACGCCGGCCGGTCCGGCATGCCCGGCGGGCGGCAAAATCGACACAAGCCACCTCCAAGAGGGGCAGCCATAACGTGAGCCAACCCGCCAGGCCCCCGAATCATGACACTGACGCCATAACGCACACTTCGCCGAGTGCTCGGGATCGGCACCTCGTGAACTGTCGACCCACCTCCTAGTGGCCACCCACGGTGGTGGAATTGTCCTGGCGCGGAACCTTTTGTCAGTCAGGCTTGGCTCGCACCGATCGACAGACAGTGCTTATGCGTGCGTAGGGTTCCAGTATGACGATCGGGATGCTTGCCGGCGTGGACTTCTCATCATGGGAACAACCGGACCCGAGCTTGGAGCCGCGGGAGCTGCTGGAGCCGTGGCTGCGGTACCAGCGCCACGAGTTCATCCGGAAGCTGAGGGACCTCTCACCGGACCAGCTGGTGGCATGGTCAGTTCCGCCGGTCGAATTATCCGTGCTCGGACTGGTGCGGCACATGACCCAGATGGAGCATGTCTACCTGTCTTGGGGTCTCGGTGGGCGCGAACAACCCCTCCGATATGGCGAGGACGACTACGCCGGCGGCGCCATCGAGACTATCGAGGACGACCTTCGCTGGTACTTCGAGGAAGTCGCCCTGTCGGATGCGGCCATCGCCGAGATTGTGTCACTCGACGCTGCCGGAGCAGGACATGGCCGTCCGCTACGAGCCACCCTCGTGAAGATGATCGACGAATACGCCATCCACGCAGGGCAAGCCCACATGCTCAGGTTCGCCGCGCTCGGCCAGATGATCCGATAGCCCTGCATCGCTTCCCCGTGGCCTGAGGTCGCGAGCCGGGGCGGAGTTCCTGCGAGCGCCGAGCACCCGATACGGAGCGAGAACGAGCGCATCACAGAACCACGCATACCGGCAGTTCGAGGAGTGGGTTAGGGGCGCAGCTCGACGAAGCCGGCGGCTGCGAAGTCCTGGTCAAACGCAAGCGCTTCGCGAAGGCGGCGGTCGCGCATCACCTGAAAGCTGGTCGCATCGACGAACGAGTAGGCCCTTTCGTCGTGCTTCCGCAACCAGGCCCACGCCTTTTCCTCTTGGTCGACGGTGATCCGGTGGAGGGCGAGTTTGGACTGCCGTCGAAGGGCGTCGATACGGTCGAGGAAGGCGAGCGCAGTTCGATGACCGTCCTTGCGGCGGAGAAACGTCCAGGTTTCTCCGACAATGAGATTGGTGGTGAGCGCGTGTTCGGCAGGTCCAAGATGGGTGAGTATCGCCAAGGCGTCGGAATGTCGTTGGTCGCCGGGGAGGGACCAGGCCACCCACCAGCTGGTGTCGGCGAACTTCACGAGTCGTAGACCACCCGGTCGATCTCGCCCGGTTCTGCCGTGGCTTGCTTGCTCGCGAAACCGGCCAGCTGGTGCCACGGGTCGTCAGCCGACTCCGTGTCCTGGTTGGGGAGGAGGGTTGCCAGCCCGCGGCGGATCAGCTCAGACTTGGAAATGCCTCGGCGTTTCGCTTCGGCTGCGGCTTCGGCGTCGAGCTCGTCGGGGATGGTGATGGTGATGGTTTTCATATCGTCATTATACATAGCTACTGTTACGTTGCCTACATAGTCTTCCGGGTTTCGTATTTCGTGTGAAGGGGCTCGCCAGGACGCGAATAGGACGCGATTTGTCGCGAAACGACGAAAAACGACCAACACTGATGAACCACAAAGCCCCAGTTCAGAAGCCCTTTTTGGGCGTTTTGCCAGGTCGCAAATACCCCCTGATCTGCCCCTACGAGGCAGAGACCGGCGGTTCGAGCCCGTCAACGCCCACGCGGAAACCCCCAGGCCGGCGGTTTCCGCTCGTTTGGTGAGCGCTTTCAGCCAGGGTTCCGCCAACTCGGCCACCTACACCTCGGCCGGGTGGGATGACAACTCCCACTGATATCGGTGACCGGAGGCGTGCATCGAGGACCAGCGTTGACCCTGTACCCGGCATATCGCTGGGCATACGATGGGCCCCTCTTGGGAATACGTTCCTGGGCCGTTTGCCCAGGGGGGAGACCCTCTCCTCGTATGGGAGCTATCTCACCGCACCAAAGGTCTTCCTCGGTGGGAAGCCGGTAGATGCTCGGGGTCGCCCCCTGCGCTCATGGTTCCGGTCGCCCAATCGGCGTGCAATGAGGCGTACACGCCAGCGGCGGCGAGGAGATCCTGGTGCCGGCCACGCTCAACCAATAGCCCCCGGTCGAACACCAGCACTTCGTCGGCTGCTTCTGCGGTGGCAAGTCGGTGGGCAATAGTGATGGCCGTCCTTCCCTGAGTGAGGCGTTCCATTGCCCGGCGTAGCTGCACATCGAGCGCCGGATCGACGGCCGACGTCGCTTCGTCGAGCACGAGCACGTCCGGCACGGAAATCCACGCCCGCACCAGCGCCACCAGTTGCCGCTCGCCGGACGAGAGGTCCCCGCCCCGTTCGCCAACAGATGAGCCGAGGCCGTCCGGGAGGCGGTCGAGCCAACCGTCTAGCCCGAGCTCGACGAAGGCCGTGCGGATCTCGCGTTCGGTCGCATCCGGCTTCCCGTACCGGATGTTTTCCGCCACGGTTCCCTCGAATAGGAAGCCTTCCTGCGGCACGAACGCCACCCGGTGGCGGAGCGAGGCGAACGTGATGCGATTGAGTGCAATGCCCCCGATCTCGATGGATCCGACTGTCGGTTCGAGCAAGCGCACGGCCAGCTTGGCGAAGGTCGTCTTCCCGGATCCGGTCTCGCCGACGACGGCCACCCGCGCTCCCGCCTCGACCCAGGCGTTCACCTCGTGGAGAACCTCGGGGCCGTCGCCGTATCGAAAGGCGACGTCCGTGAAGCGCACGTCGAGTGCTCCGGACGGCAGCGTCATGCCATCGACGGGATCAGGAATCTCGACCTCCGCATGGATCTCACCGAGGATTCGTCGCATCCCTGAGGCTGCCGATTGGGCGGTCTCCAGCACCTCGACCATCATTTGCACCGGTTCGGTCAGAAGGTTGACCAGGAAGAGAAACGCGAGCAGCCGACCGGGTGTCGTCCCGATCGCCAGGCCGGCTGCCACGACTCCGGCCATCAAGATGCCTGCGAACAGCTCGGCTGAGCTGAACAGGATGTTGCCGAACCGCATCGTCTTGTACTCCGACTGGAATCGATCCTCGAGCGCCTGGGCCACTCTGTTCTGTGTGGCTCGTTCGACTCCATAGGCGCGGACGACCGGAATGGCCGAGATCGCTTCGGACAGCACCGCCAGGCTGTTGGCGACCCGGCGACGGACCCGGTCGTAGCTGCGCTGGAGAATGCGCTGGAACCAGATCATGAGCACCGCGTACAGGATGATCCCGACCGTCACGAGCAGTGCTATCCGCCACTCGTAGACGTACATCGCTCCCAGCGCCAGGAATACCTGAGACCCGGAGGTGAGCAACCCGACCCCGCCCCAATCCATGAAGTCCTGGAGGGTTGCGATGTCGGTGGTGACCCGCGAGACGAGGGATCCTCGTCGCTCGGCATCGACATGAAGGACCGACCGACGCATGAGGTGGGCGAACGTCATCTGGCGGAGGTCGGAAAGGCCGGTCGAAGAGGCCTTCACCAACCGTATTAGCGCGGCGCGCCCCACCCAGGTTCCGAGCACCAGAGCGACGGCCGCGACTGCCAACTTGGTTCCAACGCTGGTGATGTCGATCTGGGCGGGCGTCAGTAGCTCGTTGTCGATGATCTGTTGCATGGCGATTGGGACGATGATCTGAATGGCCGTCCCGGCCGCGGCCATCAGGACGGTGAGTCCGAGTCCGCGGCGGAGGATGGGCGCTTCTTTGAGGGCCTTCCGCAGAACCCTGAGGGTTCGTTCGTCTCTCACGATCCGCCTCCCTCGTCGGTCGACGCACGTCGGCCGTCATCGGTTGCGACGCGCCGTGCATCTTCCTCGTAGGCTCTGACCAACGCGGCATATCCGGGAGACCTGCTGAGGAGCTGCTCGTGGGTTCCGTGGTCGGAGACCGTCTTCTCGTCGACGAACATCACCTCATCGGCGAGGCGAATCGTTGCAGGGCGATAGGCGACTATGACGATCGTGGAAGGTAAGGCCGCCTTCTTGAGGGAGCGCAGGATTTCGGCCTCAACCGAAGGGTCGACCGCCGAAGTTGCGTCGTCGAGGATCATGAGGCGGGGTTGTCGGATCAACGCACGAGCCAGGGCAATGCGTTGACGCTGCCCTCCCGAGAGCGAGGTGCCGCGCTCGCCCAGGCGCGTTGCATAGCCGTTCGGTAGCTCGGAAACGAACATGTCGGCTCCGGCCAGGCGAGCAGCTGAAGCGACTTCCTCTTCGGTGAACTCGTCTCCAAGTGTGATGTTGCCGGTGATGGTGTCGTCGAAGAGAAACGCCTCCTGCGACACGTAGGCCACCTCGCGCGGCAGTTCGGACCGAGCGAAGGACCGCACATCCCGGTCGTCGATGTGGATGGCCCCGTCGCCCGGGTCCCACAGTCTCGCCAGCAGCAGGGCGAGCGTTGACTTGCCGGAGGCGGTCGGCCCGACGACCGCCAGCGTGGTGCCGGCTGCCAGGTCCATCTCTACGCCAACCAGTACGGGTTCTTCCGGCCGGTATTCGAAGTTGACGCCGTGTCCGTCGACTGAGGCCGCCCGGCCGCTTCCCCGGGCGGAATGGGTTCCGTAGTCCATGAACTGGTCGGCTTCGAAGACGCGCTGGACGCGTTGCCAGCCGGCGATGCTGGCAGATAGGTCGAACAAGACGAAACCGATCAACTGGACGGGGAAGGCGAGCAACGAGAGCAAGTAGGTGACGGTGACGAGGTCGCCTGCCGTGATGGCGCCGGCACGAATGCGTGAAGCGCCCGCGTAGATGAGCACCAGAATCAGGGCGGGAGGAAGCGCCCTGATGATTGCTTGATACGACACCCATCGAGAGTTCACATGGATGATGCCGTCGCGTACGCCGTCGGATGCAACGCCGAACCGTTCCGACACCTTCTGTTCACGGCCGAGTGATTTAACGGTCAGCGCTCCATCGAATGTTTCGTGGGCGAGCGACCACAAGCGCCCGCGCTGTTCCTGGACTTCCTCCCACAGGGGATAAACGGTCCAGGCGCCCTTGACGTCGACGGCGACGATGACGACGAGGCCGACCAGCGACCAGAAGCCGAGCCACAAGTCGATCGATGCGACCATCGCCACAGAACCGAACAAGAGCAGCATCACTCCGGTCGCGTATGGAAGCGGTGCGAGCACGCCGGTTCCGCGATCGGTGTCCGAATCGGCGACTGCGAGCAGGTCGCCGATCGATTGCTGGGAGAACCAGGCCAGCTCGAGGTCGAGTTGGTGATCGAGCAGCCGGTTCCGAACATCCTGGCGGGTCCGGAACTGGAGCCAACCGGCGGCTGTGCGGCGCAGCACGATTCCGGATGCTTTCCACAAGGAAACGCCGACGAGGGCTGCGACGGCTAGCCAAACCTTCTCCCGAAAGTCCGCGCCGTCGGTGAGCACCGGGATTATGACCTGATCGGTGAGCCATCCCACTACCTGAGCGGAGGCGACGATGGCTGCGGCGTACAGGGCCGCGCCGAACACCGCCAGCCCGAATGCCCATGGGTGTGTCCTCACAAAGCGCGCGATCAGACGAAGGCCGTCACGCAGCACGCTCCAGGGAGATGGAAGGGTCGTCGGATTGGCCATGAAAGGGAAAGCCTAGGACGACGCCGGGCAGGCGGATCCGGATTACTGGGCGATGCCGGAACGTCAGGGTCATCAACACCGCACTGATGACCCGGCCGGGGAGTTCAGTCGAGAAGCACGCACCGCCGGTCGTTCGGATCGGCGGTGGCTATGCGATCCATCGTACGCTTGGGCGATCATCTTCACCATGGCCAGGCCGATGCCCGAGCCTGGCGTCGAGGCGGTGAGGTCCTCGTTCGAATCGATCCCAGATGACGTACTCGCCAGGCGACGGTCGCCGAACACGCCGATCGAGCCCGACCCCAGGCCGGATCCGATCAGCTGCCAGGCGGTCCGTTGGCGACGTGTCGGGATCAATCGAGCGTTGCGCAAAAAGACGACCGATGCCGCGCCGAATCCAAGCGCCACGCCGAATACACCAGCTCCATCTGCCCACTCTCCGTCGAACATGGAGGCAGTGTTCAATGGCGAATGAGACGGCCCCTACGCCTATCTCGCGGGCCAGTGCGCGGCAAGCTCACCGCGCGGCCGGATCGTCAGGAGGGGCGTGGGACCTCAACAAGCCGGCCATCCTGCTCGGCGAAGTCCCAGACGTCGATCGCCGGAGGCTCAACGCCGATCGTCGTGAGGGCGGTGCAGGCCTGGCTTCGATGATCGGTCCCATGGTGCAACGCCTGCGCGAGTCGGATGCCCATGGGAGCGTGGCCCTCGGACCCGTCGTCGCGGCGCCTGACCACGACGGAATCCGGATCGAGGTCCTGTGCAAGGAGCGACGCCCAGGCGGCTCCATTGGCCTCCATCGCGGCGCGGAGCTCCGGGAGATCCATTTGGCCCTCTTCGATCATGGCGATGCGCCCGCCGGTCAGGGCGAACAAGTACCCGCAGTCCGCGCCGACGAGATGACGTATCGTGTCGGCGATCGAGCCGTAGGTGCCCACAACCTCCGTTGCCAATTGATCGGCGCCCAGTTGACGGCACGTATCGAGCAATCGCAGGGTTGCCCACACGTGGTGCGAAAAGGCATCTTCCAGCAGGGATCTCATCGTCCACTGACACTACCTGCAAGCGCAAGCCGCATCCAAACTTCGCTCGCCCTACGCCCACCCACAAACATCGAGTTTTACCAATAGAAGAAGTAGCAGGTACTACCTGGAAGAATCCGATCGCCGCCATGCCGTTCACACACCCGCTCGCTAGCCCACTCCCCACCCCAGACAGCGGTGCTCGCTGGTGCTCGCACGGTGAGCGGTCGTAGTGGATGTGAGTCAGAAACTGCCAGAACCCGTCTGAGGCTGCGGCCGGCGGGGGAGTGGTTACATTTCCAAATCCACCTGGTCGTCGCCGGCTGGAACGTTCTCTCGGTAGTCCGGCCGACTATGTGCCCGATTCGACGACAATGGCGGGATGCGATACCTCGAAGCCGCTGGCGAAACCATCTCAAAGATCGGACTGGGTACTTGGCAATTCGGCTCCAGGGAGTGGGGCTACGGCGAGGATTATGCGATTCGCGAAGCCCACGCCATCGTCGAGCGTGCCCTCGAGCTGGGAATCAATTTCTTCGACACAGCCGAGGCCTACGCGTCGGGCCGCTCGGAGGAGATCCTTGGAAGGGCTCTCGATGGGCGCAGTGCCTTCATCGCCACCAAGTTCCTCCCGGTTGTTCCACTCCCGGGTCGGATCGAGCGAAGCGCTGTGGAAAGTCGGAGGCGCCTGGGAGAAAAGGAGATAGACCTTTACCAGATGCACTGGCCCAACCCCGCCTTCCCGGTCCCTCGCCATGGAAGGAATGCGCCGGGTGCAAAAGGCCGGCATCGCCCGTCAAGTCGGCGTCAGCAACCACTCGCTGCGCCAATGGAAGCATGCCGAGCAGGTATTGGGAGAACCGATCCTCTCCAACCAAGTCCTGTTCAACCTCGTTCGGCGGAAACCGCTTCGGAACCTCATACCTTTTGCGGCTTCCAACGATCGGATCGTCATCGCCTACAGCCCCCTCGCTCAAGGGCTTCTCTCGGGGAACTACAACCCCGCCAACCCGCTGGGGGGTTTCCGTCGCAGGAATCCGCTCAACCCACTCGCCTCTGCGGTGAACCTGGCTCGAGCAACCCCGCTGATCGAAACATTGCGTGAGATCGGTTCGACCCATGGTGTCACTCCCGCGCAGGTCGCGCTGTCCTGGGTCCTGTCGCACCCGAACACAGTCGCGATTCCCGGGGCCAGCAGCGTCGCACAAGTCACGCAGAACGCCGAGGCCGCCGAGCTGACCCTCGCTGAGGACGAGATCATCCGGCTCGGCGACATCGCCGAGAGTCTCCAACTCAAGGGGGGAATCGCGGGCGCGGTTGGGGCACTTCGCCGGTGAGGCCGCCGGTCACAGCGCCTCGATAGACGCGTGCCGCTCGTGAAGGCTTTGGGTCCGTGCAGCGACTGGCGGGATCAGGGAGGTGTCGCTGGGCGACTCCAATCCCACACCAACCCCACAGACCACCGGGACCAGAGGGATTCGGGCCAGGGGTGTGGCGCGCTTGGTGGACGTCGCGTGGACTAATCAGCCAGAGTGGTTGCCCCTTGCACGACTGCGACAAGAACCGCAAGGGTCGCCAGGATCAAGCCGAGCGCCCGGGAGCGGGAGAGGCTGCGCCCTTCCTGCTCGCTGTCTCCGGTGTCTGGGCCCCATCGTACGAGTCCCCGGCCGACCATCCATCGGTGGATCGGGTAGCCGGTCAGGACGGCGGCGACGCTCCCCAACACCAGCACTGCCCATACAGCCCGGAGGGGTTCACCGAAGGGATACCACCGCTCGAACCGATCGAGAGCGAAGGGGAGGAGAACATAGGCACCCACCAGGGTCAGGTTGGTTGAGAGGATCTGCACAGTGAGTGGTTGCGTATGGGTGGTCCATGGATGGTCCTGTCCCTTCGGTAGCCGCGACAACTGGTAGGCCAGGAAGCCGGTTGCGAGCGGGAGCAGCAGGACCAACGCAGGCTCGAATGAGTTGGACAGTGCGATCACGAAGACTGCAACGAGGTTTCCGGCTGCACTCCACATCGTCGAACCGACGGCGCGGCCGGAGGTCGGGATGTCCGCCCCGGGTCCCCCCGCCTGCCTCGGCCGGCGGAACAGGTACAGGTAGGCGACCAGCCCCAGGGGCCCAAAGAAGAGCACCGCCAGAACCCACACCAGCATGCTTCCCCAGGGCGTCGTCCGGTCTCGCCTCAACACCAACAACAGATAGAGGAGCGACCCTACGGTCAGGGCCGACCAAACCAGCAACCCCCGATCGATCCACCGGGCGGGGGCGCTCGCCCGGAGTTGGCCCAGCGCTCCGTGGTCCTGCAGCCACGCCACCGTGTCGTCGGCGGCTGTCGGTGATACGCCGTGACCAGCCTCGTACCACAAGATCGCCTTCGGCTGGCTGCCGGCCTCCTGATAGCGCAGGGCGTCGGCCGGTGGCACCAAGTCGTCGACCGTCCCGTTCTGGAACAACAGCGCGGCCGGTGCCGCGTGGCCGACGTAGTGGATCGGCTCGATGGGCCACATCGCCTCCAGCCAGGCTTCCCGGCCGCTTGCCGAAAGCCCAGTGTAGAAGTACTCACTCCGGTCCTCGGATGCGGTCGAGTGTGTGACCAGACCGCCGTCACCAACTTGCAGCACATAGGTCCGAAGCCGATCCTCAACGCCGGCCAGCAAACCCCCCATGGCTCCGCCGTAGCTGACCCCAACGTACGCCATCCGATCCGGGTCAACCTCGGGCCGCGACACCAAAACGTCGATGGCACGGCGAAGGTCCACGATCAGTTGAATCTGCTCGTCGCGATCCTGATCCGTATACGTGAGCGGCTCGCGACCTTTGTTCTCGGGCCGGGCAAAGGGCGCGTCGATCGTGATCACCACCGCATCCAACAGCGCAAAGGCCATCGCATACTCGGACATTTCGGTTCGGTTCGAAGGCAGGCCGTGCATCAACACGAGGCCGGCAAGGGGACCGTCGCCATCGGGGACAAACAGAGTGGCTGGAACCCGACCGCCTTTCGGACTGGCGTAGGTCAGGTCGATCGCGTTGACATCTCCGCTACGCTCGGTGCCGGCCTGCTCAATGTCGAGCGGCGCTCCGGTGTCGTAGTTAAAGAGATCCCGGTTCTCACGATAAAGCCGGTCGGAGTCAAGGTCGACGCCCACCGGCGGCAACCACTCGTCCATCACGTCAGGCGGATCCGCACGGGCGCCCGTGTCGCCGCAACCCACCGCGAAAACCGCGACAGCCAGAACGGTAACGACCAATCTCGAGTTCATCCGGCGTGCTCCAGAACCGCTCGGCCGCCTCCTCTCCACGGGCGCGCAAAACGTCGCCGGATCCACACTGCCCACCTCGACCGCTGACGGCCGGGGCTGAATGGCCACTTCTGCGAGCGATACTCGGCCAGGCCCACACAGGGAGAACTGCTGTTCAAGTGTGGTCTGCTTCGGCTCTGCGTTTGACGCCTCTCAGTATCGTGTGGGCGAAGTACACATCAAGGAGGCCCAGGGGGATACTGACCGCTCGGACTGCTTTGGGGGCGTAATTGGCCCGGGTACGAAGCAGGAGCCGGGTGGACTGTGACCCGTGGGGTTGGAGCACGAACGTCCAACTGAAATCGATATATTTGCCGCCTTCGACCAGCCTCTTTTCGAGCCGGAGAAGATCTTCGTGGTTGCCGGGGTCGATGGGATGACCGCGGTAGGGGTGACGGATGGAGGAATACACGATCGTCCGCTCAGGCTCGATCGCCCGGACCCAGAAGTAGGCGGCATAGTCAGGGCCGTCCGGAACGACGTCACCTACCGACAGACTCTGATACTCCGCCAAGATGCGATCGACGTTGCGAGCATCGACCCGCCAGATGACCCGATCCACCCACTCGTTGGTGTACCAGCCTCCCCGGTGGTAGCCCATCTGCACCAACCACGGCCACACTAGAGCCGGCTTCCTCCGGATCGTGATGCCCCGGGTCCATTCCAGCATCGGGTGCGGAATCACATCATCACCCGGAAGCGAGCCGAACGCCTCCTCATTCGTCACACCCGACCGCCAAGACAACCTGTGCAACCCGCCCAGCCCCACCACCGTACAAGCCAAACCCACAACACACCTGCCTGGGCCTCGAGACACGTGAACCTCCTTTCGGCTCAATCAAGCAAACACCCGCGTTCTCCGGTAGAGGCCAAAGGACCCAAGAATCCAGCCAACCGACGCCATCGAATATCCAGTAGAGAAACTTGGATAAGCATTCATGCCCGCACCGAAGGGCACCGCGTTGCTCGGCCTACCGGATCAATCAGTTGACCGGCCAAGCAGGGTTCTGGCCCGGTTCAGATCGTCGCCTCCGATAACAGCTCGGGTTCGGGTGGCCAGGTAGACCAGGTTCACCTTTACCCCCGCCTCAGCCAACCGGCGGGCCATTTCCGGACCCGGTCAACTCGACGATGTCGGTGCCCATCATCTTTCCGGGGTCGTTGGCCTCTAGACCGGGTGGGGTCAAGTCACCGAGGATGGTGGTGGCAGTCTGAGAGGTGTCGGTCTTGGCGGACGGTTACTACGGTACGGATCGGAAGGTTCCCAGGTCGGTGATCGCCGATGGTGTTCCGCCGGGTGGGGGGCGTCCCGGTTGGGCAAGGTCTCTATTGGTTGGGGCGGTGGCGCTGACGGCGGGTGGTTTGGCGTTGTTTGGGGGTTATGGCGAACGGGACCCTGCTCCTAACCCTCAGCCACTCCCCACCACCACAACTGCCACCACGACCACCACGATCGCTCCTGTGACACCGGTGGCTGATACGGGTGTCGTCCCCACCGGATATGAGATCGAGGTTTTCCTGGATGGTCTGGAGATTCCGAACGATCTGGCTTTCGATCCGTCCCGGGGTTTGTTTGTTTCGGAGACTGGAGCGAATCGGGTCAGTGGGTTCGAGATCCTCCCGGACGGTTTGGCCGGTGAGCCGATGGTGGTGGCGTCCGGTATCGAAGGCGCCGAGGGTTTGGCGTTGAGCGACGACGGCGTCCTGTACGTCAGCGACTCTGAGGTGGTGTACCGGGTCGCCGACGGAGTAACCGCACCATTCGTCGACGGGTTCGCCGATGCGGAGGGTCTGGCGCTCGACCCGAGCGGTGACCTCTTTGTGGCCGACGACGCTGATTCGGGCATCCGGATATCCAGGGTTGAGGTCCTCTCCGACGGGACGGCAGGGACGGTCACAGAGGTTGTCGTTGTGCCTGGAGGAACTGCGGCCGACATCGATTTTGGCCCGACCGGCGAGTTGTTCGTCGCCAACGCCCGAGACGCAGTGTGGGTTGTCGAAGTCGCCGGAGATGGGACGGTTACCTCATCGGAGAGCCTTGCGACCTTCCCCGAACGCCCGGTTGCGTTGGCGTTCGATCCCGTCGGAACGCTGTCTGTCGGGACCGACGATTCCATCTGGATGATTGATCCGGGAGAAGACCCCGATCTGTTTGTGAGTGGACTGGACGGGGCGGAAGGGTTGGCGTTCGACGCTTCCGGGAGGCTCTACGTCACCAATGTGGCAACCAGCCAGATTCTGCGAATCACGCCATCGGCTCTGGGTGTGGGGCTTCTCCCGGTGGAGGAGGTGCGCTTGGAGGGCGGTGGGTTCTTCGACCGGGCCACCACCGATGACGACATACGACAGGGTCGGGGAGACATTGTTGCGCCCGAGACCGTGGCCGACGGGGTGTTCTTCCCTCATTTCCACCAGTGGGATGAGGGTCCGGTGGTGGGAGAGC
>Ga0224512_10003650_pt1 | contig 13438 bp, 10 predicted proteins | sample SF_May12_sed_USG_4_FD_169103 | JGI IMG/M metagenome (GOLD analysis project Ga0224512, IMG submission 169103) | Sediment microbial communities from San Francisco Bay, California, United States - SF_May12_sed_USGS_13 | ecosystem: Environmental > Aquatic > Marine > Sediment | place: USA...
CGACGGCGCGCGAGATCCGGCAATCCCGATCGGTTCCCAGATATTGGGCTACTACTGTGTGTGGCGCGGGCGCGGTGGACGCCATCGACCGATGTTCGGCGAGCGGCTTCGATAATCATGGCCGAAAGCCCGACGTTTGACACAGTTGCACGGGCGCCCAGCCGCAAGGCACCGGAGCTGTTCGGCTGCAAGTTGAGTGTCCGAGATTGGTTCCGACTGACGGAGTAGGGCGTGGCCTCGCGCGCATGGGATGGCCCGGATCCCCGCGTTCGATAACGCAGGTGTTGTAACGCCCATCCAGTGGGCTAAACTGCGCTTGTGATATCAACAGGCGGTCTCTCTTCTGAGAATCGAGCGCACTTGGAGCGGTTGCACCGCGCCTTCTCCGAACCGTTCACAGCGGCTGCGGCCGCCGAGGTGCTGGGGGTTGATCTTGACCGTTCCCGTCGCTTGGTGCGTTACCTGGCTGATCGGGGTTGGCTGGATCGGGTGCGTCGGGGAATGTACCTTCCTGTTCCTCTCGACGCGCACCGGTCGGGACAAGCGCACAAGGACCCGTGGGTCATGGCAAGCGTGGTGTTCTCCCCGGCCTACATCGCGGGGTGGAGTGCGGCGGAGCACTGGGACCTGACCGAACAGATCTTCCGAGACGTCTTCGTCGTTACCGGCCAACGTCCCCGGGATCGGTCCCCGACGATTGGGGGCACGACGTTCGAATTGCACACGGTGGACTCCTCGAATCACTTTGGACTTTCTCCGGTGTGGCGGGGCGCCTACCGCGTTGACTTGACTGATCCTTCGCGGACAGTGGTCGACCTTCTGGCCAATCCCTCCTGGGGCGGCGGCATCCGCCATGTCGCTGATGTTCTCGGGGAGTACTTCTCCAGCGAGCACCGGAACGACGAGCTGTTGGTCAGGTATGGCGAAAAGCTCGGCACCGGCTCGGTTTTCAAGCGGCTGGGTTTCCTGATCGAAGTGTTGGGCATCGATGCTCCGGAGCTGGTGGGACGGTGTTTGGAGAGGCGAACCTCCGGCGTCAACGATCTTGATCCATCGGTTCATGCGGCTGGACGAACCGTGGCGCGGTGGGGTATCCGCGCCAATGTACTGGTCGATGGAGCCGAGAGATGATCGGCGAACGGGACCTGCGTGCTCGTGTCGCAGAGTGGGCGTTGCGGGACGACGTCGTGGAGAAGGACTACGTCCTGGGATGGGTCTTGGCGGGCATCGGGACAGAGCCTGCACTCCGTGATGGCTGGGTCTTCAAGGGGGGAACATGCCTGAAGAAGTGCTACCTGGAGACGTTCAGGTTCTCTGAGGACCTCGACTTCACTGTCTTGGAGGGCGGACCCATCGAGTCCGACGAGGTGCTCGCCCACTTGGGCAGGATGCTGGAAAGGATCGCCGCAGACTCTGGGCTCGACTTCACCGTGCGAGAGCCGCGCCTGCGGGTGCGTCCCAGTGAGAGCCTCGAAGGCAGGATTTACTACCGGGGTCCACGCAACGCCCCCAGCCCCGCCTCGATTCGGCTTGATCTCACCAGAGGCGAAGTGCTGGCGACACCGCCGGTGATGCGGCCGATTCAGCACCTTTACCCAGACCAGCTACCCGAGCCGGGAACGGTGCGGTGCTACTCGCTGGAAGAGGTCTACGCCGAGAAGTTGAGAGCGATGGGGGAGCGAGGCCGGCCCCGTGACCTGTACGACATCATCTACCTCCTCGACTTCCCCGGCCTTACTGACCACCCGGACCTTGTACGGGACGTTCTGATTGTGAAGTGTGAAGCGAAGGGTGTACCAGTCCCGACCCTCGAGCTCCTCGAAGGAGCGCCGCATCGAGCCGAACTGGAATCTGAGTGGTCCAACATGCTTAGACATCAGCTACCGGCCCTACCTCCACTCGACCACTATTGGGGCCGGCTCCCAGAGCTGTTCGCCTGGCTTGCCGGGGAGATCGTTATCGAGGCTCCGGCCGCAGTTGAAGGAGGTCGGGGAGAGGTCACTTGGGCTCCCTCGCCAAGGACCTGGTCGTGGGGTGCCGGGCCACCTCTCGAACCGGTGCGGTTCGCAGGTGCCAACCGTCTGTGCGTCGATCTCAGATACAGGGGGACGGTCCGGCGAGTCGAACCCTATTCGTTGCGGGTCACCCAGGATGGCAACCTGCTGCTCTACGCCGTGCGGCGAGATAACCGTCAGCTTCGGTCGTATCGGGTAGATCGGATCGAAGGGATCGAGGTATCCACCGAGCCGTTCCGACCGACGCACCGTGTCGAGTTCCGACCAACCGGGTCCCTTGCCGCACTCCCGACGAGTCGACGCGGCCGACCGACTGCATCGACGCGAGGGCTGTATCGGGTCCGGTGCCCGATATGTGGCAAGACATTCTCGCGCTCACGCCCGGGAACCCGGCTGAACCCGCACAAGAACCGAGCGGGATACCCTTGTCCGGGTCGATCGGGGGATTCGGTGTGAGTCAGTTGGCGATCACTCGTGTCAAACGCATGTCAGACGAACACCTGCGGACGAAGGCGATGCCTGCCGAATGATCGGGCGTGGACGTGGTCACGCCCTGGTCACAAACGCCGCGTAACAGCCGGGTACAGCGCATCACTGTTCGACCGGGGAGATTCGCGTTTGCGCTGGTCAGGCACCTGTGCGATATCCAGCGACACCGGCCAGAACGGTTGGTGCCGGAGTTCAAATCCCACCCCGGGCACCGCTGGGAGTCGCCATCCACGGCCCCGCCGGGCAGGCTGATGCACGCCTCCGATGTGGCGGATCAGTCGCTCCACCCGAATGTCTCAAAGATGTCGCGAGGCCCATCCTGTCGTTCTGGTACGCCCCGACGGTACCGGCGCAGCCGGCGGGCCCCGGTCTCGGCGAACGGCAATAGCCTCCGGGCGCTTGGTCAAACATCTCCACGGCCTCTCCGACGCGGAGATTCCCGATCCCAACATCCCCGCCGGTCCCACTGGTCTACGAGCTGGACGGCGAGCCGCGGCCCATGGCTGAGTAGGCGATGGGGCTAGGCAGCGTTGACTGCGGCTTGCGTTTGTCAGCCTTTCAAACCAGCGCCTCCCAGTATCTGGGATATGCTTTTTGCCGCAGTTCAGATTCCGGAGTACCGTAGTGCCGTCCCGTCGGGACATTCCTAGGAGGAACATTCACATGACTAGACGTATGACGGTGCGCTTCGCAGCGTTGTTGGCCGCTTTCGCCCTGGTGGCGGTGGCCTGCGCCGACACTTCGGGCGACACCACTACTACTACTACCACGACGGCTGCGCCGTCGGGAGGTGATACCACAGCTACCACGGCACCCCCATCCGGCGGCGGTGGCGGCGGCGACGCCGTCTTCATCGCCGAACAATGGCCGGAGTGCCTGAACCCGATCCAATCGTGCGCCAACTCATCGTGGCTGACATGGATGTCGTCGACTCACGTGATGGCTCGGCTCATGGAGCTGGAGGCGGACGGCACTTTCGTTGCCTCACCCGTCCTCACCGAAGCGCCATCGATTGAGAACGGCGGACTCGTCGAGAATCCCGACGGCAGCTTCCAGATCACCTACAACATCTCGCCCAACGCGGTGTGGAGCGATGGCACGCCCATGACCTCGGCAGACGTTGAGTTCACCTGGCGGGCGTACAACGACACCACCGGTGTCCTGTCGTCGGCCGGCTACGACATCATCACCAGCGTGGACGCCAGCGATCCTAAGGTGGCGGTCGTGTCGTTCTCGGAAGCGTATGCTCCATGGCCCGACCTGTTCGGCGGCGGTACCAACTACTTGCTTCCGGCCCACGGCTTCGCAAGCACCGACATTGCAGACGACTGGATCGACGAGATTCCCATCTCGGGCGGTCCCTGGGTGAGCGTCTCGTTCAGCCAGACCGAAGCCGTTCTGGTGCCGAACGACAACTACTGGGTCGAAGACCGCAAACCGCTCCTCGACCAGGTCACGTTCGTGCCCCGTGAGGACACCGACACCGAAGTCATTGCCTTGCAGACCGGTGAAGGCCTGGTTGCTTACCCGCAGCCGTTTGGAGATATCAAGGAGCGGATGACCGATCCGATTGCCTTCCAGACACACGATTCGTTGTTCTACGAGGGCCTGTGGCCCGGTCAGCGTTCGCCCAACAGCGGAGACCTGCTTTCCAACGAGGCGGTTCGCCTGGCCTTGATCTACTCGCTCGACCGTCAGCAGATCGCCAACACGGCGCTCGGCGCGGTGTACGAGGGCGACGTGCCGGTGCTGAACTGCGGCGGCTGGACTCCGGCTCAGGGTGATGCCTGTGACGGGACCGACTTCGCCGGGTATACGCAGGACTTCGACAAGGTGGAGGAAATCCTCACTGCTGACGGTTGGACCCGCGGCGACACCTGCTGGGAGAAAGACGGCCGTGAGCTCGATATCGAGTGGAACACGGTTGCCGGCAACCAGCGGCGTGAGGACGTGCAGGCCCTGGTACAGCAGATGACGGCTCCGGCCGGAATTTGTTGGACGATCCAGAACTACGACGCCGGCGAGCTGTTCCAGAACCGCTTGCCGCAGCTGACCTTCAACCTCGGGTTGTGGGCGCAGGCGTCGAGCCCGGATCCGTCCCAAGTGGCCCTGTACAAGATCGACGATATCCCGACCGAGGCCAATGGCTACTCGGGCCAGAACTACACCGCCTGGGATAATGATCCCGATGGTGAACACCTGAGGCTCAGTGAGCTGGTCGTGGAAGCCGACCGGACCATCGACCCGGTGAAGCGGCTCGACTTGCTGAACCAGGCCGGGGACATTGTTGCCGAGCATGTCGTGTGGATTCCCCTCTACACGCTGCCCAACATCACCGCCTGGCGTACGGACCTGATCGAAGGTCCCATCGGCCTGTTCGGTCCGAACACGTACGGAACCTTTGCCAACATGTACGACTGGTCGCTCACCGGCTAGGTAGTACACCGACATATCGCGTTTTCGCCGAGCGGAAGCGCCGGGATCGAGCTAGCCTCATCCCGGCGCTTCCCTTTGGGGAGGCTCAGGCAGAAGGAGTCTGCGTGCTTCGTTACACGGTGAGGCGGATCTTCATCACGATTCCGATCTTGCTCGTGATGAGCGTCCTCACGTTCATGGGCGCCCGGGCCGTCGCCAGCCCGGAGGCCGCCCTCCGTTTCAACCCGCGGGTCCGGCCCGAGGACATCGCCCGCTACCGCGAAGCGCTCGGTCTCGACGATACCGAGGTTGTGCAGTACACCCGCTGGCTCGGCAAGTTCCTCACCGGTGACCTCGGCAACTCGCTGGTGGCCCGTCGCCCGGTGGGGGAGATGCTCTCCGAGGCGCTTCAGAACACCCTGGTGCTGATCAGTGTGGCGTTTGCGGTTTCGCTGCTGCTCGGAGTCCTCATCGGCATCATCGCCGCCGTCAAGCAGAACAGCTGGTTCGATTACTCCACTACCGGCCTGTCCCTCCTCGGGATCGCCACCCCGGTGTTCCTCGTCGGTTTGATACTTCAGCTGGTCCTCGGCGTGTATTTGCAGCGCTGGCTCAACACGAATGAGCCGATCTTCTTCACGGCGGGAATGACGAGTCCCGGCACCCAGGGTTTCGACTTGATGGACCGATTACGCCATATCGCCTTGCCTGCGACGGCTTTGGCGGTGCAGCTCGTCGCGATCTATAGCCGGTATATGCGGGCCAGTCTGCTCGAGGTGCTCAGCTCGGATTACATCCGCACGGCCCGCTCCAAGGGTATATCGGAGCGACGCGTCCTCGTCAAGCACGGGGTGCGAACCGCCCTCATCCCTCTCACCACTCAGGCGGCCATCGACATCGGCCTGCTGATGGGCGGGCTCCTCATCACCGAGGTCATCTTCGCCTGGCCTGGGATGGGGACCCTGTTTCTGCAAGCCCTCTTCGACGGAGACTACGTCGTGATTCTTCCCTGGCTGATGATCACGGCCTCGGCGGTATTCGTCGCCAACCTGATTGCCGATCTCTTGTACGCCGTTCTCGACCCCAGGATCCGGTATGCCTAATCGCCCCATCGACCCATTGCATGGCTCGGGTCTTCTCCCGGTGGAGATCTCCGATACGGCCGGGGTCCCGCCCGGGGGGTTTCTGGAGGCCGAAGGCCTTTCCGCCGAGGTCCTCACCAATCGCCAGCTTGCCTGGCGGAGGTTCAGGCGCCATAAGGCGGCCATGGCCAGCCTGGTGATCTTCGGCATTATCGTGCTCTTGACGCTGCTGGCGCCCGTCGTGGCGCCGGTCGGATTCGAAGAACAATTCATCACCAGGTCCCTCGAGCCTCCCAGCCGCGACTTCTGGTTCGGCACCGATCGCCTGGGGCGCGACGTGCTCACCCGGGTACTGTACGGCGGCCGGGTATCGATCCTGGTGGGTATCGGGGTGGCGCTGGCGTCGGCCATGATCGGGACCGTCGTCGGGGCGATCGCCGGGTTCTTTGGTGGGCGGATCGACACGATCCTCATGCGCTTCACCGATGCGATGCTGGCTTTGCCCGCCCTCATCTTCCTCATCGTCGTGGGGAGGATTCTGGGAACCTCGGTGTTCAATATCGTGCTCGTCCTGACACTGATATTCTGGATGCCGCTGGCCCGGATCGTGCGCGGCCAGTTCCTGTCACTCAAGGAGAAGGAGTTCGTCGAAGCCGCTCGGGCCCTGGGAGCCAAGAGCGGGCGGATCATTTTTCGTCACATTCTGCCCAATACGATCGGTCCCATCACGGTGACCGTCACGCTGCTGGTGGCGGGGGCGATCCTCTCCGAGGCGACGCTGTCGTTCCTCGGGTTCGGGATCCAGTTGCCGACCCCCAGCTGGGGCAACATGATCGCCGACGCCAGGGGCCAGCTGACCACCTCGCCCTGGATGCTGTGGTTCCCGGGCCTGGCCTTGATCATCACCGTGATCTGTGTGAACTTCTTGGGCGACGGCCTGCGGGACGCCCTCGATCCTACCCAGAGAAAATCCAGCTGATGTCCGTCGAGATCATCGATTTCAGCGTAGAACCCAAGCGGCCGCCCCGGGGAAGCACCATCCTCGAGGTTCGCGATCTGCACACCGAGTTCGACACCGAGCAGGGGATTGTCTACGCGGTGGCCGGCGTCTCCTTCGAACTGAAGGCAGGCGAGACGCTCGCCATCGTCGGCGAATCCGGCTGCGGCAAGACGGTGACCGCCCTCTCTATTCTCGGGCTCCTGCCCCAGCGCCAGGGCCGGATCGCCGGAGGCCAGATCCTCTTTCACGGCGAGGACCTCGTGCCGATGACCACCAAGCAGCTCAACACCGTACGAGGCGACCGCATAGCCATGATCTTTCAGGATGCGCTCACCGCCCTCAACCCGGTGTATCGAGTTGGTAGCCAGATCGCCGAGATGATCCGTGCCCACCGTGACGTGACCAAGCAGGAGGCCCGCGAGCGGGCCATCGAACTGCTCGATCTGGTTGGTATCCCGAATGCGCCCAGCCGGGCCCAAGACTACGTTCACCAGTTCTCGGGCGGTATGCGCCAGCGGGCCATGATCGCCATGGCCATCGCCCTCGAGCCCGAGATCCTCATCGCCGACGAACCAACCACCGCACTGGACGTGACCGTGCAGGCGCAAATACTCGACGTGGTTCAGGAGATTGGCCAGCGGATGGACATGTCGATCATTCTCATCACCCACGACCTGGGAGTGGTGGCCCGCATCGCCGACCGGGTCATGGTCATGTACGCGGGACGGCACATAGAGGCCGCCGACACCCACGACATCTACCACGCCGCCAAGCACCCATACACCTGGGGACTGCTGGAGTCGATGCCACGCGTGGATGCCGAGACCGGGAAGCAACTCCATCAGATCGGGGGAGCGCCCCCCAGCCTGATCAACCCTCCCCAAGGCTGCCGGTTCGCCCCCCGCTGTGCCTATGCGCAGCCGATCTGTGAAGCGGACTACCCCGAGCCCCAGGCGGTCGACGGATCGAGCGTCGTGTGCCATTTCGCCGCCCGGCCCGACTGGAGCGCCGATCTCGACCCGACCGAGCTCCGCGCCTCACTCACTCGGGAGGGCGGCTCGTGACCCAGCATGCCAGCTCTCCGAACGGCGAACCGCTGCTGAAGGTCCGTGACCTGACGAAGTACTTCGAGGTCAAGGAACCAGGCATCATCAAGCGTAAGGTCGGTGACGTCAAGGCGGTCGACGGCGTGTCCTTCGACGTCCGCCAAGGAGAGACGCTGGGGCTGGTCGGAGAGTCCGGATGCGGAAAGTCGACTACCGCCCGCCTCTTGTTGCGGCTCATCGAGCCCACCTCGGGCACGATTGAGTTCGGCGGACAGGACCTCGTCACGCTCCCGCGCGACGAGATGCGCCGGGTGCGGCGAAACATGCAGATCGTGTTCCAGGACCCGTACGCCAGTCTCAATCCCCGCATGACGGTTGAGGACATCGTCGGCGAAGGACTGCGCATCTGGGACGAAATGGACGATTACCGCCGCAAGGTCGGAGAGCTGCTGGAGCGGGTGGGCCTGAACGCCAGCTTTGGCAGCCGATACCCGCATGAGTTCTCCGGTGGTCAGCGGCAAAGGATCGGGGTGGCTCGAGCGCTGGCGCTCAAGCCCAAGCTCATCATCCTCGACGAGCCGGTGTCGGCTCTCGACGTCTCTGTGCAGGCCCAGGTCCTCAATCTCATGGTGGAGCTGCAGAAGGAGTTCGACCTCACCCTCATCTTCATCGCCCACGACCTGTCGGTAGTCCGCCACATCAGCGACCGAGTGGCGGTGATGTATCTGGGAAAGATCGTCGAGTTGGGAACCCGTCAGCAGATCTTCGAGCAACCGCACCATCCCTATACCCAGGCGCTGCTATCGGCCGTTCCGATCCCGGATCCCGACCGCGAGCGGCAACGGACGAGGATTCCCCTCGAGGGCGACGTTCCCAGCCCCATCAATCCGCCCTCCGGATGCCGTTTCCGCACCCGGTGCTGGAAAGCTCAGGACATCTGTGCCGAAGTCGAGCCGCCGCTGGAGGATCCCGGCGCCGGGCATCAAGTCGCTTGCCATTTTCCGGAGCTGCTCGAAGTCGTCTAGACACCGCCGGGATCGCACGTTAACAAGTCGGGAATGCCGCGCGGGTCGGGGCACAATGCCGGATTGACCTCGGCGAAGACCCCCCACTCGTTTTCGGCCCCGGCGACCACCCAGGCATGCAGCATCCACAGGTCGGACCCGTTGATCCAATCGCCTGCGCAATTGGCCCGGCTGGGCAGGTTCTCGCGGCGTAACCACCCGTTCTCGAAACACAAGCCTACGTGCTGGTGCCAGTGGTCGTTGCGGCCTGCGAATCCCTCCGGCTCGGTGGTGCTTCGCACCCAGTACGAGAAGCCGGCCAGCTGGGCAGGCTCGTCCCGCTTTGTCTCGTGAAACAGCAGCTGGGAGGGACGGGCAGGATCGAACTCGTAATCCACCAGCGACCACCTGGTCCAATGGGAGCCCACTCCCGGGACCTCGGTGGCCGATTGCACGTATCCCGCCGCTGCTGCCGCTTCTGTGTCTCGGAGGTCGTCGGCGACCGCGGCGGCCGCTTCGAGTTGGGCAGCGAGGTCCGCGCTCTCCTGGGCGGAGAGTGGCGCCTCGGGAGGCGGCCCATCGTAGGGGTCTCCATGACCGTGGTGCTCGAGATGGCCGACGTCACCCGACCGACTCCACGCGAGGGTAGCGAGAGCCATGGCCTCGTCGGTGGGGAGCCGCGATCGATCGACGGCCAGGGCAGCAGCCGAGCTCATCTGCTCTTCAATAACGGCCGGTGCATCTACCGCATCGTCCTTTTCGTGCGGTACGGTCACCGCCAGCACGCCACCGACGCCGGCCGCCAGGGCCAAGCCGACGAGCACGGTCAGGCCGGTCAGCCGGGCTTCGGTCCGGCTGGCCTGCTTCTTCAGAACCTCCCAGGCGGTACTGAGGAATCCGGTGACGGCCGCCAAGATTCCAAGCGCGATGACGACGTGAGAGGGATTGTCGAGACTGAGGACACCCTCCTCAGCCGCCAGGTGCGAGTCACGCGCATGAGCAACGAGATCCCAGGTCAAGCCCGTAGCCAACAAGAGAACCCCGAAGACACCGACCGTGATGAACCAGCGCATGCGACGGGGGCGAATCGACATTGGCAAGATTCTACGGGGTCGGGGCCGCCGCCGACTCGCGAGGCGGTCGGTGAGCCACTTCGTGGCAAACTGGATCCATGGACGAGCCACTCCAGGACCGCAGCGCAGCTCTGATCGTCGACGGTTTTACGTCCTACCAGGGTCGGTTCATGGAGATCACCCGGCGGGCCAAGCATCGGTTCGAACAGCGGGATTGGCAAGGTTTGCAGACCGACGCCATTGAACGGCTGGATCTCTACATGAACGTCGTCGACGGAGTGGTCGCCGACATCCATCAGAAGCTCGAAGCATGCGTGGACGACAAGTCGGTTTGGTCAGCCATGAAGACCCGCTACTCCGAGCTGATCGCCGATCGCGAAGACTGGGACGTGGCCGAAACCTTCTTCAATTCCATCACCCGTCGCATCTTCTCGACCGTGGGCCTCGACCCGAATATCGAGTACGTAGACACGGATTTCGAGAGCCCGCCTACCGCGGCGGTTGCCCCTGTGTACCGGGCATATGCAGATCAACGGGCGGTCGCGGAGCTGATCGAGCGGGTGATGGACGACTACTCGTTTGAGGTTCCCTATGCAGACCTCCCCGGGGATGCAGCAGCCACCGCCGAGCAACTGACCTCGCATCTTCCTGCGGTCGGGGCACTGCGTTCGATCGAACGGATCGAGATGGTTCGGAGTGTGTTTTACCGGGGGCAGCGCGCCTATCTGGTCGGGCGGGTGTACAGCGGATTGGCCGTTATACCGCTCGTGCTGGCCCTGGCCAATACCGATGCCGGCATCGTGGTTGATGCCGTCCTGTTGGAAGAAGATGACGTCAGCACGCTCTTCAGCTTTACTCGTGCCTACTTCCATGTCGAGGCCGAACGGCCCTACGACCTGGTCCGCTTTCTGGCTGATCTGACTCCCCGCAAGCGCAGCGCCGAGCTCTACATCTCGATCGGTTACAACAAGCACGGCAAGACCGGCCTGTACCGGGATCTCTTTCGCCATCTGGCTCTGTCCGATCAGCATTTCGAATTCGCCAGAGGCACCCGGGGGTTGGTCATGATCGCTTTCACGATGCCGGGCTACGACATCGTCTTCAAAGTGATCCGCGATTCGTTCGGTCCGCCGAAGCACACCACCCGTCAAACGGTCATGGACAAGTACCAGCTGGTCTTCCGACACGATCGGGCCGGTCGGTTGGTCGATGCCCAGGAGTTCGAGCATCTCAAGTTCGAGCGCCGCCGATTCACCGATGGCCTGCTGGCCGAATTGCTCGACAAGGCGGGTCGGACCGTCTCCGTCGAAGGCGACCATGTCGTGATCGATCACGCCTACCTCGAGCGCCGGGTGATCCCGCTCAATCTGTACGTGCGGGAGGCAAGCGATCGGGCCGCCCGGGAGGCGGTTACCGACTACGGGCAGACCATCAAGGATCTGGCCGCCGCCGATATCTTCCCGGGTGACATGCTGCTCAAGAACTTCGGCGTCACCCGCCACGGCCGAGTTGTTTTCTACGACTACGACGAGCTGACGCTGTTGAGGGAGTGCAACTTCCGCGTCATGCCTGAACCGAGTACTCCCGACCAGGAGATGGCGTCCGAACCGTGGTTCTCGGTGGGGGAGAGCGACATCTTCCCGGAGGAATTCCGATCCTTCCTTGGACTGAGCGGCGAACTGCGGGAGCTGTTCGACAGTCGCCACTCGGAGATCTACGAGGCAGGATTCTGGAGGTCCATCCAGGATCGGATCGCGGCCGGCGAACTGATCGACATCCTGCCTTACGGGCCCGGCCAACGACTCCGGGGTTAGGAGCGATCGTCGCCGCGGTTGGACGGTCACCCGTCCTCGTCAATGCGTCCTGCTCCGGTAGGAGTGGACCATTCGCTCAAGGTGAGCGACAGCGCGGTCGTAGCCGCGCAATGCCTCGGAAATCGTGTAGTGCAGCACGCGGGCGATCCAGAGCTTGAAGATCAACGCTTCCCAGTCCTGGTCGTTCTTGACAAAATGATCCAGGAGCACCGAGTAGGTCTCGAACCAGGCGGCATCGTCCATGAAGGAGAATCGGGGATAGGCCGGCGTTGCCAGCATTCCGTCCCGAACCGGGATCGGGAAGAGTGACAGCAGGTCTTTCTGGTGGGGAGTCCAATCCGATGCCAGGAGTTGCATCGTGCTTTCGAAGTCGTAGGCCACTTTCTCTTTGATAGCCGCCGGCACCTCAGTTGCCTCCTCAACCTGGTGGGGGGTGGCGCCCTGCAACGGGATACCCCGCAGGCTCTGCAGAGCCGCGAAGCACTCGATCACCATCGTCCGGATGTCGGTCAAGCTGCCGTAGAGCTTGTGGATCTTGCCCTGCGGGACATACGTTTCGAACACGGAGAACCCGCTCCGAACGGTGGAAAACGTGAGGAGCGTATCGATGCCCCAGTCGCTCTGTGCCTGCACCGCTTCGTCGGCAACGAGATGCTCGACCACTTGCCGGGTGAAGAGCAGTTCCCCACCAAGCGGTTGCCTGATCAACGGCAGTTCACTATCAGGCCACAACATCGCGAATCCCGTTCGTGTGACCATCCAGGTGATCATGGCGTCGGTACTCGACCGAGGGAAGTAGTGGCGGACTACGTCGTAGCCGGCATCCGCAGCGTGTTCGGCCTTGTCGATCCAATCGGCGGTGAAACTGGTGATGTCGGCATCGTAGAAGTGGAGGCGCTCGGCAGACGACTGTTCGAGAAAGAAGCGAAGCGCGGTGTTCATGGCGTCACCTTTGCCGGGGCGCAAAGATCCAATACGTTCTTGCAGGAACTGCGCCACGGGAGTATTGGTGGAGCGTTCGATATCGGGTATCGCCCGTTTGATCGCGTCGTGGGTCGACTCTTCCTCGAAGCCGACACAAACGACGTTCGTCACTCGTGGGTGGCCGGCCGCCTTCTTGACATTGTTGATGGCAACATCGGGGTCTTCTTCCTTGAAGGGGAATACGACGACGCTCACTTCTACCTCTCCGGCGGGTCCATGGCTCACCCTACCTTCATGCCTCACCGCCAGATGCGTCCGCCTGGCATTGGGAATCCTGTCTACGTCGGTTGCACCAACCCGGGTGAATCCGTGATGGTTGATACGTGCCAGTATGAGCGGATACACCCATTGGGGGCCACGTGAGCAAGTATCCATCCGAGTACGAAATCGACATCGCGTTGCGGGATGGCGGCGTCGTCAGGTTCCGTCCGATCAAACCCGATGACTCCCAGAAACTCTATGAACACTTCCATCGTCTCGGGCCCGAATCGCGGTATTTCCGGTTCTTTCGCGTCA
>Ga0224512_10003651_pt1 | contig 13436 bp, 14 predicted proteins | sample SF_May12_sed_USG_4_FD_169103 | JGI IMG/M metagenome (GOLD analysis project Ga0224512, IMG submission 169103) | Sediment microbial communities from San Francisco Bay, California, United States - SF_May12_sed_USGS_13 | ecosystem: Environmental > Aquatic > Marine > Sediment | place: USA...
TATTTTTTCAATTTTCAAAACATCTTCTCTTTCTTCAAGAAAGTCTAGCTCATCAGGATTCAATTTTGAATAACAATATGGTTTGTGATTAGTTTCATCAATCCACAAAATTAATTTTTGTGACTTCGGTTCATAAAATTTGAGGACGGCAGACCTTGAGATGTTATCGTATGTTGCAGATACAAGCATAGAAGGAGGCATTGAAGAAATCCTTTCTTGCTTACTCACTTCGGCTTGCATAATATCACTTAAGGAGAATCATCATATTGATTAACTAGTTGCTTTGCCCATTTTGAAATAGTATCCTTGTCTAACTGAACTACTTCCACACCAGCTTCTTTTAATAAATCAAAATCCGTTTCAGGATAAGAGTCAAGACATACAAATTTTTTAATTCCAATAGTAATTGCCATTTTTGTGCACTCTAAACATGGAACAAATGTAGTATACAAAATGGCTCCCTCAATCCCAGCCTCGATTCCAAGAATAGCGCAATGCATTATCGCATTTGCTTCGGCATGATTGCAAAGGCATCTATCCAGAGAGGCTCCAGATTCAATCTTACCGTCCATTCTCAATTGACATCTTTTACATCCCCCATCAAAGCAATTTTTTATTCCCGGAGGAGTTCCATTGTAACCCGTGGCCAATTGTCTGTGATTGCGCACGATTACTGCTCCTACTTGTCTGGTCATGCAGTTGGAACGAAGTTTTGCAAGTTCAGCTTGAAGCATAAAATATTCATCCCAACCTGGTCTTGAAAATGATTTGCTCATACCGGAAGAAAATATTTGAGCAATATATGAATTCGTTAAATTTGACAATCATCATAACAAGTATTTGACCAACATGGTTTTGATCGATCAGAAATTGCATTTATGGTTGATTTATACACAATATTCTTTAATGACCTAAATAAGACAAACTCATGGCAAGTTACGCAGCAGAAGTTGCAGTGATTCACAAGAAATTTCAAAATGCTGTAAAAAGAGCTAAATCAAAAACTAGTCTTAACAAAGCATACAGCGTACATAAAAAAGATCATGAACGCTTGTTGAAAAAACATCTCAGAGAAGAAACTGCAATGATTAACAAAGCTAAGAAAAAATTAGAACAATAATTTTTTTATTTTTTATTTATTTTCTTCACTATTCCAAATTTTATCTTCCAAATCTGGGAATAAGTTTCTAATTCTTAACTGATCGAGTTTAATTGCATCTATTCTTTCATTTAGATGCTTTATTATTTTTGATTCTGTAGAGGCTTGAATTTCATTTTGAATATTAGAAATTGTTTTGTTTAATTTCTTGTAAAAAAGCACATGCTTGCGAAGAGACTCTTCTGAACGGTCTTCTTCTTTTTCATCCACATTATTTTATTAGTTAATACCAAGTTAAGAGTTTAGGTATTTTTTAATTTTAGATCCAATAAAATTTTATTTTATAAAATTCAAGATAAAATATAAAAAATAACCTCAGAGTATCATTTTATATTTATATAAAATTGAAAAACCTTGAATATCTCCAAAAAACAACAAAATCATTAATTTTGTAGTTTTTTTAATCCATCTAGGCTCAATTACGCTATAAAAATAGTTTGGAATCATATGTTTGTCAATCCTTCACTACACGAAAGCATAAAATCAATAAACAGAGATTCAAAATCATACAAATTGACACTAGTTCATATTGATAAAAAATTCATTAAGAAAAATTCTATTGAAAAAAGAGACTATCAAGTAAATCTTGCAGACCAAGCCATTCAGGCAAATTGTATTGTAGTTTTGCCAACAGGGTTAGGTAAAACTACAATTGCACTACAAGTAATTTCAGAATATCTTTCCAAAGGAAAAGGCATACTTTTTCTAGCCCCAACAAAGGTACTTGTCAATCAACATTATGAATTTCTGAAACAAAATCTTACCATTGAAGATATTGCATTAATAACTGGAGAGGACGTAATTCAAAAGAGAACTAAACTTTGGAATAATAGTGTCATTTGTGCCACTCCAGAGATTGCCAGAAATGATCTAGAAAGACAAATTGTTGATCCTAATCAATTTGGATTAGTAATTTTCGATGAGGTTCATCGAACTGTAGGAGACTATGCTTATTCTTCCATAGCAGATAAATTTGCAAATTCAGAATCTCGAATTCTTGGAATGACTGCAACCCTACCTAGCGAAAAAGAAAAGGCAAAAGAAATTCTCACAAGACTGAATATTTCTACAATAGCTGAGAGAACAGAAGAAAGTTCTGATGTACAACCCTACACACAAGAAACAAAAACAGATTGGGTAAGTGTTGACCTTACCCCAGAAATGAAATCAATTCAAACTCTTTTAAAATTAGCTTTGGATGAACGCTATGATACGCTGAAAAAAAATGGACTTCAATTAAACGGACAACAATCATTGTCTGCATTGCTTCGATCACGACAGTTTGTTTTACGTCAAAACAAGAGATGTGCAAAACCTCTTTTTACTGCAATACGTATCCATTATGCTCTAACAATGTTGGAAGCTCACGGAATTACACCATTTTTAAAATTTTGTGAGCGAGCTCAGGTTAAAAAAGGAGTGGGGGTAAAAGAATTGTTTGAAGTAGATCCCAATTTTACCAGAGCAGTAACTCTTGCAAAAGATGCTCAATCCAAAGGAATTGAACACCCCAAAATTCAAAAATTGGAAGAAATTCTTCAATCAGTGCCTGGAAAAGCCCTAATTTTTTCAAGTTACAGAGACTCGGTCGATATTATTTTTAACAAATTAAACAAAGTTGGAATTAAAGCTGGAATTTTAATCGGCAAGGCAGGGGTAACAGGACTAAAACAAAAAAAACAGATTGAAACTGTTCAAAAATTCAGAGATGGTGAATTTCAAGTACTTGTTGCGACGCGAGTGGGGGAGGAAGGACTAGATATTTCTGAAGTCAATCAGGTTATTTTCTATGACAATATTCCAAGCTCAATTCGTTTTATTCAGCGAAGAGGCAGAACTGGAAGAAAAGATTCAGGTAAACTTACTGTGTTAATAGCAAAAGATACTATTGATGAAAGATACTATTGGATTGGTAAAAGAAAGATGGGCGCGGCAAAATCTATGGGAGAAAAGATGACTCAAACTTTACAAAAAAACAATGAGCAAAAAAAAGGTCTAGATGCATTCATTTAACTTGAAATTTTTTCATAATAACATGGATTTGTTTTTGCTTTCTTTGAATGATTTTGTTTTTCATTCCTGATTCTAAATGATGAATATTGCTATTCTTTGCCTCAAGTAAATTTTCTAGTCTTACATCATATTGACTAGAAAGAAATTGTTCTAAAGTTTGATTATCCATTTGGAATTCAGGAGTTTCCATAGTGTCTTGTGCTAGTTTTTCAACAGACCTATCCAAATAGTTTAGAATTTCATCAAGTGTTTTTCCAGTTAGAACCATAAACTATCCTAATCTTTTGATAATATGATATCCAAATTCAGATTTTATGGGTTCTGAAACTTGACCGATTTGTAATTTAAATGCAGCATCTTCAAATGGTTTTACCATCTTTCCTTTTGTAAAATATCCTAAACTTCCATCTCTTTTCGCGCTTCCAGAATCTATAGAAAGATCTTTTGCAAGTTTTCCAAATTTTTCACCGTTTTTTATACGCTCTAATATCCCAATGGCTTCACTTTGTTTGGCGACAAGAATGTGTGAACATTTTATCTTAACTGACATTACCAATGACCATATTTTATCTCTTAATTGTTTTTCTATATTGCCTATCTAAAATTATTTTGTGTAATTAAATCACTATGTGAATGTCATCAAGAAAAAACAATTTGTTATTTTGACGGTGAGAAAAGATATTCTTTTTTAAAAATCCTGTAAATCGTAAAAATAACTTCAATTCAAAGAAATTCTCAAAGTGATTATTAGGCACAGGAATTTGATAATACATTCACTTTGTTCGAGACCAAAATTTAGGCTCAAAAAAACCATTAATTTTTGTACTAATTCTAAAACGGGACTTAAATCAAGATAAGAAATGGCATAGTTTGTTTGTGACTATCAATTGATATGTATCTTCAAAATACATGCTTTTTCTTATAACCCTAGTTTTCCGTTACTCAGAATTATTACACTTTTTTACCAATTTCCTAACTGAGATTAATTTGTAATATGATTTTATTTCACTTATGTTCATATTTTATGATCATATTTTATTAGTATTTTTTGTATAGTAGATTATTCAATTTAGAATTAAATTAAAATTTTAAATTTTACAATATATTTTAACAAAATATTTTTTGTGTGTACCACCTAGTACATACGTTAGTTTAACATTATTTTTTTCTAGAATTTTTTTAGTGAATAACTCTAACCTCTTTAAACATAAAATAAAAGTTAATATCGGTTCAATTATTGTTGTTTTATTTCTCTTTTCAATTGGTATTATCGGAGAACAATACTCTGTAGCCTATAATGATGTAATTAATGATAAAAAAGAATACATTGATTTTCAAAAATACACAGGTAATCGATTACTCGTGTTTAATGATACCAGAGTAGATTATTGCATTACAAATAATGAACAAAATCCAGCATTTAACGACATTGCTGTAGATGCAGTGAAAACTTGGCATGATAGAATTGTCGAAGTAACACAAAATTCAAAAGTATGGGATATGAGTATGCATGTTTTTCCAAAAGATGAATCAATTTGTGATGGCTATGTAAATTATTTTGATACTCCTGATCCAATGTTTTTTCAATTATCAGGAGTTGCAGGATTTAGTCATCCTCAAACCCCGGTAGCAAATGTAACAATTTACACAGATAATTACCAAAATACATTATTGGAAATGTCTAAAAATGAAGAAAATTTTTGGGATAATTTGACAGTAAAGAAATTTCAAGACATCATAAAAAAACAAAAACATGAACAATATGATCTTGATACGATAAAACGAATTACCTTACATGAAATTGGACACTCTTTAAGTTTGAATCATCCAAATTTTGATGGTGTAAGCTTGCAAGAAACCCCTGGAATCATGGGATACAACATGTCATATTCTCAGATCGATGATGATGAGGTAGCTAACATTGTCAAAGCATATCCAAATGGATTTGTCAAAGTTACCAAATCTGGATCTCTTAAGCTAGATGGGAATAACGACAAACAATTGTTAACCCTTGGGGAAGTAGTAAATCTAACAATAGAATTACCAGAACATGAAGGAAAATTGCCACCATCAGGAATTGAGGTGTATATTTTCCCAGAAGGTACAACTTCGCTCAAGACAGAGAAGGCCCCAATCAAAATCATCAGAATATTAGGTCAAAAACAAGTCGTGAATAACGGTGAATTTGTTAAAGATATTAATTCTATTATGACTCATTGGAGTACATCTACCAAAGTATTGTCGATTCAATTCAAGGTCATTAAAGAATTTGAAAGTGCAGACATGATTGTGATTACTCATGATTCTGGAGGATTTGAAACTCAATGGTTTTTGAATGATGTTTTGTCTGTAAAAAAAGCAATGTTCTCTGATTTATTGCTAGATTTTGAAACAACAGAATACAAATATTATTTGATGGGTGCAAATCTAAATAGAGAAATAGAAAAAGAATCTGCATTTAAAATAAAACAAGAGCAGTTATTTACTGAAGCGTTAAACTCTTGTTTGGTTCAAAAAAATATGAAGAGATGCTCCGATGAAATTAAGTTTGAGGACTTTGAGAAAGATACAAAACAACCTACTATTTGGATGCCATAAATTCCAAAAATTTAATTTCAAACAAAAGACTAGAAAACTTCTTTTGGTCTGTACTCACCAAACACTTCTCTGAACGTATTGCTAATTTCTCCAGTTGTAGCATATGCTCTAGCAGAAGTAATGATATAAGGCATTAGGTTTTCGTCAGTGTCTGCGGCGCTTTTCATTGCAGATAGTGCTTTTTCTAATTTTTTATTATCTCTAGATGTTCTTAATTTTTTGAGGGCCTCATTTTGTTGTATTTCAATTCTGTCATCTACTCGTAGAAGATCAGGTTGTTGTTCTTCTTCAAAATATTTGTTGACTCCAACTATTACTCGCTCACCATCATCTGTTTCTTTTTTAAGACGATATGAGTTTTGACGGATTTCAGATTGGAAGAATCCTTTTTCAATTGCTTTGACGGATCCTCCCATCCTTTGAATTTTTTTTAGGTATTTCCAAACACCTTCTTCGATTTGATCACATAATTCTTCAAGATAATAAGATCCTGCCATAGGATCAGCAGTTTTCGTAATTCCACTTTCATGGGCCACAATTTGCTGAGTTCTGAGAGCGATTTTTGCAGATTCCTGAGTAGGAAGTGCAAGTGCTTCATCTCTAGAGTTTGTATGAAGGGACTGAGTACCGCCCATTACCGCAGCCATAGTCTGGACTGCTACACGGATAATATTGTTATCTGGTTGTTGAGCAGTTAAGGATTCACCACTTGTTTGTGTATGGAATTTTAATTGCAATGAACGTGGGTTTTTTGCGTGAAACATCTCTTTGAGAATTTTTGCATACACTTTTCTTGCTACCCTAAACTTTGCTACTTCCTCAAAGAACTCGATAGTACAACAAAAGAAAAATGAAAGTCTTGGTGCAAAGTCATCTATCTTTAGCCCCCTATCAATGCAGGTCTGAATATATTCAATAGCATTTGCAAGAGTAAAAGCAACTTCTTGAGTTGCCGTGCATCCAGCCTCTCGCATATGGTATCCAGAAATTGAAACTGGGTACCATTGTGGAACATTGTCTGCGCAGTAACTTATCATATCACCAATTAATCGCATTGAAGGTTGAGGTGGATAAATGTAGGTGTTCCTAGCAATGTATTCTTTTAAGATATCATTTTGTGTTGTTCCTCGAAGTTCTGCACTTTTGAAACCTTGAGATTCTCCGACTACAATATAATATGCAAGTAAAGTTGATGCAGTAGAATTTATCGTCATAGAAGAGCTAACTTTGCCCAATGGAATTCCATCAAATGCAATCATCATATCCTTTAGAGATGCAATAGAGACTCCAACTTTTCCTACCTCTCCTTCTGCTTGTGGAGAATCAGGATCATATCCAATTTGTGTTGGAAGATCAAATGCCATGCTAAGTCCCGTCTGACCTTTTTCTAGCATGAATTTGAACCGCTCATTTGTGAGTTTTGCATCTCCAAATCCAGAATATTGACGCATAGTCCAAAACCTTTCACGGAACATCCCAGGATGAATTCCTCTGGTAAAGGGATATTTTCCTGCGTCCTCAACAGGTCTCTTTTTAGTAGATTTTTGGTAAATTCGTTTTACTATAAAATTAGAATCTGTAATGATCTTCTTCTCCGAAGTTTTCGGTTTTGTAGATTTTTTTGTAGTCATTTTATCACTTTATCAAATATTTTGTAATTTTATCTGCTGCTTCAAAGGGATCAATATCTTTTATCAAGAGTTTTTTTAGATATTTCGAAAATGTTTTATCAGAATCGAGCAATTCATCCATTCTTTGGTGTATGTTATTTAAAACCATATCCTTAAGTTCCTCTTCTAGTCGTTCAGCATCTTTTTCTTTTTTGAATTTCCTTTTTGATGCCATCATTTCCTTGAGGATTTTTGCAAATGGAGTAATTCCTATGTTTTTCTTGACCGATGTTTTCAAGATAATTGGGTTTCGTTCTGATGCTCCAATAAAGTCTCTAACTGCATCAAATAATTGATTTGTTCCAGCCAAATCACTTTTGTTTACTAGATAAATATCTCCAATTTCAGTTAGTCCTGCTTTGATAGTTTGAATACTGTCGCCTGTGTTGGGATTAAAAACTACAACAGTAATGTCTGCGATATTTGATATTTCTACTTCAGTTTGTCCTGCACCTACGCTTTCAATAATTATTGGGTTAAACCCAGCATACTCTAAAATCCTAATACTATTTCTCAGAGATCTTGAAATGGCACCAGTTGCACCTCTTGAGGCGATACTTCGAATATATGTTCCAGAATCAGTAGATTCGCTCATTCTAACTCGATCCCCCAAAATGGCCCCACCAGTAACATGACTTGTTGGGTCTATTGCCAAAACAGCTGGTTTGGTATGTAGTTTTTTCATTGCCACTGAAGTTTTGTTAATTAAGGAGCTTTTTCCAGCACCGGCAGGTCCTGTTATTCCAATTACAATCGCATTTCCTGTTTCTTTAAAAATTTTTTTAAGTAATTTTTTTGCCTCGATTTGATCATTTTCAACGATACTAATTGCCTTGGCAATTGCTCCTCGCTTTCCTTTTTTTAAATCTGCCAGCAAATTCATTAAAAATTAACTTTCAGGGCTACAATAAAATCTTGTGTGTGATCTAAGGATTTCCATATATGATTGGTGCAGAGGGATCACCATAAGGACGAATTTCAGTTTTTAGTGAAATTTGTCCCAATTCTTTATGATCAATGAGTAGAGTTATTGGGTGAATCTCCCAGCCGTATTTTGGAGAATTTGGAAATGGAATAATTTCAACAAATTCAGAAGAATCTAGAAAAGTTTTCTGAAATGACTTTTCCATACCTAGCACCTCCAAGACCACAGCATTTGTTTTTTTAGATTTATCTTTGAATATAATTTGAATATAGCCATCCCCACTTTTAACTTCAGTATTAGTATCTTCATTATAATACACAGCATCAATTGAAAAAGTTGATTTGAGGATATCTTTATCATCATCTCCAATTCCAGTCAAAAATAAAATTGCCAAAACAGTAACAACTCCAAGGGTAATAGGTGCTCCTAGTTTTTTAGCCATTTTTGAATTCTTTTTGCATTTTTCTTAAAAATTTAGAGTTTATTCTTATCCTCTCCAAAGTCTGAGCTTGAGATCTTTCTGTTCCAGGAGTAGGATTTTTCTTGAAGAATAGTTTGATCTCCTTTTCCATAGAATCATCAGCAACTGATGAGATGCTTGCTACAATTCTATTGAACAAAGGATTTCCATGTCCAACTTTTTTGTTTATTTTTTTCCAGTTTGTTTTAAGCCATGGCCACAAAATCTTTTTCCCATAAGGATTTGCAGCTACTTTCATAATTGGGAGTTGCATATTTTGTGATCGTACGTTTGGTGTCTGAGAAAAATCAAGTGATTTTTTAAGAAGTTTCTTATCTTTAAAACCACACAAGGCCCCAAGAAATCGGAGTTTTTCCTCCATAGTTTTGCTGTTTTTATACAACTTTACAAGTTCATTATGGATTCTTTGATTTCCATTCCAAGCAGCAATTAAACAGACAGGTTCTATCAAATCAGGAGATAAGGATTTTGGATTTTTTAAAAATTTAGTATATCTTTTCTTTGCCTCTTGTGCGACCTCATCGTCATTCATTTTTCCCAACGCAGAAATTACAAATGAACGAAGTAAAGCATCAGTATGTTTATCAGATTTTTTTGGTTCCCAACCCAAGTCAAAAAGAATTTTTCTAAAATAATTAACAGCATAGTCTCTAATCTCTTCAGAGAATGGTTCATCAAAAGAGCGAAAATAAAGCGATGCTAAATTATGAGCAACATTAATGGATGCAAGATAACTATCTTCTTCATAATAGGCATCTGAAAAATCTAGATAATTTCTTACTTGTTCATTTCCTGATATACATAGTGAATACAAGTCATTTTGTATTGCCCATCTATCAATTGGATGGATACTTTTTTGATCTACTAGCATTTTTTGATCCAGTAAAATTCCTTCATCATACTTTACCCGATAGAAGCCCTTCCTTCCAAAATTTGCCACAAATCCTACAGATTTTGGAGACTTGATTTTCAGGGATTTTGTTTTAAATAATTTTTTGAAAGGTTTGTCTTCAAACCCTATAGATAGAGGTATTTCCCAAAGGCCTCTGTTTGATTTTTTGTCAGGCTCTAACAAAAAACGACTTTGTTTGAGAAGTAAATTACCATTTTCTTGATTGATTTCTACGAGTGGATATCCTGGTTGTTTAAGCCAACTATTAACCATGGAGCTAACAGGCATTTTTGATGCCTTTCCAATAGCATTCCATAGATCCTGACCCTTGGCATTTTTGTATTTGAATTCTTTAAGATAATTCATCAAACCTTTTCTGAAATTGGGCTCTCCCACATAATCCTCGAGCATTCGTAAAATGCAGCCACCCTTATCGTAGGAAATTGCATCAAAAATTTCTCGTATTTCGGAAGGCGAGTTTACTTTAACGTCAATGGGGTGAGTTGTTTTGAGCGAATCAAGCCCCATTGCCACATTCATTGCATCCTCGACAAATTGGTTCCACAAATCCCATTCTGGATAGAATTTATCCACAAATTTTGTTGCCATATATGTTGCAAAGCTTTCATTAAGCCAAAGATCATTCCACCATTCCATTGTAACTAGATTGCCAAACCATTGGTGAGCTATTTCATGAGAAATTACTTCGGCAATGAATTGTTTGGTTCTTGTTGAGGAAGTTTTTTGATCATAAAGCAAAATAGTTTCTCGGAAAGTAATCGCCCCCCAATTCTCCATTGCACCTGCTGCAAAATCAGGGACTGCAATTAGATCAAGTTTAGGTAATGGGTACTTTATTCCAAAATATTTTTCATAGGCCACAAGTAGTTTTTTACCCAATTCAAGGGAAAACTTTCCTTTTGATTTGTTCCCTTTTGTTGTAATGACACGAATTTGTGTTTTGCCTATTTTTCCTACCAGATATTCAAATTCTCCAACTCCAAGGTAAATCAGATAAGTTGACATAATAGGGGTTTTTGCAAATTTGTATAATGTCTTATTGCCTGTCTTTGTTTTTGATTTTATTGGCATGTTTGAGATTGCAGAGAATTTGTTATCGGCAATTATCGAAATGTCAAATGTAGCTTTTGCCTTTGGTTCATCCCAACATGGAAATGCACGTCTTGCATCTGCAGCCTCGAATTGAGTAGTTGCTAGATATTTTGTTTTCCCATTCTGTTGGTATTGACTCCGATAAAACCCCAATAGTCTATCGTTTAAAATTCCCTGAAATTCAAGACTAATTAATGCTGATCCTTTGATTTTTTCATTAAGGATAATTTCAATTTCTTCTTTTTCCTTGTTTGTTTTTACCTTTGAGGTGATGATTTTTCCTTTAGATTTTACTAGACTTGACTTTATTTTAATTTCAGCGCAATTGAGTAGTATTTTTTTAGTGGCTTTTTTGCAATCAACATAGATGATCTCTTTTCCATTAAATGTGAATTTTTTAAGATCTGGTTCAAAAATTAATTCATAGTGTATGGGATTAATGTCCACAAATCAAGTAATTTAGTTAGGCTTTAAGTACCTTTTTTTGAAATGGGCTCTACATCCAAAAAAGAATTATTGGTTAGAATTTATTGTGTAATAGTTGACAAGCAAAAAAATACAAAATGAATCCATTGGAAACCTAGATTCTAAAAACTGTGAGTGTCATAACTGTGCTCATATAGGACATAAAAATTGTGGGTGTTGTCAATAAATTAATTTGAAATACAGATTGGGAAATTTAATTTTTAAAAAATCTTTAGGATTATTTATGGCAATCGCAGTTACAGCTTTTGGGAATGCACCTGTGATTTATGCAATCCTTGCAACCCTTACTTCGACCATTTTTTACTCTTAACCATTGCTTGTCCAATTGATTTGTATTGTTATTATTGTATTATATTTTGAACGCGTCCTATTTTACCACTATCCAATTCAACTTTGATCCCATGGGGATGAAAACTACTTGAAGTAAGAATTCGTTTAACTGCACCTTCAGTTAAATTTCCTGAACGTTGATCTTGTTTTTGTATTATTTGCACATTTAATCCGACCTTTATTTTTGCTCTTGACGGTATATCACTCATAAATTTTGTAAGATATCAAAGATACTAAATCTTTGTTTTGATAAAATTATCTAGTTTTGAGGACTACTCAAAACAGACTTGTTAATTTTTGTGATTTTGGAAGCATTCTCTGCAATAAACAGGTCTGTCTTCTTTTGGTTTGAATGGTATTTGACATTCATTTCCACAGTCACCACAGGTTGCAGTATGCATTTCTCTAGGTCTATCATCTCTGTTAAACCTTGAACCTCTGTCATTTCTTCCGTAATTGGACCTTCCACCATATCTTGATTCAGATCTTGCTGGTTTATGATTTTGGAAGCATTCTCTGCAATAAACAGGTCTGTCTTCTTTTGGTTTGAATGGTATTTGACATTCATTTCCACAGTCACCACAGGTAGCTGTAAACATTTCTCTTTCTCTTTCAAAAGGCATATCTTTCTGAAATTCAATAAAATCGTGGCGTACTTAAACTGTTGGAAATTTGCGCTGTATCTAAAATAAAGAGAAGAATGTTTTCATTTTAAGGTCTAGCCACAATAATAAACACGGTAAAAAACACGAAAAAGTCTTGAATAGCCTTAGATATTTTATTCAATAATTGCCTAAATCTAATTATTTTGTCTTGTCGAAAATCAAATAAACATGTCATGTCATACCTAATAACGATAGATAAAATGAAACAAAAGACTGCATCCCGAAGCATCAAAATTCTTGTAGCAAAACTTGGTTTAGACGGACATGATAGAGGTGCTCTGGTATTATGCAGAGCGTTTAGAGATGCAGGAATGGAAGTAATTTACTCTGGACTATTTGCGACTCCTGAACGAATTGCACAGATTGCAGAAGATGAAGACGTTGATGCAATTGCTATGAGTTTGTTAAATGGAGCACATGGAACACTTTTTCCAAGAGTAGTCAAAGCAGTGAAAAAGAAAGGGATTACAGATGTTCTAATAGTTGGAGGAGGAGTAATTCCTGATGTGGACCATGAAGAACTTATTAAAAATGGAATAGACCATGTATTTGGTCCTGGAACACCATTACCTACCATAATTGATCACATTACACTTGGCGTATCCAAACTAAGAAAAATTTAAAAAAATTATTCAGTGGAATCAGGCCACATCATTTTGCGCATTTCTTTGCCAACCTTTTCTATTTGATGTTCTTCTGTTTCTTTCATGTATTTTGCAAAGGAATCTTGACCACTTTTTTGATATTCGCTAATCCATTCATTGTTAAATGTACCATCTTGAATCATAGTTAGAACTTTTTTCATGTTCTCTTTTGTTTCCCCAGTCATTACCATTGGACCACGAGTTAAACCACCATATCTTGCAGTTTCACTTACACGTCTCCACATTCCATTAATGCCGTACCTTTGAATCATATCTACAATCAATTTTAGTTCATGTAGAACCTCAAAGTACGCAATTTCTGGTTGATAACCTGCTTCGACTAATGTTTCAAATGCAGCTTTTACCATAGAGGCAGAACCACCACACAAATCAGCTTGCTCACCAAACCAATCAGTTTCTACTTCTTCTTTGAAGGTAGTCTGAATTAATCCAGCTCTTG
>Ga0224512_10003652_pt1 | contig 13431 bp, 12 predicted proteins | sample SF_May12_sed_USG_4_FD_169103 | JGI IMG/M metagenome (GOLD analysis project Ga0224512, IMG submission 169103) | Sediment microbial communities from San Francisco Bay, California, United States - SF_May12_sed_USGS_13 | ecosystem: Environmental > Aquatic > Marine > Sediment | place: USA...
CGAACCGGCCGACGATCCGGTTCCCGGCCGTTCGCGACAACCCGAGTGTCGCCACCAACGCCGCCAGCCCGATCATGACCCCGAGCACCGTCAGGGCGCTGCGGCCGGGGCGGGCGAACAGCCCGGCCGAGGCCTCGTCGACCAGGTCGACGATCGACATCGACGATCGGGTCGGCCGCTCGTCGAGGTCACGGCCGCCCACGTCGAGGTCCGGTTCCGACTCCGGGTGCGTCATGACGGCGTCTCCGACAGCATGCCGTCGACGATGCGGACCTGACGGCGGGCTCTGGCCGCCAGCGCCGGGCTGTGGGTGATCATGAGGATCGTCATCCCCTCGTCGTTCAGCCCGGCCAGGAGATCCATGATCTCGGCGCTGGTCGCCGTGTCGAGATTGCCGGTCGGCTCGTCGCACAGCAGCAGGTGGTTCGACCCCAACAGAGCCCTGGCGATCGCCACTCGCTGCCGTTCGCCACCGGAAAGCCGCGACGGGAGGTACCCGGAACGGTGAGCCAGACCGACCCGGTCGAGAACGGCCTCCGCCCGGGCTTTGCGACCGCGCCGCGAACGGTGCCGGTAGACCTCGGCCAGCATCACGTTCTCAACGGCACTCCGGTGGGAGAGCAGATGGAACGACTGGAACACGAAGGCGATGGACCGGCTGCGAAGACCGCCTCGCTCACGGTCGGTGAGATCACCGGCGTCGAGGCCGTTGAACGTATACGTTCCCGAGGTCGGTCGATCGAGACAACCGATGATGTTGAGCAGCGTCGATTTGCCGGATCCCGATGGACCCTCGATCGCCAGCCACTCGCCTTCCTGCACCTCGAGGTCCACCCCGCGCAGTGCCTCGACCGGCGGATCGGTTCCGTAGCGTCGCGTGATGTTCCGCAGCGACAGCAGCGGCGTCTCAACCACCTTCCGCCCCGGCGTCCACCTGCTCCGATCCCGGTTCGTCGAAGCCGATCACCACCGGCTCCCCCTCCACCAGTTGGCCGTCGACGGCCTCCACCTCCACCAGGCCCCGGGCGGTGAGGCCGGGCCGGACGGCCACCGTGGTGAGTTCGCCGTCGCGCTCGACCCGGATGACCGAGTCACCGTTGGCGGTCAGGTAGAGCGCGGCGACCGGCACGACGAGGACCTCATCGGCCGTCGATTCGGTGGCGATGCTCAAACGGACCGAGGCGTTGACCACACTCGGCGGCGCATCGGGCACCGACACCTCGAAGTGAACATGGAACCCGTCGGCTCCGTCGGTCCCGGGACCGTCGGCCACCACGGAGACCGCGCCGGAAGCCTCGATGCCGAGGTCGGGCTCGTCGATACGCACCGGCATTCCGACCGCGATCAGCCCCGACTGCTCGATGGGCACGGTGCCGTCGATCGCCACCGCGGCGTCGGTGACGAACAGAACGGGCCCATCCACCGGTCGTCCGAGTCCGGGGCCGATCTCGGCCACCCGGAGCGGAAGCGACGCCGTGAAGTAGATCTCGGCGGCGGCCACCATCACCCCGGGGCCCGGGGTCGAGCCGGGGTAGGCGGTGGCGGCCGGCGGCACCAACTCGCCCAACTGGGCGGCTCGGACGACGGCCGGCTCGCTACCGACGGTGTCGTACAGGCGTCGCACCGCGGCCTCGGTCGAGCCGTCGTAGCGGCCATCGACCGGGCCGGGCTCGAGGCCGAGCCGATCGAGCGCGGCCTCCAACTGGGCAACGTCGTCGCCGGACATGGCCGGCCCGAGATCGCGGAACGAAGGCGTGGAGCCCTCGAGGACGATCACCGGTCGGCCCGACACCTCGAACAGCACCTCGCCCTCGGCCACCACGGTACCGATCGACGGCAGGTCGGTCACGATGGCCGGGCTCGGAGCCAGCGGCGACGGAGCGACCGACACCTCGCGAGGCGTCCCGTACCGCCCCGTTCCTCTGGTGACGACATCAGCGGTCAGGACCCGGCGTTCGACGGGCACAAGGATCGGCGACGGCTCCGGTGCCGCCGTGAGCGCAGCGATCTCAGCCGGCGTCGTGATCTGCCGACCGGCCAGCCAGCCCCCGAGCGCCGCAACGATGATTGCGAAAACGAAGCCGGCTGCGATCTTCCTTCGAGACATCTCCGCGATCACCAAAGAGTAGCTGACCAAGCCATTCGTACGGTCTCGAGCGGTTCAGCTTGGAGTCAGGATGACTGTCTAGAATCACGCGTATGATCCCGTGCCAACCCAACTGCCGGCCGTGAACAGATCCGGTCGGGACGGCGTAACCGATCGATCCCATACGTTCATGGCCGTGACCACGCAAGACCTGTCGGTCACCTACGGAACCGTCGTTGCTGTCGATCGGGTCAGCCTACAGGTCGAGCGGGGATCGATCTGCGGGCTGCTCGGCCCGAACGGTGCGGGCAAGACATCGATGATCCGTGCACTCACCACCATCGTCCCGGTTGCCGGGGGAACGGCGACCATCGTCGGTCACCCACTCACCGACCCGGTGGCCGTTCGCTCGAGCATCGGCGTGCTGCCGGAGTCGAACGGGTACCCAGGTGCTCAGACCGCCCTGGGCTACCTCCGGTTCTATGGACAGCTGTACGGGATGGAAGCCGCCGACGCCGAGCAGCGGGCGCTCCAGCTGCTTCAGCAGTTCGGTCTGTCGAGGGGGCAGGCCCGCATCTCGACGTTCTCGCGAGGTATGCGGCAGCGGCTCGGTCTGGCCCGTGCTCTGATACACGACCCTGCGGTGCTCTTCCTCGACGAACCGACCCTGGGTCTGGACCCGGCGGGCAAGGAGGAGATCATGGTCGAGCTGGCCCGACTCGCCGTCGAGCGTGGCACCACCATCTTCCTCTGCACCCACCTTCTCGATGAGGTGGAACGGATCTGTGACCAGGTCGCCATCATGAACCACGGTCAGGTGGTGGCCGAAGGCACGGTCGATGAGATCGTCGACTCCTCGGGTGCGGAGGGCTTCGCCCGTATCCGCGTACGACCTGAGGACGTTCCCGTGTCCGACGAGGTGCTCCGGGGAACCGAGGAGGTTCGGGCGGTCCGGTTCGACAACACGCGACCGGGCGATCTCGTCGTCACCATCGACAACGACCACGGCGCGGCCGCCACCTCACTTCGGGCCCTTCTCGACGCCGGTGTCGAACCAAGGTCGTTCGATTTCCGCGGCGCCCGACTGAGCGACGCGTTCATGGCCCTCACCTCCGGCCGCGCCGGAGGCGACAAGGTCACGGAAGGGGTGAGCCAATGACGACCCTCTCCGCAGGCTCGACGTCGACCGACGTCGCAGGGCGAACCCGTCCCGCGACCCGTTGGACGGTGATCGCCCGTTATGAGCTGATGGATCTGTGGTCCGGGGGCAAGGGCCTGTCGATCCTGTTCGGGTTCACGCTCGTGCTCTCCATCCTCGCCTACCTGGCGTCCGCCGACGCCGGAATCAATCTGCTCGATGCCCGTGAATCGGTGGGTCTGCTGGTGACGACATCCATCGCCCTCGGAACGCTCGGAGCGATGGTGGTCAGCGCGGATGCCATCTCCGGCGAGCGCGACCGGGACACCCTTGAATCCCTCCTGGTCACCCCGGTTCCCCGCCGTCATATCGTCGTCGGCAAGCTGCTCGCCGCCTCCAGCGTGTGGATCGCAACGCTGCTGGTCGCCCTACCCTTCGCCGCGGTCATGGCCGGGGGGCCGGGTGTCATGAGTGATGCCGTGACCGTCCTCGTCGTGTCGGGGAGCCTCTCGGCCGCAGCCCTGACCGCACTGGGTCTGGCCATCAGCGCCGTGACGATGTCCAATCGAACAAGCCTCGTCGTCTCCCTCGCCGTGCTCCTCGCCCTGGCCGCTCCCAGTCAGCTCCCAGCGGTGCGGTCGAGCACGACCGTCGGACCGATCCTGATCAAGCTGAACCCGGTGAGTGCCAGCCTCCGGTTGGCCGAGAACGTGTTGGTCCGACAGGAGCCCTGGCCGGACCAGCTGGTCTATTTCATTTCGCCGGCGCTGGCCGCCGTCGTGTTCACCGTGGTCGCAATCCGCCTGGCCGGGCGGCTCGAATTGGGAGGTTCACGGTGAATCCGCTGCACGGTCGGATCGGGCGACGAGCGCTCCGTGACACCGCCGTCAGCCTTGCGGCGCTCGGCGTCATCGCCCTGATCGTTGCTGTTTCCTGGCCGGCCGCCGCTGCGACGACCCTGCCCCGGCAGGACGCCACGGCATCCTTGGACGTCACCGTCGCCGTTGAACCGGCGACGACCTCCGTCGTGCTGGGCGACAGCCTCGATCTCCAGATAACCGTGACCAACAGCGGCGCCGCCGCCACACCACCGCTGGTGCTGCATCTCGACATCCTCGATCCCGACAGCGACGGCTCGGTCGACCCCGAAGACTGGACCACGACGCTCACCCGCTCCATCGCAGAGATCCCGCCCGGAGGTTCGACCGACGTGCCGTGGACCGTTCAGCCCATCTCGGCCGGAACCTTCACCGTCTATGCCGTGGTGGTCCGCCCAACCGGTGCCGGACTGTCGGCCTCGAACGTCACCGAAGTCACGGTGGAGGACAAGCGATCGCTCAACCCCGGGAACATCCTGCCGTTGTCCCTCGGCGCCCCCGTGCTCGTCGGGGGAGCGTTGGCCGTGCAACTCTTCTCCGTGCGGCGCTCGGATCGCCGGGGCCGGAAACGGCCGGCCGAAATCCCCGTCGGGGTCTCGACTTGAAGTGGAAACGCATGATGGGGAAGCTCGTCGATCCTGACCATGTGAACCGATCCCGTCACCGCCTCATTCGCAGCAGCTTGTTCGCCCTACTCCTGGTGCCGGCCGCCTGTTCCGGCACCGAGAGGGCCGCCGAGCCCGACGGCAGTGCAACCTCGGTCGACTCGACGGCGGTCGCCGAGTCGGTGTCGGCGGAGGCCGGCGATACGGTCGCCGGCTCCGGGTCTTCGACCGAAGTCCTGTCGGCCGCCGAGGCGTCTCGGGCGGCAGCCGAGGCGAACGCCGGCCGGCAGGTCGGAGGCGAGGAGTTCGGCTTGACCATGGAGCAGTTGGCCGAGCGAAGCGACGCGGTGGAGGAGTCGATCGGCGTGTGTATGTCCGAAGCCGGCTTCGAGTATTTTCCCGTCGACTTCGGTGAGATCCGGCGGGCGATGACCAGCGACAAGTCGGCTCCCGGACTCTCGAACTCGGAGTTCATCGAGCAATACGGCTTCGGTATCACCACGCAGTTCGACAAGCCGATGGTCGAATTGAGTCTGGGTGAGCAGAACCGCCGGATCGTCGACAACCTGGGGGAGGCCGATCGGGTCGCCTATCTTCGGACCCTCTACGGTGAGAACACCGACGCCACCTACGCCGCCGGGCTGGAGACCGAGAACCTGTCGCGCACCGGTGGCTGCACCCGGACGGCGATCGAGGCACACTTCAGCCCCGAGGAGCTGAGCGCATCGTACTTCAACCCCGGCGACGCCCTGATCGAGACCGATCCCCGGGCCCAGGAAGCGATTGCCGCCTGGTACGACTGCATGGTCGACGGCGGTGTCGACGGCTATCTCCACCCCGGCGACGTCGAGATCGGCTTCCAACGCCGGCTGGACGCGTTGACCACGGGCCGTGACCCCGAAGATCTTGCCGGTGATGAGCTGGCGGCGCTGACCCAACTCCAGAACGAGGAACTGGAGGTGGCCGGCGTCTTCACCCGCTGCGAAGCCAACGTGCTCGACCCGGCGATGGAACGGGTCGAGGACGAGTATTTCGGTCGCTGAGCGGCCGGCGAAAAACTCCGGATCCAGCCACCGGATCCGTCCAAAGATCCAAGACAGCAATGCAACCAGCCCCGTTCGTCCACGAGAGGTCGTTCGACAATGTCTCTGTTTCCTCATCTCCGCTCTCATCTCCGCTTTCGAGGCGGTGCCGCCTTCGTCGCCCTGTTGCTCCTGCTCACAGCCTGTGGAGGCGACGGCGGATCAGCCGGATCGTCGGACGAATCCGACCAGTCCTCCGACTCCGGTGCCGACTCGGCCGACGAGTCGACGCTGGCCTGCGCCGGCGCCGGAGAACTCGATCCGGCCGATTTCGTCGATCCAACGCTCGACACCAACACGTTCCAGCCGCTGAAGCCCGGAACCCAATGGGTCCGAGGCGGAAGCACCCTGGTCGGAGGCCGTGAGGTTCCGTATCAAGTGATCTCCACGATGAGCGACGTGATCAGAACCATCGACGGTGTTCCGGCCATTGCGATGCTCGACGAATCGGAGGACGCCGGCGAGATCGCCCAGGTCGGGATCGACTACCTGGCGCTCGACAAGGACGGCAACGTCTGGCTCGTCGGTGGGTACACCGAGGACTACGAGGGCGGCGAGTTCACCAACAGCGAGGACCACTGGCTCGGCACCGCCGACGGCGCCACCATCGGTGTTCTGACCCCCGCCGAGATGACCGCCGACACGCCCTTCTGGTGCATCGGGGGCGACTCGGAGGAGGACCCGTCGGTCGGCCTGCCGGTCGAGACCGGCGTCAGCGACTGTGTCGAGTTCGGCTGTTTCGACGACATCAGGATCGTTCAGGAGGGCCAGGCCGGGGCCCCGGACAACGAATACAAGTACTACGCACCGGGTGTCGGCGTCGTCCGAAACATTCCGCTCAACGCCAGCCTCCACCAGGACCGGTTCGAGCTGCTCAATCTGATCGAGCTGAGCCCGGAAGGTCTGATCGAAGTGAGCGAGCGGGTACTCGACCTCGAAGACCACGCACGAGAGGTTGTACCCGACGTGTATGGAGATACACCTGTTTCGAAGCGGGCGGGAGGCTGATGTGCTTTCATGGGAACCGCTTCACACGCGTTCGACTCGCTTCTCCAGGAGATCTCATCATGCAATTCCGTCTTCCATTCACCAGACTGCTCGCCTGGGCCGGGCTCGTGGTGCTGCTGTCCGCGACCGTCGCCTGTGGTGACGGCGACACGACGGAGGCCGCCGAAAGCGATACGACCGAGGCGGCCGCGGACGACGGGTCAGAGGAGACAGAAGAGTCGGCCGCACCGGAGTCCCTCGAACGGCCAACCCTGCCCGAGGACGCCGATCCCGACATAGCCGTCTTTGAGGACTTCGAGGCGGCGACGTTCAGTAATCCAACGGTGATCGACAATGCCTACCTGCCCTATGCGCCGGGTAACCGGATCCTGCTGTCGGGAACGACGGTCGAGGACGGTGAGGAGTTCGCGCACCAGATCCGCTATGTCGTCACCGACCTCACCAAGGAGATCCTCGGTGTTGAGACCGTTGTGGTCTGGATCGAGGACTACAGCGACGACGAGCTGGTGGAAGCCGAGATCGCGTTCTACGCTCAGGACGACGCGGGCAACGTATGGTTCTTCGGTGAACATCCGGAGGAATACGAGGACGAGGAACTGATCGACGCCCCAACCTGGATTGCGGGCGTCGACGGCGCCTACCCCGGCATCGTGATGCACGCCGACCCCCAACTTGACACGCCGGCCTACTTCCAGGGATGGGGACCGGCCGTCGAGTGGAGCGACTTCGCCGTCGTCGAGGTGGTTGGCGAGGAGATCTGCATCGAGCTCGGCTGCTTCCCCGACTCGATCACGATCGCCGAGTCGAGCCTCGATGAAGAGGGCATCGCCCAGCTCAAGTCCTACGCACCCGATGTCGGCAACATCGAGGTCGGCTTCCGGGGCGACGACGCAACCCAGGAGGAGCTGGAGGTCGTCGACCACAGCCCCGTGTCCGCAGAGGAACTCGCTTCGTTCGGTGCGTTGGCCAAGGCGCTCGAGGCCAGCGCCTACGAGGTCAGCGCCGAAACCTACGGGGCGACGACGCCGATCGAGTGAGGTGACGACAGGTCGTCGCTGATCTGTTGGCGGAGGGAGTCCATGCCGCCGATCCGGAGCATCGGCTAACCGAGTTTGCCGTTCGGCAAACTCTCCGACGTCACGATTTGGCCACGGAGCGAATTCATCCATGTGTGGGCGTGGGCCCACGCCGATTCGGCCTCGGCCCGGGTGGCGGTCGATCCCTCACCCGCGGTCGGGTAGCTGCCGAGGAACTTGATGTCGGCGTGTTTGGCGTGGATGCTGCGCAGGCAGTCGGCGGTCAGCTCATCGGCGATGTGCCCGTCGAAGTCGACGATGAAACAGTAGTCACCCAGACCTCGCTTGACCGGACGGGACGACAAGCGTGAGAGGTTGATACTGCGGGCCGCGAACTGCTGCAGGATCGCCACCAGCGAACCCGGGCGGTCCTCGCGCTGCGTCAGCACCACGGTGGTCTTGTCGTGACCGGTGGGCTGGGGCACGCCACTGCGACCGACGAGCACGAACCGGGTCTGGTTGTCCTCGTGGTCGGCGATGTCGGTGGCCAGCATGTCGAGGCCGTAGTTCTGGGCGGCCAGGGCCGGGCCGATCGCCGCCAACCCCGGCGTGGTGGCGGCCAAGGCCGCAGCCTCGGCCGTGGCGTTGGCCGCCTTGACCGGCACGTCGGGCAACTCCTTGTGCAGAAATTTGCGGCATTGGGCGCTGGCCACCGGATGCGACGAGACCACGGTCACATCGTTCATGGTGGTACCCGGCGCGGCCATCAAGTTGAGGTGGATGTCCAGCACAACCTCACGTTGAATGAGGAGGTCGTGGTCGAAGGCAAGAGCGTCGAGGGTGATGTTGACGGTGCCCTCGATGGCGTTCTCGATGGCCACGAAGCCGAGGTCGGTGTCGCCGTTCGAGGTGGCGTCGAGCACGTCGACGAACTTCGGAAACGGCACCAGATCCATGGCGGCGAGGTCGGGCTCGGAGCGGAGGGCCTGCTCGGTGAACGTGCCGGACGGCCCGAGGTAGGCGATGCGTTTCGTGGTCACCCGTTCACTGTATAGAGCCGGCGCCCGGCGAGCGGCGGGATTTCGACTCGGGCGCTCGGACGCAACGATCGGGATGGCCGATCCCGATTCCGGCCCGACGCCACGGATCATTAGAGTGGAACCATGAACGATCGCCTCTATTTCCGGCAGCTGCTGAGCGGACGGGACTTCGCCGCCGACGATTTCATCGCCCAGCAGATGGTCAACTTCGCGTACATGATCGGCGACCGGGAGACCGGCGAGATCGTGGTCGTCGACCCGGCCTACAACGTCGACGATCTCCTCGCGGTGGCCGAAGCCGACGGGATGACGGTGACCGGGGTGCTCGGCACGCACTACCACCCCGACCACGTCGGCGGTGACATGATGGGGCATACGCTCGTCGGTATCGCCGACCTGCTCGAACGGGTCGATGTGCCCGTGCACGTCCAGGCGCCGGAGGTCGAACTGGTCACCAAGGTGACCGGAGTCGGTGCCGACCATCTCGTCGGCCACGCCTCGGGTGATGTGGTGTCGGTCGGATCGATCGACATCGAGCTGATCCACACGCCGGGTCACACCCCCGGGTCGCAGTGTTTTCTGGTACGCGACCATCTGGTTTCGGGCGACACCCTGTTCCTCGACGGCTGCGGCCGCACCGACCTGCCCGGCGGCGACGCCGAAGAGCTCTACTACTCGCTCACCGATCGTCTGGCCAAAGTCCCCGACTCGGCCGTCCTCTACCCCGGCCACCTCTACTCCCCGCCGGAGACGGCCCGCTCGATGGGTGAGACCCGAGCCCGCAACGTGGTCTACAAGCCGTCATCGGTGGAACAGTGGCTGATGATGTTCGGCCGCTAAGCCGTCCGGCGTCCCGGTCAGTCGTGCGAGGTGACCCGGTTCCGGGCCTTCGCCGCGGCGGCCAGGTTGTCCTGCGCATTGCGGTCGCCGGCCACCTTGTGCCACCTGCCGTCGGAGTCGAGGGTCCATGACAACGCCTCGTCGGCCAGCAGTTCGTCGAGTACCTCGTCGAGCCGTTGCCGCAGGTCGGGTTGGTCGATCGGCACCACGGCCTCCACCCGATTGTCGAGGTTGCGGACCATCATGTCGGCCGACCCGATGAGGTAGCTTGCCTCCTCCGGATCGTCGCCGAACTTGTAAATGCGTGAGTGCTCCAGAATCGGGGCCACCACCGACTTGACCCTGATGTTCTTCGACATGCCCTTGACCCCGGGTCGGACCGTGCAGGTCGTCCGCACGATCAGGTCGATCGACGCACCAGCCTGGGACGCCTCGTACAGCGCCTCCACCGCTTCGTCGTGGGCGATGTGGTTGACCTTGACGACGATGCGTCCGCCGGGGTGAGCCTGCGATTTGATGAGTTCGACCAGGCGCGGCCGCAGGGTGGTCGGCGCGATCAGCAGCCGTTCCGGTTCCAGACCTTTGGTGTGACCGGTGAGCATGTTGAACAGGCGCAGCAGATCGTTGGTGATGACCGGGTCGGTGGTGAACAGGGCGAGGTCCTCGTAGAACCGGGCGGTCGACGGGTTGTAGTTGCCGGTGCCGATGTGGCCGTAGCTGCGAACCTGCCCGTCCTCGTCCTCCCGAACCACCACGGCCGTCTTGGTGTGGGTCTTGAGTTCGACGAAACCGAACACGACGTGCACCCCGGCCGCCCCCAGTTTCTCGGCCCAGCCGATATTGGCCTCCTCGTCGAACCGGGCCTTCAGCTCGACCAGCATGACCGCCTGTTTACCCCGCTGAGCAGCCCGGATCATGGCGTTGACCACCGGCGACTCGCCGGAGGTTCGGTAGAGCGTTTGCTTGATGGCGAGGACTCGATCGTCGTCCGCAGCCCGGTCGATGAAGTTCTGAGTCGAGGAGGCGAACGATTCGTAGGGGTGCTGGACAAGGTGATCCCGCTTTCGCATGTTGGCGAACACGTCCTCGCTCGACAGGGCTTCCACGTCGACCGTTTGCAGCGCGGGCCGTTTCAGCTCGGGACGATCGAGCGCATACAACTCACCAACCTCACCCAGATTCAACGGGCCGGGTGAGGACAGGACCTCGTCGAGCGACAGGTCGAGCTGCTTCGCCAGGAACTCCACCAGCTCCGACGGCATACCCTCGGCCACCTCGAGCCGCATGGCATCACCGAACTGACGATCGCGGACCTCCATCGACACCGTTTCGAGCAGGTCTTCGACGTCGACCGCATCGACTTCGTAATCGGCGTCGCGGGTGACACGGAACATGTGGTGGTCACGTACCTTGCGCCCGGGGAACAACGAGGGAAGGTGGGCGCCGATGACCTCCTCCACCCTGATCAGGAGGATTCCATCGGCGTCGTTGCGTAGCTCGATGAACCGTCGAAGCGACTCCGGGATCTTCACCCGCACGAACTCGGGTCCGCCGTCGGACCCGTCGAGGCGGACCCCGACCGAGAGGCTCAGGTCGGAGATGAAGGGAAACGGATGGGCCGGCCCAACCGCAAGCGGGGTGAGCAGCGGATAGATCCGCTCCCGGAAATAGTCGGTTGCAGCCGCCCTGTCGCGCTTGTCGAGTTCATGCCAACCTGCCAGTTCGATGCCCTCCTCGGCCAGCGCCGGACGGAGTTCGTTCCACCAGATACCGTGCTGGCGGGCGGCAAGGTGACGGAACCGTTCGCGAACCGTGGCGAGGCGCTCTCCTGCCACCGCGCCGGCGGGTCCACCCAGCCGGGACTTCTCCTTCAGCCCGACGAGCCGGACCCGGAAGAACTCGTCGGTCAGCAGGGTGAAGAACGAACAGAACCGAATCCGCTCGAGCAGCGGTTGGCTGGAGTCGGCGGCGCCGGCCAGCACCCGGGCGTGGTACTCGAGCTCCGACGCGGCACGGAGGAACTGACGCCCGTCGTCGGTCAACGGATGCTCGTAGGACTTGTCCACAATGGAGATGTCGGCTGAACCCACCAGCCGATGATGCCACGGACCACGGTCGGTTCGGAAGTCGTCCGGGCTTGCACCTACGGCGCGTCGAGATCGACACCCGCTCCTAGGATGACCGGATGCCAATCAAGTTCGGAACGTTCATTCCCCAGGGTTGGAAGATGGAGCTGTCGTCGATCGACGATCCGCAGGCCAAGTGGGCCAAGGCCGTCGAGATCGCACAGCTGGCCGAGGAGCTCGGCTTCGATTCGTTGTGGGTCTATGACCACTTCCACAACGTGCCCCGCCCCGCGCACGAGACGATGTTCGAGTGTTGGACGACGATGGCCGCCATCTCGCAGAAGACCTCGTCGATCATGCTGGGACAGATGGTCGGTTGCGCCCCCTATCGGGAACCGTCGATGCTGGCCAAGATCACGTCGAACGTCGACGTGATCTCCGGCGGGCGCCTGATCTGGGGTATCGGTGCCGGCTGGTACGAGCACGAGTTCGCCGGCTACGGCTATGAGTTCCCGAAACCGGCCGACCGGATCCGCATGATGAAGGAGACGGTGGAGATCGTGACCCGCATGTGGTCAGAGCCCGACGTCACCTACGAGGGGCGCCACTACAACTTCCGGGGCGCCCAGTGCGATCCGAAGCCGCTCCAGCAGCCGAGGCCGCAGGTGCTGATCGGCGGTGCCGGCGAGCAGCTGACCCTTCGGGTGGTGGCCCGCCTCGCCGACGCGTCCAACTTCGGCGGCAAACCCGATGAGTTCGCCCGCAAGTGTGAGGTGCTGAAGGAGCACTGCGCAGCGGTGGGTCGGGACTACGACGAGATCGAGAAGACCTGGTCGCCCGAGGTGTTCATCAGGGAGACCGAAGCCGAGATCGAGGCCGCCGGCACCCAGTCGATGACGAAGGAGCCCATGGAGAGCTGGGTCGCCGGCAACCTCGTCGGCACACCCGAGCAGGTGGCAGAGAAGATCGGGGCCTATGTCGACATGGGCTGCACCGGCTTCTACCCCTGGTGCAGCGACTACCCCGACACCACAACGATGCGCTTGCTGGCCGCCCACGTGATGCCGGAGTTCCGCTAATGGGATCGTACCGGTCTTTGTGGAAGGCTGGTTGTGAGCCGCTGGTTGGTCAGCACTTGCGTCTGCTGGGTGTTGAACTCTAGGTCTAGATTGTGCGCCGACCAGTCGGAGAAGAGGCCTTGATGGCTGGTGGGATGACGTGCCATGGAGCACTGAACCATTAGCGAGCTGCTGGTCGCTTCGGGCTCTGAATCCGTTCCGACCAGGAGGTATGCCGATGGCGAAACTGTTCGTGGGTCTTGATTGGTCTGAGATCCATCATGACGTGTTCATCGAAGACGACGACGGCCGTCGTGTCGATAGCGGTCGACTCCCCGAAGGGGTCGAGGGTGTGGCCCGATTCCATGCCATGGTTGCTGACCGGGTCGATAACCCGGCCGAGGTGATCGTAGCCACCGAAACCGATCGCGGTTTGTTCGTCGGATCGTTGATCGCCGCTGGCTATACCGTGTTGGCGGTCAACCCGATGTCGACGTCTCGTTATCGGGAACGGCACTCGACCTCTGGCGCCAAATCCGATCCCGGTGATGCCAAGGTGCTGGCCGACCTGGCCCGCACCGACTACCACAACCATCGGCCTGTCGCCGGTGACA